>Ga0228608_1000329_pt1 | contig 15329 bp, 31 predicted proteins | sample 9DmetaG_FD_190069 | JGI IMG/M metagenome (GOLD analysis project Ga0228608, IMG submission 190069) | Seawater microbial communities from Monterey Bay, California, United States - 9D | ecosystem: Environmental > Aquatic > Marine > Coastal | place: USA: California | collected 2016-11-15
ATTACAAACTAAATGTTATAGTTGTCATAGTAGTGCGGCTAAAGATACCAAGGGTGCATTAGCACTAGACACAAGACAGGGCGTATTAAATGGTGGAGATAGTGGCCCGTCTGTTGTTCCCGGCAAACCAGACGACAGTATACTGTTAGATTATATTGCTGGTGGAGATATGCCTCCTGATGATCCTCTTGACAGTGAAACTGTAGAGAAGTTTAAACAGTGGATCAAAAATGGTATGGCTGATCCAAGATTCAAACCAAAGAATAGAGCAGTAGAACTAAGACAAGCAAGAAATTTCTGGGCTTTTAAAAAAGTTGCTAAACCTCATGTCAATGTTTATGAGAACTCAACAGAGATAGATAGTTTATTGTTGCAGGAAATGGAGAAGAATAATCTCAAGCCAGTAGAAGAGGCAGACGATTATACCATAGCACGAAGATTACACTTTGATCTTATTGGTCTACCTCCTAGTGAAAAACAATTAGTTGATTATGCTCATAGTACCTCTCCAGATAAGTATGAAAGATTAGTAGACGCATTATTAGAGGATGAAGGATTCGGTGAGAAATGGGGGAGACATTGGCTCGACGTAGCAAGGTTCGGTGAGAGTAGTGGACAAGACAGAAACTTGGTTAGTCCCTATGCTTGGAGATATAGAGATTGGGTTATAAATAGTTTCAATGAAGATAAGCCATACGATGAGTTCCTTACAGAACAAATAGCTGGTGATCTGTTACCTCACAAAGATTATGAAGAGTATAATGAGAACCGTATTGCCACAGGTTATTTGACCATAGGCACAAAGAATATACAAGCACAAACTAAACAGTTTGAAGCTGATCGTAATGATGATCAGATTGATGCTATCACCAGAGGTTTTCTAGGTATGACTTTAAGTTGTGCAAGATGTCACGATCATAAATTTGATGCCTTCAGTCAACAAGATTATTATGGTGTCGCTGGTTTGTTTCACAACACAGAAAATATGGATGGTCTATACAGAGGTAACAACAATACTGGATACCTTGGGGACTATGATTTTTTAGTGACAAAAGAAACTGAAGAACTATATAAGAAAAGAAAAATTGATGAATGGAATCTGCTATGTGATATAAAGAACCTAGAGACACAAATAGAATCAATAAAGACTTGGAACAAAAGAGTCACAGAACAACAACTAGATAGAGAATTAGGCAAGAGACAAAAAGCATTAAAAGAAGCCAAGGATAAACTTGATGCTGACTATTTAAAATACTTAGAACATCTACAACCTGTCATGGGTGTTAAAGATAAAGATAAGATGAGTGAAGTAAAGCTGGCAATCAGAGGTGAGGTGAATAACCTTGGAGAAGAAGTGCCACGAAGATTACCGGAAATATTTAGTGACAGACCTTTTCTTAACTTTGATAATACTAGTGGGCGTTTAGAATTTGCTGCATGGATTGCAGACAGAACTAATCCACTGACATATAGAGTGCATGTTAATAGAGTCTGGAGACATTTGTTTGGGGCAGGAATATTAGATAGTTTTGACAATTTTGGAATACTCGGCGGTGAGCCGAGCAATCTTAAACTAATGAACTTTTTATCTAATAAGTTTGTTGTAGGTAGGATGTCTAACAAGAGACTGATAAAGACCATTGTAATGAGCGATGCTTATAAACGCAGTAGCAAATATAACGCTGAGAATTTTAAGATTGACCCAGACAACAAACATTTCTGGAGAATGAACGAACGAAGATTAGAAGCGGAACAAATAAGAGATGCACTATTGTTTGTATCAGGTAATTTAGAAGACAGTCATAAGAACATTAGTGATTTCCAAACAGATATAAGAAGACCAAGCAAAGAACTAACTAAGTATATATACTCAACTAAATCAAGATCAGTATACATACCATCGCTAAGAGATAACAAGATAGAACTTCTCGATGTGTTTGATCGGCCTGATAATTCCCTGCTAAATGCCGAGAGAAGTGTGACTACAGTATCAACTCAGGCTTTATACCTGATGAACAATCCTATCATCATAAAGATGTGCGAACAAGAAGCAGAGAAGATGATGGTAAAAGTTAAAGAGTATGAGAAAGTAGTACGAGACAATAGTACTAAACCTAAAATTATGTACGTGTATGCTGTGGACTATATCTTTAAAACATATCTAGGCAGATCACCTACAGAAGAAGAGAGCGTGAAAGCTGTTGCTTTTGTTTGCAACAACAAAGACTATCAAAAGAATCTTGCTAAGTTTATACAAATCATAATCTGTACAGGAGAATTTAGAAATGTTAAATAGGCGAAACTTATTACAAGCTAGTAGTGCAGGTTTTGGAATGTTGGCACTAAAAGGATTACTTGCAGAAGAGGCTATGCAAACTAATAAAAGAGTTATATTCATGTATATGAATGGCGGGATGACTCATACAGATACTTTTGATCATAAGCCTTTAATGGTTGAGAAAGCAGGTATGGATGATCCCGTAAGTAAAGGCAGAAAGATCATGAAGCCGGGAGTACCTTTAACTCCAGCAGGAAAGAGTGGCATAGAAATTAGTGAGAACTTTCCACATCTGCGTAACCATGCAGACAGTTTATGCTTGCTGAATGGTATGAAGAGTAAGACAGGTAATCATAATCAAGCACGAAGTTTATTACATACAGGTAATTTCCAGTTTAGTAGACCAAGTATTGGTAGCTGGTTATTATATGGGCTAGGAACAGAGAACAAAGAACTGCCGGGATTTATTACGATAGATGCTAATATCGGGCCAGATATGTATGGCAGTGCTTTTCTACCTGCTATTTATCAGGGTACTGCTGTTAATGCTGGCAGTAAAACTGCTATACCTAATCTTGTAAACAATAGTGTTACAATGGACAAGCAAAGAGAACATCTAGATTTACTGAGAGACTTTAATCAGATGCAATTAAAGAACACTGAAAACAGTAGGCTAGAAGGACTTATTGAAAGCTATGAATTGGCCTTCAGGATGCAGACAAGCGTTCCTAACGTCATTAGTTTAAACAATGAGTCTAAAGAGACACTGGATCAATACGGGATAAACGACAAGGCTACAGCCAAATTCGGCAAACAATGTTTATTAGCTAAGAAATTTAGTGAGGCAGGAGTTAGATTTGTAGAGATTGGTCATGGTGGGTGGGATATGCACCAGAATATTAATGATAATCTTAAAAAGAATGCTACTGCTATTGACAAGCCTATTGCCGGATTGATTAAAGACTTGAAAGATTGTGGACTATTTGAAGATACTATACTTTTATTCGGTAGTGAATTTGGTAGGACTCCCGGTATCAAAGAGGGTTCAACAGGTAGAGATCATAATAATAGTGGATTTAGCATGTGGATGGCTGGGGGTGGTATTAAAGGTGGCATGAGATATGGTTCTACTGATGACTTTGGACATAAAGCAGTAGACAGTATGGACATGCACGATCTTCATGCTACCATTTTACATCTTATGGGTATTGACCATAGCAAATTAACATACAGATATAGTGGTAGAGACTTTAGATTAACGGATGTGTTTGGTAATATTCAGCACGATATTATAGCATGATACAAATACCCAATTTCTTATCAAACGATGAGTGCAATAAATTAATAAAAAGAATAGAGTCTGATAACACTAGGTCTAGAGTTGCATGTGACGAAAAGAATCAGTCCACATACGACCAACAAAGAACATCTAGTAGTTCAATTTTATGGCAAGAACTATACATACAGGAAAAGATAGCAGAGGAATTAAATATTAATATTGATAGGGCTGAAGATTTACAAGGTCAGAAATATGAATCCGGTCAATACTTCAGGCTTCACCATGATTATTTTGAGGGATACAATTACGAGTATCATTGTCAGAAATCTGGCAATAGAACTCATTCATTTATGATTTATTTAAATGATAACTATGAGGGTGGAGAGACAAATTTCCCACTACTAAATCTTTCTATAAAGCCTGAGAAGGGGAAAGCAGTTTGGTGGTATAATATAAAAGATGGTGAACTTCAACAGGATACTATTCATGAAGGCAAGGATGTTATTTCTGGGACTAAATATATAGTGACGAGTTGGTGGCGAGAACGAACTCACAAATAAATTAAAGTTAGGGGTTGACATGGACGATATATGTTGTATAATGCTTGTATCACCTTAACAATCAGGACTAGAGATGACCGACACAGCAACACTAATCAATCCTAAAGACATTACTGACTACAATCGCACAGATGTAGAGTTGCAATCCTTTTGGATATTCTGCATACTTGTTGCAGGAAAGAATAGTGATACAACTGCTAAGGTTGTTACCAAACTTTTAAAAGATAGAGGAGATAAAACTCCCTTTGAATTTATCAAGAGTCTAGGACTTGTTAAGCTACATGAATATATTAAGGCTTGTAAAACTGGACAGTATGATAGGGTACGCAAGGCTTTATTCTTCTCGGCTAAATTAGACTTGAGAACTTGTAGCCGCGATGATCTTATGAATGTATATGGCGTTGGGCCAAAGACGGCAAGATTCTTCCTGCTACATACTAGAGAATATTGTGACGAGGTTGTACTTGACACACATATTTTACGATGGATGCGGGAGAAGTGTGGAATAAAAGATGCTCCTAAGAATACTCCACAGAATCCAGAAAAGTATGCTAAGTACGCAGGATTATGCAGATATTTGATGGAAGAACATTATCCAAACTTGACATTGGCACAAACAGACCTTATGATATGGACAGAGATGAGTGGTCGATTAGATTAGTTTTTACCAAGGCGGTAGAAATGCAACGAAGGAATGGCATACAGAAATATAGATGAGGATGAACGTCTGTTCATTATGGCAAGAAGATATTGGGATCAGGAAGATCAACTTACCGAACAACAATTACATTGGGTGTTAAAAAATGAAGGTTATAGTACAACCGAGATTAATCAGGCGATCAGTGACTATTATATCATTCACATTCGCTCCAACATTTTACTCCATCATTGGATAGCACCCATTGTATTAGTACTCATTATGTGTGGACTAGTGGTTTATGTTAACAGTTTAATTAAATAAGAAAGAAGATCAATGAAGAATAGTAAGAGTTATTTTATCGTTGCAGCGTTTGCAAGTTTTGTTTTGAGCGTTAGTATCTGGTTTCTTGGAGATCAGTCCGTTGCACAACAACAGGGTATCTTTGTAGGGCTATGGGTTCCTAGTATCCTGTCACTGGGGAGTTATTTTAATGAGTAATTTTGCTCTTTTTGTTTGTGGCATTGTGGTTACGCTCATCGCAGGGATGGGTGTAATTACCTCTCAAGTCTTTCTAGGATATTTTAGATATCTAGAGACTGAAAGACTGAGACAACTAAAGAAAGCCCAAGCACAACTATTAAAATTACAAACAGAAAAAGAACAACTAATAAAGGAATTTAAATGACAACAGCTAATTTTACGTCAGAAGTTTTTGCCTACATTGAACAAACATACGATAAGGCTACACTTAGAAAAGTGAAGAACAAGGATAATAATGCAACTGTAGACAGGATTCTGGGAGATTCTTTGAAGAAAGAATATCCAGTAGATAAAGCAGCAAATAAGATTCTCGCTATGCTAAGGTTGAATCCATGAGGAAAAAGCGTAGAAGAAAAACTACTGAAGATTTAAGGCAAGCCAAGATAAGGGCGATGCAAGAAATGTTCTATGAAGATGTTTGTATCTATATCGGGGAAGAATATGACGACGAGATTTGTCACTTAATGTTCAATAGTCCTGTATCAGGTAAGATGTTAATACTTGTAAATAAGTACTATTGGGGAGGTGCGACAGTCCCAGATTGTGCTGGTCAAGTGGCAGATTTCCTGAGAAGCAAATACTTATAAGGGTGTATATATAAAATTAGTTCTTTTAAAATATACGAATACTTATGAGGTAAAGCATTATGTGTACAACTGTATCACTTAACAGAGAACAGATACAAAAACAGATACAAGCACTTAACGATATTCAAGATATTAAAAAACAGCTAGAAGTCATAAATGAGAAGGTTCAAAATCAGATAGAGGTAATGGATTACTTCCTAAAAATCATGCAGGATTCACCAGAGACTTAAAATAGTGTATATATGAGTAGTAATTGGAAACTTCCTTATAACGAAGGTTTAACAATGATACTCATAACGGTTTGCAGAACTTTATTTTATCAGTTCTTTTTATTATTCGTCGGACTATCTATAGGTTTCATATTAAATGTAGAATATGTAGGATGGAAATATCCTAGTGTGGTTAGTTCAATTCATAATACTTTTTTTCCTATTGACTTTGAAGACGAAGGGGTTTTGCAACACTTATATAAGACAGGACAATATAAAATATGGGCATTCAATCATTACCCTAAAGACTTTAAAGTTATAGAAGAAGCAATGTGTGCAGAAGAATGGTATTGGGTTAAATATAGTTATACAGATAAGAATGGTGACACAAAAATAAATATAGATCATACTAGAATTAGATGGAAACCTTGGGAGTATTATTATGAAGATGAGGCCAGAGTTCCTATGACTGAAGAAAGTATGAGAAAATATCTCAAGGAAGGAACATTAAATAGCCGAGATAGTGATAGGGCTTTCAGACTCAGGGACGAGATGAGAGACATGATGAACAATAAAGTTAATATTTATTAGAAAGAGGAAAGATAATGAAGAAAATTTTAGTATTAAGTGTTGTACTACTTTGTACATTCTTTTTAGCCAATGAAGCACAATGTCAACAATGGTGGCCTACAACTAGTCCTGCTGTATATAATCCATACACAGGAACATGGACTAGACAATATAGACTAGGTTGGGTTCCGCAGACAACCACAACGGTTATTACTCCTGCACCTGCCTGTGGTTTTCGCTGGCTTAGATATCCCAGAACAACAACTACCACCACATATAATATTCAGCCAATACCTTGGGGAAATTACCGCTCTCCCGCTATAACCTACGGGCCAAATGGTGGAGTAAATGTTTATAATTACAACTACTAATTGAAAGGATTCGTTATGAGTTTTGATAACAGTGATGCAGTATGTGATCTATTATTTAAACAAGTAGAAAGACCTGAAAAGTTTGAGATGTGTAGAGCAATTAATGTCTACGATAATAAGTATAGAATTAATGTTTACACTAGGATTTGGGATGAAATATGGCAATTAGAAAAGAAAAGAATTACACATAGTTATTTCGCAAAATTAGACGGAGATAAGCTAGAAATTACAGCATAATGAATTTAGGTATTTTTGTATTGACACTGGTAGCACTTCTTACTATAATAGGTATGACGAGCATAACCTTGTCATTCGTGTTTGAGACAGAACGGGCTAGATATATTCCAACCCAACCAACTCAGCGGGTCAAAGACTCCGAAACAAATAAAGAGTTGGATAATGATATCGAGACCATCTTTTCAACCGACGAAGAAGAAGACCTAATAATAAATGATTAATTATGGACACAAGAAAGTGGTATAAAACAACAGATAAACTACCTGAAAAAGATGAAGTTAAAGTTTATTATTTTACTAAATCTAACAGGTTGTTAAGGGGAACTTATCACCTCATGCCATCTGCTTATGCTGATGCACATAAATTCAGAAATGAAGTAGATGGTTTAATTAATTCTGATCAGGTTACACACTGGATGGTATACGATCATCATTATAAAGACGTATTACCTTTGCCACCTGATTATATTTCCCATGATGAAATCCCAGTAACTAAGACAAAACAAAATGTTATAGTATCAACTTCTCTTGCTAAAGAGTATTGGTACGGAAAACAAACTTGACAAACTTTTTGGTTGTGGTATACTTTTGACAGGAGGACAGACTTATGGATGACAAATATCATAATATGGTTGATGAGTGGTGTGAGATTCTTGAAGGTAAAGCCTACGAGAAACAACATGGCCTAGCTTATGGTCGTGAGAAGAACACATACTTTTACTACAAAGTTAATAAGAAGTATACAAAGATTATAAAGGTAAACTACGGGCAAGAATCCGTACATGCTTTTATGGATAATAAAACTTTGGATATTTATAAAGCAGCAAATTGGGCAGCACCAGCAAAGGGTGTTCGCTATAATTTGTGGGATGATTTTAACGAACTACTAGATCAATGTGATCCTTCTGGTGGTTATTTATATAAGAGAGGCAAAACAAGTGTCAAAGTTATCTAATAAAGAGAAGAAAGAATTAGTTTATATAAACGTCAAAGAAAGCATTAAAGAATTTACATCTAAAGCAGGTTATGAGAATGTCCTGCGTTTCATGATAGAGCAGTTTGATACTATTGATGACATTACAAATACTCAGAGTGTTGAATTGTTTAAACTTATATCATGCTTAGAAGATGCACTCAAGAGTTATGAAAGGTTAAAGAGTGACCTCCAAACAGTCTGAAGAATATAAACAGATGAGCAAGGATGAAAAGCTACCATTAAAGTATGCTTGTGTTCAGCCAGATATTAAAAAATACATGGCGACATTTGAGAAAGATGTTCCACCTATGTTATGGCAACACATACAAGAGTTGTATAAATTAATAGACCATCAAATGTTGCAGCAACTAAGACAAGAATCCCAAATGACTGCTATTAAGCACTTGGAAGCATGGAAAAGGTACGATAAAGATTTACGAGAGTATGATCCTGAGACTAGGAGTTATAAAAAATGAATTGGACTAACATTAAACGATGGGCTAAGGATAAGGGGTATACTTGTGTCAGAGAGAAAACTACAGACGAGTCTAATCCTAACGAGTATGATTATTATTGGGCTGCAAATAATGATATTGATGCAACTGGTGTATCCATAAGTGTAAGCAAACTTGCTACAGATATTTATAATCACATTACTGATAATAAACATCTTGAACATCAACGCACTTATAAAAGAGAGATTGAAAATGACCAGATACAGAGCAACTACGGACTCAGATAATAAAATTGAAAAACAAAGCATTACAGTATCAACAATTATTGGTAAAGTTATTGAAGCAATAGTTGTTTATATTACCATTTATTTTTTTAAACCTGTATGGACAAAGATAGTAGGGATGTGGAAAAAGAAAGATGAAAAATCAGACAGTTGAATTAGTTAATGTTAGTCCTGATGCAGAAAAACAGGTAGCATATTGTGCCAGAGTCTCTAATCCAAACAATCAAAACAACGAGAACATATCTAAGCTATTAAAGTATTGCATTGACCATCATCATTGGTCTATATTTGAGATGGCATTTATGACTGTTGAAATTAATACGACTAGAGGACTTGCTGCACAAATACTAAGGCATAGAAGTTTTACCTTTCAAGAGTTCTCCCAGAGATATGCTGATACAAGTGATCTGGGAGAGATTCCTGTACCAGATTTAAGGCGGCAGGATACAAAGAATAGACAAAATAGTATAGATGATATTGACGTTCTTAAAAAAGAAGAATGGGCAGGATTGATTGCTCAACATTTTGCTACAAGTAAACATCTATATGATCTCATGCTAAAAGATGGCATAGCAAAAGAATGTGCTAGGTTTGTATTGCCACTAGCAACTCCTACTAGACTTTATATGTCTGGTAGTATTAGATCGTTCATTCATTATATCTCACTAAGAGAAAAGAACGGCACACAAAAGGAACACATTGATATTGCAAAGAAATGCAAGAAGATTTTTTGTCAGCAATTTCCGATCATATCTGAGGCATTAGGAGGATATGAAAAAGATTGGAGTTGACAAACTGTTTTGCCGATGTATAATAAAGGAAAACATTGGAGATAATTACTATGACTCAACTAGGACTATGCTGTATATCACTTGACCTCAAAGAGGCAGGTTATGGTTTTCAAACTATGACCTACAAGCGTTTCAGTTCCTTGCCACGCGAAGAAGCACTAGAAATTCTAGGTTCTCGTATCCTCAATAACATGCAGGTTACTCATGCTCATATCCAGTACTGTGCAGACAATAGCTACTGCTATCGTATTAGTAGTGATTTATTTCCTCTCATTACTTATCTTGCTGCCGATGTTATACTCACTGATCTTCCTAACTACGCTGAGATCGCAGAAGAGATAGAGAATATCAAACTAACTGTTGCAGATACAGGTGTTCGACTATCCTGCCATCCCTCAGAGTTCAATGTCCTAGCGTCTACTAAACAAGATGCAGTTGACAGAACCATTAGAGAACTAAATTTTTACTCAGAGTTCCTTGACAGTATAGGTTGTCCCGCCGACTATAGTTGTCCGATGAATTTACATATCAACAATCGTGAAGGGACTAACGATGAGGTTGTGGAAAGGTTTATACAAAATTACAATAGACTTGACGATAATTGTCGTAATCGTATCGTTATTGAGAATGATGATAAACTTAATTGCTGGTCTGTAAGACAGTTGTTTAATGACTTCTATCCCAAGACCAAGATACCAATTACGTTCGACTATCTGCATCATGCCTGCCATCCTGACGGGTGGACAGAACCGCAGGCAGTACAGTTTTGTGTTGTTTCATGGGGAAAGTACAGACCTTTGTTTCACTACAGTGAGTCGGCTCCCGGAAATAATCCACGCAAACATGCAGACTATGCAGAAAAAGATTTCTTTTTATACGGAGATTATGACGTAGATATGGAACTAAAACAAAAAGATAAAGCAATCGCAAAATTCTTAGGAGAAGGTGTAGAAATATGAGCGGATGGCTAATTGCTCTGACAGGTGCTATTTATCTATATGTTAGTATAGAGCAGGCATATAAGGGTAATCTTGGTATGGGTATTGCATATTTGGGCTATGCTTTTTCTAATATTGGTTTATATTTACTAGCTACAAAATAGGTGATATAATGAAAGAACCAACAAGATATTCAATGGAATCAGGATTGCCAGTTGATCCAAATTCAGAAGTTAAACATTATCCTATGAAAAAAGAAGAGGGTAATCAAGAACAAGCCTTCTTTAATTTTATAGAAAAGGCTAAGGAAAGCAGAAGAAAATACAACGAAAGATTAGAAAAGGAAAATAAGGACAAGGACGGTTTCTACCAATAAAATATTATGACAACTTTAATTACAGGAAGCACAGGACTCGTAGGTTCTGCGTTACAGAACTTCTATCCAAATGCAGTATGTGTCAGCACCAAAGACGCAGACTTAACTAATTGGTATGAAACTCTTAATTTAGTTTCACATGCCAAACCTGATCATGTTATTCACCTAGCAGCAGAGGTAGGTGGATTATTTAAAAACATGAATGATAACATGGGTATGTTAGAAAGAAATATTAGAATTAATACTAATATAATTAAAGCCTGTACACTTAACAAGGTTCGTAAATTTACTGGCTGTTTATCTACTTGTATCTTTCCAGACGAGGTAGAATATCCTATCCATGAAAATGTATTGCATGATGGTGAACCACATGAATCTAACTTTGGTTATGCTTATGCAAAGAGATTGATGGAGGTATATTGTAGGGCAGTATCAATGGACAAGGGATGGAGTTACAAATGTATTATCCCTACTAATATTTATGGGCCACATGATAATTTTAATCTAAAAAATGGACACGTTATCCCTGCACTAATTCATAAGGCATATATTGCTAAGAGAGATAATACTGATCTCACTGTTGCTGGTAGTGGTTTTCCAGTACGACAATTTATTTATTCAGGTGATCTAGCACATCTTATATTTAGATTAGATAAACATGAGTATGATTGGGTATCTCCTATGACTCTTGCAGATGTACATGAGCATAGCATATTTGATGTAGCAAGAATTATAGCTGAGTATTTTGGTGTGTTTGATAGAACAGGGTTTAATACTAATCTTCCTGATGGTCAACACAAAAAAACTGCTGATACAGAAAGAATGAATCGTTATATTGAAGGATTTAAATTTACCCCACTAGAAATAGGACTTAGAGATACTTGTGATTGGTTTGTTAGAAATTATGAAAGAGCGAGGAAATAAAAATGGGAAGTGATATTTATACAGAGAGTGCAGTTGCTATTGAATTAGATACATTTCTAAATAGAAAAGCAATTAAAAAGAAGTCAGTAAGGACAGATATTGCTAATACTTTATTTAAAGAAGGCATTATTAATGAAGAAGTCCGCGAACAAATGATTAAGAATAGAGATGGTTTTATTGAAGGGTTTGTTTCTGCTATAGATATGTCAGAAGGTTATGAGTCTAATGAAGAGACTAATCATTTTATGATAAGAACATTCTGTTTACATACAGATATAGACCCCGATGATCTACCAGAATGGAATTTAAGAATGTTTGATAGTTGTAGACAATCTGGATACGATGTTTTAACAGACACTCTTTATATTATGTTTGAGGACTATGATCTATTTGAGACAGTAATGACTGATCTAGGAAAAGAGTTAGCAAAAACATTAGAAATGAATTATGTAAGTAAAACTACATGGACTGTTCATTCTTATTAAAGTTTTGACTTGACAAGACCCGATAAGTATGTTATACTGATACTATGAGTGAATACGAACTAGAAATTGTTTTGGATGCCCTTGACTCTCTGCATGAGGATATGCGGTGGAAGAACAAGGAAGGAAAGAATGTCAGTCCGTATTCTTACAATCTTAGAGAAGTAGAAAAACTTTACTATAAATTTGCACAGGAGAATGAAGATGCCTAAAGGTAAAAAGACTTGCGAAAATTGTGGACATGAATGTGGGCCAAGAGCATATATGTGTCCAGAATGTCAGACTCCTTTTATGTTTGCGGTACAGAGTAAAGAAAAAAGAACTACTCGTATGATCCGTAAGTTTGATTGGAAAGAACTAGAGAAAGGTGACAAGATCAAAGCCACTGGAGGCCCATATTCTGTAGTAGACGGTGAGTTTATTCCTATGGGATGCAGAGGTAAGTTTACTGTTATAGGTCTTGATAAGAACGGCATTATAGCCTACGGAACAAAAGAAGGAGGCTTCTGTCACATCTGGATGGGAAGAGATGAACATAGCAAACTAACTGGATTGTGGAGAACAAAACATAGAGTAGCTAAAATAGTACCTAGAGTTTCTAAAAGAAGAACAGCAAAGGCATAATAAGATGATTGAAATAGATATTACTAACGACATGCTAGAGAATGCTTATGATAGGGCTAATGACATCGGTCACTTGAATAACTCTATAACATCTGGTCAGGGAAATCTGGCAGGCATCATAGGAGAAGATATAGTCAAAGATTATATAGGCGGCAAGATAGATAATACTTATGATTATGATGTGGTGAAAGAAGACATTCTCTATGACGTAAAGACAAAGAGATGTACTAGTAAACCTAGAGATTATTATGAGTGTAGTGTAGCGGCATTTAATACAAAACAGAAGTGTCACAAATATATATTCGTCAGGGTTTTATATACTAACGATGAGTATAGTAAAGCATGGATTCTGGGAGAGTACGATAAAGAGCAATACTTTAAAGATGCTAAGTTTTTAAAGAAGGGACAGATTGACGGAGACAATGGCTTTAGAGTAAAAGCAGACTGTTATAATATTCCGATCAGTAAATTAAAAAAGCCACTTGACAATTCTAAAAAATAAGATACAATGTAAAGGGACTTGGTTCAGTGGCAACCCAAGTCTCTTTGTTTTAGGATGCCACATATAAAAGGGTTTGATTTATGGCAACTGTTACTAAACAGGATCGTGTTATGAACTACCTGACGAGAGGTAAAACTCTTAGTCAGACTAGTGCAGCAAGTATGTTTCAGGTTGGTAATCTTCGTGCAACCATCAGCGATGTAAAGCCGATGCTCCGCACAAAGGGTTACGATGTGGTTCGTACTGCTGGTCGTAATGGCGAGACTCGTTATGGTGTAACTCGTCGCACATCGCGGCGTTCACGGCGTTAGGCCGATTGGGAATGGTGTAATGGTAGCACAAGGGTCTTTGGAACCCTTAGTCTAGGTTCAAATCCTAGTTCCCAAGTTTATCTACTGGAGCAATGATGACAGAAGAACATGAATGGCAATTTGTTTTAGATGAAGATAAAGATTTAGTTGATGAATCTTTCTGGGATGAAGTATGGACAGGTGAATACGAAGAGGTATAATCTTGACTCAGGAACTAGTGACAAGACGCACAGATGATGGTCAATGGATGCAGGGATGTGAGCATACTACTAGCCTATTAAATGTAACAGTAAGAAATAAGGTCATCTTTTCTGCAATAGACAGACTTAGAAAGATAGATAAACAGTTTGATACTATTGCCTGTTGTGGTACGAGTGGACTATTAGTTGTCCCACAAATATCCGAGATACTTAAAAAGAATATATTAGTTATCAGAAAAAAAGACGAGAAGAGATATTCCCCGTTTGAGTATGAAGGTGCAGTCCCAAAGAACTATATTATAGTTGATGATTTAATTTGCAGCGGCAATACTGTCAAACATATTTTAAATACAATTAGCACAGAATGTTCTCGCTCAAACTGTATCGGAGTTTATACTTTCTTTAAAGATAAGTGTGCATACAGGAAAGACAGTTCTTTATGTGAGAAAGATTTAGGTATTAAATATCTATGAAAATTAATAATGATCCAAAACTAGACTTTGATGATGTTCTTCTGGTTCCTCAGAGAAGTAGAACAGCATCACGCAAAGAAGTTAAATTAGATAGGAATTTTTCTTTCTATCATTCTAATCAGGTGTGGGATGGTGTGCCAGTATTTGCAGCAAATATGGATAGCACTGGCACGGTCTCTATGTCTAATGCTTTAATTAAACATCAGATGCCCACTTGTCTGCACAAACACTATGATCTAAACAATCTAGCACACGAATTTTATTATCCCAACCATCAGTGGTGGAGTATGGGGATTAAATATTCAGAAATGGAAAAGTTGGTAAAGTTTGTAGAGCTTTCAAAAATAGTGCCAAATTTATGTATAGATGTGGCTAATGGATATACTGATGATTTTGTAAACTTTTGTAATGAAATACGAGAAAGATGTTTAACACAGTGGTCTGGCAAGTCACCCATTATAATGGCTGGGAATGTATGCACTCCAGAAATGGTGCAAGAATTAATCTTGCATGGTGGAGTAGATATTGTTAAGATTGGGATTGGCCCCGGATCAGCATGTACAACAAGATTAAAAACTGGCGTGGGTTTCCCCCAGCTATCTGCTATAATAGAGTGTAGCCATGCAGCACACGGACTGCGAAACGGAGATGGACGATTGGGGTTAGTATGTGCTGATGGTGGCTGTAGGACTCCTGCTGATGTGTGCAAGGCTTTTGCTGCTG
>Ga0228608_1000336_pt1 | contig 15103 bp, 10 predicted proteins | sample 9DmetaG_FD_190069 | JGI IMG/M metagenome (GOLD analysis project Ga0228608, IMG submission 190069) | Seawater microbial communities from Monterey Bay, California, United States - 9D | ecosystem: Environmental > Aquatic > Marine > Coastal | place: USA: California | collected 2016-11-15
ATAAAGTTTTCTGGTATAAAATTTGTAAGATTAACCTTGAATTAAATTTATTAAATTTATATAATGAAAAATTACATATTAATTCTGTGTTTAATATTAATATCTTCTTGTCAATATGAAGATTACGATGATAGTAAGGATATTGATTCCCCATTGGCAACTTGTATTGATGGAATAGCTACTGTTTCTGTTGCTGGTCACTCTCACGATTATTCTTGTTCAAATTATGATTTAATGGGTTATATAACTCTTGAAGAAATGGATGCAGAGGCTGGTAATGATTGCTGGGGCTGGACCGATTCTACAACAGGAAGAGAATATGCAATTATGGGAGTAAATAACGGTACTGCTTTTATTGATATTAGTGATTCTACATCTCCTGTTTACCTTGGTAAACTTCCAACCTCAACAGATGATAGTTCTTGGAGAGATATGAAAGTTTACAATGATCATGTTTACATTGTCAGTGAGGCTGATGGTCATGGACTTCAGGTGTTTAATTTAGCTAATTTAAGAGGAGTGGAATCCGAGCAAATTTTTTCAGCTGACTACACTGATAAATCTTTTGGACAAGCGCATAATATTGCTATCAACGAAGATTCTGGATACGCTTACATTGCAGGAGCTAGATCTAAGGGACTTTATGCTTTTGATTTATCTAATCCATTAGCTCCAAAATTGGAACTTGAGGGCTCTCAGTTTGGTTACAGTCATGATGCTCAAATTGTAAATTACAAAGGTCCAGATCAAGACCACTTTGGTAAAGAAATTTATTTTGGAAGTAATGAAGATAGAGTGGATATTGTTGATGTTACAAATAAATTGGAACCAAAACTTATAAGCACTTTTAATTACGATCATCAATATACTCACCAGTCCTGGCTTACAGAAGATCATAAATATGCATTACTCGGAGATGAAGTTGATGAAACGATTATTGGGGTTCGACCGTTTGAGTTACTTCCTGATGCAAAAACAAGAACAATCATTATTAATCTAACTGATTTGGATGATCCAAAACTTCATTATAATTATTTTGCTGAAACCAAGGCTATTGATCATAATGGATATGTTAAAGGAACTGAATTTTTTCTTGCTAGTTATACAGCAGGACTTAGGGTTTTGGATGTTTTAAATATTGATCAGAAAAGTATTTCTGAAACAGGATTTTTCAATACTTATCATGATGATGATCATTCTGGTATTGTTAAAAAAACTAGTTCAACTAAGTTGTCAGATCCAGGAGATCATATAGGTGAAAAAGGTGAAGGTGGACCATTTAGTGGAGCATGGAGTGTGTATCCTTATTTCAAAAGTGAAAACATAATTATTAGCGATATTAATTCAGGATTATTTATTGTAAAAAAACAGAATTAACTTAATTTTTTATCATTCAAAATAATTTCTATTTGACTTTACATTTTTTATACGAAAAAAAAATCAAAACATTTAATATTTTAAGATAAAATTTATATATTTGCACGCATTTTAAAAGTAATAAAACAATATATCATATGGCTAAGGAAACATTTGATCGTTCGAAACCCCATTTAAATATAGGGACAATTGGACACGTAGATCACGGAAAAACTACCCTAACTGCTGCTATTACAAAAGTATTAGCTGATGCAGGATTATCTGAAGTAAGAAGCTTTGACCAAATTGACAACGCTCCTGAAGAAAAAGAAAGAGGGATAACAATTAACACTTCTCACGTTGAGTACCAAACAGCAAATCGTCACTATGCGCACGTTGACTGTCCTGGTCACGCGGATTATGTTAAAAACATGGTAACAGGTGCCGCTCAAATGGATGGTGCAATTCTTGTAGTTGCAGCTTCTGACGGACCAATGCCACAAACTAGAGAGCATATACTTTTAGGAAGACAGGTTGGTATTCCAAGAATAGTAGTTTTCTTAAACAAGGCTGATCAAGTTGATGATGAAGAATTATTAGAACTTGTTGAAATGGAAGTTAGAGATTTATTAAACTTCTATGAATATGATGGTGATAATGGACCAGTAATTTTAGGTTCTGCACTTGGAGCTCTTAATGGAGAACAAAAGTGGGTTGATACTGTTATGAATCTAATGGAATCAGTTGATTCTTGGATTGAACTTCCAACAAGAGAGGTTGATAAAGATTTCTTGATGCCAGTTGAAGATGTATTTTCTATTACAGGTAGAGGAACTGTTGCAACAGGAAGAATTGAAACTGGTGTAGCTAACACTGGAGATGCTGTTGACATCATTGGAATGGGTGCTGAGAAATTAACTTCTACCGTTACTGGAGTTGAAATGTTTAGAAAAATTCTAGATAGAGGTGAAGCTGGTGATAACGTTGGAATCTTATTGAGAGGTGTTGAAAAAACAGATATTTCAAGAGGAATGGTTATTTGTAAACCAGGTTCAGTTAAACCACATGCTAAATTTGAAGCTGAAGTATATATATTAAAGAAAGAAGAGGGTGGAAGACACACTCCATTTCATAATAACTATAGACCACAATTTTATGTAAGAACAACTGACGTAACTGGAAATATTGTTCTTCCTAAAGGAGTAGAAATGGTAATGCCTGGAGATAACTTAACTATTACTGTTGAGCTTATTTCTCCTATTGCTTGTAGTGTTGGATTAAGATTCGCTATTAGAGAAGGTGGTAGAACTGTAGGTGCTGGTCAGGTTACTAAAATTTTATAATATAATATTAATTAATCCGTAAAAGGTATCTACATAAAGTGGATGCCTTTTGTGGCTATAAATCTTTGGTGTTTAATTTACACCATTAACGGAGAGACGGGTTTAGCTCAGTTGGTAGAGCACTGGTCTCCAAAACCAGGTGTCGGGAGTTCGAGCCTCTCAACCCGTGCAAATTAAGAGTTATGAATATAGTTTCATATATAAAGGAGTCTTTTTCAGAGTTAAAGGAACATGTTTCATGGACTGCTCTACCCGAACTATCAAATCTTACAGTTGTTGTGCTTTTATTTTCCATAATATTTGCAGCTTTAATCTGGGCCGCTGATAGTGTTTTATCACAAATTATTAAATTTTATTTTGATTTTATAAATTAAATTATGTCTGAAGAAATTGTCGATTTAAAAAAGTGGTATGTTGTAAGGGCAGTTAGTGGTCAAGAAAACAAAATTCGTGATTACATGGATTCTGAAATAAACCGTTTAGGATTTAAAGATTTTGTAGAGGATATATTAGTGCCAACTCAAAAAGTTGTTCAAATTAGAAAGGGAAAAAAAATAAATAAAGAAAAAGTCTATTTTCCAGGTTACATAATGATTAAAGCTAATTTAACTGGTGAAATTCCTCACATTATCAAGGCACTTCCCAACGTAATTGGTTTTTTAGGAGAAACAAAAGGCGGCGATCCAATTCCATTAAGAACTGCTGAAGTTAATAGAATGTTAGGTAAGGTTGATGAATTGTCAACTGAAAGTGAAAGTGTATCGATTCCATTTGAAATCGGTGAAAATATTAAAGTAATTGATGGACCTTTCAACGGTTTCAATGGAACTATTGAAAAAGTAAATCAAGAAAAAAGAAAGTTAGAAGTAATGGTGAAGATTTTCGGCAGAAAAACTCCACTTGAACTTTCTTACATGCAAGTTGAGAAAATATAAATGTTACATATAAATCATTTCTTAGATAGCTTCCAATTGTTTAAGAGATAATAAATATTAATAATGGCTAAAGAAATACACAAAGTACTAAAATTACAAATTAGAGGAGGTGCTGCAAATCCATCACCACCTGTTGGTCCTGCTTTAGGAGCAGCTGGTGTTAATATTATGGAATTTTGTAAGCAATTTAACTCAAGAACTCAAGATAAACCCGGAAAAATTTTGCCTGTAGCAATTACAGTTTTCAAGGACAAATCTTTTGAATTTGTTGTTAAAACTCCACCAGCAGCCGTTCAGCTTTTGGAAGCAGCTAAAATTAAAAAGGGATCTGGAGAACCAAATCGTAGTAAAGTTGCTACGGTATCTTGGGATCAAGTTAAAGCAATTTCCGAAGATAAAATGGTTGACTTAAATGCTTTTACTGTTGAATCTGCTATGAAAATGATAGCTGGTACAGCAAGATCGATGGGTATTAAAGTCAAAGGTCAAGCTCCTTTTTAATTTTTAATAAAATAAGATTATGACAAAAATTACAAAAAAACGTAAAGACGCTCTATCAAAATATGATAATTCAAAAACATATTCTCTTGAAGAAGCTTCTTCTGTTATAAAAGAAATTTCCAATGTTAATTTCGATTCATCTATTGATTTGGCAGTAAGATTAGGAGTAGATCCTAGAAAAGCTGATCAAAATGTTAGAGGGATTGTTACTCTTCCTCACGGTACAGGAAAAGATATTAAAGTTCTAGCTTTGGTAACGCCTGATAAAGAGAAAGAAGCCCAAGACGCTGGTGCTGATTTTGTTGGTTTAGATGAATACCTTCAAAAAATAAAAGATGGTTGGACTAATGTAGATGTAATTATTACAATGCCAAGTGTTATGGGTAAATTAGGTCCTTTAGGAAGAGTATTGGGTCCTAGAGGTTTAATGCCAAATCCAAAAACAGGTACTGTAACAATGGATATTGCCAAAGCAGTTAATGATGTAAAATCTGGTAAAATTGATTTTAAGGTTGACAAAACTGGTATCATTCATGCTTCAATTGGTAAAACTTCTTTTGACGCTGATAAAATTTATGGAAATTCTCTTGAACTTATTCAAAATATAATTAAGCTCAAGCCGAGTTCTTCAAAAGGAACTTATGTTAAAAGTATTTCTATGTCTAGTACTATGAGTCCAGGAATTAATATTGATACTAATATTTAGTAAAATAAAATAAAATGACAAGAGAAGAAAAATCTAATGTGATAAAAAAGTTGACTGCTGATTTAGCAGAAAACACCAATGTTTACATGACAGATGTTTCCGGTCTAAATGCTAATGAAACAAGTAAATTAAGAAGAGCATGTTTTAAAGCAGGTATTAAACTTTCAGTTGTTAAAAACACTTTGCTGTCAAAAGCAATGGAATCCTCTGAAAGAGACTTTGGAAATTTAAATGATGTGTTAGTTGGTAATACAGCTTTAATGTATTCCGAAGTTGGGAATACACCTGCTAAATTGATAAAACAATTTAGAAAAAAATCTGATAAACCTTTACTTAAAGGAGCTTCAATTGAAGATTCAATTTATATTGGCGATGATCAGGTTGAATTTTTAGCTAATATTAAGTCTAAAGAAGAATTAATTGGTGAAGTAATTACAATTTTACAATCACCAGCTAAAAATGTTATATCCGCTTTACAGTCAAGTGGATCAATATTATCGGGAGTATTAAAAACACTTTCAGAAAAAAACGAAAATTAATAATAACAATAATAAATATTTAAAAAATGGCAGATTTAAAAGATTTTGCAGAACAATTAGTTAACCTAACGGTAAAAGAAGTTAATGAGTTAGCTGATATCTTAAAAGACGAATACGGAATTGAACCAGCAGCAGCAGCAGTAGCTGTAGCAGGTCCAGCAGCAGGTGGAGACGCTGAAGCAGCTGAAGAAAAAACAGAATTTGATGTTGTTTTAAACGCAGCAGGTGGTTCTAAACTAGCTGTAGTTAAGCTTGTTAAGGAATTAACTGGTTTAGGTTTAAAAGAAGCTAAAGAATTAGTTGACAATGCTCCAAGTAATATTAAAGAGGCAGTTTCAAAAGACGAAGCTGAAGGCTTTAAAAAATCACTTGAAGAAGCTGGTGCTGAAGTTGAATTAAAATAATTAATTCAACTTTAGTTTAAGTTTTGAGCTTTGGGCATTGCCCATTGCACTATTTTTTTATGTTCTTTAACCTAAATTGTTTTAAATGTATAGTACTATTAATAGATTAAATTTTGCATCAGCTACAGATATTCCTGATTATCCTGATTTTCTTGATATTCAAATAAAATCATTTAGCGATTTTTTTCAACTAGAGACAAAATCTGATGAAAGAACCGATGAAGGTCTTTTTAATACCTTCATGGAAAATTTCCCAATTTCAGATTCTCGAAATCAATTCGTTTTAGAATTTTTAGATTATTTTGTAGATCCTCCTAGATATTCAATACAAGAGTGTATTGAAAGAGGATTAACACATAGTGTTCCTTTAAAAGCGAGGTTAAAACTTTATTGTACTGACGAAGAACATGAAGATTTTGAAACTATTGTTCAAGATGTATACTTAGGTGTTATTCCTTACATGACACCAAGCGGAACTTTTATTATAAATGGTGCCGAGAGGGTAGTTGTTTCACAGTTACATAGATCTCCTGGTGTCTTTTTTGGTCAGTCATTTCATGCTAATGGCACAAAGTTATATTCTGCAAGAGTAATACCTTTCAAAGGTTCATGGATTGAATTTGCTACAGATATTAATAGTGTGATGTATGCTTACATTGATAGAAAGAAAAAGTTACCTGTAACTACTCTTTTAAGAGCTATTGGATTTGAAAGAGACAAGGATATATTAGAAATTTTTGATTTAGCTGAAGAAATTAAAGTTTCAAAATCTGGATTAAAAAAGTGCTTAGGAAGAAAGCTAGCAGCCAGAGTTTTAAATTCATGGTTTGAAGATTTTGTTGATGAAGATACAGGTGAAGTTGTTTCCATTGAAAGAAATGAGATAATTTTAGACAGAGAGACAATAATTGATAAAGATAATATAGAAGAGATATTAGCGACTAATACTCAAACTGTGTTATTACATAAAGTTGATGGACAACTTTCTGACTATGCAATAATTCATAATACTCTTCAAAAAGATCCTACTAACTCTGAAAAGGAAGCAGTTGAGCATATTTATAGACAATTAAGAAACGCTGAACCACCTGATGAGGAAACAGCTAGAGGAATAATTGATAAATTATTTTTCTCTGATCAAAGATATAATTTGGGTGAAGTTGGTAGATATAGAATGAATAAAAAATTAGGTCTTGATATTGATATGGAGATGCTAGTTTTAACTAAAGAAGATATTATAACTATCATAAAATATTTAATTGAATTAATCAATTCTAAAGCTGAAATTGATGATATTGACCACCTTTCTAATAGAAGAGTTAGAACAGTAGGAGAACAATTATCATCTCAATTTGGAGTTGGTCTTTCAAGAATGGCTAGAACCATTAGAGAAAGAATGAATGTTAGAGATAACGAAGTTTTTACGCCTATTGATTTGATTAATGCTAAGACTTTGTCATCTGTTATTAATTCATTTTTTGGAACCAACCAGTTATCACAATTTATGGATCAAACTAATCCGTTAGCAGAGATAACTCACAAAAGAAGATTATCTGCTTTAGGTCCTGGAGGACTTTCAAGAGAAAGAGCTGGTTTCGAAGTAAGAGATGTACATTACACACATTATGGAAGGTTATGTCCAATTGAGACCCCTGAAGGTCCTAATATTGGTTTAATTTCCTCTCTTGGTGTTTTTGCAAAAGTTAATAATCTAGGTTTTATAGAAACTCCATACAGAAAAGTAGAAAACGGAGTTGTAGATTTAAAAAATCATAAATATTTAAGTGCTGAAGAAGAAGAAGGTATGTTAATTGCCCAAGCAAATATCCCAAAAGATAAGGATGGTAAAATTCTTTCAGAAAAGGTTATTGCAAGACAAGAAGCAGATTATCCTGTTATAGATCCTTCTGATGTTAACTACACTGACGTAGCACCTAATCAAATTGCATCAATTTCTGCATCACTTATTCCTTTTTTAGAACATGACGATGCTAACAGAGCATTAATGGGATCAAACATGATGAGACAATCTGTTCCTTTATTACGTCCAGAATCTCCAATTGTTGGTACAGGACTAGAAAGACAAGTAGCTTCGGATTCCAGAGTATTAATAAATGCTGATTTTGATGGAAAGGTTATTTATGTAGATTCTCAGAAAATTACTATTAAGTATAATCTTACTGAAGAACAAAAACTAACTAGTTTTGACAATGACGAAAAAACATATTCCTTAGTTAAATTTAGAAAAACTAATCAAGGTACTTGTATTAACTTAAAACCAATTGTTATAAAAGGTGATAATGTTAAAAAAGGTCAAGTTTTATGTGAAGGGTATGCTACTCAAAATGGTGAATTAGCTTTAGGAAGAAATTTAAAAGTTGCATTCATGCCTTGGAAAGGATATAATTTCGAAGATGCTATCGTAATTTCAGAAAAAGTTGTTAGAGACGATGTTTTCACTTCGTTACATATTGATGAATATTCAATTGATGTTAGAGATACTAAATTGGGAATGGAAGAGCTTACGAATGATATTCCAAATGTAAGTGAAGAAGCCACCTCTGATTTAGATGAAAATGGAATGATTAGAGTTGGAGCTGAAGTTAAACCTGGAGACATTTTAATTGGTAAAATTACTCCTAAAGGTGAATCTGATCCAACACCTGAAGAAAAATTATTAAGAGCAATCTTTGGTGATAAAGCTGGTGATGTTAAAGATGCATCGTTAAAAGCTCCTCCATCTTTAAATGGAATAGTTGTTAATAAAAAATTATTTACTAGACCAATAAAAGATAAAAGAAAAAGATCTGAGGATAAAGATCTTTTAATTGAGTTAGGAAAGACTTACGATATTAAATTTGAAGAACTTAAAAAATCATTAATTGAGAAATTATATAATATTTTAAGTGGAAAGACTTGTCAAGGTGTATTTAATGATTTAGAAGAAGAAGTTTTGCCTAAGGGTAAAAAGTATTCCTTAAAAATGTTAAATCAGGTTGAAGAATACACTCACTTAGTTTCAGGTCAATGGACAGTAGATAAAAAAGTAAATTCTTTAGTTTTGACTCTTTTACACAACTATAAAATAAAAGAAAATGATCTGCAAGGAATGCTTAGAAGAGAGAAGTTTACTATTTCTGTTGGAGATGAACTTCCCCCAGGAATTTTAAAATTAGCTAAAGTATATATAGCCAAGAAAAGGAAACTTAAAGTAGGTGATAAAATGGCTGGTAGACACGGTAATAAAGGTATTGTTGCTAGAATTGTTAGGCAAGAAGATATGCCATTCCTAGAAGACGGAACACCAGTTGATATAGTATTAAATCCACTTGGTGTACCATCTAGAATGAATATTGGTCAAATTTATGAAACTGTTTTAGGATGGGCTGGTCAAAAATTAGGCAGAAAATTTTCCACTCCAATTTTTGATGGTGCAACTTTAGATCAAATTAATGAATTAACAGAAGAAGCCGGTGTTCCTCAATTTGGGCACACTCATTTATATGATGGTGGAACAGGTAAAAGATTCGATCAGCCAGCAACCGTTGGTGTAATATATATGCTTAAGTTAGGTCATATGGTTGATGATAAAATGCATTCAAGATCTATTGGACCATATTCTTTAATTACTCAGCAACCACTTGGTGGTAAGGCTCAATTTGGAGGTCAAAGATTTGGAGAAATGGAAGTTTGGGCACTAGAAGCTTATGGTGCTTCAAGTACTCTACAAGAAATTTTAACAATAAAATCAGATGACGTTCAAGGAAGAGCAAAAGCTTATGAAGCAATCGTAAAAGGTGATACTATGCCAGATCCTGGACTTCCAGAATCATTTAACGTATTGATGCATGAACTTAAAGGTCTAGGATTAGATATTAGATTAGAAGAATAATAAAATAAAAACTCATTATGTCTAGAAAAATTGAAATTAATAAATCTCAAAAATTCTCAAAAATATCAATTGGATTAGCATCTCCTGAAACTATATTAGGTAACTCAAGAGGTGAGATTCTAAAACCAGAAACTATTAATTATAGAACTCATAAACCAGAAAGAGATGGTTTGTTTTGTGAAAGAATTTTCGGTCCTGTTAAAGATTTTGAGTGTGCATGTGGAAAATATAAAAGAATCAGATATAAAGGAATTATTTGTGATAGATGTGGAGTTGAAGTAACTGAAAAAAAGGTAAGAAGAGACAGAGTTGGTCACATTGATTTAGTAGTTCCAGTTGCTCATATATGGTATTTTAGGTCTTTACCTAATAAAATAGGTTACTTATTAGGTCTTCCTTCAAAGAAACTGGATATGATTATTTACTATGAGAGATATGTAGTTATTCAACCAGGACTTGCAGTAAATGCAGAAGGAGAGCCCGTAACTAAAATGGATTATTTAACTGAAGAGGAATATATAACTATTACAGATAGCCTACCACCTGAAAATCAATTTTTAGATGATGAGGATCCAAATAAGTTTATTGCTAAAATGGGTGCTGAATGTTTAATTGAGTTACTTTCAAGAATAGATCTTAATGAGTTATCTTACGAGTTAAGACACAAAGCCAATACAGAGACTTCTAAACAAAGAAAAATGGAAGCTCTTAAAAGACTTCAAGTTGTAGAATCGTTCAAAGAATCTAATTTAAACAGAGAAAATAAACCTGAGTGGATGATTTTAAAGGCAATTCCTGTTATCCCGCCAGAACTTAGACCATTAGTTCCATTAGACGGAGGAAGATTTGCAACATCTGATTTAAATGATTTATACAGAAGAGTAATAATAAGAAACAATAGATTAAAGAGATTAGTTGAAATAAAAGCTCCTGAGGTTATTTTAAGAAATGAAAAAAGGATGTTACAAGAATCTGTAGATTCACTTTTTGACAACACAAGAAAATCTTCTGCTGTTAAAACTGATGCTAACAGACCTTTAAAATCGCTTTCTGATTCTTTAAAAGGAAAACAGGGTAGATTCCGTCAAAACCTTCTTGGAAAAAGGGTAGATTATTCTGCTAGATCTGTTATTGTTGGTGGACCAGAATTAAAATTATTTGAGTGTGGTTTACCTAAAAACATGGCAGCTGAGTTATACAAACCTTTTATAATTAGAAAATTAATTGAAAGAGGAATTGTTAAAACAGTAAAATCTGCGAAAAAAATTATTGATAGAAGAGAGCCCTTAGTTTGGGATATTTTAGAAAATGTTTTAAAAGGACATCCTGTTCTTTTAAATAGAGCTCCAACCTTACACAGATTAGGAATACAAGCTTTTCAGCCAATACTTATTGAGGGTAAAGCTATTCAAGTTCATCCGTTAGTTTGTACAGCTTTTAATGCTGATTTTGATGGTGATCAAATGGCAGTTCATCTTCCATTAGGTCCTGAGGCTATTTTAGAGTCACAGCTATTGATGCTTGCTTCACATAATATTTTGAATCCAGCGAATGGATCCCCAATCACTGTACCTTCTCAAGATATGGTTTTAGGACTCTATTATATGACAAAATTATTAAAGTCAACAAAAGATCATAAAGTTAAGGGGGAAGGTCTAACATTTTATTCTGCTGAAGAAGTAAATATAGCTTACAATGAAGAAAGAGTTGATTTAAACGCAATGATAAAAATTAGAGCTAAAGATTTTAATGAATCTGGAGAGTTAGCTTTTAGAATTATTGAAACAACTGTAGGTAGAGTTTTATTTAACCAGGTTGTTCCTGAAAAAGCAGGATTTATAAACGAAGTTTTAACTAAAAAATCGTTAAGAGATATTATTGGAAATATTTTAAAGTTAACAAGTGTTCCTGAAACTGCAGATTTCTTAGATAAAATTAAGTCTATGGGATTCTCTTTTGCATTTGAAGGAGGATTATCCTTTAGTTTGGGAGATATTATGATCCCACCCGAAAAACACGAAATGATTGCCAAAGCCAATGGAGAAGTCGATAGTATTATTTCTAATTATAACATGGGATTAATTACTAATAATGAACGTTACAATCAGGTCATTGATGTTTGGACTTCTGCAAATGCAACGCTAACTGAGCTTTCAATGAAAAGAATCAGTGAAGATAAACAAGGATTTAATTCAGTTTACATGATGTTAGATTCTGGTGCAAGGGGTTCTAAAGAACAAATACGTCAGCTTACAGGTATGCGTGGATTAATGGCTAAGCCTAAAAAAGCTAGTGCTAGTGGTGGAGAAATTATTGAAAATCCTATTTTATCTAACTTTAAAGAAGGATTATCTATTTTAGAATATTTTATTTCTACTCACGGAGCTAGAAAAGGTTTAGCGGATACTGCATTGAAAACTGCTGATGCAGGTTATTTAACTAGAAGGCTTGTTGATGTAGCTCAAGATGTTATAATCCATTATGAAGACTGTAATACTCTTAGAGGAATAACTGTGGAGCCGCTTAAAAAAAATGAAGAAATTGTTGAAACGTTAGGAGAGAGAATATTAGGAAGAGTTTCATTACATGATATTTACAACCCTTTAAATAATGAAATTATTGTTTCTGCCGGTGAGGAAATTTCAGATGATATTGTTAAGTTAATCGAATCTTCTCCTATTGAAAAAGTTGAAGTTAGATCTCCATTAACATGTGAATCTCCAAAAGGAGTTTGTTCAAAGTGTTATGGAAGAAATTTAGCAACTGGTAAAATGGTTCAAAATGGAGAAGCTGTAGGTGTTGTTGCAGCTCAATCAATTGGTGAACCAGGGACTCAGTTAACTCTAAGAACTTTCCATGTTGGAGGTATTGCAGGAAATATTTCAGAAGACAATAATTTATCTGTTAGATTTGATGGAGTTGCTGAAATTGAAGATTTAAAAGTTGTTAAGTCCAAGGATGCCGAAGGAAAAAATATAAATACAGTAATTTCTAGAACATGTGAAATTAAAGTTTTAGATAAAAAATCTGGCATTCTTTTAAGTACTAATATTATTCCTTACGGTTCTTCTCTTCTTATTAAGGACGGTCAAGTATTGAAAAAAGGAGATATTGTATGTCAATGGGATCCTTACAACGGAGTAATTGTCTCTGAATTTGGCGGAAATATTGAATATGAAAATATCGAACAAGGTGTTACTTACCAAGTTGAAATTGACGAACAAACTGGATTTAAAGAAAAAGTTATTTCAGAATCTAGAAATAAAAAAGTAGTTCCTACATTACTTATCAATGATAGTAAAGGAAACAATGTTAGAACTTATAACCTTCCAGTAGGTGCTCACTTGATGGTTGATGATGGTGAAAAAGTTGAAGCAGGTAAAATTTTAGTCAAAATTCCTAGAAAATCTGCTAAATCGGGTGATATTACTGGTGGACTTCCAAGAGTTACAGAGCTTTTTGAAGCAAGAAACCCATCAAATCCTGCTGTTGTAAGTGAAATTGATGGTGTTGTAAACTTTGGTAAAATTAAAAGAGGGAATAGGGAAATTATTATTGAATCTAAAACTGGTGAGATTAAAAAGTATTTAGTTAAACTTTCAAATCAAATACTAGTTCAAGAAAATGATTTTGTTAAAGCTGGGATGCCACTTTCGGATGGTGCAATTACACCTAATGATATTTTAAATATTAAAGGTCCATCTGCTGTTCAACAATATTTAGTAAATGAAGTTCAAGAAGTTTACAGGTTACAAGGTGTTAAGATTAATGATAAACACTTTGAGGTATTAATTAGACAAATGATGCAAAAAGTGAAAATTCAAGATTCTGGAGACACTACTTTTCTTGAGGGGCAACTTATTCATAAAAATGAATTCATTTCTGAAAATGATAATTTGTTTAACAAGAAAATCATTGAATCTGTTGGTTCCTCTGAAAGTTTTAAAGAAGGTCAAGTTATTAGTGCAAGAGAATTAAGAGATGAAAATTCTTTATTAAAGAGAGAGGATAAAGATTTAGTTGTAGCTAGAGATGCTGTAAACGCCACTGCTACTCCAATTCTTCAAGGTATTACCAGAGCTTCTCTTCAAACTAAATCGTTTATTTCCGCTGCATCTTTCCAAGAAACTACTAAGGTTTTAAATGAAGCTGCCGTTAATGGTAAAGTAGATACTTTAAGAGGTCTTAAGGAAAACGTTATAGTTGGTCACAAAATTCCTGCAGGAACTGGAAACAGGAAATTCAATGATGTTATTGTTGGTTATGTAGACGAATATGAAGAGTTACTTGCAAAAAAGAATTTAACTTTCAATGAAGAAATCTAATTCTAAAGAAAATGGTTTAAATCTTGAGCTCGATGAAAATCTTGCTCAAGGTACCTATTCTAACTTAGCATTAATTAACCATTCTGTTTCAGAATTTGTAGTTGACTTTATAAATGTTATGCCAGGTGTGCCTAAAGCTAAAGTTAAATCTAGAATTATTCTAACTCCTCAGCACGCTAAAAGATTTTCTAAAGCTTTAGTTGATAATATTTCAAAATTTGAGAATTCTAATGGAGAGATAAAAGAATATGAAAATCAAAAGCCAATACAATTAAATTTTGGCCCTACAGGTGAAGCTTAATCAGAATTCTGATTTATAGTGAAATTTTAATGTAGGAAATTTTTGCTTGGTCATTTCTAAAGAAAATGACGAATCTGACAAGAAAACTAGTTGTTTGTTTTTATCCATAGCTAAAAATTTATTTTTCAATTTTTTGAAATCAATAAATTCTTTATTTTTTTTAGATACTGTTTCTACCCAACAAGCTTTAAAAATATTTAAGTTTTCATAAGAGCATTTTGCTCCGTACTCATGTTCGAGCCTATATTGAATGACTTCGAATTGTAATGCCCCCACAGTTCCAATTACTTTTCTTCCGTTCATTTCAAGTATAAATAATTGAGCAACTCCTTCATCCATTAATTGAACGATGCCTTTTGCTAATTGCTTAGATTTCATTGGATCTAAATTATTAATGTATCTAAAATGTTCTGGAGAAAAACTAGGAATTCCCTTAAATGTAATTTTTTCACCATCTGTAAATGTGTCACCAATTTTAAAATTACCTGAATCATGAACACCAACAATATCGCCTGGAAATGATTCGTTAACGATTTCTTTTTTTTCTGCAAAAAAAGCATTTGGACTGCTGAACTTGAATTTTTTTTCCAACCTTACGTGATGATAAGGTGTATTTCTTTTGAACTTTCCTGAAACAATTTTTATAAACGCTAATCTATCTCTGTGTTTTGGATCCATGTTAGCATGTATCTTAAATATGAACCCTGAAAATTTGTTTTCACTTGGTTTTATTATTCTTTCATCACTAATTTTATCCATTGGAGCTGGAGCAATTGAGATAAAACAATTCAATAATTCTTT
>Ga0228608_1000339_pt1 | contig 15089 bp, 17 predicted proteins | sample 9DmetaG_FD_190069 | JGI IMG/M metagenome (GOLD analysis project Ga0228608, IMG submission 190069) | Seawater microbial communities from Monterey Bay, California, United States - 9D | ecosystem: Environmental > Aquatic > Marine > Coastal | place: USA: California | collected 2016-11-15
CTTTTTTTTACTAGAGGCGCATCTGCCCCAACGTAAACAGGAATATCTTTCTTGCAAAGCTCAACGGTGTACCTTGCATTGATACTTCCCTGCTCGACTGACATATTTCCTGAAACAATGCTGATTCCTAAAACTTCAACATCGTCCCATTCAAGTGCCATTAATAATGCAACTGCATCGTCGGATGCAGTATCTGTATCGATAAAATATTTATTTTTCATATTGTATAAAGGATATCAAAAGTAACTAAAAGATTCTTTTAAATTAATAACTAGTTTTAGAGTTTAAATTATTGACTATTTGCATTTTTTAAATTTATAAAATTTGCAAAAATGATTAAAGCTGCACCAAAATAAATAAAAATATCCCCCTGTTCCGAATAAAACATAACCCCTATTGAGACAACAATTGGTAACCTTAATAAATCGATTGGGGCAACTACTGTTGGAGGTGCAAGTGACAAAGCTGTTGTTATACAATAGTGAGCACCCAAACCAGCAAATCCAATTACTACAATCCATGCTATATTTTCGTTTGTTGGTATATCTAACTCTCCATCTAGAAGAGATGTAATTAAACCGAATATTAACTGCATCGTAGTTAAGAAGAATAAAATAGTTAAAGTTGATTCAGTTCTTGTAAGTCTTCTCGTATAAATATTCGTTAGTGCAAAGACAATTGCAGAGATTGCTGCGGCGACTAATCCTAGATTGATGCTTTCAATATCTGGCCTTACTGTAATTAACACACCAAGAAATCCTATAAGCACAGATAATATTTTATATTTATCTAGTTGCTCATTGAGCATTAAGTATGAAAACAATACTATCCAGATAGGCATTGTAAATTCTAGTGAGGTGACTTCAGCAAGAGTGATTGATGCCAATGCATAGAGCCAAAGGTTTTGACCAGTAAAATGAGCAATATTCCTTTTAAGGTGTGTTCTTATCTCTTTTAAGTTCACTTCATGTAGTAAGTCCTTCTTTATTAGAAAAAATAAAATAATAGATACACCTATTACACTTCTGTAAAATAAAATTTCAAAAGTATCTATTTGGAGCGAAATCTCTTTTCCAGCAACTGCCATGGAAGTGAGGCAGAAAACTCCTCCAACCATCCATAAAGAGCCTTTTATTGTATCAGTCACTGACCACGGATTTCCATAAGTTTGTCAAAACTACATGAGGAGCTATATATTTGAGTTCTAAAGACCATAACAAACACCATAATCATATAAAAGCTTTTATGTGACTGATGACTTATAAACTTCCACAATATTTTCTTAAAACACCTGTGGGGTAACTGTCGCTGACAACAAAATCTGGATCTGGTGTTAGGGTGTTTTGAGATTTTGAAGACAAAAGGTCTCTATATTCATCAGAGGTTCTCCAAAATTTAATGCTGTACTCTTGATTTTCTTCCCACCATTGAACTTCATCTTGAATAGTCCAATTATTTCCGATTGAAACTAAATGTTGTTCAAGAGCGGTATTAGCATTTTTCGAATCTTCAAAATTTCCATAAAAGCCATCGATTAGACTTTGTAATTCTGAATTACTAATTTCATAGTTGGCAAGAATACTATCTAGGCCATTTAGTCCGATTTTGTTAATTCTTAAAGCTTCGTAAACATAGTCTAGTTTTGTCGCATCAACGTAAGAGTATGTTTTATAAATTTCACTTTCGTAAGCTTCAATCTGAATTACATCAAATATTTTTTCAATTTCATCAGCTAACTCAATACAGTTGTTTATCTTACTATCACTATCTGCAATTGTGTTTATTGAACAGTAACCAAAAAAAAGTGAAAGTATTAATACTTTATGATTTAATTTTTTCTTTAGCATGCCATCCCTTATTGAATGGTAAAAGAAAAAGTGGGATAATCGTAAATATTAAGAAAAGATTTTTTGCACTACCAAGTGAATAGGACTCGATTACATAACCAAAAAGACTAGAACCTAGCGCAATTCCAAACCCTACAGAGCTGGCTAGCCAAGAATAAGCCTCCGTTAAAGTACTACTTTTTGTGACGTTTGACACATAACTGTTTGCAAGTAAAAATATTGGCCCTATACCGAAACCGCTTAGTAAACCAGCCAATAAAATTAGATTCTTGGTGTTGAAAAAGAAAAAAGTAGAAACTGATATTGCTAGGTAGACAAATACAATATTGTACTTGTTCAAATTCTTCGTGTTGCTGAAATAATATCCATAAAATAATGCACTGAGTAGCGCTGTTGAGCCATTAATTAAATAATAAAAGGCTGTCAGGTTTTTAATATTCTCTATATCTTCTTTTGCGACAACATAAACAGAAATTGAACTTAAACAAGCACCTACAAAGATTAACGTTGTCAATAAAGGTAGTTTATTTTTTGAAATCCATATAGATGTCTTCTCATTATTAAGACTTTGATGGTTGGTAACTTCAATTGACTTTGAAAACACTACTCCAATTGTTCCCACTATTGAACTCACGATTGCTATATAAAGTGCAATTATAGGATTTAAGTAGTTTGATACAGTGGCAAAAACAGATGGACCTACTAGAAAGTTGAGCTCATCTATTGAAGATTCTATTGCCTGAACTTTTTGATTGTCTGCTTCTTCAGTTATTACTTTCCAATTTCTTCTCGTATACGCTCCAATGTTTGGAACTGTAACTCCTAGAAAAACTGATAACACAATATAGATTAAATCTCTTCCGAACTCTCCAATGGTTACGAGTAAAGAAGTCATGATAAATCCAGCAAGTAAAAAACTTACAACTTTTCTTTGGCCAATTTTATCAACTAATCTGCCATTTACTGGTTGGATTAAAGCATTGGAAATGCTGAATCCAGCTGCCATAGCACCACCTACTGCATAAGAACCAGTCTTGTAGTTTCCAAATATGACCATACCTACTTGGAGCATTGCATAAGGAGCTCTCCCAAGGTATCCAAAAAATATTAGATTTTTTGCACCTTTAAGGCTTATGAGAGTTTTGTAAGTGGATTCTTTAAGCACTTACACATTGTTATACCCTTTTCGATTTAGGTGTAAATTAATTTATTACTTTAAAGATTTTCTTAATAAATTCATAAATTTATCTTTATCTGACTTTGTTACAACTCTTATGTTCTGATTTTTTTCTTCTACGTTAAAATAATCAACTATTGTTTGTCCTCTTGTAATACCATCTCTAGTGTCGACTATTACGTGTAGCTGCTCAGAGTCTTCAATAATTGAATTATCTAAAGCAATAGCCATAGTGATAGGATCAGGTAAGTCAAATCCATGAAAGCCGTAGGTTGTAAAAGTTAGATCAATTAGTGTTTTTTGTATATCAACTGAAAAATCAGCTAGCTTACTGTTTAAAGATCTCAAATCTTCAATCTCCTCTTCTTTAAGCATCGCGTATTTATAGGAATTGTCCCAACCCACCATTGTTATATTCATGCCTGAATCAAAACATATTTTTGCAGCTTCTGGGTCCACCCAGATGTTATATTCTGCTGCAGCTGATACATTTCCTGTCCCATCAGAGGTGCCTCCCATTACATAACAATGTTTTATTTTTTTTGATATTGATGAATCTTTTTGCATAGCTAGAGCTATATTTGTTAGTGGTCCAAGAGTTACAAGTGTTACATCATTAGGATTTTCATTAACTGTATCTATTATGAAGTCTATTGCATTTTTCTCTTCATGCTCTTCCGTTGAAGACTCTATACCTATATCACCCATTCCATCTATACCATGAACACACTGACCACTTGCAGAGCTAGATTTTAATGATTTAACATGCTCCATAAATTTCTCTAGTACATATATCTCCTCGTACTCTCGTGTTAGTGGCTTACCCGCACCAGCAAATACTTTTACTTTTTTTCCAGTCATGTCCATTGTTGAAATAGTATTTTTAATTCCTTGTTGTAATGGAACATTTCCTGATACGACTGATATTCCCAAAATTTCGATTGAAGGATCTTGGAGTGCTAATAATATAGCTACAGCATCATCTGAGCCTGTATCTGCGTCTATTATAAACTTTTTCAAATTAGTACATCGTTGTAACTGTTAGGTGATGAGGTCTATGTGTAGCATGATATTGTTTCCATAATCTGTAATCGAGTTGAGGGATTATTATTTGTTTATCTAATGGTCTTCTTTTATTAACTTCTTCAGTAAGCTTTGCTGTTGTGTATAAACTCACAGCTCTAATTTCGATCTCTTCTTGTGAATCCCTCTCTATAAGCTCACCATTCATGATTTTATTATTTAATGCTTCTGAATATGTAATAATTTTCATTACTTCTAAGGCAACAGGTACAATGTAATCTGCAAATGCACTCATTTTATGCATATCTTCAACCACAAAATGGCCTGCTCCAGAAAGTTCTCCATGAATTCCCCAAAAAGCCAATTGAGCTAATTTATAAAAATGAACTTCGTGTCCATCTTCAAGGATTGTTTTATCATCAAATCTTGGAAATTCTGTAATTAATCTTTCAATTAAACCCTCGCCATTACTGTACAATTTTTTGGGGCCTTGATTTATAAAGTTAATCCAATCCCCTTTATATTCGGAGGCTAATTTTTCTCCGACCTCATTTAATATTTCCAACCTCTCATTCATCATTGGCATTTCAATATTTCCAGAAAATATTTTATTCAATTTATCCATGTCTAAAGATGCAAGTACCTCACCATCATAAAGCTTTACGCCAGATGTGAGTGCCTCATTTATCTGTGTAAACATAGCCTCACTGTCTGAAAATATATAACCATCACGTTCAATTTCATATTTAACACTTTTTTCAAAGTCAGTAAATGCAAAATTAAGAGTATTTATAAGAAGTGTTGTTCTAATTACTTCTTCAGGATTTTTTTGTGTTTTATTATTTTGAGGCGAGGGAAATTCTTCATATGCAAGCCAATCAGCAACATTTTCGATTTCCTGATTATTTATTTGGACTTCTTTAAGATTGCTGACAACAGGATCAAGAGAGCTTAATACTTTTGCATCCCAGTCAATATCCATATTTTAAATCATACTAGAAATGATTCTCACATGAAGATATAATCTAATGATGAATCCTAAAATATGTGTAGTTGGAAGCTCCAATATTGACCAAATTTCCTACGTAGAAACAATTCCGTCAGACGGAGAAACTGTTTTTGGTAATTCTTATCAAATGGGTTTTGGTGGCAAGGGTGCCAATCAAGCCGTAATGGCTGGACTGTTAGGTGCTGAAACTTTCATGATTACATGCCTTGGTGATGATGTTTATGCAGATATGACAATTGATAATTACATCAAATGTGGTGTAAATGTAGAACATATTCAAAGAGTAGATGGTTCAAGTGGTGTCGCACCAATTTGGGTTGACCAGTCCGGACAAAATAGAATAATTGTAGTCTCTGGAGCAAATGATAAAATTGATGCAAAAAAAGCTGCATCTTCACTTTTAGAAATAGGAAATTTGAATGTATTAATTGGCCAATTTGAAATACCTATGATTGTTACTCAGGAAGTGTTTTCCGTTGCAAAAAATAATGACATTACAACAATTCTCAACCCAGCACCAGCAAAAATTCCCTCAGATGAATTACTACAATTAACAGATTGGTTTGTACCAAATGAGGTTGAGTTTTCAACAATTACTGGAATGGATGCTTATAACGATGAAAACTTAATCTCCTATGCCAATACAATTTCATCTAATTTAATTGTTACTCTTGGAGAAAATGGAGCTGCATTGGTTTCGGAAAATTCTGTGGTAAAAATATCAGCTCCGCATGTTACTGCTATTGATACAACTGGAGCTGGTGATGCTTTTGTTGGTGCTTTTGCTTTTGGACTAGCTTCAGGAGAGTCACCAGAGGAATCAATATCTCTGGGAATACAAAAAGCAAGCGATTCAGTTACAAGAACTGGAACTCAGTCTTCTTATAAGGCTTAAGTTGAAATGGTAGTTGTACCTTTACGTGAGCAGTTAATCATATTGGCAGCACTTGTTGGTGTATTTATATTAATCCTGGTAGACGATCGAAGATCAAAAAATAAAAATCACATACTGAATAAAATTTTTCACTATTTTCCAAATTACAATAGTGATTTACGTGTAGGATTTTCCCTCATATTAGTTTCAGCAATTTGTGTCTTTTTTGAAGTTTATTTATACACTTCATTAACAGTTCTAGCTGGTGGACTTTTCTTTCTTTATAAAGGTAGAAATTAAGAATCTTTGAGCCAAAATCTAACTTTTGGTAGAACAGGATCTGTTAATTTAAAAGCGACTATCAAGATACCAATGATTGCTGAACTCATTGAAAATAATAAAATTAAAAAAATGGAACTACTTGAGTTAAAAAAACCAACTAATAATGGAACCGAGATAAAGATTGGAACTCTGAAAGCAGTAAGCATTGCGTTAGTGTTGCCGGCATCTCCAACATCTCCCAACTCTACAGCTAAGTTACTTTGCGAGGTGTTAAAGATCCCAAGTCCAAGACCTGCAAATATAAATATCAGATTCTGAAAAGTTGAATCTGTAAGAATAAATATTGCGCTAGCTATAAAGTGCATGCCTAGCCCAAGTATGTATGTGTACTTGAAGCCAATTTTAATCCCTATAATTGGAACGAAGAAGCTTCCAATGCTTTGACTTAATAATAAAAATGTCACCCACATACCTAATCTGTTTGTTGGTATGTCGTGAAAACTAATTAACCAAATACTAAAAAATGGAGTAATCGCCTCTGGTACGGCACTAAAAAAGTTAGATAAGGAGACCGCATTCAAACCTACATTTTTTTTATAAGTTTCTTTCCACACCTTTATTTGAGCACTTAATGAGGTTATTGAAAGTTTTGTTGTAGGCTTATTACCCGTTTGAGGTTCTCGAATTAAGAAAAGAGGGATCATAGAGAGAGAGGTAACAGCTATTACCAGAAATAGTCCGGATAAATAACCTTCTATTAAGCCGTTTTCTAATATTTTAAAATCAACATATCTAGAAACTAAATAGCCTGCAGCGGAGCCAAAAGTTAAATTTAATGCAAAAAATACTGATCGAAATTTATAAAGTACACGAGAAACAAGGTCAAAATATGAAGGAAGAATTGCGCCAGCGCTAAATACAAAAACTATATACGCTCCAACAAAAAAAATAAATCCCATATCAGTTTTTGAATAGCTGCTTAAAGTTAAGGCTAAAACAATTATTCCAATTCTCTCGCAAATACCCCAGAAAATGACTCCTCTTTTTGAGTCTTGCTCTTTATTTCTTCTTGCAGATGTGAGAAATTGTGAAAAAATACCTACCGCATAAAAAATAATTACAATTAATGATGGTGTATACCATTTGTCAGAAATAGCTATTGCTACATCTGGCAAATAACTTCCTGGAATTAGTAATGCAAACGCTGATCCAAATCCGATTGCATCAAATATGAACATACAGTAATTGAATACATAATTTTTTTTAATAAAATCTTGAGTATTGATCAATTAAGTTTATTACTTTTTGCCGAAAAGTCTTATCGCTATTCCAGCACCAAAGATTATTGAAAGAAATGCAAGACCACAAAACCCAACAAGGAATACTCCTACTTGTGGGGATAACGTAAATCCCCCGCTAGGTGCAAAACCATTTAAACTAATCCTTCCATAAATGCTTAAACCAACTGGAACTAAAGCTGCAATTGATAGAGCAATTTCTTTGCTTGTAAATGTTTTGTATCTCAAGAGAGTTCTTTCATTCTCTGATCCAAATGCTCTTGTCTCTAAACTCATAGATAATTGCTGAACTCTATCAATAGCACCGGCAAAAACAGGAATGATACTTGGCAGTAATGCTTTAAATCCTTGAGCTTTCATTGCTCTTGACTTCTGAGCAGATAAAATTATTCCAAATTCCCTTTGAAGGATAGGAATTAACTGCAGAGTCGTGGTGATCATAAAGTTTACGGTGTATGGTACCTTGGCTCTCTGAAGCGCTGATGATAGTTCTCCGGGATGCAGAGTCATCAGCATCAATATAGACCAAGTACAAATACACAAAATTCTACTACTAAACACCATTCCATAAATTATTGACTCTGTATAGAGTGAAAAGGGTCCTAAATCTGCCAAGTACTGGGGGTTATCAAAAACTGCAGGGGGTACAATAGACTGCAAGAAAATCATAGCAAAAGCAGCTGGTCCAAATATAACCATTGATCTTATGTAGCTGGGAAAAGTTTTTGCAAGAACGACAAAAATTAATCCTATAGCAGTCAATGCATAATTTATGTACGGATTCTTATTCAAGAAACAAAAAAATACAAATGAAAGAACCCAGTAAAATTTAACAAATGGGTGTGCTTTATGGAAAAATGAATCTCCTGGAACATAAGCTCCTACAGGTACTCTAGCCATTACTACTTTCCTCCTCTATATCCAAACTTGCTTCTAATATCATGTTTATTGATTCTGTCATATTTTGCTGATAATCTTCTTTTGTTAAAGACTCTCCTTTTGCTTGGTCTCCAGCAACTAATAAAACCGCACCAGTACGAAGTTTTCTATATGATCCAACTACAAATAAAGTAGCTGCTTCCATCTCCGAACAGAGGACTCCACCTTTTACCCAAGCATCCCATTTTTGTAATAATTCTTGAGCTATAGGCATATCTTCTGGACTATGTTGTCCATAAAAAGAATCTTTAGATTGAACTATTCCAGTGTGATAATTTAATTTAGCATCAGATGCTGAGCGAACCAACGCTGTTACCATTTCGTGAGAGGCCACAGCAGGAAACTCTATTGGCATATATTGAACTGACGTTCCCTCAAACCTTACAGCACCTGTAGCAATAACTTTATCTCCTACTCTTGTGAAGTCTTGCATTGCGCCAGACGTTCCCATCCTTACAAATGTTTTCGCACCTATGTTTGCCAACTCCTCAACCGCAATAGCTGTTGAAGGACAGCCTATTCCAGTTGATGTTACTGAGATAGATCTTCCTTTATACTTTCCAGTCATTGTCTTATATTCCCTGTTATCAGCAACAACTTTTGCTGTATCAAAGTGATCGGCAATAAACTCGACTCTTCCAGGGTCACCAGGTAATATAACGAAATCTGCAACATCACCTTTTTTCATTTGAATGTGATATTGAATTTCGCTTTTTAAAAGACCGCCTTTTTCTTTTTTACTCATTTCTTCTATCCCTTTCCATAATATTTATACATTCTAAAACAATTTTTGTCATTTTTTTTACAGTTTCCTCATCTGAAACTTCTACAGCTAATACTGCTCCAGCTTTTAATTTCCTTATTTGGGCTACGGTAAATAAAGTGGCTGCCTCCATTTCAGACGCACCAACTCCTCCTTTTTGCCAAGCTTTCCATTTGTTATCTAGATAGGGTGCAACTGGCATTCTTTCTGGCTCAACCTCTCCAAAAAATGAATCCTTTGACTGACAAATTCCAACCTTAGATTTAATATTTAAATCTTTTGCTGCTTTTATTAAGTTTGTTACCAATTCAAAGTCCGCTATTGCTGGAAATTCTATTGGTATGTATTGTTTAGAAGTGCCGTCATCTCTAACTGCACCTGTAGCAATGAAAATATCTCCTTTTTTTACTGAGTTGTCAACGGATCCAGAAGTGCCAATTCTAATAAAGACCTCTGCGCCGATATAAGCTAACTCTTCAACTGCAATGGCTGTTGATGGACATCCTATTCCTGTTGAAACTACAGATACATCTGTACCTTTATAAGTTCCTCTTGCAGCGTTAAACTCTCTATTGCTTCCCTGGAGTTTATATTCGTCAAAAACCGAAGCAATAATTTCAACCCTGTTTGGATCGCCCGGTACTATTACATACCGGGCAACCTCGTCGATCTTCAAGGGTAAGTGTTTAACCTGCTCAACTTTATTGTCGAACATAATTAAATACTTTCTTTTAGTCTTTGAATCTAATAACAGCTATTCCACACAATACTGTGAGGAAACCAGCTACTAAGCACATTCCTGCTAGTGTTCCGAATGATGCATCCGGAGCTAACTCCGACGCTGCATATGGATAAACCATATACATTACACCAAGGCCGACAATACCAGCACCAAGACCATCTTTAGATGTTACTTCTCTCATACTATCTACCTCCTATAGGTTCATAGATACGACTGTAAGAATGACTCCTACAACTGTACCTGCTGTAATCAAGACAGCTTTACCCATGTTTTCAGCTTTCATAATTGGTCCAGTTACCTGCAAATTAGTAGGTAGTGCTCCAATTATTGCTAACGCCAAGAATGACGAAAGAATTTTATCAGCTGAAGAAACAATTATGTTACTTGAGAATACTGAAGTCCACATATCTCCTCCTGCTGCAATTAAACCTGCAGTAAGAACATCAGATGCGTGACCTGTTGCACCTCCGAACACAAATATAACTATTGGTGCTGCCATTAACGAAACGCCTACGGCTGAAGCCACTGACAATCCAAAGAATTTTAGCTTGTCATTTGCCCAACCCCATTTAGTTCCATATCCCCAAATCAATGCTCCAACAACGTTACACGCTGCAAATGGAATTGATACTGGTCCAGTAATGAACCCGCTTGTTACGTTAGTTATAACTCCAACAAGTGCTCCCCACCAAGGACCGATCGTCATAGCAACTACTGCTGTTCCGATCATATCTAGGAATATGGGTAATTTAAGCGCACCAGCTACGGTTCCTCCAATTACGTTCAAAACGGAAGCAACTGGTACTAACGCAATCACGTAAGTTAATGGAACACCGCCGCCTGTAGCGCTGCTTAGTCTTTGTGAAGTATCTTGGTCTTTCACAAATCCCCCCTTCTATTTTTATATTTTTTTAATATAAATTAGTTTTTTTTACGGTGGAACCTTTACAAACACCGTCAGGTTTTTTTACGGTGGTTACCTAATAAACATCGTTATCTAAATATGTTTTACAAACTCGAAGGAGAAAGTTTAAACATTTTTAAATACAAGTTAATTTTACAAAATTAAAACCAACTTTGCGCAAAGAGATGTATCTTTTCTTCAATTTAACTTGATTTCTTTAATTTAATTTCTTATACGTGTTTGAGAGCGTCTTCTACTGAAAGTATAGCTTTTTTATTATTACCAAAATTTTTGGCCTCAGCAAATGCAGTTATTTGAGGAGGTTTCAAATTAGTCTTTTCTAATATAGGTTTATTTATAAATAAATCAGCTGGCGGACCGTCAAATATTAACTCAGTATTACACATTACAAGGACTCTATCTGTGTCTTCAGCAACTAATGGCATGTCATGAGAAACAACTATAACTGTTTTCCCTTCACCTTTAAGCTTTGTCATAGAATCTTTAATGGTCTTAACTCCAGAAAAATCCTGACCTGTGGTGGGTTCATCCAAAATTACAACATTAGGCTCCATAGCTATTATTGATGCCATGCCTACTGTTTTTCTCAGGGAAAAGCCTAGACGATAGGGATTTAACTCCAAATACTCCGTTAATAAAAACTCTTCTGCTATTTCTTTAACTTTTTTTTCAATCTCAGAGTCTTCCAATCCAATATTTTTCAGACCAAAAGATAACTCTTCGTGGACTGAGGCAGCGAATATTTGGTGATTGGGATTCTGGAATACATAACCTACGCTCTCGGCAAGTAAACCTACTGGATTGTCTCTAGTGTTGAGATCTCCTACAGTAATGTCTCCATCTGTTGGTTTGAGTAATCCATTGAAATGTTTAACTAGTGTCGTTTTACCTGAACCATTTTGACCAACTACCGATACTATCTCGCCTTGTTTAATTGTTACGTCGACATCCTTGATTGCCTGAACTCCATTTGGGTAAGTATGTCCAACTTTGATACATTTAATATCTGTTCCACTCATTAGTTATACCTTTCTATAGCTTTGTCAACAGTAACTGGAATACTACCTGTAAATTTATCTGGAACCCGTGATGCGAAATCTGTAATCTGGGGAATTCTTACACCTACATTACTTTGGATATCTACAATATTTGGAAATAGCTCTTCAGGAGTCCCTACTTGGGTAATTTTACCTTGTTCTAATAAAATAACTTTATCTGCATACTCGGCAATTACTTCAACCTCATGTTCTGCAATTATGACAGTTAATCCTTCTTCCTGGTTTATTTTCCTAGTTACTGTAAAGACTTCTTCTTTTCCTATGGGATCAAGATTAGATGTTGGTTCATCAAGTACCAAAATCTGTGGCTTCATTGAAAGAGCTGATGCCATCGCAAGTCTTTGCTGTTGACCTCCTGAGATTTCAAAAGGTGATCTCTCTTCAAATCCTGCAAGTCCAACTAATTATAATGATGTCGTTATATTTTCAATTATCGTATCTTTATCGACGCCTAGATTTTGTAAGCCAAGTGCAACTTCTTCAAAAACGGTGAGTTGACTCATTTGAAATTCCGGATTATCAAAAACACTCCCAACTTTGCTTGCAAGCTCTCTGACTGGAATGTTAGGTGGAATTTCTCCCGCGACTTCTATTTTTCCAAACATATCAGCATTTATCATATTTGGGACTATTCCATTTATTGATAAACAGAGGGTTGTCTTTCCAGCACCATGAGCCCCTAGAATAGCTACAAACTCACCTTCTTCTACTTCGAGAGAAATTTTATCTAAGGCATTTTCCTCTTGTTCTAAATATTGAACTGTAAGATCTTCAATTTTAATAATGGACATGCACACCCCTTTTTTAAAAATCCAGGTTTTTTTACGAAGGTTATCCTATTAAACATCGATTACAAAACTTAAATTATTAAGTTTGCATGTTTTTGATAATATCATCTTGTTTTAAATCTTGCTTTTAATTTGTAAAATTTTATAATTTTTAATGACAGACATTCTTCTAACTATTTAAAATTATAAGATGAATATTCCAGAACTACACCTACCCACCGAAGATCAAGACTTTATCAAAAATCCCTATCCGACTTTTGACGAATTCAGAAGTAAAACTCCAATTTTTTGGGATGAGATTAATAATTTATTATTTGTGACTCGACATAGGGATGTGAGAAATATACAAACCAGTAAAATGTTTGGCACAACTCATAATCATATAGAAAATTTTGAAAGTGATGTTGAATCCTCCAATGTCCCATTAACTTATGTAGGTTATAAAAGATCAGAAAAATATGAATCTTATGATTATTTCTGGAAATAAGAACAATTTTCTCTTCTAAACCTTGAAGGAGAGTTACACAAAGAATTAAGAGGTCTTGTAGCTAAAGCATTTTTACCAAGAGCTGTTCAAAAACTTGTTCCCTTCATGGAAAAAAAATCACTAGATTTGCTGAGTGAAAAGAATGGATCAGACTTTGATTTACTCAAAGATTATGCACAGCCATACTCAATAAGTATTATTGGAGAACTCCTGGGAGTCCCTGCCTCTGACCATGAGAAATTTTTAGATTGGTCTCATAAAATAGTTAAGATGTACGATTTCAAAGTCACTGAAGTTGACGCTAAGAATGCTGAAGAAGCTGCTAAAGATTTTTTTGATTATGCACAAGATCTATTGGATAGGAGGAGAATTAATCCTGAAGATGACATGATTACACGATTATCTCAAGTTAGTGAAAATGATATCCGATTAACTGACCATCAAATTATTTGCACAATAATACTCCTTTTAAACGCTGGCCACGAAGCAACAGTTAATACACTTGGAAATGGTTTTTATGGTTTGCTTTCAAATCATAAAACATACGAACAAGTAAGCGAAGAATCTTCAACTATGACTGATGTTGTTGAAGAGCTAATTAGGTGGGACAGTCCTTTGCAGTTTTTTCAAAGGTATGTTCTTGAAGATACTGAAATTGAAGATTACAAAATTCCTAAAGGATCTAAGGTCGCAATCTTACTTGGCTCAGCCAATAGAGATCCTGAAGTTTTTGAAAAGCCTTCAGAACTTAACTTTAATAGAGAAAATAAAGACCACAGTAGTTGGGGTGGTGGTATTCATTTTTGTATTGGTGCTCACTTAGCAAGACTGGAATTAGAAGTATCCTTCAAACATCTGTTAAAGCAAAATCTAACTTTAGAAACAGAGCCAGAAAGAACTGGTGCGTTTGGCATCAGAGGCTATGAGAATCTACTGGTAGGAGGTTGATCCTTCTCTAAGAATTAAATTGCTCTACTGATGACAATACTTCTTGGATATTATGTACTGTTTTGGTAAACATACCTGCTGTGAATAAATTTCTGTATCTACGTTCTTCAGCAGTAATTGCAATTACGGGTTTGTTGTTAGCGTACATAAATCCTATTTCGGATGCCGTTCCTGAATCTATATCTTGACCGGTTACTAAAGCAACTATTAAATCAGCTTCTTTCAAAGCTTCAATATCAGTTTGAAAAATAATGTCTTTAGTTTCTTGGGACATTTCATTATTTTTTAATTCTTCTGGATCTATACCTTTTTGATCTCTATGGGGCAAAAAACAATCGAAATCAGCACCCTCTAGAACTTCTGCTATCTCTTCAAGGTATTTTTTTTCATGTACGTTAAAAAGTGGTCCTGCAATGTATATTTTTTTAATCATGTTATTTAAACTAAAAGCTTTTCGCTGAATCAACAAGGTAAAAAAATAGTATTTTTCTACCAATTATCTCAATAAGTCTTAAACTCTTTTTATGGGTAATTCTAAAAAATATGGTATGAATACCAAAGCTATTCATACTAAAAAAAGAGTTGAACTTCCAACAGGTGACGTGATGCCGCCAATACATCTGTCCACAACTTTTGAAAACTCTCAACCTGGTGAATATGAATACTTCTATGGAAGGAGTGGTAACCCAACTAGAGAACTATTTGAAAGAACAATGGCATCTCTCGAGGGTGTGGAAGATTTTGAATCTATGCACTCATTTGGAATGGCCTCGGGAATGGCTGCTGTAACACTAATTGGTGAGTTAGTGGAACCTGGTGAAAATGTTGTGATTACCAGAGACGTATATGGAGGTACTACTAGGTTTTTTTCACAGGTAATGACAAAAAGGGGCATTGAAGTAAACTTTTGTGATCTTTACGATGAAGAA
>Ga0228608_1000343_pt1 | contig 14977 bp, 17 predicted proteins | sample 9DmetaG_FD_190069 | JGI IMG/M metagenome (GOLD analysis project Ga0228608, IMG submission 190069) | Seawater microbial communities from Monterey Bay, California, United States - 9D | ecosystem: Environmental > Aquatic > Marine > Coastal | place: USA: California | collected 2016-11-15
CATTCCAACTGCAAGTCTTGGAATGTGGGTAACACTCTTACTTTTAAGTCAGAGCATAGGCAGTTTTTTTGTGCCAATAATTGGAATAAAAATTGGTTTTAAATACACATACATACTTGGCTTAACCATGCATTTTTTAGCAAGTGGGATATTTATTTTTACAGGTGCAAATTTTAAAAACCTAATCTTTATATTTGCTGGCTTAGGTCTTGGTATATTCAACACTTCACAAAGTAATTTAGCAGTCGAGCTTGGTGATGTTGGAGATGCAGGAAATACTAATGCAATGCTGACTGCTTTTAGAGTACCTGTTTTTATTATTGTTCCTTTACTAGTTGGTTTTTTCAACACATACAGTTCAATTTCACTAGTTCTATCTTTTTCACTTATATCCGCACTAATTGGAATTAGTATTGCCGTATTTAAATTAAAAAATCCAGTACTGCCAAAGGTAAGATTCTGGTTAAAAGATTCTTAATTTCTGCCCCTGTACAAAAAAATTAACCCAGCCAATAAGACGACAAGTGTGGTGTAGAGGTAAACCTCAAATACAGCACAAACAGCAGCAACTGCAATAAGTGAAAAACCAACTCGCAAGTCACTATTAAAGTCAGGAAAATAGTGAAATATTCGATTTAAGATATGGTTCTTATTTTTAGATCTTCTATCTTCAACGAGAAATAATATAAAAACACCAACAAGAGTAATGAGTAAAATTATCTGTTCTCTGAAAGGTAATATAACCATAAAATCAAGCTCTATATGAAGACTGAGTCCCTGTTCTTGTAACAGAATCACTGGCTTTTTGAATTCCAAGACTAATTGCGTCCTGAGGTGATTTTCCTGAGGCTATCCCATAGGCAAATGCACCGACAAAAGCATCCCCCGCACCGGTTGTGTCAATCGCACTAACCTCTGGTGCAGATATCTTAGTGACAGAATCTTCTAAAACTAGTGCTGCTCCACTTTCACCAAGCGTAACAATCAGATTTGATGAAATAGTATTTGAATATGAGATTAAATTTGCATCATTAAATGCATCTGTTCCTGTAATATTTGAAAATTCAACTTCATTGGGTACAAACCAGTCTGTTAATTTAAGTAAGCTTTCTGATGGAATTTTTGCCGGCGCTGGGTTAAGGATCGTAGAAATACCAGATTCTTTAGCTACAGCAAATACTTTTTCTGTTACCTCCATAGGTATTTCAAATTGTCCAATTAATACATTTAAATCTGGAATTTGTAATAACGAAGAAGAGGCTTTATCAGCATCAATCTTATCATTTGCTCCTGAGACAACAATGATTCTGTTCTGCCCAGAACTGTCAACCCAAATCGGAGCGACGCCACTTGAGCCCTGAACTTTTTGTATATGTTCTACATTTACTCCACATTTTATATAATTATCAATTGTCATATCTGCATAAACATCATCACCTAGGCATGTAATCATAAATGTTTCTGCACCTAAAAGACCAGCCATGACAGCTTGATTCGCACCTTTACCGCCAAAACCCATTTGATAAGAGTCTCCAAAAACTGTTTCTCCATCTGAAGGTATAGAGTCAACATAAGAAATTTGATCAATATTAGAACTTCCTACAACACATATTTTTGGATTCATCATTAAATTATATCTTCATCCGTAAATCTTTTCTAGTATGATTTTTATTATGACTATTGATTGGGATGCAAAAGTACTACATTCATTAACTCCTGTCATTGAGAATCTTAAAGAAATAGAAATTAACCTAGAAGAAATCAACAACGTTGCAGATTGGTTGGCTTACGAAGAGTTTGCCTCACCATTAAGTCACAAATCTAAAAAAAATCCAGAACAGGTCATAAGAACAACTCTACTAATTAATACTCTAAATTTTGCTTTTACTGACTTTAAAAAGAGCATTAAATATGAAATTGAAAGAGAAGGTAAAATTCTTTCAGACAGTGAGGCAATGTTTACTCAAATTAACGAAACTATTGCTTCAGGCATAAATTTATATGATGGAGAAGTTCTTTCTTCACTCGATATGAATCAATTAAAAAAGATATTTTCTGGAAATATAGAGATGCCAATGATGAGTGAAAGAATAGAGATACTAAATGAAGTTGGTGAAAAACTCTCTTCAACCTACAAAGGCGATTGGATGAATTTTATAAATCAAGGTCCAAGAAAACTCTATAGCGAAGGAGAAGGCTTAATAGAAAGGTTAATAGTTGAGTTTCCACGATTTGATGATAAATCATCAATTGATGATGGGCAGGAAGTTCATTTCTATAAATTGGCTCAGCTAGCTTTTTGGGGAATTCATGGAGAACTATCTGGTGCTGGCCACTTTGTAGTCGAGGATATGGAGAAAATGAGTGCTTTTGCAGACTATATTGTTCCTGTTGCTTTAGAGGTAATGAAGATAATTAGTTATTCGGATAACCTCAAAAACAAGATAATGAATGGTGAAATAATAGAAAGAGATTCAATTGAAGAAGTTGAAATAAGAGCAGTGAGTTTATATGCAACAGCTGTGCTTACACAGGAAGTAAATAAAAGACGACCTTTAGATAAACAGATAATAATTCCTCAACTTGATTACAGATTATGGAAACAATATCATGCAACACACAGACCCCACCATCTAACCATTACAACGATGTACTAAGTTGAAAAAGTTTATTATTGATGCAGATACGGGGTCAGATGATGCTGTAGCTATTTTACTTGCGTTACAAGATCCCACAGTTGAGGTTTTAGGGATATCAGTCGTCTCAGGAAATGTCCCACTAAAACAAGGAATCATGAATACAATTTCAACAATAGATATGACTGATAAAAAAGTAAAAGTTTATGCCGGAGAGGAAAAGCCAATAAGTAGAAACTATGAGGAAGTTCATGATTTAGCAAATTTTCTAGGGCATGTAAAATCACTATCTCCAAGTTCAGTAAGTGGTCAATGTGTTCATGGAGTAGACGGAATGGGAGACATAGGAGTTAAGCCCTCTACACAAGAATTTGAGGAAAAAAAAGCAATAGACTTTATCGTAGAGACAATTAATGAACAACCTAATGAAATAACCCTCGTAACATTGGGACCTCTAACTAACATTGCGTTAGCCATTCAAAAAGATAAATCAATTATCAATAAGGTAAAACATTGTTATGTAATGGGAGGCACGTCTGATGGTACTGGTAACGTCTCAGCTGCTGCTGAATACAATATTTGGGTAGATCCAGAAGCGGCAAAAATCTGTTTCGAATCAGGTATGGATATCACAATGGTTGGTTGGGATAACTCCTACAAATATGCCATGCTTAAAGAGAAAGAAATAAAAGAACTTAGAGCACTTAATTCTAAATTAGCTAATTTTTCAATAGATATTCAAAAAACACTAATTGACCTCACTTATAAAACATATGGTTTTCATGGATATGACCTACCTGATCCAATCACCATGGCTATCGCTTTAGATAACTCCATAATTGATAAATCAGAACAACTTCATGTAATCGTTGACACAAGAGATGGGATAACAAGGGGTCAGACAATAGTTGATTATTTCAACGTTGAAGAAAAACAGCAGAATATAAGAGTTGTCACAAAGTCTAATAAAGAAAAATTTTTGAAGTTATTGATGGAATCTCTTAAGTAAAAAAAACTTCTTACATCTAATTTTAAAAGAGTACAACAATGTAAGGATGCTTAAAGAATCAAGTTACAGAAGTCTTTTTAACCTCAAAGGTGCAAAAAATCTTATATTTTATGGATACTTAGGAAGAGCACCGTACGCCATGCTTCAAGTGGGTATGGTCATATTTGGTAACTTCAAAACAGATTCTTACGCCGTTGGAGGAGCAATGGCAGCTGGCTTTAGTATTTCCAATGCATTAATTCAACCCGTTAACGGTAGGCTGGTTGACAAATTGGGACAGAAAAAAGTGGTAAGTTATTTACTTGCTGGATTCATTTTGTCTTCTTTATTGATTACTATCGGTGAATTTGAGAAAGATATTATTTATATCATTTTATCAGTAATGTTAGGGATTACTGTTCCAAATATCGGAGCATACACTAGAAGAAATTGGAAAGTTATTACTGAAGAAAAAGACAACCAGAAAGTTCAAGCAATTGAATCATCAATAGACGAACTAAATTTCTTAGTAGGTCCATCTGTATTTGCAACAGTATCAAATTATTTAAATCCCATAATCGCTTTGTATATAGCAATTGTCAGTTCTGTTATAGGAACTATTGGAGTTGTCTACTCAAAAACAATTGAGATAAAAACTTCTAGTAAATCTAAAGTTAAAAAAAATTCAATTTGGATTTCTAAAAACAAACTCACACTATTAACCACTTTGATTTTTGTTGGTGCATTTTTAAGTTCAATATCCGTTTATGTTGTCGCAAAAGAAGATTTAGAAAATATAAAGAACCTAACTGCATTTTATTACTTGATTAATGGATCGACAGCACTTTTGAGTGCTTTATTTTATGGGTATTATTTCAGCAACACCAAAAGCTTAAGAAATTATAATTTTGTTTTCCTATATTTAGCTCTATCAGTTTCAGCCTTTTACTTTGCGAACTCAATTGAGGCAATTTTGTTAGTAGCTTTTTTGTGCGGCTTAGGTATAGGACCTATATTTTTACTAGCCAACAGTTATGTTTCCAATGTAACTAGAAGCGACATTCTAACTGAGGCTTACTCATGGTTAGCTAGTTCTGTAGGATTTGGACTGGCTCTTGGGTCTAGCCTTTTTGGTGTAATTATTGATTCTTTTTCTTTAGATGTAGCTAAAAATCTTTTTTTAATATTTACGATTACTCCTTTGATGTTAATACCATTCAACAAAGGGTGGAATACCAATGAAGAATCTGAGCTTTAAGTCAATAGTATTAATGACTTTTTTAAGTCTCTGTACAACGAATTCAACGGCAGATTCTGTTAATAAGATAAATAACTGCATTCAACTAGCTGACGAAATAGAAAAAGTCTTCGATGAAATTCAAATAGAGGCTTATCAAAGTGAAATATACAAATCCTACTCCTACATAGATGCAACTAAATTAGATTATGTAACGGAGGCATTAAGAATTAATAAAATTGGCATTGATGGGCTAGAAGATATTGTTTCTAGGTATGAAATAAATAACAAGGAATTACAAAGTGTAGTCGATGGTTTCTACAATAATTTTTTAGATTCTAGAGCTGCAAATATTGCACTAGAGGAACATTTAATATTAATTAACAATCAATGGACAATCAGCGAAGAAGTACAATGGTGGGAGGATAATCAGGAGTACAGCATAAAGTTTTGGAGAACTTCAGATGAGTATAAAGACCTTCTATCATCAAAATCTCAAAACACACTAACTCCAGATCCTGACTTTGTTGTGAGCGACAGTTACCCTCAAGGAATTTTAAGAAAATATTGTGGAAGCCTTTGAGTAATGAGTAATACAATAAAAGGATCTATATGGATGGTTGGGGGAGTTTTTTGTCTCACTTCCATGGCTATTGCGGGTAAAGAGATTTCACTTCAAATAGATACCTTTGAAATTTTATTCTTCCGGAGTGTGATAGGTGTCTTTATTATTTTATTTTTTCTAATTAAGAAAGACTTACTTCACGAATTAAATTTAAGAGAGATAAAAACACATTTAAAAAGAAATACAGCTCATTTTATTGGTCAAAATCTCTGGCTTTATGCGCTAGCATCAATAACTCTTGCAGAAGTGACATCTCTAGAATTTACTATGCCAATATGGATAGTTCTTTTCTCATATTTAATGCTGAATGAGGATTTAAATAAATACAAAATACTATCAGTATTTATTGGCTTCATTGGAGTCTTGATTACAGTAAGACCAGATATCGAAAGTATTAACATTGGAATAATAGCTGCAGGTATATCTGCAGTCGCATTTGCACTTACAAATATATACACAAGAAAACTTACTAAGACAGAATCTACATTAACTATTCTATTTTATCTAACCACAATTCAGTTGGCATTTGGACTCACTACATCTTTACTTGATGGAAAGATTGATTTACCAACTAAAGAAAATGTAATATGGATAATAGTTATAGGTTTGGCTGGCTTAGGTGCTCATTACTGTATAACAACAGCATTGTCTCTAGCCCCACCAACGGTAGTTGCACCAATTGATTTATTGAGATTGCCAATTGTAGTTTTAATTGGAGTATTCTTTTATTCAGAACAAGGCGATGTGTTTATCTATTTTGGAGCGGCTTTAATCATTTTTGCAAACTGGTTGAATTTAAAGAAAGCCAATACATAAGATACTAAATTGCAAAATCTTCACAGTATTTTAAAAGAATCTTTATTCAATCTTTGATATCCTTTAATTAGATATGAAAAATAAATATTTTATAGATACAGATACAGCATCTGATGATGCAGTAGCACTTTTAATGGCACTTGAGTGGGAGGATGTTGAAGTTTTAGGTATAAGCATTGTTTCAGGCAACATGTCTGTTGAACAAGGAAGCATCAATGCAAGGTACACAGTGGAGCTTTGTAAGAAAAATGTACCTGTTTATGTTGGTGCAAACAAACCTTTAGTAAAGAAAAGAGAACATGCAGATTGGTTTCATGGTCCAGATGGAATGGGTAACATGAACTACCCTGCACCAATGCTTCAAGAAACTGATGGAGATTTCATAGATGTCTTGAATAATCACATTAATGAGAACCCTGATGAGATAACTTTAGTCACCCTTGGTCCGCTAACCAATGTGGCAAACTTTATAAAAAAATATCCAGAGTCTTTTTTGAAGCTAAAAAATATCGTAATCATGGGTGGTGCCTCTAATACGGTAGGCAATGTTACTCCAGCTGCTGAATATAACATTTGGTGTGACCCTGAGGCTGCAGATATAGTTTTCAAATCTAAACATCATGATATTTCCATGGTTGGTTGGGAACTTTGTAGAGGAGATGCAAACCTTACTGAAGAAGAGATGGACCTGGCTTATAGCTTCAAGACAGAAAAAGCAGATTTTACAATCGACTGTAACAAACATGCTCTGGATTCAAGTCAAAACTGGTTAGGCGATCCAGGATTAGGTCTTCCTGATCCAGTAGCTATGGCAGTAGCTCTTAACCCTAAGGTCACTAAAAAATCTTCTAGACACAATGTACAGGTTGTCATTGATGGTCCAGCTAGAGGTATGACAATAGTCGATCAGCTACATGTTGGAGAAAGCGAACCGCATATTGATGAGTATTGGAGCCATACCGAAAAAAACATAAATGTAATTTGGGAAATTGATAGTAGCGAATGGAAAGAAACTTTATATAAAACTATTCGTGACTAGTCGTTGCCCCACGTTTCTTCAATGTACCCTTTTCTTCCACTAGCTTTTGCATACATCTCATATCTCATAGCCTGCTTCTTATAGAAATCTTGATGATATTCCTCTGCAATATAAAAGGTAGGTGCCAAAGATATTGCAGTTACAATGGGCTTATCAAATTTTCCAGAGTCACCAAGTGCTTTCTTTGACGCTTCAGCTTTTTGCATTTGAGCTTCTCCAACAGTAAATATTTCTGTTCTGTATTGTGAACCAACATCAGCGAACTGATAATTTAGAGCTGTGGGATCTATATTTCTCCAAAATACCTCAAGGAGCTCTTCATAAGAGACAACATCAGGATCGAACAAAATTTCTACTACTTCTGCATGTCCAGTTTCTCCAGTCACTACATCTTCATAAGTTGGATTTTCCATAGTTCCACCCATATAACCCGAAGTCGCACCTAGAACACCTTCCATTGCCTCAAATGGTGGCTCCATGCACCAAAAGCACCCTCCTGCAAAGTAGGCTTTTTGGGTACCGGTGGTTTGTACTTCTTCATTCTCAATTGTCATAATTGTCTCTTCCTCAGCAGTACTTGTTGCTGTACATGATATCAATATTAGTAAAACTGCTAATTTTAAAAACTTCATATAAAGAATGTTATTAGATTCTTTATCGAATCATAAATTACAAAAAATAATAATTTTATGGACATGAATAAAAAACTTGTTTAATAGCAAATTAATAATAAAATTAGATTAATCCTTCGACTTTTAAAGCGGAGAGAGGAAATAGTGAATAAAACAGTACCAAATATTGTTAGTTTAAAAAATAAAGAGATAATTTCTATGGTTACAGCCTATGATTATCCTTCTGCCAAAGCTGCATCGGATGCAGGGATTGACATAATCTTAGTCGGAGATAGTCTCGCTCAAGTTGTTTTAGGTCATGACGACACCCTTTCTGTAACAGTTGATGAAATGTTACACCACGTAAAAGCTGTCACCAATGCAAAACCCAACTCCCTTGTAGTAGCTGATATGCCTTATATGTCTTATCACATAGATACTCCCGAAACCTTAAAGAATGCTGCAAAATTTATTCAGATAGGTAAAGCCGATGCAGTTAAAGTCGAGGGGGGCTCAAAGAGAAAATCTACCATAGAGTCCTTAATAAGTGCTGAGATACCGGTAATGGGTCACCTTGGCTTGACTCCACAATCTATAAACATGATGGGTGGATATAAAATTCAGGGGAAAACTCTAGAGTTGGCAAAAAAATTATTTGAAGATGCATTACTACTTCAAGAAATTGGATGCTTCTCAATGGTTCTTGAGGGAGTTCCTTCAATAGTTGCCGAATCGATATCTGAGGCATTAGATATTCCGACTATTGGCATTGGAGCTGGAAAATCTACCGATGGACAAGTTCTTGTATTACATGACATATTAGGTATGAAGTCAAAAGAATATATAGACGCTAAATTTGTAAAAAGATTTTCAGAACAGTACGAGGATACTGTAAAAGCATTGAAAGCATACAAATTAGAGGTACAAAACAAAGAATTTCCCACTGAAGATCACTCTTACGCAATGGGATCAGATTTACAAGATTCCCTAGAAGAGTGGAAAAAAGAAATTAAAAAAATTCTGTCATAAGCTATTTCTAGTATTAAATTATAAGTACCTGCTTCAAAAGAAGCCACGTACAAGTGTCCATAGGAGAAAATATGACTAAATATGATCTGGTCTCTATAGTGAGACCAACAGCAGACGACAGTCTGGTTGAAGAAATTCACAATAATATCACTGAAATTATCACTAGCAATGGTGGTTCAATTTCAGAGCAAAGTGTATGGCAAAAAAGAAAACTTGCCTATCAAATTGAAACTTTCAACGAAGGTATATACACAATCACAACCTTTGAAGCACCTCCAACCGTGCCAAGTGAACTTGATAGAGTGCTAAAAATATCTGATGATGTGATTAGACACAAAGTCTTAAAGATGGAAAGCTAGAGGTATAGACATGGTAGATAATACAGTAACAATAGTGGGAACCATAACAATGGATCCAGAGCTGAGAACAACAAACTCTGGTATGTCAGTGTTAGATATAAATTTTGCGGGACCCAAAAAAAGAAGATTTACAGATGGTGAATGGGTCAATGTTGATGATGATCCGCAATACTTTAGCGGTGTAGTTTTTGGCCAACAAGCAGAAAATGTAAGCACATCTTTAACAAAAGGCATGAGAGTAATAATTGTTGGAAAACTTAACTACTCAACATGGGAAGACCAACAAGGTGGAAACAGATCGAAAGTATCAATTGTAATTGACGAAATTGGACCAGCTTTGAAGTGGGCAACAGCAAGTGTAGATTCAGGTTCTTCTGGATCTTCAGATATGCCCAAAGCTAGAGATAATTTTGAAGAAAACGAAGCACCATTTTAGGAGGTATGTAAATGGGACAAGCACAAGGTCAAAAAAGAGCTCCAAAGTTTAAGGCTTCAAAATATGATGCTCCTAAACAGAGAAGAGTAACTAAAGAACAAATTTCAAGAGCAACATATAAAGATGTAAAGCTTTTAGAAAAATTTGTATCAGACAGAGGTAAAATTCGATCAAGTTTAATCACTGGTATCACTAAGCAGGAACAAGCAAAAGTTGCACGTCTTGTAAAAGTTGCAAGAGAACTTGCACTACTTCCGTATGTTACAACAAGTACTTACAAACAATCCTACAACAGACGATGAAGTTGATACTTAACGCCGACATATCAAAACTTGGTCGCAAGGGAGACATTGTTAATGTTGCAAAAGGTTACGCACGCAATTATTTAATACCCAAAAATTTAGCAATGGTAGCCACTGCAAAAAATGTATCAATAGCTGAAAGAATGCAAGAAAAAAGACAAGCTGTACTTGAAGAGAGTAGTGAACTTGCAGATTCCATTCAGCAAGCATTAGCAGATGCACACTTAGTGATAGCTCAGAACTCAACTGATGAAGGAACCTTATATGCCGCAGTAACAAATGCGCAAATAATTGAATCAATTGAAAAATTTTCAACATTTAAATTAGAAGAAGACCAAGTCATTGTTCAAGACCAAGTTAAGGAAATTGGTCTACATACGGTGAATGTAAAACTAAGTTCCGATGTCAGTTTTGACGTAACTTTGGAAATAGTTCCTGAAACAAAATAATGGCTGGGCCAGAAGCAGTTTCACCTAGAGATCCACTAGGAGTGCAAAAAGCTCCTCCAAGTAGTATCGAAGCAGAAGAAGCTCTTTTAGGCAGCGCACTTTTATCAAGAGATGCCTCAAACAGGTTAATGGAGGCAGTAAAGCCTGGAGATTTCTATAGCCCAAATAACGAAAAAATATTTGATGCTATGAAGGAATTATTTGATTCTGGAAAGCCTATTGATAGTGTTACGGTATCTGAAATTGTATTTAAGAGTAAAAATACTACAAGTTTAAATGCATCCTACATAGCTCGTCTTGTTGAAAATGTACCCAGTTCAGCCAACTTTGAAAGATATATAGAAATTGTTTTGGAACACTCCAATAGAAGGAAGCTCCTCAAAGCAAGCGGAAGAATTGAACTTCTTGCATATGCCTTAGATAAAGAAATCTCCTCTGTTATGGATGAAGCAGAACAATCAATCTTTAACGCATCAGATGATGCAATTGGAGATGGTCTTATTGGAGTATCAGATTTCTTGAATGAAGCTATCGAGCAGATTGAAGAAATTGAAAATCAAGGAACAGGACTCTCTGGACTACCAACGCACTTCGTTGATTTAGATAACACTCTAGCTGGTTTACAAGATGGTAACTTGGTTATCATCGCAGCTCGTCCGAGCATGGGTAAATCATCATTAGCCCTTAATATCGCAACAAATTCCGCAAAGGAAAAAAAGACAGTTGCATTCTTTTCTCTTGAAATGACTAAAGAAGAGTTAGTCCAAAGAGTATTATTTTCAGAGGCTAAAGTAGCATCGGGAGATGCACGAAAAGGACAACTAGGTCCTGAAAAATGGTCAAGAGTAGTAGAGGCAGCTTCAAAAGTAAATTCAATGCCATTATATTTTGATGACGCATCTGTTATTACAGTCACAGACATTAGAGCAAAGTCTAGAAGGTTAAAAGCTTCTAGAGGTTTAGATTTAATTGTTGTTGATTACATTCAGCTTATGCAAGGAAACTCAGGAGATAATAGGCAGCAGGAAATTGCCGAAATCAGCAGAAATCTTAAGAACCTTGCTAGGGAATTAAAAGTTCCAATCATTGCACTTTCACAGTTAAATAGGGCGGCAGAAGCAAGAGAAGATAAGAGACCTCGCCTTGGAGACCTAAGAGAGTCTGGTGCAATTGAACAAGATGCTGATATCGTAATGATGATTTATAGGGACGACTACTACAATCCAGCAACAGAAAAACCAGGAGTCGCAGAAATTAATATTGTTAAAAACAGATCAGGTTCTACTGGAAAAGTAGATCTTTACTTTAGTAAGGAATACACTACATTTACAAACTATTCAAAACAATCTGAATAGATGAAACCAACAACAAAAGCCTATTTAGGGATAGTGGTGTTAACTATTTCATGGGGAACAATTCCATTAATAATTAGAACTTCCGAAATTTCTTCAATATCTCTAGTTGGAATAAGAACCTTTTTAGGAAGTATATTTCTAAGTCTTTTTATTGCAAGAAAAGGATTCAACTTTAAGTCTTTATTAAAGCCAGGATTAATCTTAGGTCCACTTTTGGCAATTCATTGGGTAACTATGTTCGAATCAATTGAACTAAATTCAATTGCGATAGGAATAGGTCTAATTTTTTCATACCCAATTTTCTTACTAATGATTGAATACCTAAAAGGAACCCAGCTTTCATTTTTCCAAGTACTGATAATTTTCCTAGGATTTCTTGGTGTATATTTGTTATTAGAAATAGAATCAATAAATTCACTTAAAGGCGTTTTCTTTGGAATCATGAGTGCAGTCAGTCTTGCGTTAATAATTTCAATTGGAGAAAAGTTTTCTAATAATCTTGGAGGATTAAATGTTGCATTCACTCAGTTAGTATTTGCAGCAATTATATTGTTTTATTTTACACTAGACGGCATGACTTGGTTATTTAATAACTTGCTTGTAGGAATGTTTCTAGGATTCTTTTTAACAGGTGTAGGCTTATCCACTTATTGGTATGTAGTAAAAATAATTAAACCCATATCAGTAAGCACAATAAGCTATTTAGAGCCTCTTACAGGTGTACTCTTAGGTATCTATTTGTTAGATGAGGCTATTAGCATTCGTCAGTTAGTTGGTTTTTTTCTAGTTATAGGAACAGGTATGTTGCAGCTTTTGTATGATACAAAATTTAAGCAGAAACAATAGCATAATTCATTTCAGATACAGCTTCATTTAGATTCCAAAAAAAGTCTTTAGATTCCAAAAATGATATTAGGGCAGATGTTCTAACAAAAATAGGATAGGATATTTTTTTATATTTATTTCTATCTAGATGTTCTGTTATTAAATTGTCGCTTACCTTTTTAATTGAATCAGATGATGGCTCAAGCGTCACAAGAAGATCTAAATCACTATGGAAATCTCTTTCATTTCTGAAAGAACTTTCATTTACTTGTTCCAGGCTTTTATCTATTAAAAAATACTGTTCATTAATATCTAGTAAAAAAGTTATAGATTCTTTTGAAACCTTCTCTCCATTAGTTGAATAAAGCAGATTATTTTTTAATATTAGAATATTTTTCATCATCAATATAAAGATACTTTCATTACAAACTAAGAAGTATTGCATTATCAAAATATTTCACTATGTTTATATATAATGAAGACTTACAAAGGAACAAACGCGTCACCAGGTTGGAGTTCTTCAAAAGCCTTCTTCTTTAACAGTGAATTAAATTTTCAAAAAGAAGTTAAGTACGATTTTGAAACAGGGTTGAAATTATTAAACAAGAAGTACATTGAACTAATTTCAAATTTGAATAGCAGTCAAAGAGAAGTTGAATCAGAAATAATTACTGCATATAAGCTCATATTAAATGATCCTGAAATTCTAAGCAATTGTCGACTTGTTGATTCAAGGGATATTATTGGAATTTACGATGTATTTATTTCAACAGCAGAGATTATTAGCTCTCTGGAGGGAGACTATTTAAAACAAAGGTCTGAAGATATTCTTTCAATAGGTAAAGAGTTGATAATGACTATGCAAAATACACAAATAAACAAAATTCAAGATGAAGAAGTGATAGTTGTTGCCAAGGATTTAACTCCAAATGACACTTCAGTTCTAAATCTAAAGAAAGTGAAAGGATTCATTGTAGAGAATGCCGGTTTAACTTCACACACGGTTATTGTTGCAAAGAATCTAGGAATCCCTTGTGTAATTGGGATAGATGTAGACAATATCGACTCAACAGAAAATTCAATAATTGCGATTAATGGCTTCTCAGGTGAAGTATTTGTAGAACCTGACGGCGAAATTATTCGACAAGTAGAAGAGTATAAACTCAGAAACCTTGATGTTAAAAGTAATTACACTAAAAAGAATATTTCACAACTAGGTATTGAATTTAGAGCAAATATCGGAAACGAAGAAGAATTAGAACTATTCGACGATAAACTTATAAAGTCTATTGGGTTGTTTAGATCAGAATTTATTTATATCGATTCTAAAACACCACCAACACTTAAAGAGCAAATATCAATCAACAATAAATTATCTTCAAAATTTTCAGAGACTATTGTTTTTCGAACACTCGACATAGGAGGTGACAAAACGGTACCTTATTTAAATCTTCCTATCGAAGAAAATCCATTTTTGGGAATCAGAGGAATCAGATTCTCTTTTACTGATGAAAAATTATTCAGAGAGCAAATTATTTCGATCTTATCTTCTGAATTAGTTTCTAAGGTAAAAATTATGTTTCCAATGGTTGCTCTTCTAGAAGATTTCACAAAAGCCAAAGAAATTGTAGTTGAAGAGGCACAGAAATTAGATGTAGAGCTACCTAAATTAGGTGTAATGATAGAGACACCTTCAGCTGCAATAGCTGCAGAGGCTTTTGTTGCAGATGTTGATTTTTTCTCTATTGGAACTAATGATTTGACTCAATATACTTTGGCTGCTGACAGGGGGTTATCAACATTGAGTAGATATCACGACAATCTACATCCCTCAGTCTTATATTTAATAAATAATGTTATTGAAACTGGAAGGAAGTATGATATTGAAGTTTCTGTTTGTGGAGATATGGCTTCTGATATTGATGGTGCAAAAGTATTGTACGCATTAGGTCTTAGAATATTTAGTTTAGCTCCTTCCCAAGCACCTTTAATATTGAACTCAATATTAACTTCGCATAAAAAATTAATGCATTTGAAAAAAGATGAAATACTTAACCAAAAAAATTCTCAAAGTGTAAGAAATATCATAAACTGAGAATATATTGAAAGTTCACGGAATCCTTCTTGCAGCAGGAAAAAGTTTACGTTTTGAGGAAAATAAATTATTTTCTATCGTTAACGACTCTCCAGTTATTAAATATCCAGTAGAGACTTTCACCAACTCACCTCAGTTAGAGACAATCACAATTACTATAAATAGTGAAAATCAG
>Ga0228608_1000421_pt1 | contig 13659 bp, 8 predicted proteins | sample 9DmetaG_FD_190069 | JGI IMG/M metagenome (GOLD analysis project Ga0228608, IMG submission 190069) | Seawater microbial communities from Monterey Bay, California, United States - 9D | ecosystem: Environmental > Aquatic > Marine > Coastal | place: USA: California | collected 2016-11-15
TTTGGTAATGGGACTGTTGAATTATTATTTTCTAAATCACCAGAAACTGCTTTTAAATCTAATCCAGAACAAAAAACATCTCCATTAGCTTTTAGTAGTAGTGCTCTAATTTCGTTATTAAAAGAAGCATATTGGAAAGTAAATGCTAATTCGTTAATCATTTGAGGATGCAAGGCGTTTTTCTTATTAGAACGATTTAAGATTATAGTAATAATATGATCTTTTTCATACCATTCAATGAAATCAAATTTGAATAATTTTATGTTTTTTATGTCTTTTTCTTTAAAGTAACTCATAATAAAATTACATTCTAAAAATTCCAAAAGAATCCGTTCCTTTAATATCAGAACTGTAAACTGCCGCTAAAGCTAAGGATAAGTATTTTCTTGTTTCTGTTGGATCAATTACTCCATCATCCCATACCTCCGATGTAGTATGCCAAACACTAGCTCTTTTATCAGCATCTTCAGCTAATGCTTTTTTTTCTTTATTTAATTTATTTTCATCAATTACCTTGTTTGAAGATAAAGCAGCATTTCTTTTTATTATTTCCATAACTCCTGAAAGCTGATCAGCTCCCATCACACCAGATTTTACATTTGGATAAGAAAACAAAAACCTAGGTTCAAAAGATCTGCCACACATTGCATAATTACCTGCACCATAAGAATTACCAACTTGTAAACTAATATGAGGAACTGTACTTCCTGAAACTGCATGAATTAACTGAGCTCCAGCATTAATCATCCCACCTTGCTCATATCTTTTTCCAACCATAAATCCAGTTGTATTGTGAATAAATAATAATGGAGTATTTGATTTATTTGCTAACTGAATAAAGTGAGTAGCTTTTCTAGCTGACTCTATAAAAATAACACCATTATTAGCAATAATACCAACTGGATATCCATTAACTTTAGTCCAACAACAAAACATTGTTCTACCATAATTTTCTTTAAACTCAACAAATTCTGAATTATCGACAAACCTTTTTACTAAATCTTTAATATCAAAAGGTTTTTTAAGATTTGATGGTACAATGCCTAAAATTTCTTTTGAATCAAATTTGGGAGCGGATGCACCCTTTTCAAAATTATTTTCTGTAGGATGTTTTATTTTTTTAATTAAGTTTTTAGCAATTGCTAAAGCCTCTTTCTCATCTTTTGCTAAAAAATCTGAGACACCAGAGATACTACTATGCATTTGGGCTCCACCTAACTCTTCATCAGTAGAATCTTCATTAGTTGCCATTTTAACAAGTGGAGGACCAGCTAAAAATACCTTTGCAGCATTTTTTTGAAATATTGAATAATCTGACATGCCCGGCACATATGCTCCACCAGCTGTAGCACTACCAAAAACTATAGAAATTGTTGGGATTCCCTCTTTGGATCTTCTAGACATTTCCATAAAAAATTTACCATAATTATTAAAAACTCTATCTTGATCAGGTAAGTTTGCTCCACCACTTTCAACTAAATTAATAGTTAATAATTTATTTTCCTTTGCAATTTGGGATAGTCTTAAATTTTTTAAACTGGTAGCGTAATCAACAGCACCCGCTTTTCTTGTAGCTACATTTGCATTAATTAAGCAAAGAACATTTGAAACATATCCCAACACAACAACCGTTGTTCCTCCAGCACCAAAACCATTTTCATGTTTTAAACCAGCAAGTGGCATTAACTCTATGTATGGTTTTTTCTTATCAAGTAGCAAATCAATTTTTTCTCTTGCAAGTAATTTTTTTCTTACTCTTGTTCTTTTTATTTGCGCTGCATTCCCCTCTTGCTTTGATAGCTTGTAATATGAATTAAGTTCCTTTAATAATTTTTTCATTGAAATTTCGTTTTCAATAAAACTAGAACTCAATACATCAACAGTTGGTTTTCTAACTTTCATTTAACAATCATTTTATTTAGATGAATATATAAAGTTGATTTAATGTAAAATTAATGAAAAATATGATGCCCATTAGTTTGCGAATATCAAAACAAATTTTAGATAACCGAAAAAAATATCATTTAGTAATATCTTAAGCATATATTTACAATTCATGAGAATAGATTCAAAAACAAAGTTTTTTTATGGAATGGGCTTTATTTCTGTTGGAATTAAAGACATTTTGTATGCTGTTTTTGTTTTTTTTTACTTTAGTCAAATTCTTGGACTGGATCAAATTTACACTGGAACTGCTACTCTAATCGCTCTTTTATTTGATGCTGTTTCTGATCCAATAATTGGAACAATTTCAGATAATTACAAGTCAAAAAAATATGGCAGAAGACATCCGTTTATGGCAATGTCAGCCATTCCTCTTGGAATTTCAACTTATCTTCTTTTTAAACCTTTTGATGACTTAGGTCAATTTGAATTGTTTCTCTGGATGACTTTTTTTTCAATTTTAATTAGGTTTTTTTTATCTCTTTTTTTGGTTCCTGGAATGTCACTAGGTGCTGAACTAAGTTCAGATTATGATGAAAGAACGGTTATAACAAGTTACAGAATAATGTTTGCAACTCTAATTTCTCCATTTGTGTCATTTTTTGGGTTAATTTATTTTTTTATCCCTGAAGATGGAATGTCGACAGGATTATTAAATATTGATGCTTATCCAAAATTTGCAATGTTTTGTGCATTAATTATGATATCAACCATTTTACTAAGTGTGTATGGGACAAAACATACAATTCCTAAGCTTCCTAAAATGCACAAAAAAGAATCCTTAAAATCATTGTTTAAAAATATAACTACAGCTTATAAAATGAAGTCTTTTAAATCTTTAGTTCTATTTACAATGATGATCTACATTGCATTAGGGATTGGAAATTCTTTAATAACTTATTTTCTTTCTTTCTTTTTTGAGCTCAACCAAACTGAAGTGGCAGTAATCATTTTCTCCGGCGCTATCGGAGGCGTTATTTCTTTATTTGCCGCACCTAAAATTGGAAAAAAATTTGATAAAAAAACTGGAGTTATTATAAGCACATTTCTTTTTGGCTTATTTATGGCTAGCCCATTTAATCTCAGAATATTTGGGTTATTTCCTGAAAATGGAGATCCACTGCTTTTAGGAACATACTTATTTTTTACTACAATAGCTTATGTCTTTTTATGGACTTCTATGAGTTTAGTAAATTCAATGATGGCAGATGTAGTTGATGAATATGAATCGATAACTAATCAAAGACATGAAGGCTTATTTTTTTCAACTATGTCATTTGCTTATAAATTGACAGTTGGCTTAGGTTATTTCTTTGCAGGTATCCTCTTAAAATTAATTTCATTTCCTACTCAAACTGAAATTCAAAATATTCCAATAGAAATTATATCAAAACTTGGTTTAATAGGTGGCCCACTATTAATGACAATTTATTTTTTTTCCATTCTTTTTATTTTGAAATATCCTATTGATAAACAGAAATACTTAGAAATAAGAAAAAAGTTAAATAGATAAATCATTTTTATTTTAATTAATTTGAAAGATATTGGACATTTAATTATAAATGTGTTTTAAAAAAAAACCTTATTTTCAATAAATCATTACAACAAAACAAAAATAATATGAACAACGAATTATTTGATTTTCCTTTTTATAGATGGGAGAAAGAATTATCTGACAAGCCATTTTTAAAGCAGCCGTTTGGTAATCTTTGGGAAACCTACACATGGAATGAGGTTGGATTAATGGCTAGAAAACTTTCCAATGGTTTAAAAAGCCTCGGTCTTGAAAAAAATAGTCACATTGGTCTAGTTTCAAAAAACTGTAGAGAATGGATCATAGCTGATCTTGCAATCTCAATGGCGGGATATATTTCAGTACCATTTTTTCCAACCCTTAACTCAAAAGAAATTAACAATCTACTAACCTTTGGTGATGTTAAAGCGCTTTTTGTTGGTAAGCTTGAAAATTGGGAGGAAATGAAAAAAGGCGTTGATTTAGAAATGCCAATAATTGCATTTCCTAATTATAAGAATCATTCAAAAGTTGAAGTCGGTCATCAATGGCATGATTTTATCAATAAATTTGATGCTCAAACAGAAGATTTTAGACCAAACCTAAAAGACATATGGACCGTAATATTTACTTCCGGAACAACTGGAGATCCTAAGGGAGTGGTTTTAACTTACGAAACACTTTTTAATACAAAAAGAATTACTGAGGACGGAAACCCATTAAAAGTAGATTTAGGTGGTAATAATAGATTTATATCTTACATGCCACTTAATCATATTTTTGAAAGAGTTGTGATTGAACATGTAGCTTTTAGATATGGTGGAACAATTTCATTTGTAGAATCTCTTGAAACCTTTGCTCAAAATCTTAATGATACCCAACCAACTGCTTTTCAGGGAGTACCAAGAATATACGCAAAATTCCAAGAGAAAATATTGATGACAATTCCTCAAGCTAAACTTGATAAATTTTTAAAAATTCCTATTCTTTCTTGGTTAATAAAAAGAAAATTAAAAGGTGCATTAGGAATGTCAAAAGCAAAGGCATTAGTTACAGGAGCTGCTGCAATGCCTCTTGAGCTTTTAGATTGGTACAAAAGTTTAGGCATATATATTACAAACGGCTATGGAATGACAGAAAATTGTGCAACTTGTACTAATTTAAACCCTTATCAACCGTTAGGTAGAGGATCTGTTGGAAGACCAACTCCTGGTGTAGATTTAAAAATAAGCGATGAGGGAGAGATACTTATGAAAGGACCTTTTATTTTAAGTTGTTATTACAAAAATGAGGAGGTAACGAATGAAACACTAAGAGACGGATGGTTACATACTGGTGATAAAGGACACATAGACGATGATGGGTTCCTATATATAACTGGAAGAATTAAAGACATGTTTAAAACATCTAAAGGAAAGTACATTGAACCAGGTGTATTGGAAGCCTATTTTGGTGATGTAAACGAATTTGCTCAGTTATGTGTTGTTGGTTTAGGATGTGATCAGCCTCTTCTTCTGGCAGTTCCATCTGAAAGTGCAATAAAAAATAAAGAAATTACAAATTCTAAAATATCTGAAATTTTAAATAAAGTCAATAGTAATTTAGACAACTATAAGAAAATGTCAAAAGTTGTTTTTGTAAAAGAAGACTGGCTTCCAGAAAACGGTATGACAACACCAACTTTAAAAATTAAAAGATCAAAAATTGATGAAAAATTTTCTAACCAATATAACAATTGGTTAAAAAGCAGTGAAGACGTTATCTGGGAATAGGACAAATGATAATTTTAATATTAATTATTTCTAGTTTCATACTAGGTTTCTACTTTAATGGTTTATTAAAAGATGGATTAAATGATTCATACATTGATAAATTAATTTCTATTACCAAGTCAAAAAAAATTCCAGTTTTTATATCAGGCCAAACTGGTTATGCCAAAAATATTGACGTAAAAATATTTTATGAAGATCTAAATTTTTCAGAAAATCCAAAAGGAACTATTTTACTAATTAATGGAGCAGCTGAAACGATGATTCAATGGCCAGAACAAATGATTAGAACTCTAATAAAAAATGATTTCAGGGTAATTAGATATGACAACAGAGGTTTGGGTCAATCAGATTGGATTAAAAAATGGTCTAAAAGAAATGACTATAACCTCGAAGAAATGGCAAGAGATGCACTAGCAGTTACAAGTCATTTAATGATTGAAAAGTTTCATATTATAGGCTATTCAACTGGGGGAATGATTGGGCAAATATTAGCTATAAACCATCCTGAAAAGATAAAAACTCTTACAAATCTGATGTCAAGTGGATATTTATTTGATCCTGAAGCTGAAAAACCTGATTCAAAGAAAATAGCAATGCTAAGAAAATTAATTTTTTCTTACAGAAATAAGGAAAGAGATATCGATAAAGTTTTAAAATTTCATTTCAAACTTGATCATTTGTGGATTGGAAAAGACAACTATGTTCATCAACACGAAAAACAAATTCAAAAAACACTTTATGAAATTAAATTTAGAAATGGTTTTAATAAGAAGGTTTTTGATCAACATAGAAGAGCTATTAAAAATTCAGGTTCAAGATATAGAAAACTTAAAACAATCAAAGTTCCTACTCTGTTAATTCATGGATCTGATGATCCCCTGGTTAAGGTCAGTCATTCCAAAAAACTAGCTTCTTTAATACATGGTTCAAGGTTGGTTATCATTAAAGGAATGGGGCATGATTTCAATAAAAATTTTAAAAATCGAATAAATAGTATTATTTTGCCACATATATTACACTATTCGTAATATTAACAACAGATATTAATTAAATTAATAACAACCAAACAAAAATCAAATTAAAACCAAAACAAAACAATTATGAAATTTAAATTTTATTTATCTAGTTTAGTTTTTTTACTAGCCTCTTTTATGATGGTTAATGCACAAACTAAAACTGTAAAAGGAAAAATTACTGATGGTGTTGATGCTCTTTATGGTGTAAATGTAGTCCTTCAAGGCACTACTACCGGAGTTATTAGTGATGACGATGGTAATTTTGCCATATCATCTGACCAGGATTTTCCTTGGACTTTAGAAATTAGCTCTTTAGGTTTTGAAGGACAAACAATACAAGTTAGTTCTGAAAACCAAGTTATTTCATTGTCTTTATCTACAGGTGAAGCTCTTGACGAGGTTATTATTTCTGGTTCTAGAAAAGCTGAAAAAGCTATAAATGCTGCCTCTGCAATTCAGATCATAGGAGCCAAAGAAATTGAAAACAAGTCTGCATTTAATTCAACTGTTCTTTTAGATGACATGGTAGGTGTTCAAATCGACAAACATGGTGCTAACATAACAAAAGTTGCACTTAGGGACAATGTTGATTTATTTACTACTTCCACTCTTGTTATGTTAGACTACAGAGCTTTAAACGTTACTGGAATTAATTTCTTTGATGCTGATGTTAGTAACTTAAGTAACATTGACTTGGAAAGAGTTGAGGTTGTAATGGGACCTGCATCTGCCTTATATGGACCAGGTGTTGGTGCTGGTGTGGTACATTATTTAAGTAAAGATCCTTTTAAACATCCAGGAACAACTATTAACCTACAAGCTGGTGGTTTTAAAAAAGGGGGAAGTTTTGACATGAATATGTACAAAATGGATTTTAGACATGCTGTTAGTAATGATGAAAACACTTTCGGATATAAATTCAATTTAAAATACGGTGAAAATGAAGATTTTGATTTTGCAGAATCTACTATTTCTCAATTTGCAAGTGAAATAAAAGATGCAGCTACAGGTAGAGTTGTTAGAAATATTGATGGTAAATTACAAGAAAGAAACTCTCAAAGAGGAGCTGACGCAAGTATATATTACAGACCATCAAATAATTTCTCACTTACAACTGTTGCAGGTATAAACGAAGTTGCAGCTAATATTTTAATTAATTCAACTGGAGAAACTAGAGCTCAACAGAGAACTGCATTTATTCAAACTAGAGTTCAGTCTGGAAATTTATTTGTTCAATATAATTATTCTGATACGGCAAATCCAAGCGATGATAAATATCGTGGATTTAACTATAGAACAGGTGTCACAGCTGGTGTTGAAAGTAAACAATCTCAACTACAAATTCAATATGAGTTAGCTTTTGATCAAATCAACACTGACATGTCTATTGGAGTTGAAAATAAAAGCGCACAGTTTAATACTGATACGGGAACTTTCGGAAGATATGAAGACAATGACGATTATAATGTTTATGGAGCATATTTCTCTACAAAAACTAAACTTTCGGAAAAGTTTAACTTGCAGTTAGCGGGTAGATATGACAAATATCCACAAGTTGGAGAATCTTCTTTTGCTCCAAGAGCTGCTCTTGTATACACACCAAGTAACAGACATAAAATGAGACTTACATTCAACAAAGCTTTTATAGCACCAAGTGCTTTAAATTTTTATGTTGATTTAGCCGTTCAAAAAATTCCTGGTGGTTATGGAAATGTATGGATTTATGGAAATAAGGAAGGTCAAACCTTTACAAATCCAACAACTTCATTCTTAGTACCAGGAATTCCATCGAATCCTGGAATTGGAATGAATATATCAACAGCTTATGCAGTAGCAACAGCAACGGTTGCTCCTCTTTTAGCTGGAACACCTTTACAGGCTTTTATTCCATTTATAACATCTCAAAATACACTTGCAGGTATCGCTGGACTTGGGGCATTCTCTCAGGGTGCTATGTTTGACTTAAGTGGTAATCCTTTTGGTCCTCTTGAAGATGGAGATACTGCAAAACTTGGTAAAGAGACACATTATGAGTTTGGATACAAAGGAATGCTCTCTGATAAAACAACATTTAGTTTTAATGTTTATAATTCAATTAAAGAAAACTTTGTGGCTATAGAACAATTGAGTCCAATGGTAGCGCTTCCAAATTTAGGAGTTGATTTAGGTAACGCTGTAAATTCATATTTCACTTCTGCGTTTACACCTGTTTACGGTCCAGTTTATGGTCCTTATTATGCTACACTTCTTTCTAACTCATATGCTGCAGTTGGTAATGGTTTAGCAGCAATGGGTCCAGTTGGAACTGTTGAGACTGACCAAGCTCCTGACAATGGAGAACCTAACGTTATGCTTGGATATAAAAACTACGGAAAAGTTAACTACTGGGGATTTGAAGGTGGTTTAAAATGGAGAGCAACAGATAACTTAACATTATATGGTAATTATTCAACTGTAAGTCAAACAGTTTTTGAAAAAGACGATTTAGGGTCTGAAACTGAAACTGGATCTTATCACTTAAACCATTCCAAACACAGAGTTAAGGCAGGATTTGCATTTGACAATGGTAGAAAATGGAATATGGGAGTTGGATACAAATACGATGGTGGTTTCGAAGCGAGTATGGGTAACTTTTACTCAGGTACCGTTGAAAGTAGAAACATTGTTGATGCTAACTTAGGTTATGATATTAATGCTAAAACTAAACTTAGTATGAATATTGTTAATCTTATGGACGAATCATACAGTATGCTTCCAAACATGCCTACATTAGGTAGACAAGTTATGTTCTCTTTAAAACGTGACTTCTAGAAAAAGAAATGAATTTAAAAAAAAGAGCAATAGAAATATTGCTCTTTTTTTTATAAAAATTTTAAACTTAAATTTAAAAATATGTTATAGTTGAATATCTTTTATGAAGAATGAATTAATTGATGTAATAATAATTGGAGCAGGAATTTCTGGAATTGGAGCAGCTTGCCATCTAAGACGAAAATGCCCTAATAAATCATTTTTGATTTTAGAGGGAAGAAATAAAATAGGTGGAACATGGGATTTATTTAAGTATCCAGGAATCAGATCCGATTCTGATATGTATACGTTTGCCTATAAATTTAGTCCATGGACCCATAAAAAAACAATCTCTGATGGAAAAACCATTCTAAAATATCTGAACGATACTAGTTTAAAATTTGACTTGGAAAATCATATAAAATACAATCATTGGATTGATGAAATTAGTTGGAACTCATCAAAAAATGAATGGACAGTATTAGGTGTTGACAAACAAAAAAATAAAAAAATAGAATATAGCTGTAAATTCTTGATGTCCTGCACTGGTTATTATGATTATGACAACGGATATACTCCAGATTTTAAGGGTCTAGAAAATTTTCAGGGTAAGTTTATTCATCCTCAAAAATGGACCAATGATATTGATTATTTAAATAAGGATGTAATAGTTATCGGAAGTGGTGCTACTGCTATTACACTAATTCCTTCACTATCAGAAAAAGCAAAACACGTCACAATGCTTCAAAGATCTCCAACTTATTTGATGAATCTTCCTAAAAAAGATAAATTCACAAATTTTCTTTTTCGTTTTACACCTTCAAAATTTGCTCATTTCATCTCTAGATGGAAATATATTATAAGACAGATTTACTTTTATGGTATTTCAAAAAAAAGACCTAAAGAGGTAAAAAAATTTATTAAAAATGAAATAAAAAATAGTCTATCTAAAGGTTTTGATATAGAAAAACATTTTAATCCAAAATATGATCCATGGGATGAAAGAGTTTGTGTGGTGGTTGACAATGACCTGTATGAATCAATTAATCAAGGTAAATGCACTGTAGTTACAGAAAATATAGATTCTTTCAACAAAAACGGTATTCTGTTAGAGTCAGGAAAAGAATTAAAAGCAGATCTTATAATTTCTGCAACAGGTTTAAGGTTAAAATTCATGGGTGGAATTAAAATAAAAATTGATAATAAAACAATAGACACATCAAAATTAGTGAGTTATAAAGGAATGATGTTGCAAGATATTCCTAATGCAACTATTGTTTTTGGATATACAAATGCTTCATGGACCTTAAAAATTGATTTAGTATGTGAATATTTTTGTAGAATTTTAAATCATATGGAAAAAAATAAACTAAAATCATTTGTTCCTAAAATAAATGATGAAAATTTAGAAATAGAGCCCAGCATTGGATTAAATTCTGGATATGTAAAAAGAGCTCAAAAACTTCTACCAAAACAAGGAAAAAAATATCCATGGAAATTAAATCAAAACTATATTAAGGATATGTTTTCGCTAAAATTTAAAAAAATTGAAGATGGATACATATATTTCAAAAATTAATTAGGATATTTATACTAAACATATTTAACATGAGTAAACCACAATTTATAAATGAATTAAGTATTCCTGCTGTTGCAGCTCCAATGTTTTTGATTTCTGGACCTGAACTTGTAATAGAGTGTTGTAAAAATGGAATTGTTGGGACATTCCCTGCTCTAAATCAAAGAACTTCCGAAGGATTTGAAGAATGGTTAATTCAAATAAAAACTGAGCTTGATGCATTTGAAAAAGAAACAGGAAAAAAAGCTGCTCCGTTTGGAGTTAACTTAATTGTTCATAACACTAATCCAAGAGTTCAAGCTGATTTAATGTTGTGTGTGAAACATAAAGTTCCAATAATTATAACTTCACTAGGAGCAGTAAGTCAATTAGTTGATGCTGTACACTCATACGGAGGTCTAGTCTATCATGATGTAATCAAAAAAAGACACGCTGAGAAAGCAGCTGAAGCTGGAGTTGATGGATTAATCTTAGTTGCTGCAGGAGCTGGAGGACATGGTGGAACACTTCATCCCATACCATTCATTGCTGAGGTTAAGAAATTTTTCAAAAAAACAATTTTACTTTCAGGGTGCTTATCTAATGGAAGAGATATCGCTTCAGCAAAACAAATGGGAGCTGACTTGGCTTATATGGGTACTAGATTTATTAATACTAAAGAGAGTAAGGCTGATGATGCTTATAAAGAAATGATTATAAATTCAACTGCAGGTGATATTGTTTATACAGCAGCTGTTTCAGGGGTCAATGCCAATTTTTTAAGACAAAGTTTAGAATCTATGGGAATCACTGAAGACATGTGGGGAAATTCTAAAAAAATTAATTTTGGTGATGAGTTAGATGCAGCTAAGGCTGAAGCGAAAGCATGGAAAACTATTTGGTCTGCAGGTCAGGGAGTAACAACAATTGATGACGACCCAAGTGTTAAAGAGCTAGTTGATAACTTAAAGAAAGAATTCATTTCATCTATTAAAGAGCAAAAGGATTTATTAGATACTTATAACTAATTTTTATAAAACTCTACAAACCAATCCAAGGCTGATGGATTTCTTAATGAATCTTTACTAACTACATCTTTTATATTTTCACCTGTTAATATTTTTTTAATAGGTACTTCGAGTTTTTTTCCACTTATTGTATAAGGAATGTCTGGGGTTTTATAAATTACATCAGGAACATGCCTTGGAGAACATTTTTGTCTGATTACAGACTTTAGCTTATTAAAATCAATTTCAATAAATGATTTTACAAATAGTATTAAACTATTCTCTTTGTTATTATCTAAATGTATTATCAAACTATCTTCAACAAAATCTAAATCTGAAATAGCACTATATATTTCCGAAGTTCCGATTCTAACTCCAAATCTATTTAAAGTTGAATCAGAGCGCCCATGAACAATAATTCCTCCTTTTTTAGTTTCTGTTACCCAATCACCATGATTCCAAATTTGGTTAAATTTTGAAAAATAACTGTTGATATACTTTTTATAATCATTATCATTCCATAAAAATACAGGCATTGAAATAAATGGTTTAGTTAGAACCAATTCACCCATTTCACCTTTTATTTGTTTACCATTATTATCCCAAACTTCAATCGAAGCACCTAGCATCTTACATTGAATTTCACCAGGAATAACATTCATTTCAGGATTTCCTCCAATAAATGCAGTACAAACGTCTGTTCCACCACTCAAAGAAATTATATGTGCATCAGGAAAAAGTTTATTTAAACCAATATTAGTTTCTTTGAAAAGAGGTGAGCCAGTCGATCCTATACTTGTTAAATTAGAAAAATCAATCGAATCTAGGTCATTAGGAATATTCGTCAAAAGATTTTGAAAAAATACTGCTCCGTGACCGAAATGATTAATTTTTGCCTTTTGTGCAAATCGCCATAAAACTCCATTATCCGGAAAAATAGGGGATCCATTATAAATACATAAAGAAGATCCAAGAAGAAGACTGCTAAGCGAATAATTCCACATCATCCATCCTGTTGTAGAATACCAAAAATAGGAGTCTGAAGAGGAAACATTTTGGTGAATTGACAAGGCTTTAAAATGTTCAAGTATCATACCTCCAGTTCTGTGAGTAATTGCTTTAGGTTTTCCTGTTGTTCCAGAGGAAAATAATATCCAAATGGGATGATCAAAATCAACTGATTTGAAATTCAAATCAACTTTTTTTGTTTGATTTGAAAATTTAGATTTGGTATTTAAATCCAAAATCCCAGAAAGAGAATTAATTGAACTTTTAAGTTTTTTGACTTTTGAATTCAAACTAAAGTTTTTTCCATTATAGGTATATTCAGAATGATAAAACAAAAATTTTGGTTGTATTTGATTAAATCTATCAAAAACAGAGTCGTATCCAAAATCAGGTGAACATGAAGACCAAATTGCTCCAATTGAATTAACTGCCAGAAAAGCCGATACAACTTCGGGTGTGTTTGAGCAATAAGCAACTACCCTATCGCCAATTTGAATGTTATTTTTAATTAGTATTTTTTGAAACTCTAGAGTTTTTAACTTTAATGAATTCCAAGTTATTTCAAAATAGTCTCCATTTTCATCTTGATACTTTATGGCTGGAGTTTTTAGATTATCGTTTTTAAAAACATTTCTAGAATAACTAATTTTCGAATCAGTAAACCAAAGAGTTTCAATGAAGTTTTTATCAAATCTATATACGGAGCTTGGTGGTTTATCAAATTCTATTTTAAAAAATTTAACAATTGACAACCAAAAATCTTCTATCTCAGTAATGCTCCATTTATGTAATTCATCGTATGAGGAAAAAATTATTTTATTGTTAGATTTTAAAAATTCTTTATACTTTGATAATATTTTTTTAAAAACTTAAAATAGGCGCTATTGGTTTAATAAAAAGTATACAGTAATGACACAAAATAAGGCATGAAGAATTGCAATTTTTAAATCTCTGGTCTGTTTTAAAAAAAATGAAATAATAATTGCTAATGAAACTAAAAAATGAAATACTGCAAATACAATTAAAAAAGGCTCATGTAAAACTGAATTTT
>Ga0228608_1000429_pt1 | contig 13538 bp, 10 predicted proteins | sample 9DmetaG_FD_190069 | JGI IMG/M metagenome (GOLD analysis project Ga0228608, IMG submission 190069) | Seawater microbial communities from Monterey Bay, California, United States - 9D | ecosystem: Environmental > Aquatic > Marine > Coastal | place: USA: California | collected 2016-11-15
CGCTACAGCAAGTTTAATTCTCCCAACATTTAGTGAGTTCATAGCAATTTTAAACCCACTTCCTCGTTCTTAAAGCATATTTTCAATTGGTACTTTAGTTTCATTAAAAAATACTTGTCTAGTAGATGACGAATGAATTCCTAATTTTTTTTCTTCTTCTCCTAATGTAATTCCATTATCTTCATCATGTGGAACAATAAATCCAGTAATATTTTTATCATCTTCAATTCTAGCAAAAACTATAAATAACTTTGCGAATCCTGCATTTGAAATCCACATTTTTTGGCCTGTAATTTTATAGTGTTTCCCATCTTCACTAAGAACTGCTTTTGTTTTACCGCTATTTGCATCTGATCCTGCTGTAGGTTCTGTTAAACAATAAGATCCAAATATTTCACCAGAAGCTAATTTTGGAACGTATTTTTTATTCTGCTCCTCATTACCGTAAAGAACAATAGGCATTGTACCAATTCCGGTATGAGCTCCAAATGCAGTTGATAATGATCCTACTGCACCCGAAATGGTTTCACAAACTAACATTGTTGAAACAAAACCCATACCCATGCCACCATATTCAATAGGGACAGCAACGCTTAAAAAACCTAAATCACCAGCTTTTTTCATTACTTCTTCGGTAAGTTTATAATCTTTATTCTCAAATCTTTCTCTATGAGGTATAACTTCTTTTTCAATAAAATCTTGAACTGCCTGCTTCATCATCAATTGTTCTTCGTTAAAGTCTTCTGGTGTAAATACATTATTACACGCTGTTTCTTTTATGATGAACTCACCACCTCTTGTAATATTTTTCTCTTCTATATCCATTTTTCTTTTAGTTTAAAAATTCATAAATACCTGCAGCACCTTGGCCAGTTCCTACACACATTGTTACCATTCCATATTTTGATTTTCTGTCTCTCATTTCATTAAAGAGTTGAACAGAAAGTTTAGCTCCAGAGCATCCAAGTGGATGTCCAAGGGCAATAGCTCCCCCATTTACATTTATAATTTCTTGATTTAAATCTAATTCTCTTATCACGGCTAATGATTGTGAGGAGAAGGCTTCATTAAGCTCAATTAAATAAATGTCATCGATTTTCATTTGTGCTTGCTTTAAAACTTTAGGAATAGCTTTAACAGGACCAATTCCCATAATTTTTGGTGGAACTCCAGCTACTGCATAATTTACGAGTCTAGCTATTGGCTTTAGGTTTAGTTCTTTTACCATTTTTTCGCTCATTATTAAAACAAATGCAGCTCCATCACTCATTTGAGATGAGTTACCTGCTGTAACACTTCCATTCATTGAAAAAACGGGTCTTAATTTATTAAGAACCTTAAGATTTGTATCTTTTCTTGGACCCTCATCTGTATCAACAATGTATTCTCTGGTGTTTCTTTTGCCATTTTCATCAAGAAATGTTTCATTTACTTTAATAGGTACTATTTGAGATTTAAATTTACCTTTTGAAATTGCATCAACCGCTTTAAGATGTGAGTTTAAAGCAAATTCATCTTGATCCTCTCTATTAACTTTGAATTGTTGAGCAACTTGTTCAGCAGTTAAACCCATTCCCCAATAATAATCCTCTTTTCCTTCTTTAGCAATTGCATAATCAGGAACTGGCTTGTAGCCTCCCATAGGTATAAAACTCATACTCTCTACACCACCAGCGATAATACATTCTGCCATTCCAGATTTTATTTTGGCAGATGCCATCGCTATTGTTTCTAAACCAGAAGCACAATACCTATTAACGGTTACGCCTGGCACATCTTCAACATTCAAACCCATAAGAGAAATTACTCTTCCTATATTTAGACCCTGCTCAGCTTCAGGGGTTGCATTACCAACTATTACATCATCAATTCTAGTTTTATCAAGTTCAGGAACCTCACTTACCATATGATTTATAGTTTCTGATGCAAGTTCATCAGGTCTTTTAAACCTAAATAATCCTTTTGGAGCTTTTCCTACAGCTGTTCTATAAGCTTTTACTATGTATGCTTCTTTCATAATTTAATTTCTTAAAGGTTTACCTGTTTTTAATATATGTTGAATTCTTTCTAAAGTTTTTCTTTCAGAGCAGAGTGAAAGGAAAGCTTCTCTTTCTAAATCAAGAAGATATTGTTCATCAACTATTGTAGCTTGTGACAAATCACCTCCACTAATAACATAAGCAATTTTATTTGCTATTTTTTGATCGTGGTCTGAGATGTATCTACCAGCCTTCATTGTATTACTTCCAACCATAAACATTCCTAGAGCTTGTTTACCCAAAACTTTTATATTTTTTTCTTTACAGGGTGGTAAGTATCCGTAATCTGACATTAAAATAGCTTGTTTTTTAGCTATTGATATTTGGTGGTTTTTGTTCATTATGATTGTGTCATTATTAGGTTCCAAATATCCTAGGTCAATGGCTTCATGAGCTGAGGTAGAGGTTTTTGCCATCCCAATATTTAAAAAATACTCTTGTAATACATTTAGTTCAACATCATTTTTCTTGAATTTTTTTGAAGCTCTTAAAGCCATTTCTTTACAACCTCCTCCACCTGGGATAAGACCAGCACCAACTTCAACTAAACCAATGTAACTTTCGCTGTATACAACTGCTTTATCACAATGCATAGTTACTTCACATCCACCACCTAATGTTAATCCATGTGGAGCTGCTATGACAGGGATATTAGAATATCTTAATTTCATCATACTATCCTGAAAAAATTTGATTGCCATATTAATTTCATCGTATTCTTGTTCAGCAGCAGCCATAAAAATAGCACCCAAGTTCGCACCAGCAGAAAAATGTGATCCTTCATTACCAATTACTATTCCTCTGTGATTTTTTTCAGCTAAATCAACTGCTTTGTTTATACCCATTAAAACTCCTTGACCAAGTGTGTTCATTTTAGTTCTAAATTCAAGGTTTATCACTCCATCACCCAAATCTTTGATAACAGAGTCAGGATTTTCCCATAGAATTGAACTTTTATCAAGATTGTTGAGAATAATCAAAGAATCTTGTCCAGGTTTTTTAATAAAAGATTTAGAATTTAAATCATAATAACTGATTTTACCATTTTCTACATTATAGAAATTATCAACATTATTTTTTATCATTTCTAAAATCCATGAAGCAGGTTCGTGACCCAAAGATTTCATTATTTCAACACCTTTTTTTATACCAATTGAATCCCATATTTGGAAAGGTCCATTTTTCCATCCAAATCCAGCTCTTAGAGCATCATCAATTCTGTATAATTCATCAGAAATTTCTGGAATTTTATTTTGAATGTATGAAAACATAGTTCCGAAATTGAATCTATAAAATTCACCTGCTTTATCTTTTCCGTTAATCAAAATAGGGAATCTATCAAGTACATTGATAACCTTTCTTGCTTTACTAACAGTTTCAAAAGAAACTTTTTTTACAGGAGAATATTCGAGAGTTTTTAAGTCTAACGATAAAATTGTAGATTTTCCTTTTTCATCTTTAATTCTTTTATAAAATCCACCATCGGTTTTTGAACCTAACCAATTATTCTCTAACATTTTATAAATGTATTGTGGTAATTTAAAAGTTTCTCTAAACTCATCATCAGGACAATTATCATAAATGCCTGTTGCCACATTTACAGTTGTATCTAAACCAACAACATCACTAGTTCTAAATGTTGCTGATTTTGGACTTCCAATTATTGGTCCGGTTAAATTATCAATTTCTTCAATAGTTAAGTTTAACTTTTCAATGTTATTTAAAATATTAACCATTCCAAACGTACCGATTCTGTTTCCTATAAATCCAGGTGTGTCTTTAGCTAAAACAGAATCTTTACCCAAAAATCTTTCTCCAAAATCATTTAGAAAATCAATAATTTTAGGATCACAATCTGGACCAGGAATAATCTCAAATAACTTCAGGTATCTAGGTGGATTAAAAAAATGAGTTACAGCAAAATTCTTTTTAAAATCTTCAGATCTTCCTTCATTCATTTGTTTTATAGGAATACCTGATGTATTCGAAGTGACAAGTGTCCCGGGAGATCTAAACTTTTCAATTTGTTCAAAGACAATCTGTTTAATTTTTAATTTTTCTGTCACCACTTCAATAATCCAGTCTACATTACTTATTTTACTTAAATCATCTGTTAAATTTCCAAGTTCAACTCTATTGGCAAAATTTTTATGATATAACGGAGCAGGTTTAGATTTAATGCATCTTTGAAACATTTCAGTTACAATTCTATTTTTTACTTTCTTGTTATCGAGAGATAAACCCAAGTTTTTTTCTTTTTCATTTAATTCATTGGGAGCGATGTCAAGAAGTAAAACATTAATACCAATATTTGCAAAATGACAAGCAATGCCAGAGCCCATTACACCTGAACCAATTACGGCAACTCTATTTATATTTTTTTTCATTCTTTATTGTTTATTAAAATTAAAAACTGAATATTTTTTTGTTTTTAATTAAATGATTTATTTTTTCAATTGTATTATGGAAATTTTCAAGAGATTCTTCTCCAATTTCATCTTTTATCGCTTGATTAAATTTTAAAACTGCAACTCTGGATGCATCTCTATTAACTTTTCCTCTATCGGTTAAATAAATCAAAACACTTCGCCCATCAATTGGATTTGGTTTTCTTTCAATTAATTTTTTTTCTTCAAGTGATTTTAGTGTTCTTGAAAGGCTAGTTGCTTCCATTCCCATTTTTGGACCCAGTGCAGTGGAGGGTGTACCCTTTTTGGGGTCTATACTAAGAAGTGCAAACCCAGTAGCCATTGTAGAATCATATTTTGAGGCTTCCTCGTTGTACATTCTTGCAATAGCTTGCCAAGTAGATCTTAAAAGATGATCAATAGTTTTTTTCTCCATTGATCTCAAATTTACTAAAAAAATACTATGCATGCATAGTATTTATTGATTTTTTTAAATTTTGTTAGAGAGCCAATTTTTAGCATTTTCAAATGCTATTATCCATGGTGATATTTCATCATTTCTTTCACTTGGATAATAGGGCCAATTCCATGGAAATGTAGATCTTTCCAGATGAGGCATCATTGCTATATGCCTACCATCTTTATTGCTAATTATAGCTGTATTGTAATCAGATCCATTTGGGTTAGCTGGATAAGAGTCATAACCATATTTTCCAACAATATTGTATTTGTTTTCAGAATATGGTAGATTAAACTTTCCTTCACCGTGAGCAGACCAAATCCCAAGTTTAGATCCTGACAAGTTCTTAAACATTACAGAATTATTTTCTTGAATTTCGACGGATGTAAAAATACATTCAAACTTTTTTGAATCATTATGGTTCATTTTCGGTTTTACCTCGTGTTCTGTATGTAATAAACCAAGTTCAATAAATAATTGACATCCATTACATACACCAAGTGATAATGTGTCATTTCGTTTATAAAAATTCATTAAACTAGTTTTAGCTTTTTCATTGTATAAAAATGATCCTGCCCAACCCTTGGCCGAACCAAGTACATCTGAATTAGAAAAACCACCTACTGCAACTATAAAATTTATATCCTCAAGATTTTCTCTTCCAGAAACTAAGTCTGTCATATGAACATCTTTTACATCAAATCCTGCTAAATCCATAGCATAAGCCATTTCTCTCTCAGAATTACTTCCTTTTTCTCTAATTACTGCAGCTTTTATTTTTTTCTTACTTGTTTTAATTATTCCATTGAAATTTTCAGGAAAAATAAACTTTAGAGGTTGGTTTTTGTAATTTTCATATCTTTCCTTGGCCTTATTTTTTCCACTTTGTCTTTGATCTAGTAGAAAAGATTTATTGTACCAAATATCTCTGTAAAGATCAATATCAAGATTAATTTCTTTGCTTTCGGATTTTAGATTTAAAAAAGATGATTTGTTAGTATTTCCAATTTTTAAAAAATTAATATTATTATTTTTTAAAATATTTTCAACATCAGATTTTGCTTGAAAAACTAAACCTAAACTTTCACTAAACAATAACCTAATTAAGTCCTTTTCCTTAAAAATATCTAAATTAATATTAGCACCAATATTTTTGTTTGAAAAACACATTTCAAGTAAAGTAGTTATTAGCCCTCCAGAACTTACATCGTGACCAGAACTTATTATTTTGTCTTTTATTAAATTTTGAAAAATATTAAAAGCTCTTTTGAAATATTCAGAATTAGACACATCAATAGTTGATGATCCGATAAAACTCATTGATTGACTAAACGCAGATCCACCTAAATTAAAATTGTTATTTGAAAGATTTATATAATAAATATTTTGATTGTTCAGTTTAAACTGGGGTTCAATAATGTTAGTAATATCATTACAGTTTGCAGCAGCAGAAATTATAACAGTTCCAGGTGATAATACTTCTTCATCATTATACTTTTGCTTCATTGATAAGGAATCTTTTCCGGTAGGAATATTAATACCCAAGCCAATTGCAAAATTAGAACAAGACTCTACAGCTTTATAAAGCCTAGCGTCTTCACCTTGATTATTACATGGCCACATCCAATTTGCGGATAGTGTGACCGATTTAAGATTTTTTTCAAGAGGAGCCCATATTATGTTGGTTAATGCTTTTCCTATAGCAATTCTTGAACCTGCAGCTGGATTAATTAATGCACTAAGTGGCGAGTGACCAATTGAAGTTGCTACTCCATTTAAATTTTTATAATCTAATGCCATTACACCGCAGTTATTTAAGGGAAGCTGTAAAGCCCCAACACATTGCTGCTTAGCTACTCTTCCAGTTACGCATCTATCCACTTTATTGGTTAACCAATCTTTGCAAGCTACCGATTCAAGACTTAATACATTTTTTAAATAATCTTCAAATAATTTAAAGTCATATTCTTTGTCAAAAAAACTTGTTTTCAAAGATTTATCCTTCATAATAGTTACTGGAGAACTTCCAAAAAAATCAGAAAGTGAAAGGTTGATAGGACTACTTTTTTTAATTTCAGAACTAATTACAAATTTTCCATCATCTTTAATGGTGCCAACTTTGTAGCAAGGTGCTTTTTCTCTATCGGCAATAGCTTTAAGTTCAGAGAACTTATTACTAGGTATAATTAAACCCATTCTTTCTTGAGATTCATTTCCAATAATTTCTTTAAATGAAAGTGTTTTATCTCCAACAGGAAGCTTGTCCAAATTAATTATACCTCCGGTTTCTTCAACTAATTCAGAAAGACAGTTGAGGTGTCCACCTGCTCCATGATCATGGATTGATATGATTGAATTATCGTCAGATTCAACAAAAGCTCTTATGGCATTAGCTACTCGTTTTTGCATTTCAGGGTTAGATCTTTGTACTGCATTAAGTTCTATTCCAGAGCTATATTTTCCAGTTTCTGTTGAAGATACAGCTGCACCACCCATACCAATCCTATAATTATCACCACCCAAAACTACAATTACATCACCATCTTTCGGTTTACTTTTAAGACTTTGATTTTCTTTTCCATAACCAATCCCACCAGCTAACATAATCACCTTATCAAAACCAATTGTTTTATCGTTTTCCTCATGTTCAAATGTTAAAACTGATCCCGAAATTAATGGTTGGCCAAATTTATTTCCAAAATCTGATGCTCCATTTGAAGCTTTAATTAAAATATCCACAGGTTTTTGGTATAGCCAATTTCTTTCTTTTGTAGAAAATTTTCTATTTTTTCCAATTCTCGGATATGAAGTCATATATACTGCAGTACCAGCAAGAGGAAGAGATCCTTTTCCTCCAGCCAATCGATCTCTAATTTCACCACCTGATCCTGTGGCAGCTCCATTAAATGGTTCAACTGTTGTTGGAAAGTTGTGAGTTTCTGCCTTTAAAGAAATAACAGAGTTAAATTTTGACTTTTCAAAAAATGATGGTTTTTCTCCATTTTTTGGTGCAAATTGCTCGGCAACTGGTCCTTTTACAAAAGCAACATTATCTTTGTAGGCCGAAACAATTTCGTTTGGGTTAAGCCGTGAAGTTTTTTTTATTAGTTTAAAAAGTGATTCATCTTTTTCTTCATCATCAATAATGAATTTACCATTAAAAATTTTATGTCTACAATGTTCAGAATTTACCTGTGAAAATCCAAACACCTCACTATCAGTAAGTTTTCGATTTAATTTAGTTGAAAGATTTTCTAAGTATTTTATTTCTTCATTATTCAATGCAAGACCTTCAATATCATTGTAATGAGAAATATTTTCAACTTCTAAAATGGGTTCAGGTTTTATTAGAACTTCAAATAGGTTTTGATTTAATTTTGAATATTCTTCAAAAATCATTGGATCAAACTCTTCTTTAAGAGATGTCTTTGGAATAAAATTTTCAATCCTATTAATTCCATGAATTGCCATGTTTTGAGTTATCTCAACGGCATTGGTGCTCCAAGGTGAAGTCATTGTTTTTTTTGGTCCAATATATACTGAATTGATTTCAGTGCAATCTAATTTTTTAGCTACAAATAACCACTCTAACTTTTTGATATTTGGTTCTGAAAGTAGTGTAGGTGTATCTACAGCAAAAATGGCATTAAGTTTATCTTTAAAGAAAAGAACCATTAATATATGTTGGTTAAATATAGATCCAAAAATATAAGAAAAAAAGGAAAATAAATGATCTGAACTTAAAATTTAAATAACCTTTTTTAACTACTTATTAACATATCTATTTATAGGACAATCTAACCATATAAAAACCATCAAATCCTGATTTATGTGGGCTTATTTTCTTTTCATCCTCAATTTTAAATTTTTTACCAATTTCTGATTTTAAAAAATTTTCAATTTGTAACTCATTTTCTGAAGGTAAAATTGAACACGTTGCATAAACTAGTTTTCCACTTTTTTTAATCATTGGAGCATATCTAGTTAGAATTTCTTGTTGTGTTTTTCGAATCGTATTTAAAAAATCAAGTGAAAGTTTCCATTTAGAATCTGGATTTCTTTTCAACACACCCAGCCCGCTACAAGGGGAATCGATAAGCAATCTGTCAATTTTACCATATAATCGTTTAATAGGTTTATTATTTTCTATTGCTCTAGTTTCAATATTAAATGCTTTATTCCTTTTAGCTCTTCTCTTGAGTTCAAATAATTTATTTTTGTAAATATCCATTGCAATTATTTGCCCTTTGTTTTGAGTTAATGCAGATAAATGCAATGTTTTTCCACCAGCTCCTGCACATACATCACAAATTTTCATTCCATTTTCAACTTTTAAAAATGGTGCAACGAGTTGAGAAGATGCATCCTGTATTTCAAAGAGACCATCTTTAAATGCTTGGGTTTTAAATAAATTTTTTCTAATGATTAATTTTAAAGCATCAGGAAAACCTTTAATTTTCTCGGTTTGAATCTCTTCTTCTGATAATATTTTTTTTAATTCATCAATACTAGTGTTTAACGTATTGGTTCTAATTATTACTGAAGCTTGTTTGTTCAATGATGACAATTCTTTTTCCCAATTTTTATCTCCAAGCTCAGAAGCCCCAATATCATCAAGCCAATCAGGGATAGATTCTCTGAATTTTCTTATTTTATTTAGGGTATCAAATTTTCCTTTTATTCTTCTATTTGGAGTATCATTAAATTCTGGCCAATTTGGGAGAGTAATGCCTTTTAAAATAGCCCATACCGAAAAAATTTTCCATAATTCATTGTATTTGAATGGACTTTTAGATTCTGAAATTTCTGTGTACAATCTTTTCCATCTAATTATTTCATAACTGGTTTCGGCTATAAAAGCTCTATCTCGACTTCCCCATCTTTTATCAAATTTTAATACCTTTTCAATCGTCTTATCAGCGTAGAGTTGTTGATTAAAAGTTCCGTCAAGAACTTTAATTACTGCCAATACTAGATTTTTGTGTAAACGCATTTATTATTTTTCCGCAAAGATAGTTTTATAACCGAATCCTTTAAATCAAATAATAATAAATATGGAATATTTTTATGATTTGGTTATAAAACTATTTACTTAATTTAATAGCACCTTTACTTAGTCCTGATTTTTTTTTGACTTTAATTTTAGTTCGATTTTTTTTTAATTTTTCCATCATCTCTCTTCTAAAATCATCTTCAAGTCTGAACAAATAGCTAGTTTTCTTTAATGACATAAACTCTTTTAAGTCAACTATTAATTTAGCTCTTAAATCAATTTTCTTTTTTTCATAGTTTAAAAAATCATTGATATATAGTTCGTATTCCTTATCAGAAAAATTGCTACTGTCTAAATTAATTTTTCGATATTTTAGTCTTCTTTGTCTATAATTTTGTTTTAAACTGTCTTGATAAAGATTATAAACTTTCCAAAATTTTGATTCATTTTTAGAATCAAGATTTAATTTATCAGTTAAATAAATTTTCTTATATGCATCAATTTTCTCAGTACTTATATTACGTTCTTGTGCAGACAAGCAATTTGCGATAAAAAACATGGTAAATAAAAAGGATATTTTTTTCATATTAATCAATTATTAAAATTTCTTCCATTGAAAAGCTAGTCTCAACATAATATTCGAGATAGTTTTCATTTAAATTTTGAGTATTGAGCTCAAAATCTTCACTATCCATCAATTCAGAAAAGTCTGAACTTGACAAGTCAACTAAATCAGAGTTTAAGTATTTTATTATTTCTTCATCTGTTATTTCACTTGGTTCATTAAAAAAAACATTAATAAATAAACCGATAATAAAAACTGCAGCTACACCACTGTATTTAAATTCGTTAATTATTAGATTTAAATAACTTTTAGGTTTAGTGTTCTGTTTTATTGAATCTAATTTCAAATTTTCAAAGTAATTTTTGGGCACTTTAAATCTTTCTTTTTTAGGTAAAAAAAGTGTTGATAGGGAAATATTTTTAAAATATCCCTCAGGTGTTTTAAATAGTTTTTTACTAATATTTATTTTTTCTTTTGAACTCATTTAATTATTTGACTATAATTATGTTAAAAGGTTTGATTTTTAATTATTTCTTTTTTTATTTTTTTTACTGCAATATGATATGAAGCCTTCAATGCTCCCTCTGAAGTCTCTAAAATATCAGCAATATCTTTGAATTTCATTTCCTGTTCATATTTCATTTGAAAAACTAGTTTTTGTTTTGTGGGTAAGCTATTTATAATTTTTTGTAATTCTAACTGTAGCTCATCACCATCAAAATAAGGATCTTCTTTTAATTTTTCAGTTTGATATTTCATGATCTCTTCAGAGGTTCTAAAATGTTTTTTTGCTTTGTTTTTTATAAAGTTTAAGGATTCATTAGTTGCAATTCTATATATCCAAGTATAAAGTTTACTATTTTCTTTGAAATTTTTAATTCCTCTAAACACTTTAACAAATGTATTTTGTAAAACATCATGAGAATCATCATGATCAAGAACTATTTTTCTTATATGCCAGTAGATGGGTTTTTTATATTTATCTAGTAAAATTTCAAAAGCCTTATCTCTTGAATTTTCGTCTTTGAGATTAGCAATAAAATTAGATTCATCTTTCAAAATAGAAGAGTATATATATATGACAATTAAACTTTGATAAAGTTTAAGAAAATGATTGTAGTTTTATCAATTTTGAATAAGCCCCATCTTTTAATAATAAATCTTTGTGTTGACCTTTTTCAATAATTTCTCCGTCACGAACAACTAAAATCATATCTGCTTTTTGAATAGTAGATAGCCTATGTGCAATAACTAAAGATGTTCTATTTTTCATTAATTTCTCAAGTGCTTCTTGGACTAGTTTTTCAGATTCAGAATCTAATGATGATGTGGCTTCGTCTAATATCATAATAGGAGGGTTCCTTAAAACAGCTCTTGCGATTGATATTCTTTGTTTTTGACCACCAGAAAGTTTACTACCACCATCACCAGCATTTGAGTCATACTTTTGTTCAAATTTTTCAATGAAGTCATGTGCATTAGCGATCATTGCAGATTCTTTGATTTTTTCAAAATCGCTTTCCTCATTTGATAAATTAATATTGTTTAAAACAGTGTCATTAAAAAGAATAGATTCTTGCGAAACCAAACCAATCAATCCTCTCAAATCTTTTTTGAATAGTTTTTTTATGTTTATTCCGTCAATCAATATTTCACCCTCATTAACATCATAAAATCTAGGAATTAAATTTGCTATTGTTGATTTACCACTTCCTGATTGGCCAACAAGAGCAATTGTTTGACCTTTTTTAATTTCAAAACTTAAATTGTTTAAAATATTTATATTTTCATATTTAAAACTTACATTATTAAACTTAATTTCAGATTCAAAAGATGTTTTACTAATTGGGTTTAAAATTTCATTAATTGTTGATTTTGAATCTAAAATTTCTAAAACTCTTTCTGCAGCGGCATTTCCTTTTTTGATTGAATAAGATGCCTTGCTAATTGCTTTAGCAGGAGTTAATACACCATATGCTAGTCCCATATAAGTAATGAAAGCTGCAGGGTTTAAATTTTGATCAATTAAAACCAAATTACCACCATACCATAAAAGAACTCCAATTACAGAAATTCCTAAAAATTCACTAACCGGGCTTGCCAGATTCTGTCTATTAATTAATCTATTAGAAAGATTGTAAAATTTGTTGTTAGAGTTTTTAAACTTCTCAATAAAGAAAAGTTCAGAAATAAAACCTTTTATAATTTTTAAACCATGTAGTGTTTCCTCTGTTATCGAAAGAAATTCAGCCTGTTCGTTTTGTACTAGAGTCGAAGTTGCTTTTAAAGAACGTCCAATAAGTGAAATTACAAATCCCGACAGTGGAATAAATATTAAAACAAAAGCTGTTAGTTTAAAACTAATTAAAAACATGGCTGTAATTGTAAAAAAGATTGTTAATGGCTCTCTTACAATTAATTCAAGTATTGATAAAAAAGAATGCTGAATTTCAAGTACATCTGCTGTTATTCTCGAAATAACATCTCCTTTCTTTTTTTCTGTAAAAAAAGATATGGGCATACTTACAATTTTTTTATATACATCTTCTCTTAAATTAGTTAAAATTCCATTTCTCAAAAACGTAATAAAATACATTGCTAAGTAGTTGAAAAAGTTCTTTAAAAAGAATAAAATAATTATAGATAGAATAACAAAAATAAGTGCCTTTTGAGGGTCTTCACCAGCATAACTACTAACTTGATAATTTAACCAACCCTCAAGATTATTACCAAAACTATAAATACCATCAAATTCAGGTTTAGAATAAGTTTTATTGTTTTCACCAAATAAGACTTCAAGCATTGGCATTAGAGACAGAAAAGATAATGCACTAAAAAGAGCATAAAGTATATTAAAAAAAATATTTAAATAAATATATTTTTTAAAAGGTTTAGCGTATTTAAATATTTTTTTAAAATATTCCACTTTTAAAATTCAAATTCTTTGATAACTCGTTCTATTTTATTTTCCAACAATGTATCCATTTTCATATAATCGCTTTTAGATTCTAATTTAGAATTAACACTAATGTAAAACTTTATTTTGGGTTCAGTTCCACTTGGTCTTGCTGCC
>Ga0228608_1000465_pt1 | contig 13010 bp, 9 predicted proteins | sample 9DmetaG_FD_190069 | JGI IMG/M metagenome (GOLD analysis project Ga0228608, IMG submission 190069) | Seawater microbial communities from Monterey Bay, California, United States - 9D | ecosystem: Environmental > Aquatic > Marine > Coastal | place: USA: California | collected 2016-11-15
AAACGTAGATCCAGACTTAGCTTCTACATCTGTTAGGTTTGCACTGTAGCGTTTGAAGTCTACCTCACGGGTATCATCGTTGGGTGAGCTTGTTGCATAGGCACTCAAGTCAATCATTACGGAGAACTTTGGATCAGTTCCACGCTGACGGCTGACTGCCGCTGTCACAATGCGGTAATAAGCGTTATTAAATGCGATGCCATACTGAGAGGCACCTTCTGCAATATTATTTTGAATAGCCATTAGTTTCTCCTTTAGGCGTTTAGTCGTATTTAAGACGGGTTACTTGAACCGTTGCAACGGCCCTAATGTCGTGCGAAGCTAACCCTGTGAATGTAAAATCAACAGTTCCATTCGACGTATTCGCACTTACAGCAATCCCCATATTTTCTGGGTTGTGTACAACAGTAGTTGCTGAGTTTAATAATGTTACAGTAGAGTTGCCGTTTTCTTCTCGTGCTGCACCAGTTACTTTAAAGATAGCGCAGTCCGTACCGCCATCGTCCTTTTGTCGTGCAACAATCATGGCGTCAAAAGCTACAATGCTAAAAGCATCAACTTTTACAGTATTGCTGTCACTTGCACCTGAGTTATTTGTAGTCATTACAGTAGCGGTGGCATCAGTTGTATCGCAGCACAACTGCATTAACTCAAACCCAGTATCTGCTCTAAATGCACTACCATTTAAACCAAAAGCAAGACCATAATTTATAGCGCACTTAGCCTCGTAACCTATAGCAGTTGACCCATAGCTTAATGCCTGTGAAGAGTTTCCTAATGCTAACGATTTTTCTGCGTTTGCTAGTGCATCATTACCTAGTGCAGCCGCATAGCTATCGTTAGTTCCCGCATTGTATCCCAGTGAAATAGAACGAAATCCAGATGTAAGTGTGCTTTTACCAATTGCGATTGAGTGCGAACCAGTAGTCTTTGCCTGCTCACCCATTACAATACTATTAGTACCCTGTGCGCCGTAGCTAGATGAGTTACTGGCTATAGCTGCGGCAAAGCTATCTGTGCCAGAAGCGTATGACCCACCAAGAGCTATAGTACCTCCGCTTCCACCAGAAGGGATTGTAGCAGGTTGAGAAGATGAACTACTACCAATTGCAGTTGTATTTGTAGTTAGTGCTTGCGCTCCTGCACCCCCTATAGCTACTGATCTTTCTGCCGCATCTGTATTTGAGCCAATGGCTATAGCATTTGTACCCGTTGCCGCAGCATTATTCCCTACGGCGAATGAGTGTGAGCCACTCGCCACAGCGTTTCTTGTAATCGCCACTGCATTTGTATTTGTGGCTTGAGCATTTGTACCAATAGCTACAGCATTAGCACCACTTGCAGTTGGATCAGTAGCACTTGAAGGATTAGCAGCATAAAGATCTGCACCAGATGCCATGTCTGAAAAGCTCAACACCCCAGAGCCATTTGTTGTAAGTACCTGCCCGTTAGAACCGTCAGCAATTGCAGCAGCAGGAGCAGCAGTAAATACAGCTACATTACCTGTAGCATTAGGGAATGTAATAGTGTGATCTGCAGTTGGGTTTGTAAAGGCTACAGTAGTTTCATTACCGTCTGCACCAGAACCTTCTACAGTAAACCCTGAATCATTAAGGTGCATACCAGTTACTACTGGACTTGTTAGAGTTTTATTAGTGAGTGTTTTAGTTGTACCTGAGAAGTATGTATCAAGTAAGTCTACATCACGATAACCTATTTCGTTACCATTGTCAAATACTAATAAGGCATCATTACTAGCTATTGCAGTACTTGTGTCTACACTTACAGCAGAAAAGTCAGCTACTGTGTTTAACTCTGCACCTGTAGCATTAAGACCTGTTACATTATTAGCTGTACCATTGACTGCTTGAATACGAGCTTCTACAGACTGTTGGGTTGGGATAAGTGTAGCACTGTTAGATGACATATCGTCTTCATCTACAAAGCCTGTAATAGTAATTGAACCATCAGCTAATGAGCCAAAGTTAATTGTGCCTGTAGTAGTAATAGCACTTGATCCAACATCAATGGCACCAAAGCCACTTGTGATACTACCACTGTTGAGAGCACCTACTGTTGTCACATTACTTAGAGTATCTAAAGATGTCTCCATGTATGTTTCAAAGTCAGTCAGTGCTACCTGCTTCATGGTGCCAGCATCATTAACTACAACTCTGTCTGCATCTGCAAGAGTAGTAGATGTAGCTGAAGTATCGCCATCCATAATGTTTAGTTCAGTAGCGGTAGCATTTACACCCGTAAGGTCTGTAGGAGCGATAGTAATATTAGCAGTACCGTCAAAAGATTGACCAGCAATTGTACGTGCGGTTGCTAGGGCCGTGGCTGTATCAGCATTACCTGTAACAGCACCTGTGACATTACCTTCAATATTGGCTACAAGTGTGCCTGTAGTAATTGTAAGATCGCCTGTAGATGCACCAGTAAATGTACCAGTACCTACAGTAAACTTATCTGCACTTTCGTCAAAGCCAATGAAAGCATTAGCATCACTGCCACGTTCAATAACAATACCAGCATCACCTGAAGCAGAACCTGAACGACCATTACCTAACTCAATAAGCTGATCGTCTACAGTCATGTTACTAGAGTTGATTGTTGTTGTAGTACCATTTACAGTTAAGTCACCACCGACAATAGCATTGCCTGTAGTAGTTACTTGAGCAAACTGTACGTTATCACTTGTAGCTAAACTCTGGTCTGTGTCGGACAGATCTGTAGCAGCAATAGTAATATTAGCAGAGCCATTGAAAGAGTTACCTGCAATAGTTCTTGCTGTTTGTAGTACAGTCGCACTAGCTGCATTGCCTGACGTATCTTGATTACCTGTAGTGTTTACACCTGCGAGATTAATATTAGATGTGCCATTAAAGCTAACTCCACCAATAGTACGAGCAGTCTCTAAGGCTGTAGCTGTAGCAGCATTACCTGAAGTATCCTGATTACCTGAAGCATTTACACCGGGAAGATTAATGTTAGCTGTACCGTTGAACGATACACCACCTATAGTTCTTGCCGTTTCTAGTGCAGTAGCGGTGTCTGCATTGCCTGTAACATCACCTGTTACTGGACCTACAAGAGATGTACCAGTAATTGTTGTACCTGTAATAGCAGCAGCAGAACCAGCACCAATAATAGTTCCATCAATATTACCACCATTAATATCTACCGTAGTAAGTGTAGATGTACCTGTAGCAGTTAAAGAAGTAAATGTACCAGCAGCAGCACTAGCCCCACCAATAACAGCACCATCAACTGTACCACCATTGATGTCTGCAGTATCTGCTACGAGAGCATCAATGTTAGCTGTACCGTCAATGTACAAGTTACGCCACTCAGAGCCTACAGCACCTAAGTCATACGTGTCATCAGCAGAAGGTAGTAGTGGAGAAGCAACGTCAGCAGTAATAGTAACAGTGTCACTAGCGGCATTACCCAGAGTAGCATTACCGTTTACTGTAAGATTACCCGTAACAACAGCATTAGCATCTACTTGCAGTGCATCTACTGTAGCTGTACCATCAATAAATAAATCTTTAAACTGTAAACTAGATGTACCAAGATCAATGTCGTTGTTAGTAACAGGAACGACTGCACCATCTTGAATACGTATTTGCTCTACAGCAGCACTAGATACCTCTACAAATACACCAACACGATTGTTTGATGTATCAATAACTACTTTGTTTAAAGCATCTGAGTCTGCAATCAGTGGTACATATGCACCCTCTGCTGCAGTACCATCGTGCTTATGTCCTGTGCTTGCGTTAAATGCATCTCGTAATGCATTGTACTCTACGTTCAGCGGGTTAGCACGAACAACAGCCGTTGCAATAATATCTGCTGAAGATTGTCTTGTATATCCTGCCACTTTTTATCTCCTATCCCCTGCGCCATACAAAATTGAAACAGCCTGTATGGTATGGCTGGGGTTTGTACCGTTAGTAACGTATGCTATTGATATAGAATCGCCTGACCCACTTATATTAGTAGTTCTAATTGGTGTAGGGTTTCCATCATAAACATCTGTTTCATCGTAAAGAGTTGAACTTGCGTCAAATAAAGATGCAGCACCTGCGGTACTTAAATCAAAGTTTGCTGGTGTAGCAATCTCTGAGTCACCAAAGTTATACTCTATGCCTACAGATATTGAAGTTGAACCCTCTGATTTAAGAAACGTTTTAACTCTGTAAAAAATCTTACGTAACTCTGGATCACCCATAAAATAAAATGGAGTTTGATAAACACTTAGTATGTCAGATCCACCAAAAGAATTACCTTCTTCTTGCTTAAATACTTTACCTGTAGTATCTCCATGCAGTACAAACTCAAACTGCCCTACATACCCACTAGCTACTGCTGTTGCTTCAATGCCTACAAGCTGACTATATTCAAATGTAGACTGTGCTGAAGAACTTTTACGAATAGCCGCCAGTAACGACAAAGAAGTATTAGCTTCAAAGAATAATCTAAACTGTGACTTCCTACGAATAACTAGGGCTTTTAGTTTTGTAACATCTTCGTTAGCTGTGTAGTTTTCAAAGGTCTTTTGGATCTCACGAGACACTGTTTCAAGTTCAACATCCCCGATGCGAGAAGTTCCAGAAATAGGTCTAATGCCATCTGGTCCAAGAAAGATAATGTCACCACCAAATTCTACTACAGTATCAGGAGCAACACAACCTAAGTCATTAGTAACATTTTCTACACTAAAGTTAGAGTAGTTGTCTCCAACAATACGTTTAATCTGGTTTTGACCAAATACATAAAGTTGATTACGAAATGCTTTTAACTGAGTTACAGTAAAGCCTATGTTGATAACACCAGCCCCATTTGCTGGATCAAAGTCTGTATCAGCATTAGGGGATGAAAAGTAAATATTAAATGGTTCGTCAGGATCTCCAGCTAACCATAAGTGATTTGCAAAGGCACTAGCAAATTGTGGATTGTTTGGAGCATTAGTATGTGTAATCTGTGTGTATGTAGTACCGTTATATTTGGCAGCAGGATTAATACCGTCTGTTAGTAGCAGGACTTCTTCAGTCCAATTATAACGCTCAAACCTTACAACGTCAACCCCTGTCATGGTAGGACTACCTGCAGATGATACTGCTTGCCAACCTTTGACTGTAGGTGTACTTGCTACTGTACCTGTTGCAGTAGATGTACCGCCTGTAATAACATTACCTGTAGCAAAAATATTACTAGGCAATTTACCAAAGTCTACTACAAGAGCATCAGAAGTTTTAGATATTACAGTACCTGTTGCTGCTACTGTAGTTGCATCTCCTGAACTAACTACACCTGTAAGAGTTTCACCTACAGAAAAACCAGAGCCTTGCCCTGATCCTAGTGCTACATCGTAGTAGTGGTTATACCAATGTAAGTAGTTATTTCCAGAGGACGGTTTTCTACAACCAAGTATTCCTTGATTTATTTCACCGTTTACATTAAGACCTAAAACTTTACCAGTACCGGGAAGTGTACCATAAGAGTTTGCGTAACCGCTTATGCGTCTGTAACCACCTTCTAAAGATGGCTCCATGTTAATTAGACGTACTGCGCTGCCTGACAAAGAGTTACTTTGAGTAAGTGGGTCAACGTTAGTAACAAGACCCCCTGCACAAACAGAGACATATGTTTGTAAAGCGTCAGCCATACTTAAAAGTTATCAACATTTGCGGTATAATTAGACCTTTGTATTACTGTAGATATAACATTGATATGTTGATCTACAACTAATCTACGCATCATCTTAATACCGTCTTCAAACTTTTTACTGTGCATAGATGCACTTTGTTCGTTAGATCTAAACAACATCATATACATCATAGCACCATCAATAACAACATGTTTAAATCTATCAGGTATAATTGCTGTATCATCGTAAGCTGTGAGATCCGCTGGATACTTCCAATATCTATACTCTATAACATACGCTGCATTTGGTATAGGCGTAACTCCAAATTTTGTATCTTGTGTTAAGTAAACATAGTCAGGATCAGATCTACCATTATTTCCACCTAAATCTTCTACACTTCTAAACTTAGATAAGTATTGATCATATGTAATTAATTTTAATTTTTTAGGTGTGTTGTTTTCTGAAGTAAGTTGTTTAATATAAAATGTATCCCAGTCTGCTTTAGAGTAGTCAGCAGGAAAGTCATATGTATTAGTTCCAGCAACTAGTGTCTGCTCATATGTTACTAAAGTAAAAGGCCACTCTTGAGCATCCTGAAGCATCTGACGAATAGATGAGTTAATAGAATCTTTAGCCAATGCTTGAACGTTTTTAACGTTAGCAAAGTCTGCTTGGTCAATTTGAACTTCATTCAATCGACGTAAAAGTTCGTTAGTTAGACTAAGAAAAGTACTCATTGTTATAACCTTTTAGCAGGTGTAAAATATAATCTAGCAGAAAGTGTAGCATCAAAGTTGTGTGAAGAAGTGTGTCTAAATATTAAGACCTTATCACCTGCATGTAAAAACAAAGGCCCACCACCAATAAACTGTGTATGGTTATTACCTGCTATAGACTCTTCACCTACTAGCATATGGTACGTGTTGTCATCTGCATGGTATACTTGTATTCCTATGTTAGATGTAGAGCTATCTTCATTAGCTATCATAAGAAAAACTATTTCAGCTTCGTGACTTTCAGGACAAGTAAATAACACCGTAGCATTATTAGGATTGCTAGTACTACTAGCAGAGTTACCTGTAACTGCAGCAAACTTGCTGGCTGTCCTGAAGTTAATACCTGCCATTATTTTTTACGATTATCTACAATTTTTACAGGATTACAGTAATTCTTTTTAACTACTACGCCACCATCATATAAACCCATAGCTGAAGCAGTGCCTCGTGAGGACATCATGCCTTGAGGTGCACGATTAGCAGAAGGACGGTATTTACTATCTTCTTGTTCAGGTGTAGTAACACCACCTAAAGCATATCCTTTTTTCTTACGCATTTTAAAATCCTTATGTAGTTAAAGGGCCACCCGAAAGCAGCCCCTTAATTATTTAGTTACGCAAGTGCGTCACGACCTACTTCGTCAGCAGACATCTCGCCTAGTGCGCTAACGTCCATCATTACAGCGTATACACGTAGTGTACCTGCAGAAAATGATGCGCCAGAACCTGCAAGTGTTACGTCAAGTGTATCTGCAGAAGTAATGACAACATCACCCGATACAGCAGCGGAAGGAGCATACGCTCCATCTGCAGCACCATCAATATCAAAAGCAGCCACGTACTCATTATCGTCTACGGCTGTACCCAAGATAGCAGTAGCATCTGTACCTGTATTCATAGTAGCGGAAGCTGTCACTTGAATACCTGCAGCAATAATTTTAGTATTTGCAGGAACAGTGATAGCTTGTACTACATCAGCAGGTGCAATGCTATTTGCCGTTAGGTCGATTGTTTGCTCTACCATGTAAGGCTGACGCCCACGTGAAGAAGCTCCATGTGCAGGAGCTAGTTGTGCAGTAATAGTAGCCATTGTCTAGTTCTCCTCTTATGCCAAGTGATACTTAGCGTTCACAAGAGCTTCTGGACGAAGGATCTTGCGACCATATAGATGCATTCCACGAACAATGTCAGCGAATGAATCTGGATCACGATATGTTTCAGTCTTGTTGATCTGCTCTGCAGTTGCAACGGCTGAATCGTGACCAGCAACAATCATACCATAGTTAGTAGATGAGTTCGTACCTGTAAAGGACGGACCTGTACCAACGGCTGGTAAGTTGTTTGATTGATAAACACGGAAACCATGAATGTTCATTCCGATTTGACCATTAGCCAAGCCTGAACCACCGAAGTCGGCGTTAAACAAACGTGAGTCTTCGTCTTTCAGAAGTTCCATAAATACTGGATCTACTACCAACCAACGGCCTTGAGTATCCACATTTTGTTGATCCAACAAACGTGACATACGTGCAATAACAGTTAATGGGAAAGTATCACCAACAGCAGGAGTAGTGTCAGTTGCACCACCAGCACGTGGCTGAAGGGCAAGCGCATCACCCGCAGAACCACCGAAGGCTGCTGCGTCAAGTTTCATTGAAGACAACAGTTCATCTGTACCTGCAGTTGAAACAGCCACAGTACCATTAACAGTTGTGTTAACTGTGTCAGGTGTACCATGAATAGCTGATTGCTTAAAACCAGTTAAGTAACCAAGTACATCTTGGTCGAACTGATCTGACAAACGATACGCAGCACGATCACTTGCAAGACTTTGGAAATTGACGTGGGAATGGGCTTCCTCAATATCGTCAACCTTGAAAGCAAAATAATTGGCTTTGTCGATTGTCAATGAGAAATCTTCGTCATCAAGATCTTGTGGTGTAATGGTTGTGCCACGCTCATATGCTTTAACGGTGATCTCAGGTTCTTTGATAATTTTAACTGAGTCGCCCATTGCAGCGATTTCTCCAAAATAATCGGAGTTAGTAATAGCTTCACAGATTGATGCTTTGCGGAAAGCAAGTTGCACCTGTTTGCTATAAATTACTGGTGAGAAATTACCATTGGGTAAATTGCCATGTCCAGCAGCGGATGTAAATGCCATTTTATTTTCTCCTAGCATTAAATCACAGATGCAAACGACTAATGACTTATACAGAGGCTAATTCTACTAGGGTGCGTTTATTAGAAAGTTGGCCTACCTTCTAGCAAAACGGGCCATGAGACATTAGGTTGTCCGAAAGCGTGTATTGTTGTTTGCGGATAGTTTAGTTAATTGGTAGTACGGGTAACTGTAGTTAATACCTAACAGGGCCATACTACCGATTGTACATATAGTTATATCATAAATATATTATATGTCAATAGCTTTATCTGGCAGAACCAGACATATCGTAAACAAATTTACCTGTACGAATAGCTTCCATAATTTGGTCAGATGCTTTTTCGTATTGTTGAGGTGACATCTTAGCTACTTGTGATTCTTTAAATGTTGTAGATGAATCATATTCTTCAGGTTGGCTACGATTATTACGACTGTTTACAGAACGTGCAGCATCTTTAGTGCTTGCAGGTTTTTTTGTTTTAATGTTTTTGTCTGCTTTATACAGATCAATTGCACGACTTGCTGAACGAGCGTCACTGTCATTCTCATACAGTGCATCTTGTACCCACTTAGGTTGTTCGTCAGCCCACTCATGGAACTCGTCACTGTCACGAATTTCACCAAAGTCTGGGTGTGCTCGCATTAATTCAGCTTCTGCTTTTTCACGAGATGCTGTAGCTCTCATCTCATCAATTTCTTTTACACGATCTTCTAAACCTGCAGACTGTTCACGTGCTTTTTTAATTGCAATAGTTTCTACAATAGCTGCTACGTCTGGATATTTATTTGCCCATGCCTCAATGTCCTCATCCGACTTAGGCAATTTAATTTCTTTTTGTGTTACTTCTTTTAACTGACCTTCAAGCTGTTTAAACTTATCTTCCCAAGACTTTTCTTTATCTTGCATGTGCCTACGAAGATCGCCGTAACGTTTTTTAAAACTTTTTTCTTCTGCACCAGTAGGCTCAGACTCTTGAACAACTTCTACCGCTTCACCTTTTTGTTCTGCAATAAGTTGTTCTAATTCTTCTTCTTCTTTTTTACGTTTGTCTTCATTATTATATTTACGATTAGCAAATGCAACTTTCTTTTCTGTTTGCATTTCTTCTGCCATAATATCATTAGCCATTATATTTTCCTTACTGGGGCCACCGTAGCCATGTTGGATGGGGGATGAGTAGCCAGCGTATCTAGCAATTTAACGTGTTGCTAGTCCACGTTTTTTAACAACTGGTTTTTTAGCTTTACCTAAATTAACATTAGTCATTATTTCTGGGCCAAGTACTTTACCAAGTACACGACCTTGTGATGTACCCATTAAACTACGGATAATATCTTTATCATCTTCTTGTAAGCCATTAAAACGTTTAGCTACAAGTTCAGTATATTGTGTAAATTCCATATTATATTCCTATATAGTCTCGCCATTCTCACGAATAAACTTAGTATTTCCTCCCACTACATCAAACAGTTTCATCCAAAAGTTTTTAACGGGAGTAAATATAACGCCAATCTTTTTTTTATTATAATGATATTTACCGTAGGAAACAAGCGGATCTGCAAATATTTTTGTAATAAACCATTTAAATACTGGATACTTTCGCATAAGAGGCACAAACACTTCTGCAACTTTGTAGTAACCTCTGCGGTTACGATCCGTCATATATTCATCACGATATTTACGTACTACCATATCCATAGTACCATTACCGTAACGAGCTTCTAACATGATAAAACAACAATCACCACCACTAGAGTCGGCGGCTTCATTTGCAGAATCTGTATTAGACGTATCGCCACTAGCGGCTTCGTTAGCACGTCTGTTTGCTGTAGCCGTATAGTGTGCCGCTAAACTAGGATTAGCTGCCAAGGACGCTTTTTCAGTACTAGATAAATGTGCGTCTATATTTTTATTAGTATTAGGATTGCTTGAATCTAAACGTGTAGACTTATTATTACTGGCTTCTGGTGTGCTTGGTTTAGCAGGTGCAGTAGGTTTAGATGGAGGTCTAATAGACGTTAAAGGTGCAGCACTTCCTGTTCTAGTCGCTGTACCTGTTGCAGCAAGAGATGCTTTATATCGTTTATCTTCTTCTTCTCTTCTCTTTGCTTCGGCATCACTTTTAGCTTTGGCGTCTGCAATTCGTTTTCTTTCTGCTTCCATCTTTCTTTTAGCTTCTTCTTCTTCAGCCTTTGCTAATTCTAAAGCTTTACGTTCTGCAGCAGCCCTGTCTAGAATACCTATTTTCATAAGATCATCTATTCGTTTTGTGTGTTCTGAACGAATGGCAGCAATATCATTGTTGTATCTTGCTTCAGCAGCGTCATTAGCATTTTTTATATCTGATGCAGACACTACTAGTTGTTCTGCTAGTCGTTTTTCAGCATCTGCAAATAATTCTTTATTTTCTTCTAAACGTTTTTGTGTGTCAGCTAATGTTTGTTGACGTTCAATTTCCATACGTTCAGCTTCTTGTGTTTGGAAAACTTCAGCTTGTTTTGGCCCTTGTTGTCTACGAGGATCAACATTTAATCCTACTTCATCGTAAGAAGGTATAGCCGTACCCATTTGCTGCTCTACAGTTGGAGGGGGTGTATACGTTACTGGACCTTCATCATAACTCATTGCCGGTGGGGGAGTATAACCTCTACCAGCTTCTTGATACATAGGATCACTATAAGGTTTAGCAGTAAGACCTGCGGTAAACTCAGGATCTATAACTTGTAAACGTTGCTGCTGTCTTTCTTCCGTCATTCTACGCATTTGTTCAGCGGCGTTATTTGCGGCTGTTTGTTGCACAGAACCTTCGTATGGTGTAACTTCTACTTTAGCTGCTGTAGGAGAGCTTTCTCCATAAACAATAGGTGCTTCTTCCATACCCTGTAATGTGGTTCCCTGTACAGTAGGCTGTTCATCATAGCCGCCTGTAACAGAAGGAGCTATAGGCGTGGTAGCAAAAGTAGTTGATGGAGATGCAGGATCTCCTCCACCTAAAGTTATCGGAACATCTGGCCTTTTCATATCAACTACAGAAGGACTATAGGAAAAAACTTCTGGATCTCCTGTTTGCGCAGAAGCAACTTTAACAGGTTGTTGCATTAACATTTCTTCAGGTGTAGGAGCAGTTTCTGCAGGTTGTACTTGTTTAGGTGAAGCTTCAGGTATTTCTGATGCAGGCACACCTGAAGTGCTTTCTGCAACTTTTGCCTTAGCTGTTTCTGTAATAGTTTCCGACAAACCTAATGCAGTTGAAATACCGTCTACAATATTAGATATAATGCTAGACCCTACTGTGCCTAATTTTTTTTCTAATATTCCTTGTTGTTCAGTTAGTTTCGCAAGGTCTTCTGGAGATAAGTTACCTTCTGCTATTCGTGCAGTTATGGCGGCAAGAGCATCTCTATTTTGTTGATTAATAGCAGCCAATCCTAAAGGCGCTAATGGCCCTAACAAAAACATACCAGCAGTAGCAATGTTACTAGCCATGCCTGTTATACCATCTGTCTGACTAATAAGTTCATCTGTATCTAAAGTACCCCAATTTATAGGGGGAGGAGCTTTATCAAACTCTGCTTGTATTTCTGCTGCAATATCTCTATCGGGTCTATCTTTACTAATTTTATTAGTTTCTTTTACGACTTCAGCTTCTTCTGTATCTGAATTTTCTACAGAGTCTTCATTAGATGCTTCATAACGTGTGTACCCTTCAGGAATAGGAAACATAGGAACGCCGCCAATATGAGGTATCATCATATTATTGCCAGCTTCATTCCTGTATTCTACGTATTCAATGCTTGCTTCACCCATTAACTTTTTAAAATCAATAGAGCTTTTTGCTGGGCGTTCTAATTCAGGAGTTAATCTACGTGTAGTAGAAACGGTAGCTGGTGGTGCCGTCGGGCTAGTAGGCGGTGCAGTATACACAGGCTGTTGTGGAGCAGTTCTGTAAGAAGATGTAGATGTTACAAAACCACCTTCCTGCATTTCTAACTCTTCTCCTGTATCATCAGAAACAATAACAAGATCGGCTACACCAAAAGGCATATCATCAGGCATAGTAGCTTCATCACTATTTCCCATTTGACCCATAGCTTCCATACGTTTTAATCCCATTTTAGCACTTTGACGCATTTGCATTAACTTGTCTAGTCCAATGTATCTTGTAACATCTTCAGGAAATACAAACTCACCTTCGCTTACCATAGCAGGTACATCATCACGAACACCTTTACGTGTTCCACCAACAGGAACTTCATTACCAGATTCTTCATCTACCATGCCGCCCTCATCTTTAAGACCGCCATCTTCAAAAAGTTCCATTTGATCTTTCATGATTTTAATACCTCATCTCGTAATAGTTTTAATCTACGTAACTGATATATAGCGCCCTGTGACCTATACATAACTTTAT
>Ga0228608_1000485_pt1 | contig 12734 bp, 8 predicted proteins | sample 9DmetaG_FD_190069 | JGI IMG/M metagenome (GOLD analysis project Ga0228608, IMG submission 190069) | Seawater microbial communities from Monterey Bay, California, United States - 9D | ecosystem: Environmental > Aquatic > Marine > Coastal | place: USA: California | collected 2016-11-15
AAGACCTAAATGGAGATGTTGTCGATACTGCGTCATGGATTACGACTGTAGTGGGCGAGTCTCTGGTGGCACCAAACAGCACTCATGCGGGTGCTGGACCCAATGGGAACGGGGCATCAACAGGTACTGATTGGATTCAATCTGCATGGGCAACCCCGGGAGAAGTTAATCCCGTATGGCCGGAATACACTGAATCAGATGACCTTATCGTCACTGAAATCCTAGCATCATGTTCAGATGATTCTGTCAACCCTACCGAAGATTGGATTGAAGTCATGAACAACGGTTCTCAGGATTTGAACCTCAGCCGCTGGCGTATTGACACTGCTGATAATCGTGTTTTCTTCCGAACCTCATCGATGTGGAACCAGAGCAATAGTTCGATGGTTTTAGCACCGCTTGAACGGGCTGTATTACTTATGGAGGATGACGTATTCTCCGGACAAGGTGATAGTTTTGAACTTTCAAATCCAGACGGAGAACTTATCCACACGATTGCGTGGAGTTTGAGCAGTGAATGCAAAACTATTGGCCCTGTTACGGGTCAAAATTCATGGAAGATTTTACTCTGGCCAACTCCTGGTTCTGAAGAACCGAATGAGTCACTTCTTGCTGAAGCACAAGACATTGTTTTCAGCAGATTTATGACTCAAGGGTCTACAACTATTTCTTCGAATACCGAATTCATTGAAGTAAGTAATATCGGTGACAGCTTGGCTTACATGACCGACTGGACACTCACCCTGGTCAACTCTGCGAACGAAGATACAGTCTACACCTTCGGAGAATTAAGCATTCCAACAAACGGTTCGATAATCCTAGCAACCGACAAAGGGGGTATCTCAGTCTATGAAGATGGATTGTCGGTATCGTTTAATTCCGTTCTCAGCCCTCAAGGCTTCACTTTACCAGATTCTGGGGCTGCAATTCACATTAAAACGCCGACTGGGATGCTCGCTGATACCATCGTATACGGTAACGGACCTGTGGATGTCGCTGGTTGGAGTGGCATAAGTTTGGTTGAACCGGTATCGAGTATTTCTCTCTTGGTCTATCATCGTGGTGACGGATGCGGAAATCTCCCAGATACAGATGTCGCACTCGATTGGCAACATCGATGGGGCCGCCTAGGAGCCAGTACATTCTGTGGCCCAACGCTGTTTAGTGGAATGAGTAATATTACTCCTCTAGTTGGCCCTCAAGAAGGGTTAGTAGATCTTCTTGCATGGATTAACGGCGCAACAGAATCATTGCATGTCCACCTTTACCAGATTGAACAGCCGAATTTGGTTCAAGCACTCATCGAAGCATACAATCGTGGCGTAGAGGTTACTGTCGTACTCAATTCTGTTGAAGATTGGTGGAACAATTACGACAAAGACAATCAAAACGGAGTCGTGAATATACTTACCACAGCAGGTGTCAACACGCTTTGGTTCGGTGGAGTAAGTGACCAACCCTACACCTATGTTCACAGCAAAGTAGCAGTGAAAGATAACCAAAGTGTGTGGATTGGCTCCGGAAATTGGAAGAGTTCTTCTCATCCCGGGCCGGACGAAAGAGGGAACTCTGAGTGGGGTGTCTTGGTTGATAACAGCGATTTGGCCATGAAAGTGTTGCAACAACTTGAATTCGACGAATCCCTTGAGCGCTCTTACATCACATCCGCAACGCCAAGTACTCCTCCATCAGGATGGAGTCTTGATAATCTCAAATCTCTAACAAATGCAACCTCTGCACAATCGATCTCCACAGATATTAGCGGGCGCTTGATTACATGTCCAGATACATGCGTGGACGGATTGATCTGGATGATTGAACAAGCTGAAGATGAAATTCTACTCTCACTGCAGTATCTTGATGTCGACTGGAGTTGGGGTTGGGGAGACAACCCACTGGTTTCGGCTTTGGAAGATGCTGCAAAAGACGGTGTCCGAATTCGCCTTATCCTCAACGGAGCGTACCTAAACAAGGACATCCAACAGGTGGTCGATACCTTCAACGAAGATTGGAATTCATCACTCGGTTACGATGTGAGTGCAATTGTGATGAGTGAGGACGATGAGGTTTCGAAACTTCACAACAAAGGTATGATTGTCGATAGTGAACATGTACTCATTTCATCAATCAACTGGGGCGATTCTGCACCAACACGAAATCGGGAAATGGGCCTCATCATTAGCAGTGTTGAAGTCACCGCTCCGTTCCTCGAAGGTTGGAACCGTGATTGGATTCGAACTGACAATGTTACAGATTCAGACAACGATGGATTACCTGACTATTGGGAGGTTGCAAATGGTCTTAATCGTACCACACGCACACTCCCATCCTTCAATATCCTTGAAGGGGCACATGATTCCGATGGCGATGGACTGACAAACAGCGTCGAGTATGACTTTGGAAGCCATGCAAATAATGCAGATACGGATGGCGACTGTATTCCTGATGCACTTGAAGTGTCATGGGCTCAGGCTACTGCACTCAATGCAACAGTTGCCGATGTTTCTCCAACAGATGCGCTCTTACTTGCAGATGCAGACAAAGATGGAGTGAACGAATCGGAACTACTTGGATGCGACCTTGCCGGTGCACTACCGAACCAAGGCGATACAACAGTCGACAACGGCACACTCGATGATGACGCAGATTTAGTCATCAACCGAGATGATGTTTGTCCAAACACGCCCGCAAATGTTCCGGTCAATGATGATGGATGTTCCACAGAACAACGTAATGCCAATGCAGCGCCAAGCGCAGATTCCGGTACCGATTTAGGAACTGGAATGATGCTCTTGCTGATGCTTGGTGGACTCGCACTTGCCGGTGGTGCATTCTTTATTCTTAGAAATATTGAGACTGAAGGTGAGGAAATTAAAGATCTCATCACACTTGAAGAACAGAATGTAGAGGCATTAGAACAAGCTGAAATCGATTCAAACGATTGGCAGATGCCGGTACTTGATAGCAGCACCGATTCCGTTTCTGATTCAGCAATAAGTGACGAAGATTTAGCGCGATGCCCCGGATGGCCAAGAGAGACGATTCAGTCGTATCTCGACCAGGGTTGGTCCATGGACCAACTTGCAGAATATTACCTGGAACAGGTAGAAGAGAACGCTTGAACATCACAAGTTTGACAAAGGACCTAGCCGTCCATTGGCTGATACTATGGTCTATTCGTCGAGTAATCCCGTGCTTTCAAACCGTTTCTGGAATAATATTAGTGGCTATGAAACGATGTCCTATGAAGGCACGATGCAGAAGATAGGAATCCTGTTTGGAACGATGGCAGTTTCCGCATTTATGCTGGTCACCGTTGGCATTACTGTTAACATGAACATTCTCATTGCTGGAACCTCTATAGGAGCTATCGGTGGATTAGTCACGTACCTCATACTTCTTTTCAAACGGCCTGAGAATCCAGCTGGCCTCATGATCACCTACGCCGTATTTGAAGGCCTACTTATTGGCGGTTTTTCGCTGATTTTTGAATCAATGTACAACGGAATTGTCTTCCAGGCCGCCCTCGGTACAGTCTGTATCACAGGGGCGATGTACGGCCTGTATGCAACCAAAATTATCAAAGCGACGCCTATGTTTAAGAAAGTAACAATGACTTTTGGATTAGGAATAATGATGCTATACCTTGTATCGTTCGTCCTGTTCTTTCTACCTGGGAATTTTACTGTCCCATTCCTTCACACCTCTGGTCCAGTAGGAATTTTGCTAACCGTCTTCATATTGATCGTTGCTTCGTTCCTGCTCATCATTAACTTTGATTTCATCGAAAAAGGCATTCAACATCGAACTCCGAAAGTTGGTGAGTGGTGGGGAGCATTTGGACTACTTGTCACCGTAGTCTGGATTTATATCGAAATGCTGCGACTTCTTGCGAAACTACGCAGCAACTTTGACTAGGGGTTCAAACATGAGAAGTATTCCTGTTGTCGACTATCTCGACTTCACAACTGGAGACGAAGAACGAAAATCGGCTTTTATTCAGTCGGTTGGTGATTCACTCAAAGAGATAGGATTCTTTGCTCTGAAAAACCACGGTATACCTCTTTCAGCAATCGAACAATCCTACGAACAAGGCGATGCCTTCTTTTCGATGAGTGATGAGGTGAAAAAATCCTATCTTCAACCTGAAATTGCTCACCAACGAGGCTACACAGCATTCGGTATTGAGCATGCAAAGAATAATCCGGCCCCAGACTTGAAAGAATTTTGGCAAACTGGTCGCAGCCATCCAACTTCAGGTAAGAAACCGACCTATGTGGAAAATGTATGGCCTAACCGTCATCTTCCTGAATTCAAAGGCGTGATTGATGGATTGTTCACTCAGATGGAGGGACTTTCACAACACCTCTTGGAATCTTGTAGCCTGTACCTTGGTAAGCCGGAATCATGGTTAGGCTCAATGGCAGAAGATGGTAATACCATCATGCGCATCATTCACTATCCACCTCTCAGAGAGGATGTACAACCCGGTGCTGTTCGCTCTGCAGAACACGAGGACATCAATTTCATCACCCTCTTGGTAACTGCCACTGCGGATGGACTGGAAGTCATGGACCATGATGGGAGTTGGATTCAAGTCAAAGGAGACGCAAGCCATATCATTGTCGACTCTGGTGACATGCTTCAAAACCTCACGAATGGATTGTTCAAATCAACTACGCATCGTGTGGTAAACCCTGCTAATTCCACTGAAAGGAGATTTTCTATGCCGATGTTTGTTCACCCACGCAATGAAATCGACCTCACGCCTCGTGAAGAATTCGTTGAAATGACTGGTGGAGAAGTTCTGTTCCAATCAATATCTGCTGGCGAATATCTTCACCAACGCCTTGTAGAAATCGGCCTTGCTGAAGATGGGTGAGTTCATGTCTGAAGCACTTATACAACGCATGTGTGATTCCATCATCAAAAAAAAACCACTCTCAAATTCGGATTTAAGTGAATTCATTCGAGGCGTTGCTCAGCATCATCTCTCTGTTCAATTGATTGAAAAATGGCTCAAATGTGTCCATCAACATGGACTATCCGTAGAAGATACGACTGCCTTGACAGAAGGAATGATGAATTCAGGCGCTGTATTACAGTGGCAGGGAATACCAAATGTTGTCGATAAACACAGTACTGGTGGTGTTGGAGATAAGATGTCACTTATGCTTGCACCGGCATTAGCAGCTTGTGGAATGCGAGTTCCAATGCTCGCTGGAAGGGGACTTGGCCATACTGGCGGCACTATTGACAAATTGGAATCTATTCCAGGGTTCAATTGCAATCTCAATCCAATGCGAATGCAAAAGATCGTTGAGACCACCGGTTGCTGCATTGCAGCCCAAAACAAGTCGATTGCACCCGCTGATGGCCTCTTGTATGCTATTCGTGACGTCACCGACACCGTAGATAGCGTGCCCCTCATTACTGCGTCTATTGTTTCCAAAAAAGCGGCAGAAGGATTGAATGCACTTGTTCTTGATGTGAAGTGCGGGAAAGCCGCCTTCATGAAAACACTGACTGAAGCAGAGGAACTTGCTAAATCGATGGTTCGGACTGCCAACGGACTTGGAATCAAAACTGTGGCACAAATAACCGACATGAACCAGCCAATTGGAAGCCATATCGGCAATGCTCTTGAAGTGGTCGAAAGCATCCAAGTGCTTCAAGGTAAAGGGACCCGGGATACGCGTAATCTCGTGGTCATGCAGGCTGGTAAATTACTCGAACTCACTGGATCTTGCAGTACATTTGAGGCAGGTAAAAAACAAGTCGAGGAGGTTCTTGATAACGGAAAAGCCTTGGAAAAATTCATTGAAATGTGTATTGCTCAAGATACACCAGTACATGTGGCTGAACAACTTGCGGTAAACCCTGAATCTGTACTCAATCAATCGCTTAAGGTGACTACAATTACGATCCCGCAATCTGGCTATATCAAAGCCATTGATGCAATGGCACTGGCTGAAGTTGCACGTGAACTTGGCGCCGGTCGCTTTGAAATGAGTGATGTAGTTGTGCATGAAGTTGGATTTGTTCTTGAACTCACGGTTAATCAGCAGGTCGTGGTCGGTCAAACATGGATTCAAGTCCACCACAACCTACCTTTAAGCTCTGAACATGCCGAAAAAATTCAATCCGCCATCACCATTGAACAAACATCGGAAAACGAATTCAATCGACTTCTTCTCACGATTGAGTAGCCTGAACAATAGAAGCCGTCATAAAGGGGTGGCGTTTGGCCAACGATGCCGATTTAGCTTAGCTGGTGGAGCGTGGGACTGTTAATCCCAAGGTCGAGGGTTCGAACCCCTCAATCGGCGCCATTAATAGCGCTGAATGGATGAATTCATCGAGAATAATATTTGAAAAACGCGTAAATACCTTATATCGCCAACTCAAGCAATACCCGTGGCATCACAATATACCCTAGCGTACGCTGTGCTAGAAATTGCTGTGTTTGTTGCATTTGGTGCCTTGACCTTCTGGTGGAGTCGTCGGACGAAACAGGCTCCACATGCCACGAAACAACACGAACTCTAGAGAATCATTCCCATTCGATTGTACCCGGTGGTTTGTGAGTGATATCGTACACTACCCGATTTACTGCTCCCTTTACGGTATTAGTGATCCGTGTGCTTATTTTTTGCAAGATACGATGAGGAATTTCGGAATAACGCGCCGACATGCCATCCATAGATTGTACTGCCCGAACAACAATCGTTTCACCGTATGCTCGAACATCACCGTGTACACCGACACTGCGCACCGGCAAAAGTGCTGCAAAATACTGCCATGGAATTTCCATTTCGCCTGCTTCAGCGGCAGACTCGAATTCTTCCTCGACAATTGCACAGGCCTCACGAACCACTGCTACACGTTCAGGAGTGAGGTCACCCAGTGTTCGAACGGCAAGGCCTGGACCTGGGAATGGTTGGCGTTCAGCGACGTTTATATTGAGTGTACGAGCAAGTTCCCGTACTTCGTCTTTGTAAAGGTCTCGTAGAGGCTCAACAACAGTCAAGGTCATGTCTTCTGGAAGTCCTCCAACGTTATGATGAGATTTGATTGTATCACGAACACCGCCTCCCGATTCAATCCAATCCGGAGCAATAGTGCCTTGAACGAGATATTTAGCACCGCATTTTTCTTGTTCCTCCTCAAAGATTCGGATGAAGAGTTCACCGATTATCTTGCGCTTACGTTCAGGCTCAGTGACGCCTTTGAGAGCCTCAAAATACCGGTCAGCAGCCTTTACAGTAACGAGGTTATGAATACCCTGCTCAGAAAGTAGTTGTTCGATTTCTTCAGTCTCATTTTTCCGCATGAAGCCTGTGTCGACATAGACACAATGCAATTTGTCACCCACTGCTTGGTTAGCGATTACTGCGGCAACAGTAGAATCTACTCCACCCGAGCAGGCAATGATAGCAATATCATCGATGACTGTCTTTAGTGATTCAACGGATTCTAGAATGAATTCGCTAGAATCAAACATTTACTGTCCCCCGTTGACTTCTCGGTCTTGGGATTTTACACGTTCGATTTGGTCAAGCTTGTTCTGCTTCAGTGCCTCAGCATATTTTGGATTTTTAAGACCGAGTATCTGGGTCGCTAAGTATCCTGCATTGTCACCCCTGTCAACACCAACAGTAGCAGCAGGTACGCCAGGTGGTAATTGAACTATTGAGAGAAGGGAATCGAATGGTACTCTGCCTCCACATGGCACGCCAATAACTGGTTTTGTGGTTAATGCAGCAACAGCACCGGGTAATGCAGCAGCAAGTCCAGCCATTGCGATGAATATTTGACATCCATCGGATTCAGCGTCATGAATAATTTGCTCGACAAATTTTGGTGAACGATGGGCACTCGCTACTCGAAGTTGGTAGGATACCTCAAAATGGTTGAGAATTTTAGTGCATTTTTCGGCTACTGGCATATCCGACGAGGACCCGAGGAGTATTGTGACATCCATGTTGTCTTCCCTGCGCGGAAGGTTCATCAAGATGTCTCTCTCAAAATTTCAAAAAAATGAGAGGATTACTCCTCTTCACGAGGTGATAAAAGTTGAAAATCAGGCCACTCAACTCCAAAATTAAATTCTTTAAATTCCAAGCGTGACCGGCAACCGAGAAGGTCAAACCGGAGAAATGATCTGTCGTCCCGAACTACGCCGTATATTTGCACGAAAGTATTTCCATCAAAGCGTTTTATGGCCATACAATTTTGGGAAAATCGAGCGCTCTTGATATCCCAATCATGCAATGACTCATGGGGTAGACGTTGTTTAGCATCCCACTCTCTCTCAAACACATAGCCTGCATCTTTGAAAATGAAATCCAGCGCTTTGAACAACAAGTACACCGAAGCACAAGAATATGCAAGACCGAACCAACCAGAAACTGTCCCCTGACTCACCAGAGCCCATACCATAACCCCGAAGCAGATAGATACGAGAGAAACACCAACTTTGGAAGCATTCAATGTCCCAAATCTACTGGATACACCCGCTAGGCCTCCAATCAGCATGAGCATCATCGAGAAAGCACCGAACCAAGGAATGAAACCGTCATATGAACCGAACATCAACATCATGAAACAAAAGCCTAGTGGAAGAAAGCCCCATGCCATTGGGTAGAGAACACGGCGAGGGTGTAATTCCGGTTTGACGTGCGTCCAGCCAAAACTTCGCATTTTGCGGACATCCATGTCCTTCCCAACCAACTTCGCTATTTACGCATTCTTATTCATCGTCGTAGGGATGACGCAAGCAAAGATTTCGAGCAGCATAGACTTCATCAACGCGCCGAACAGGTGTTGTGATCGGTGCTGCATGAAGTGTTTCGGCATCAACTTGTAACACCTCAGCAAAGTGTTTTGCAAATGTATCAAGAGTGTCTTTACTTTCTGTTTCGGTAGGCTCGACCATCATGCATTCTGGGACAACAAGCGGAAAATACACTGTTGGGGCCATGTAACCTCGGTCAAGCAACCCCTTTGCTACATCCATCGCTGAGATGCCATGGGATTCTTTTGCAGGTGCTAAGGAGAGTGTGAATTCGTGCTTGGCAACCACTGCCTCTGCTCCGTCAGTAAGCATTGAATCTACACCGGCTTCCTTGGTTGCTTTGTGGATGGCATGACGAAGATAATTAGCGTTGAGAACTGCATGCTCTGACATTGTTTTCAACCCTCGTCCGTAGCGTCGGTAATATGCCCAACAGCGTATGACGGCACCTGCATTTCCGTGCCACTGCTGAACTTTCCCAATGCTGTGCTTTGGCTGATACCAAGAGTACCATTTTCCGTCAATTGCATTTTCCATTTCATCTGCTTCAGGCGCTCTTTGCATAGCAAGTGGGCCAGGAAGGAATTCGGCAAGATGCTGCTTAACTCCGATTGGACCGGAACCGGGACCGCCGCCTCCATGAGGCTGGCTGAATGTTTTGTGGAGGTTAAAATGCACTGCATCAAAGCCCATCAATCCGGGTGAGGTTATTCCGAGAATAGCGTTGAAATTTGCACCATCGTAATACATCTGTCCACCAACATTGTGAACTATTGAGGAGGCTTCCAAAATCTCCTCTTCAAATAACCCTAAGGTGTTCGGATTGGTAATCATCATGACTGCAATGGTTTCATCGGCAACAGCGCGTAACGCATCAAGGTCGATTCGCCCGTCATCTTTACTGGGTATTTCAACAATTTCAAATCCGCACATGGCCGCACTTGCAGGGTTTGTTCCGTGAGCAGAATCTGGAACAATGACCTTGGTACGCTGAGATTCTCCTCGCTGTCTAAAGTATTCTTGAACACATCGAACTGCCGTAAATTCTCCTTGAGCACCGGCTACAGGCTGAAGAGTCACTTGATCCATACCGGAGCACACTTCTAGCATATACTGCATTTCGTGGTAAATAGCCAGGAGACCTTGTAAATGATGTTCGGGCTGATGTGGATGGATATCAGCAATCCCGGGAATTTGGGCGATGACCTCGTTGACACGAGGATTGTGTTTCATCGTGCATGACCCGAGTGGATAAAAACCCGTATCGATGCCGAAATTTCGCTTCGACATCCAAGTGTAGTGACGTACCATTTCCGGTTCAGATAATCGGGGCCAGCGTGGAAGATTCTTGCGAACAAGTGAAGGAGGTATTGAAATTGATGACTCTGGCAACAGTGGTTTTGGTTGAGAATAACCTTGGCCTTCTGCACCATTATGTTCGAACAAATTACTCATGCACTCACCTCCAGTGTGTGAACCCAGTTTTCCAATTCCGTTGTGAGTGTGTGAATTTCTTTCACGGTGGTCTGGTCTGTGCAGGTGACGAGTAGCCAGTTAGTTCGTTCCGGATACCATGCAGAGAGATTGAATCCGCCAACAACTCCAACACCGTCCAAGTAGGAGAGACATTCATCAGTAGAACCGGGTAACTCGATGACAAACTCGTTGAAATGATGACTATCGGCGTGAGGTATCTTGATGCCATCGATTTCACGAAGCTTCTCTTTGGCCAGTGTAGACGCTGCCAAATTTCGGACGGCGAGTGCTTCCAAACCTTCAGGCCCCAATAGCGACATGTGCATTGCACCCATCAGCGCAATCAATGTTTCATTCGTACAGATGTTGGAAGTTGCTCGATGGCGACGGATATGTTGCTCCCGAGTAGAGAGGGTTAGGCAGTAGGCCACTTTTCCATCAACATCTATACTGCGTCCAACAATTCGGCCAGGCATCAGACGTAAGTACGGTTTGGAGCAGGCAAATATGCCATAAATTGGACCGCCAGCGGTTATGGGACTCCCTAGAGGTTGACCTTCACCAACAACAATATCGGCACCGTAATGCCCAGGAGCCTCGACTAGACCGAGAGAAACTGGTTGCACCGCAACGATGAGTGCAGTGTTCTCACCGAGAATGCTTTTCAATTCAGTAATTCCCCCATCAAGAATACCCAGAGGATTTGGTTGTTCGATGTAAACACCGCAGGAGCCTGATGCAGCCTCTACTGAGGTCAGATCAAGACGTCCATCATCCGTGTGGCGCAGCATTTTTATCTCAATCTCAGCACCTTGGCAGTAATTTTGCATAACTGACAGACGGTCTGGAGGTGTCAACTCAGAGACATACACTGTATCTTTTTGAGTTGCTTTACGGTTGTGAACCCGAACACAGCATGTAAGGGCTTCCGCTGCGGCAGTAGAGCCATCATACAACGAAAGATTAGCGATTGGTAAACCAACTAATTCCGAAATGAGAGTCTGAAATTCCCACATTGCTTGAAGCATTCCTTGACTTACCTCTGGTTGGTACGGAGTGTATGCGGTAAGGAATTCTCCACGTGTAACAAGTTGAAATACTGCGGCAGGAACATAATTCCGGTACAAACCCGCCCCAAGGAACGAGACTCTTTCGCCCAGTGCCACATTTGAACCCAGTAATCGGCGAGCATCACTGATAATTTCCTCTTCGGACTGAGGAGGAGGGAGAGGAAGAGGTTCATCCATACGAACTTCGGCAGGAATATCTGCAAACAATTCGTCAATCGATTTCATTCCCATTGCCGATAGCATCTCTGCTTCTCGGCCTAAGTTCGGCAGTTGGTCGACCATAACATTACTCTCCAGCGGGGGTGTGTCTTAAACCAAACGCGACACGCCCTTAATTATCGCTCTTTGTAACGATGGAGTAAGATGTAATTTGAACCGTATTCAAAAAACGACTTTTGTACCAGCAATCAAGTGGCTGAAGTCAATATCACACAAATGGCGGACACACCACAACGGCTCTCACTGACTTTCGAGGACTGGCGACAACCAGTACTTCGTCGCCCTCAGAAACAGAGTGTAAGTAGCCAATCCCAATACCGAGATTGTCGAGACTTGGTGATGGCGCGCCAGATGATAACCTACCAAGCGATGTTCCGTCGAGTGTGGTGACCTCTTTTCCGGGACGTGGCAATGGCCCCTTTTCGACATACCGAATACCCCACCAGCGTTCATCATCCTCACTGTGGCTAATGACCCGGTGTTTACCGATGAATTCATGCTCGAGGTCCAATCCAAAAGGCACATTGGTCTCCCATGAATCACGGGAAAGGAAACTCGAATCTTCAAGTTCGGAAAGGGGTGGCCAACAAAAATCAACACCCGAGAGCAGATATCCTTTTTCCAGCCGTAACGTGTCACGAGCACCCAAGCCAACAGGAATTGCACCACCTTCGATGAGGCTACTCCAAAGCGCAGGAGCATCGTGGTTGGGTACGAATATTTCGTAGCCCGACTCACCCGTGTACCCTGTTCCTTGAATCCAGCCATCGATACCGAGATGATTCTCACCGATCAACTGCCACTTGAATCGGCCAATATGACATTTTTCGCCCATCACTTTTTCAAGAATTTCACGAGAATTAGGCCCTTGAAGAGCTACAATTGATGTTTCATCAGAGAGATTCTCCAAAAGTATTGAACCATCTTCGGGAAGATGAGATGAGAACCAATCCCACATCACACCAATCATCGACGCATTGGGCACTCCGAGAATTTCTTGTTCTGAGACGACGGCAAAAATCATGTCATCAATAAGGTGGCCATTTTCGTCTAGAAAATGCGTGTAAGCACAGCGAGGAGACGCTATTGAGGTCACACTTTGGGTAGCAAGAGATTCCAACCATTGCTTAACGCCAACACCCGAAAACCGAAACGAACCCATGTGAGACACA
>Ga0228608_1000486_pt1 | contig 12711 bp, 13 predicted proteins | sample 9DmetaG_FD_190069 | JGI IMG/M metagenome (GOLD analysis project Ga0228608, IMG submission 190069) | Seawater microbial communities from Monterey Bay, California, United States - 9D | ecosystem: Environmental > Aquatic > Marine > Coastal | place: USA: California | collected 2016-11-15
TTGGGACTATTCAGAAATTAGACCAAGAAACGTAGCTTTACTAGCTTGTATTAAAACTTAAATAAGGAGAATGTAATGTCAGATTTACCAATTTTAGATGCAGTTAATCCAGAGGTTATTCCTGCAAAAACATATGATAGAGTCTGGGTAGAAGAAGTAGTAATCCGCGCACCAGATGCTAATAAGGATATTATAGGAGACGTAAAACTTCGTAAATATGGTATGTTTGATGGCGTAGCAGAGTTCGCGCCGGGAAATGGTCAATGGATTAGAGTTGAGAATATGCTTGAAAAATCAGAAACAAACGCTAATCTAACAGCTGCTATGGCTGGTATTATGGCTTATATTACTGAGCTAGGCATAGAAAATGAAGTCATCACCCCTCCATCAGCATAGCCTTTTAGTGTATAATTACAGAGAGGTAGTACATGTTTGGTTTTTTTAGCTTTTTGCCATTCTCTTCTATAGATAGAATATATATTAATGGAGAGGATGAGGATCTTATTCTGCACATACAGCAAGCTGATTTACAATCATCTTTTATTACCACTATAATTACTCTAGATTTAACGCTAGAAAAGGATCAGGTAATTATCTTATGAAAGTATTAAATATAATATTATCTATACAACAACAATCTAATATAACATTGAGAAGGTAACATGGCTAGCGAAATACATGTAAATGATGTTGGAACTAAATTCTTAGCCACTATCAAAGATGATGGAGTGGTTGTAGATATATCAACCGCTACTAGTATTACAATGATTTTTAAGAAACCAGATGATGAGCTTATGCAAAAGTCTGGTACTTTTGATTCAGATGGCACAGATGGAAAGGTATTTTATAGCACTATTGCTGGAGATTTAGACGAAGCTGGACTTTATAAACTACAAGCAAAAGTTAATTTGACAACAGGAACTTACTATACTGATATTTATTCTTTTAAAGTACACTGCAACCTATAGGTGATATATGTCTTGGCAAGGTCAAATTTCTACAATGGTGAGACATCTAATCAATGATGTAGATCCGGCTAGTTACAAATATTCAGCTAAAAGATTAGAGACTACCGTTTTAGTAGCAGCTCAAATACTAACTACTCAAACAGATTTGTCTCAAGCATACTCTATTAATGTAGAGCAGTGCGAACTAAATCCTGATCCTACAGACACAGCAACTAAAGATGATGATTTCATATCGTTAGTTAGTTTAAAAACTGCATGTATTATTATAGGTGGTGAGGTGAAGTCTGAGTCTGGAAATGCAATTTCTATAAAAGACGGACCTTCAGCTATAGACTTAAGAGGAGTGGCTACTACTCTTTCTATATTATATAAAGATTTATGTGTTAAATATGATCAATTATTAACAGATTATAAAGCTGGCAATAGTATTGCTGGTAAAGCGATCCTTGGCCCTTACAGTCCGGGCAGCGATTACATAAAGCGTACATACTCAGATTACGATCACAGGGGTGGATATTTTAGATATTAAGGGAGAAACATATGTCAACTAGAATAGCGAAGAATGTAGATACTTTAATCGACGCGATTGAAAAGGCTCTACCGGAAAATAATGCCGGATTAATCGGCGCAGAGGATATTAGAGAAAATCTAATAGATGTAGTTTACTCTATTCCTTATATTGTGGCTAGTGGAGATTGGAATCAAACTGGTACAGAATTTATTAGTGATGTACATTTGATAACAGATAACACTGGTACTACTGGCGGTATCCTCCAAGTAGCAAGTGGTGTTAGATTTCCAGACGGAGTACTACAAAAAGTTGCTTACCAAGGTCCGGGTACTATTGACCACGGAACAGGACTAGTTGGCTCTTCTTTGCTGGATGATGATCATCCACAATATATCAGTGTTACTGGCGTTAGAAGCATGGAAGGTCACTTTGGATTAGGTGATGACTCAGGCAATAGCGGTATGTCTCATCGTATTGGTGCTAAAAACAATGTAGATTCTGCTTCTGGTCATGGCATTCATTTTGAGTATGTCGATGCCAACGAAGAAGTGCTTCATGTTGGAGACAAAACTAGCGTTAAGTTTGATAAAGATAATTCATCTTTTGACTCTGCAAAATCTACCGCTTTAGCTTGGATTAACTTTAACTCAGTTGATGGTGGAAGTGAAGCTACAACAGTAACTGTCAATAGTTCTTATAATATTTCTGCTATTAAAAGACAGACTAGCGATGGCACATCTACTGGTAGTCCTCTTGCTGGTAAATTTGAAATATACTTTGAGCCGGGGCTTTTTGATAACGCAGACACCACAGGGTCTGGAATCTGCGCTATTGGTTCCAGTAATGGTCGAAACGATAATTCAACTTCTAGTGACATAAATGCAGACGTTAATGTTGCTTGTGTTGTTAGAAATAATAATATGGTTTCTTTTACAGTAATTAGTGAAAGCGCTTATGTAGACGCAACAGTAAATGATTTAATAGTATTCGGTAATGCATCTGGGGTAACGCCGGACACTGGACCTACAGTTGGTTACGTAGGTTCTTAGTTCTCATAATCACACAAATGGAGACATGCCGTGGGCGAACAAAATACAGTACAATTAAAAGATAGAGTAAAAGAGTTAACTTATAGCACTGGTACTACTAATTTTGCTTTAGCCGGTGCTGCTCAAGGGTTTAGTAGTTTTGCCAGTAACTATCCACATAACGAAGTTGTATTTTATGCAGCTACTGATGGCTCTGCGTATGAAGTAGGCTCTGGCGTTCTTCTTAGGGAGGATGCTGATCCCGGTGATACTATTACCGTTGACCAACTTGAAAGGTATCCTTTCTATAGTAGTAACAATAATGGCAAAGTTAATTTTGGCCCCGGCGTTAAAGAGGTATACGTAACTTATCCAGCTACGCATTCTGTAATCATGGGTTCTGGTTTACCCAACCTTAATGTTCCTAAACGTAAAGGTATTGCAGTATGGGATTCAGAAAACATATTAAATTACTTTAGTAACTTTACATATGACTCTGCCCTTTCGTCCTTGGGTATAAATAAAACTAATTCTATATACGGAATAGATCTAGGCGGTAGCGCAGAAGAGTATTACTCAAGAGTAAGAGCTTCTGGATATTTTGTTGGTCCTACTGGCGTAGAGTTTAGAGCAGGTAATGGCGATACTGCTTTAGGTCTAACAACGTCTCCTTATGCTGGAGGCACACAGTATGTCCACTTCTCACCCAATCTTACAGACGCAGGATCTCCCGGTGGTGTTCAAACAAACTCGCACCTAGTTGTTGAAGTAAGTGGTGATGTAAACCAGTATATATTATTCAAAAAGCAAGATGCTCACACTGTATTCGCTGGTCCTGACGATGACTGCGAACCTTCTTGTGAAGATGATTATCCTACGTTCAGAAGTTTAGTCTTAAAAGATTTGCCAATGGCATCTCTGTCAGGGCAATTTACTAGCTTTGATGATTTGATCGCTACTTCAGGTTCTTTGGTTGAGTATACAAATTCTAAAGTAGATGCTTCTGGTGATTACCTGTATGAATATGCAAGTGGTATTCAGGACAATTTAACAGCTCATATTACCCAAAGTGATAGTGACTTTGATACATTTGAATTAGCTACATCTGGGAGAGTAGATACTTATTTAGATAATGCTTCTGGCATTCTCTTTCCAGTAAAAGCTATAGTCATTGACAAAACCATTCCCACCTTTACTGCTAATGAAGTTAAAGCAGTTTCATTTGCTGTTAATGGCGTAGACGCTGATAATAATTATACTGTAGTTATATCTCCTTCTGGAAACTTAACGCAAAATGTTTTGCTCACACACGCTTTTGTTGCTGGTGATAATGAGGTGTCTGGAATATTCTATGCTCCTACTATTGTCAACAACTCTCAGACTATGGACTTCTTTATATCAGCCCACAAGATGTAATTATGGCTATTAATATACCTCAGTCGGTGTTTGACAAATTCAACGAAGTTATAGACTCCACTTTTGATATATTTGGAGTTACGTGTCAGCTTGTGTCTTTAGAGAAAAAAGAAATTATTATTGATAATCCTGACGACAACTTACCTATTATTAATACTATTAATGACCACAGGCGTGGAGGTGGAGACAGGAACAGAGGCACTAAGGTTATAAAAGAAGTAGAGACAATTACTGACATTTCCCTCAAAGTATATTGGGATAATAAGCAGTGGGTTTCTGTCGCTGAAGACCTCGTGATACCAGACGCTTCGATACAGACAATAGCGTTCTTTAGTGACTTTGACAAGATAATGTCAGCTAAAGAATTAATAGTTCATAAAGGTATAAAATCTCACAAAGAAATGAGGTTTAAGAGAGTTGGTGAGCATATTCCAGTTGGGTTAAAACAAAATAGGTACTTTGCTTGTTACTGGAAACGAGTAGTATGAAAGCCTATATAAAAATACTAGATACTATTCCTGAAATTACTAATAAGATAAACAAGGCATATGCTGAAGAATTAAATAAAAAGATAAATTCAAAAAGAAATTTTATAATTACAGAGTGTTCAACCTTAGCTTCAGAAGCTATCATTGGTTCAAAAGAAATGAGAGCTTTAGCAAACGGCACTTTGTCGGGAATGTTTGGTATGCTTTCTGGCAGTGAGGGGGGAGCAATAAATGCTATAGCTCAGGCAGTAGCCTCTTCGGTAACGGTAGAGTATCGTAAGATAAATTCACAGTTAAAGGGTGGATTAAAGATCAATTTTCAACCTGACACTTTCGTTAACATCCTAAACCTTCCGCAAGGACATGTTAGTATAAAAAACGGTGATTTACATTGGCTGGAATGGATGATACTAAGAGGTGACTCGCCTATAGTTGCCAATTTCTCGTATCAACCAAAAGCTGGTGCTGGTAGATCTGGTCGTGGAACTATGGTTTCTGGAGGTTATTTCGCTATTCCTCCAGAGTACTCTGGCACTAGAGATGACAATTTTATAACTAGAGTTTTGTTATCCAAAGAAATGGAAATATTACTTAACGGAGTGGTAAGAAAGGCTTTATTGTAATGTTAAAAGGTTTTGATAATGTGTTTCGCACTGGTCTAAACAACGAGATCCAAGATAGTCTCGTTGAATACTTTGATTTTGGACTATTAGAAAAGGGCAATTACTTTAATGTCACACTAGGTGAAACTGACTACTACGGAAATGACTATAGTAAATTAACATTATCTGATAATCCTAATTTTAGCAAGGGCGAAGCTTGGGAGGGTTTTCGTAAGAATTGGGTTTGGCAGAGCGGTGTTACCCACACTCCTTCTCCCTTAGTTAGTACAAACGATCAAATCCCCGGTGTATCAGGCGTTTACGTAGATGGCACATTTTACCCCTCAGACACAACTGGAGCATATGCGCACAAAATAGACCATTTTAATGGAAGGGTCGTATTCGACACACCTATAGACAAAGATAGTCTTGTTCAGGCTGAATTTAGTTATAAGTACATGAATATTATATATGCTAATTCTTTGCCTTGGCTTAGAGAGGTTAGAACCAGCACGTTAGATGTGTCAAAACGAGACAGCGTTAGCGTACCTACAGAAATGGAGATTCAGCTACCAGCAATTGCTATAGAAATTGTACCAGAGGGTAAAATTAAACCCTTTCATATTGGTCCATTCGGTAAGTACGTATATACAGATATTTTGTGGCATTGTATAGCAGAAGATGCTGTAACTCGAAATAACATGGTTGACATTATATCTATGCAGCATGATAGCTTTTTTACTACTATCAACGCAGAAGCAGTAGCCTCTGGCAGTGCTTTTCCAATAAATGCTCTAGGATATACAAATCCCAGCGCTAAAGACTACAGACAGCTAGTAAATGACTACCCCGGAGATACAATGTCTATCACTAATATTAGGGTACAAGGAGTTGATATGTTTAGCTCAAATCTCTATGCTGGAGTCGTTAGAGCCACTATTGAGACAATCACAGACTCTTTTTAGCAAAACCCGCTTTTTGTGTATAATAAATAGAATAACCCCCCCTCAATTAATATATCAAGGAGATCACACTATGTCTAGAAGAATTTATTACGCTGTACAGTCGCCAGTAATAGGTGGTGTTTCAGGGCTGTTCCAGAGCGTAGCTTTCAATACATCTATAGATTTTGAACAAGTATTTGAACTTGGTACTTTGGGACAAATTGAAGACATTGAAGGTATTCCGCAAGCAGAAATTACTGGTGAAAGAGCTATACCTATTAGTGGCAATACTATGTGGGGAGCATCTACAGGTAGCAAGGGAGCTGCTGCTGCTTGTCAGTTTATCGCTAGCGCAGTAATTGCAGGCTCTGTTAATGTAGTTCCAGACAATAATACAACTGGTAGTGCAACACGACTTGTTAATATTACTGGTGTTGTAAGTAACTATTCTCAAAACTATGCAGTCGAAGGTCCAGCCACTGAAAGTATGACAATTGTAGCTGATACAATTGCTTGGGGTGGAGGTGGAGGTGGCGTTGGCGGCGCGAATAGTTTGCCTACTCCTACAACTAGAGTTTTGTCTAGAAAAAACATAAGCAGTGTTGGTTGCGTTCAGAGTGCTAGCTTTAACGTTGACTTATCAAGAGAAGACATTATGTGTCTTGGTAAAAAGATGCCTGAATTTAAAGCTGCTCAGTTCCCTATCGAATGTTCTGCTGATATAGAGGAATTGGCAACAGCTGGTTCAAGTAGCTTTGCTTTTACCCAAGGCACAACAGGTGACGTTACTTCATCAGAATCAGTTGCCTTCGGTTTAGGCAGTTTAGGAAACGCAAGGACAACTGGTTCTTCGTTCTCTGGAGGTGATTCCGGCGGTGGAAACATGAGCGTAACTAAATCTTTTATTGCTTTCAATTCTTTCGATTCTAGTCGCTAGATATAAAACATGGATTACAGGACAAAGGAATTTTTAGTAGCTCAGATAAGAAGTGGTACATTTATTGAGGGGGAAATCATACTTGTACCGCCGACTGTAGATCAACTTATAGAGTCTTATCGTGTTTATAACAAATCTTACGATGAGGCTCTTGACTCTGAGTTAATGACAGAGGAAGACTTAAAACATATAATGGAGACTAGTGGCCTATGGACTAATCTTGATGAAGCGGATGTGAAAAACGTTGAGAAAACAATTGAAGACATAAAGTGTGACATGTATAATACTAGGCTAGAAAAGGCTTTCTTAAAGAAAAAGCGTAAAAGCCTTAGATTGGTAGAAAAACAACTTCAGATTCTATTTGAAAAAAAGAGTGGCTTCTACGCACAAAGTTGCGAAGCATTTGCTGAATCTGAACGTATGAATTGGATTGTGTCACAAACGGCTTTTGAAAACGATGAGCCATATACAGGTGACGCTACTAGCATATTCAATAAGTCTCACTTACAAGAATATCTTATAAGAGAGATAGCTAGAACTGAGCCTTGGAATTCATATTTTTTAATATATAAAAATTCGCCTGATAGATTATTCTTAAATAAAAAAAATCAAGAATTAACTTTCAATCAAAGAAATATATTTTCTTGGTCTATGACTTATAACAGTCTCTTGGAAGCTTATGAGCCTCCAGAAGATTTTGTGGTTAAAGATGACGATCTACTAGATGGATGGTTTTTGTATCAAAAACGAAAGAAAGAACAAGAAAAGAAAAAAGATAAAGTAGACAATAAAATGTCGAACGTTAAAGGTGATCAAGTATTCATACCTATAAACGAGGAGGAAGGCTTAACAGCCGAGTCCATATACGACATGAATGATGCAAATGCTAGGATGTTAATAAAGGAGAGAAACGAATATATAGAAAAGCATGGAGAGACAGAATTTCAAAATTTTCCTGAGTTTGAAAGAGAAAAAGTAATACAAGCAGCAAAAGCTATGAAAAGAGTTAATTCAGGAAAGTAAAAAAAGGAGGACAGAATGAGAGAAAAAGAAAATCCCCATAATTTTTCTTTTAGAAGGCAGTCTAATTTTAGGCAAAAATCTAAAGAAAATCTCAGCAGTGTCTTAAAAAAGAAGATACAGACTACGATGATTGGTTCTATTAGTTCTATAGAGCAGCACTTTGGCTACTTATGGGATGGCGAAACAGAAGAACATCAACGTATGTATGACTTATTTCAAGAACTAAGATCTGACATACTAGACAAGGGGAATCATCAAGCTAGGAATATTGATGCTGAGTTAGGTCAATATAATATAGAATGGCTTAGGCATACTACGGTATTGCCTGTTTTAAGAACAGATAATAAAGGAGGAAACTAACATGGGAAAAAATACTAGAGAAAAAGAAGTAGAAGTAGAATTAGAAGATGGTAAGAAAGTTAAAATTCTTGTCAAAAAGCCTTCTTCTTACTTATTGGCTAAGGCTCAGAAACTTGGAGCTAAAGTCTGGACAGAAGCCCTTAAAGACGGGTTGTTTACTAAGCTTACTTTAGGTAAGTTCATGGAAGAAAATGGCATTTGGGGAAAAGATAAAGAATCTGAACAAGCACGTATTAGCTCTGATATCCAGAGGCTTGAACGTGAAATTGCCTTGGGTGTAAACGGTAGAAAGCTAAAGGTTTCTGAGGGTAAAGAGAAAGCTATTCAACTTAGACAGTTTAGAAATGCTCTAAGAGAGTTGATAGCTGAAAAGATTGCTTTGGAGACAAATACCGCAGAAGGGTTATCTGATAATGCTAAATTTAACTTCCTTGTGGCTCATTGCACCTTTTACGCCGAAAACGGCAATAAAGTGTATAATAGTCTAAATGAATACGAGGAAAATGCAGACGATGTTATAGGGTTTACCGCAGCTGCAACTCTAGGTGAACTCGTATACAATCTAGATAAAAACTACGAAGAAAGTTTGCCAGAAAATCAATTCCTCAAAAAGTTTCACCTTGTTAATGACGATCTTTCTCTAATCAATCAAGAAGGAGAACAGATTGACGTAGACGGTACTTTGGTAAATGACAAAGGTTGGCTTGTTAATGAAAACGGAGAGCGAATAGACAGGCAGGGAAATCTTCTCTCTGATGAGGGACAAATGATTCTTCAGGCAGAATATGAAGATGATATAAATCCTCCAAAGCCAGCAAAGCCAAAGAGACAAAGCAAGAAAGAGACTAACAAAGAATAATTAATCATAGGGGTTTAAGATGTCTAAATTTGTATTAACAGCCGAACTACAGCTACAAGCCCCTAAAAATGTTAAGCAGATTGTCAACCAAATACAAAGCCAGCTTAATAATATTAACATTAATGCTAATATTCAAAATGCTGGACAAGCTGTTGGTAATCTTAATAATATCCAAAAAGCAGCTAATCAAGCAGCAACTTCTGGCGAAAAGATGGGCAAGTCCTTTCGCGCATCTATTAAAAGATTTTCTGCGTTAGCAATAGCGACTAGAGCTGTTAGTCTTTTCACTAATGGTCTAGGCGGTGCTATAAAGGAAGCTATTGCTTTTGAGAGAGAGCTTGTTAAGATTTCTCAGGTTACTGGCAAAAGTATCAGTCAGCTTGGTAAGCTTACTAGTACTGTTTCTAATCTAGCAACTGGTCTAGGTGTATCTTCTACATCTTTATTAGGTGTTTCTAGGATTTTAGCTCAGACAGGTTTATCTGCTAGAGACACCCAAGTTGCTTTATCTGCTCTTGCAAAAACTGAATTGGCTCCTACGTTTGATAATATTACTCAAACAGCTGAAGGCGCTGTTGCTATTTTAAATCAGTTTGGTCAAGGCGCTAGATCTTTAGAAGCCCAGTTGGGTTCTTTGAATGCAGTAGCTGGTCAGTTTGCTGTTGAGTCTGGTGACTTGATTGCTGTTATTCGTAGAACTGGTGGTGTGTTTAAATCTGCTGGTGGAGATCTAAACGAGTTGATTGCGTTATTCACTAGCGTTAGAGCTACTACGCGAGAGTCTGCTGAAAGTATCGCTACTGGCTTGAGAACTATTTTTACCCGTATTCAACGTCCTGAGACTATTGAGTATCTTAGACAGTTTGGAGTTGAGTTAGAAGACGTACAAGGCAAGTTTGTAGGCCCATATCAAGCTGTTGAACAGTTAAGTGCAGCTCTGGGAGGTCTTGGTGAGCGAGATCTTACCTTCGTTCAAATTGCTGAAGAGTTGGGTGGATTTAGGCAAATCGGTAAGGTTCTTCCTCTTTTGCAACAATTTGGCGTTGCTCAGGATGCTTTAAATGTCGCTCAAGCTGGTTCTGGATCTTTAGCTGACGATGCTGCTAAAGCTCAGGCTGCTCTAGCTATACAGATAACTAAAGTAAAAGAAGAATTCTTTGAGCTTATTCGAGGTATTACAGCTACAGATTCTTTTCAGCTCATGGCTGACACCGTTCTTTCTTTAGCTAGCGCTATGATTAGGTTAGCTGAAGCCGTTAAACCTGTATTGCCACTGCTCGGTGCTTTTGCTGCTATCAAAATGGTTAAAGGTGCGGGAGGATTTCTTGGGGGACTTACTGGTGGAGCTATGGGGTTCAACAGAGGTGGTTCTGTTCCCGGTTCTGGTAACAGAGACACAGTTCCAGCAATGCTTACGCCGGGAGAATTTGTAATACGAAAGAGCGCAGTTGAAGCTTTTGGTGCTGGTAATTTAGCAGATATTAATAAGTACGCCAAAGGAGATGTTGTAAAAAGCGTAAGAGTTCCTAAAAAACCTTTAGAAGAAAAAGACTTGGCAAAAAGTGGCTTGGCGAACGCCGCTATTGGTGCTGTTAAAGGTATATTATTTGAAAAAGATTTTTCAGCTGCTTATGGCACTGTTATGAACACAGCGTCTAAGTTTCCAGATGTTACAAATCCAGCTACTGCTAGCTCAGTAGTTCAAGGAGCAAAAGCTTTGGAATTAAAGTATGAAGACAATCAAAGTACTAGAGCCAAATACAGAAGTTCACTTAATAAAGCTATAGCTGAAGGAAAATTCACATCTTCAGAAGAAGTTCCTATGGTTACTCGTGCTGCAAATGGTGGCAAGATGTCTAGCGGTTCTGATACAGTACCAGCTCTTCTTACTCCCGGTGAGTTTGTTGTAAACAAAAAATCTGCTCAAAATTATGGATATGGAAATCTAAGAAATATTAACAAGTATGCTAGAGGTGGCATGGTTGATCATGTACAAAGATTTGCTAATGGTGGTGGCCCAGTTATGAGAACTGCTACTCCAATGGCTAGCAGTTCAAGTCAGGGTGATGCTGCGATAGTTTCTCTTGAAGATTTAACTGGAGCTGCTTCAGATCTAAAAGAGCAGATGAATGAAAACAACGCTGCAACTAAGGAATCTACTGATGGACAAACTGTTGCGCTTCTTGCCTTTGGAGCGATTGCTACTGGTCTTCAGGCTTTGACACCTGTTATAGATGAAACCTCTAGTCAATTCGATTATTTTAAGAATGAAGTAACAGGCGCTGCTATGAAGCTCGTTGCTTTGATTGGAATTATTCAAGCTCTCGGTGGGCTTTCAAAGATAGTAGCTTTTACCACTGGAGTCTTCCAAGCTTTGGGAGTTGCAGTAGCCACATTGAGGGGAGTTGCAATCGCTAGCGCTGCGGTAACAGCCGCTAATACTACGGCTACAGGGGCTAATACTGTAGCTAAAGGCGCAGAAACATTAGCGTCTGTTCAGCTTGTTATAGCAAAAATGATGGAATTTGCGGCAAGTAACCCTATAACTGCTATAACGGCTGCTGTTGTAGTTGCCCTAACAGCACTAGCTACTGCATTATATTTAGGAGCTAGCGCTTCTGCTAAATTCCATAAAGCTCAAATGGAAGCGGCTATTGAAGAGGGAGATGTAGAGAAAGCTGGAAGAGAAGCTTCTCAAGCTACTGTTCAAATGGGTATCTTTTCGCCAGATAAATCACTAATCGCTACTGCTAGAGCGCAAGCTGCCGCTACTAAAGCGAATATGGATTTAGAAAAGGCTACTAAGAAATCTGCTGCTGCTATGAAAAGGTTTGAAAAAGGAGCTGGTAGCATTGCAGATGTGTTTAGCGCTAATGCTGAAGCAGTTAAATCCGCTGCTCAAGCTAGAGCAGAAGCTGACAAAGCTATGGCAGAAAATACTAAAAAATTATCTAGTCAGATTGGGAATACTATTAGAGAAATTGGTGCATACTTGAGTTTTGGTTATGTTGATTCAGTTGGGGATAAAGAAACGGCTGCTAAGAAAGCAAATAAAGATTTAGACAATGATGCTAAGAAAGCAGAGAAAGGGGCTGTATCTGCCTCACAGCCAGCCATGAATGTTCTACAAAAACAAGTTGCTGCTGCTGGTGGTAGTTTTGAAGATTTTATGATGCGGCTAAGATCTATGGATGGTGGTGACGATCTGTACAAAAATTTAGTAAGTTTAGACATGTTGCCAGAAGTAGCTAATAGTTTTAAAAACGTATCAGCGGAAGCAGACAGAACTAGAGCAGCTTTTAAAGCTATGACTCTAGGATTTAGGCCAGTTCAGGGTGCTGCCAGTGCAGCTGCTTTAGGAGCTAGAACTATTACTGGTGGTTTGAGTGGAGACGTACCTCTAGAAAATGTTATAGACGTTTTGGAAACAGGTATAACTAACGCTGCTAAAGGAATGTCTTTCGATACATTTAATAATGCTCTGGGTTATGCTGCTGAACAATTAATGGTTGCTGGAGCTAGCGCCAAATCTGTTGAAGGGTTTGGGCAAATGTTTCAAGCTATATTTACAGCAC
>Ga0228608_1000489_pt1 | contig 12689 bp, 5 predicted proteins | sample 9DmetaG_FD_190069 | JGI IMG/M metagenome (GOLD analysis project Ga0228608, IMG submission 190069) | Seawater microbial communities from Monterey Bay, California, United States - 9D | ecosystem: Environmental > Aquatic > Marine > Coastal | place: USA: California | collected 2016-11-15
TTGTGTAGGTTCATTCGGGAAAGCGTCGCCTCCCATGTCATACCCCCACGAAATATCTGCATTCGAGTAACCATCACCATCGGCATCAGTACATCCGAATCGATCGAGAGTTGAGTTGCCAGCTATTGTTAGACAAGCATCGGGTTGATTGCCACTTTGGTTATCACCAAACATGTCCATATCTGCATCTTCCCATTGTGTAGCATCGTTATCGAATGCGTCCATGAAATCTGCCCAGCCATCGGAATCAGAATCAATACATCCTAGAATTCCTGCTTGCCAAGATGTGCCGTATTGATTTGGACAGGCATCTTGTTGAAATGCACCTTCAACAAAAACACCATTCCAAGAAGACTTGCGGTCTGTCCATGAAGCATTACCCCAATTATCGCCAAAGCCGTCTTCGTCAGAATCAAGCCATTGAGTTGCGTCGTTGGCAAAAGCGTCTGCTCCGTCTTCAATGTACCATTCCGAATCTGCATCGGAATATCCATCCTCATCCGAGTCCAAGCATCCGAGCCGATCTAGGGTCGAAGTGCCAGGAACTGCGAGACAGTCATCTGAGTTGATGCCTTGTGGATTATCACCGTAACTATCACTATCGGTGTCTGCCCATTGTGTTGCGTCATTCGGGAAGACATCATCGGAATCTGCCCAGCCGTCACCATCACTATCTAGGCAGGCGTTTTTACCGCCTAATGTGGAGTTTCCTGCTTCATTTGGACAATTATCGTAGGTGTCAGACCATCCATCAGAGTCCGAATCTAGACAGCCAGTGGTCCCATAAATGGAGGTCCCAGATGTTGTTGGACAGTTATCATCTACATCAGCAAATCCATCTGCATCATCATCAACATCTTCATCCGAATCTCGACATCCATCTCCGTCGTTATCATTGCTTTCAGTGTCTGAAATCCAAGTTGGGCGGGGAGGGTCATAGGATGTATATGGACAGAGGTCATCAACATCCAAGACTTGGTCGTTATCATCATCAGGATCTTCTGAATCATCTTTACAACCGTCGTTATCCCAGTCTGTTGAAGCAGACGGATTGGAAGTATCTTGCATACTTGTCCAATTGAATTCGCCACCTCGTGGACAAAGGTCTGGGAAATTGTCTGTCAAACCGTCATTGTCATCATCAGAATCACAAGCATCACCCTTCTCGTCGCCATCAGTGTTGGCTTGCGTTGGGTTTGCGATATTCGGGCAGTTGTCATCAATATCAACGATACTGTCGCTGTCCGAATCTGTCAGGACTGTTGGGTCAAAGGCCCACACGAATGTGTCTCGTCCACCTGTAGAAGTAATTGTGGTACCGTCATGAGTCATCGAACCCGAATAACTGCCAGAAGCAGCAATTCCATCAGTCATATTTACCGCCAAATCCCAAACATAATCGTACTGTGAACCGCCAATCTTTTCGGCCCAATCTATTGAACCAGATGAAGAAAGAGCTGCAAGATATCCATCGTGATTGGCAGGAGAGAGCGTTATGGTATCAAAGGCGTGAGACGCGGTGATAAAACCGCCGTAAACGACCATACCGTTTGCAGTCACGGCCAGACCTCTCGGCTCGTCGTTACCACTGGAACCCGATACAAATGCCCAACTGTTGGCCGATGATGCAGCTTGACGAATTACAAAGATGTCGTTACCTCCATAACTTGCAGTTGCAGACCACCCACTTCCAGCCAGAGTTCCACCGAAAGTACCTGCCATGTAGAAGTCTCCGTTGAAGTCTGAGAATAATTTCAAAGCAATTGTTTGCTGGTTAGCCGAACCGTAGCCAGTCATTGACTGGAATGTCCCCATGACGTCAAATTCCACAATGACTGTATCAACGGTCCCGGTTGCAGAGTAGGAATTGCCACCCCATAGAGTAATGCCATCAGTAATGGTCGCTAATTTAACGCCTCCGCTTGCAGTGGTTGTCAAGTCAAAAACTCTGTCCACGCCTAATCCACCTCCACTTTCGACCCAGTTCAAATTACCTGTTAAGAAATCATAATTCGCAACATAGATGTCTCCTGAAGCGTTAATCGTGTCGCCACCAAAATCTGTTTCACCGGAAAACTCACCTGTAAGGAAAAAATCATCGTTCATTCCGATTGAGACTGCAGTTGTAACACTGTATTCGCCAGATCCTTCAACTTGAGTTTGAAGTTCAAATGCCCACTCCCAGTTTCCAGATTGATCCATTCGTGCACAAAAACCTTCGAAATGGTTACCTGAATTAGTATTTGAAATCAAAATCTCTTGTCCTGGGACTCCAGTTGAGAAAGCGATTTCACCGTAAAAATATCCCGATATGAGAACAAATCCTAGATTATCAACAGCGACATCGGTGAGGAAAGAAAGCCCACCTGCGCCAACTCCTCCTGCTGCTCCAACGCTATGATCGGCACCTACGACCGATTGCCATACACCGTCATCGCCCACTGTAGCTAAGAAAAATTCACCATAATTTGCATATGGTGTAGTGGGTTGAAGAGTATGAGTGCCGTAAGTCAAGGTTGTATTGAATTCAGAGCCGATAATCCATCCACCATCAATTGGCTGGATGTGTTCTGCATCTATGCTTTGGCTGGATGAACCGCCTTCTGCAAGGAAAGAGGGTGCTGAACTGCGGGCTGAGGTGAATTTCATGTCAAAATTTGATTCATCACCAAGTGGGGAAGGATTGCTCAATGGCTCTTGCATCACGAGCAGTGAGGTGAGCATCAATGCTGAAAGCAAAATTGCTGCTGACTTAACTTGTAAAGGCCGCATATTATTTACCATCACGCCAACTAACATCAAACCTTTGATGCTAAGCGCAGGTCGAAATTTAGGAATGTTGAGATTCACTCGAGGTTGGTTTCAAGTTGAAGCAATTCACTGTCACCTGCATCGATGATACTGATGGTAGAAACTGAAAATGGCTTACCGCAAGCGATACCAAGTTCACGGTTGACCATTCCAGAGCGGAATTTGGTCACTTCAGGATGATTTGCATGCAATTCATCGGTGAAATCAGTAGGGCAATTAGCGGCAAGAATCACAACTTTTGCCTCGCCTCGTGCACAGGCATCAATTGCTTGACGTTGTCCAAATCGTAGGTTTCCAGTTGCGATTGCATTCTTCAGTTGTCTGCTTAGGTCCATATTTTATTCCTCCATACTCCACATCGTTTCTCATGGGTGGAAAATCATTCTTCTGGGATGTAGTAAAGTTCTACACTGCCTGTTCCGAGCGAAATCGGTTGACCGACAATGATGTTTTCTGCAACACCAGTAAGGTAATCACGCTCGCCAATAACACCAGCCTTGAGCAGGTGGTTAACGGTGACTTCGAATGCAGCACGGGCAAGAATACTGTGTTTCGTACCCGAGACACCGTGACGGCCAATAGCTCGTACTTCGCCTTCGGATGTCATGACGTCAGCGACCAGTAGCAAGTGTCGAACATCGACTTCCAGACGGGCACCGTCAAGAGTCGCTTGGAGTTCGTTGACAATCGCTTGTCGAGCAGCCTCAATACCGAGGAAATCAAAGATTTCAATAATATTGTTGGTGTAGGTTCGGTTACGATCAATGGTTTCAATTTCGCTTACTCTGTCAAGGTTTGAACCAATTGTAGAAAGGTAGTATTCGCCAGTCTTGTCATCAAGTTGTACGTTGGCACGGGAAATGTTTGGTATTCCCTTAAGTCTCATGTCTCGAATCTTCTCTTCCAATTGCAAGAGCATGGTGTATGAAGGCGGGTTCTCAGCGAGTTCTGCCAAATCTTCTTCGGAGTGGACGCCAGGAATAAGTGTCAATGTTGATGGATTCTTTTCCTTATCAGCCTGAACAAACAGCCTTGTAGCCCTCTCAAGCTTGTCTTTAACTTCCGCACCAGTCATGTTCTTCTGCTTTAGATTTCTCTTGTCGAGTTTGAGAACTAGTCGTCGCTGAGCAACGTCCGTTTCGAGTTTTGCAATGTTCACAGTATGTGTTTCTTCGATTGCAGCTGCGAGTTTCTTAGCCTCATCGCCAGAATTCTTCTTGTCACCAGCCAAGTGAATAATCATGGTTGGTGTATTCGGGACTTTTCGGGCATCGACAATTTCAATAATTCGAGGTAGACCTTGTGTGACGTTCACTGTCGCAACACCTGCATAGTGGAAAGTACGCATGGTCATCTGAGTCCCAGGTTCACCAATGGACTGTGCGGTGATAATTCCTGCTGCTTCGTATGGGTCAATACTTGCACGATCAAGAGCAACAACTGCTTCTTCAACAACTTTCTTGGCCTGAGGCTTGGTCAGCTTTTTCTTACCACGGGCGTGGATTGCGACGGTGAGGTCGTGGAATATTCGATTTGTGAAGCGTGCAGAACCATTATCCTCAACTGCTGAGACTAATGATTTGAATACAGGGTCTTCACTTAGTTCGTCTTCATACTCCAGAAGTTTCGAGTCAAGGTTGTACTCAGCCATTGCAACAGAGGTTTTGGCACGGGCAATCGAACGGCCAGTACGTCGTAGACGAACCGATGTCGTTGGGCCAGTGTTTTCACTGTTTGAATCGCCACCTTTCTTGTTGGCAGCGTCGATGGTAGCCTTGATTGTAGCAGCAGTCTCTGAATCTGTTTCACACAGTTGAGCAATTTCAGCAGCAGGAAGAATCTTCACATCATCCCACTTTTTGTCGTCTGCAAGCGTATGAGCATAGTTTTCTGCAATGCCCAAATCCATGAGCTTCTTCTTTGTTGCACTCTTAACAACCATCAGGATTCACCTCCGGTAGGTTCTGCATCTTCAAATTCGATGCCGCCGAAATCTTCTTCCTTTTCTTCACGTTCAAATGATTCTCGAACAACAACAGTGGCACCTTCTGTACCTAATGCTTCGTCGACAATAACGTCGATGTTGAACGGCGAACCGTGCACACCACGAGACGGGTCAATACCGTCTTCACCGTAGCTGAATTGGATAATTCGGTTTGCAGTGTTGCGAACAGAGAGCATCGAATCGTCGTACACCTTCAAATCGTCCATTGCATTAATGAGACGTCGTTGCATGTATCCAGACTTTGCAGTACGGACAGCAGTATCAACCAGTGACTCACGGCCGGAAATCGAGAGCATAAAGAACTCCGTAGGTTCAAGTCCACGTTTGAAAGAACTCGAGATGAAACCTCGGTCTGAAGCAGCACGTCCACCGGGGCGGAAGTGAGGCAGAACACGCTCATTGTAACCACGCTCAAGTCGCTTACCACGAACTTTCGCTTGACCAATTGAACCAGCCATCATGTTGAGGTTATCCATTGAACCACGAGCACCTGAAATTGCCATGTTCACAGCAGCATTGGTTGAACCGGATTGTGCCAGTTCGTTCTTAGCCACGTCACCAGCTTGTTGCTTACCTTGGTCAAGAATGACCATGATGTCTTCTTCAAGTGTTTCACGAGGAGTTCGTCCGGCACGAGTTTCGTACCCACGACCGTCTTTACCGAATTTGTCAAGTGCACCCTGTACAAGAATACCTGCTTCTCTGTTCGCATCTTGAATTGCTTCAAGTGCAGATGCGCTAAGATCTTCATCATCAATTCCGGTTGTAAAACCAAGAGAGGTACATGCGGCAATTGACAGTCGAGTGAAGTCGTCAAGGAACTTGGCACCGAGCTCGGGACCATTGGTCTGAACAATTGCATCCAATAATCGTCCGTCTTCAGCACCGATAGCACGCTTGTCTAGGGTACCTTCGACCTTTCCATTCTTCACAACGACATCGTCATTCGAACGGCTTCTAAATCGAAGGTGGATGTTTTCAGGAACAATTAGAGAAATTATGTCTTGGCCCCTGAAGCATTCAACGCCTCTAACATCTTTCACAATTTCTGGCAATTCACCGATATAGCCGATGCTTCCAAGCATTTCCAGACCATGCCGACGATTAATCAGCGTACCTGGACGTGAGAGCAAGTAAGCACCAGAGATGTGGTCGTGTATACCACCAATCACTGCTCCACCGTATCGTGGAGTTAGGATATGTTCTTGGACACGCATCAAAATCTTTGCTTCAGCACGGGCTTCTTCAGACTGGATAACGTGCAAGTTCATCTCGTCACCGTCAAAGTCAGCGTTGTACGGTGTACAAACTGCCAAGTTGAATCGGAACGTGTGACCTTCCATGACGCGAACTTCGTGGACCATCATCGACATTCTGTGAAGCGATGGTTGGCGATTGAAGATAGCGACATCACCATCAATCAAGTGACGTTCAACCAGTAGTCCCGGCTTCGGGTTTCCGTTTCGGTCGATGGTTGACAGTCGGTCCTCCACTCGAGTTCGGTCTCCCCATTCATCGGATGGGCTACCACAGTGTGGGCAACTAACTTCCAAATGTTCAGGATATGGGTCTGGGTGAACTTTGTCTGCTTGAGCAAGTTCATGCATCCAACGGTAGTGAAGTTTAGCTCTCGGGTCGTCTTCATCGAGTTTTAGACCATCAAGATCTTCACCACGAAGGTTTGCAAGTGTTGCAGCGTCATCAACGATATAACTGGTTTCTTGAGAGCCGTCAGGGTTAACGAAAATTTCAGGCTTGATGACAAGTCCTGGCAAGAAGTTCGGAGCAGGTAAACACTGGTGCATATCTGGTCTTTGAGTAGTATCTTCATTGCACTCAGGATTGTGACAGCGGAATCCAGCGTTAATCAAGCGGCTTCGTTGATTGATACGAACACGACGGTTGTCGCCACGAATAATGTAGTTCACACCAGGGTGAACATCAGGACCACGAAGAATCATTTGACGCATTTGTTCCCGGTTACGGGATGTAACTCGGATAGGTACAGTCAATTCCTTAGCAATCTTCTTTGGTACACCAACTTCGTTGACTCCCAAGTATGGGTCTGGAGAGATAACTGATCGAGCACAGAAGTTGACACGCTTACCCGAAAGGTTACTTCGGAAACGTCCTTCTTTACCCTTAAGTCGCTGAGTCAGAGTCTTTAGAGTTCGACCTGAACGGTGACGAGCAGGAGGAATACCAGAGGTTTGGTTGTCGAAGTATGTGGTAATGTGGTATTGTAACAGTTCCCAAAGGTCTTCAACAATCAATTGTGGAGCACCAGTATCTCGATTTTCACGGAGACGTTGGTTGATTCGTAGAACGTCAACAAGTTTGTGGGTTAAATCGTCTTCAGAGCGGTCTCCGCTGTCCAAGGTAATCGATGGACGGACGGTGATTGGCGGCACTGGCAACACTTTCAGCACAATCCATTCTGGGCGGTTTTGCTTGTCCATTCCGATGAAAATCAAATCATCGGATGGAATTGCACTGAGCCATTCACGGACATCACGAGGATTCAACTTGCGTTCTACTTCAGATGTTCCTTGGCCTTGAGCCTCCTTCTTTTCTTTGAAGGTAGTCGGCTTGTCCAGCATGATTTTTCCTTGCATAGATTGGCAGTGCATACATTGTACACGGCGAGCACCAGTGGTGACCTTTTCGACTTCCTTGATGATTTTAGCAAATTCTGTAGAACCGACACCGTGTTTAATTTGAATATCACGGATACGGGTTCTGTAGTAATCCTGCTCACTCAATTCAGGGTTCGAAGGGTGCGTACTAGGCGTATCGTGCAACAACACTCGGCTGCACTTTGAGCAAGTTGCTTTCAAGGCAGTCTTGATGAGGTTGACAAACCCAATGTGAATTACTGGAAGTTCCAGAGCAATGTGTCCAAAGTGACCTGGTGACTCGTCGTACTTACAGTTGTCAGTTGGACAGATCAAACCGGGTTCAATAACACCCATGTGAGGGTCCATCAATCCTTGACGGTAAGCGTGACCATCATCCTTGTAGGTGTCAGCTGTCTTTACTTCAACAGCAGACATTTTTCGGATTTCTTTGGGTTCCATTAGGCCAAAACGAATCTGAGCGATACGCTTTGGAATCATTGTATTTTTCTGACTCATCTTCGGTCCTCCAGTTCAAGACGCATGGCCACACCTAAACTCTTCATTTCGTCTAGGAGTAACTTGAATGCATAGGATGTCTGTACCTTGTAAACTTCGGCACCATCACCGTGGATTGGGCTAACATAGGTGCGACGCTTTGGATCGTACCAGGCAATGTGACCCGATTGAGCGCATACATACATGTCGATACCATCGGATTCATCAAGCAATCTGTCTTTGATAACCATCGATGCACCGTGAGCAATCAAACAATCACGTTCCATCTCACCGAATCGCAGACCACCTTGACGTGCACGACCTTCGGTCGGCTGACGTGTGAGGATTTGAACACGGCCACGAGAACGTGCGTGAATCTTTGAGGACACCAAGTGATGCAAGCGCTGATAGTAGATACATCCCATGAAAATATCTGCTGGATAAACTTCTCCTGTTTCGCCGTTAATCATGGTTTCACGACCTGTGTGGCAAAGTCCATTACGAACTAAGCCGTCACGAAGACTACCTTCTTTTTCACCACGGAAAGCAGTAGCATCAATTCGACGTCCTTCCATCGAACCAACTTTACCACCAATCATTTCTAGAACGTGAGCAACGGTCATACGTGAAGGAATTGCGTGAGGATTAATAATCAAATCTGGAACAATTCCGTCAGAAGTAAAGGGCATGTCTTCAGGCTCAACAAGTCGACCAATGACTCCCTTTTGTCCGTGTCGAGAAGCGAATTTATCTCCAACTTCAGGAACCTTATGGCTTCGGACCATCACTCGGACCAATCGACCAGAGTCAAGAGATTCAGTGACGTAAACATTGTCAACGTAACCCTTCTCACCGTGTCGAACAAGCATCGAGGATTCTCTTCGCTCTTGTGCAAGCAAGAAAGCGCCGCCAGCAGATTCTTCAAGGAATCGAGGAGGACTGGTCTTTCCAACAAGAACATCTCCGCCTTCGAGGTACATCTCAGGCAACGGCAATCCGTCTGATTCAAGATGTCGGTAGGATTCTTCAGGCTTGAGTCCCTTGACTTCTTGTAGAGAGCTACCTGGCTTCTCGATTTCTTCAACCTGGCCGCCAGGGAATCGGCGGCGTTCAGCGTTGTAAGTTCGATTGAATGTTGAGCGACCAAGTGCACGGTCGACTGAACCTTTGTTCATGATGACAGCGTCTTGCATGTTGTATCCGTGCAGAGACATGATGGCTACGATGAAGTTTTGACCTCCTGGTCGGTCATCGAAGTGCGTAGACTCCATTGCTGCAGTTCGAGTAATCGAGCGCTGTGTGTAATGAAGGATGTGCGCACGAGTGTCGGGGCGCATTCGGTAGTTTGAACTCGGTAGGCCTAGAGATTGCTTGACCATCGCTGTTCCGCCGGTAACACGGGGTGTTGAATTGTGTTCAGGATAAGGAATCAATGAAGCACAGACACCGAGAACGAGTTGTGGATCGATTTCACAGTGCGTGTAATCTTCGTCGTAAAGTAGTGGAAGGTTGATGTTAGCAGAACCCCAATCTCCATTCGGCATTCGAACTTTAGCGACAAGTTCGGCCTCTGTTGCACCTGGTACACCAAGGTTCACCCATTCAACATTTTCGTTGGTAAGAGGGCGACCCACATATGGACCGGATGGAACGGTTTCAGGCAATACGAACGGTCGTGCAGCAATAAGAAGGTCTTCTTCCTCTTCGGCATCGACCCATTCAACGACGCCGTCATTGACCAAGTCTTTGAACGTCATTTCCGAATTGCGAAGTGCTTCAAGGTGTTCGCCAGTCAGTCGAGGAGATCCATCGTAAAGAATCACAAGTGGCCGTAAAATACGCCCCTTGTCTGTATTGATGAAGATATCCTTGTTCTCTTTGTCGTAGCGAATCGAAACTTCTGCAGGAATGGTACCACGGCGTCGAGCTGATTTGAAATGTCGGACCAAGTTTTTACCGTTCTTGTGAATACCGTATATGTCACCGTTAACGTGAATTCTGTCGCCGGAACTCCAGTCTTCAAGTTCACTGTTCACATCGAGTTCATCGAGTTGTTCTCGGACTTCAACTTCATCGATATGTTCTGAAATGTCGATCATTTGAGCTGCGTTCTTAACGAGCCCACAGTTTTGGCCTTCAGGTGTTTCGTTAGGACACAAACGTCCCCACTGAGTGGGGTGCAGGTCACGAGCCTCGAAGTGAGGTTGGCTACGAACAAGTGGAGAAGTTACCCTTCGCATGTGAGAAAGGGATGCAAGATAGGTTGTTCTGTCAAGAAGTTGGCTGACACCTGAGCGTCCGCCAACCCAGTTTCCTGTTGCAAGAGCGTGCATAATTTTCGAGGTAAGAACATCGGGTCTCAAGCAAGAGGTGATTTTGAGTTCTCTCTTACGGTTGTGATGACGCTCAAGTTGGTACTTCAAGTCACGAGCAAGTTGACCTGAGGACACACGGAACAAATCTTCGATAAGGTCGCCGGCAAGACGGACTCGCTTGTTAGCATAGTGGTCCTTGTCGTTAGGCTCTCTGTTTGTCAACGCCATTTCCAAAACTTGTCGGACGATTCTACCGAGGAAGATAGCTTTCTTCTTTCGGTCTGTTGATTGGTCGCCCAAGTGAGGGAGAAGTTCACGGTCGAGGAGTTGATTGACTCGCTGTTCCCGGTACTCTTTTTGCTGTCCTGCGGCGAATTTCTTTTGCAACCATTCGTGTGCTTCATCCATGGATTGGACTGCATATTCTTCATTATCGTTGACTTCATTGAGGTTTGCAACGATGTACTTGAAGGTCTCAGTAGGTCCTGCGACTGTTTGGAACACTTCTTGGTCATTCTCGATTCCAAGCGCACGCATGAGGAGCACGACTGGAATAGCAGTAGTACCGGCAGTACTAATCTTGACCATGAGCATACCGTCACGTCGCTTTTCGACGTTCAGTGGTTTACGCATTCCATCCTTTTGAGAGAAAATCTTTGCCACTTCGGTTCTCTTAGCGTATCGCTTATTGATTTCAACAGTAACACGGTTCGGTGCAAGGTCTTCCATTGAGATGAGTACTCGCTCAGTGCCGTTGATGATGAAGTAGCCTCCAGGGTCCAACGGGTCTTCACCTCGCTTGCGGAGTAAATCATCCCACAACACTGCGTCTTCGGTAGAGCGTGTTGGTTCAAGTTGACGCTCACCAGCAATGTGCTTTGCGTGTAGGTTACATCGGGATGAACGAACCATAATTGGCATGCTTCCTACTTGAACTCCGGATTCAACCGGCGCTGGTACACCGTTACGAGAAATCTGGAAGTCAATCGTTACTGGAGACATATAGGTGAGTTTTCGTAGACGGCATTCCATAGGAGATGATGCATGCTCAGCCCCATTTGCTTCACGGATTGTTGGCTCTCCAAGTTTGATGTTTCGCAGGCGTATTTCGATATCGTGGTCGACGACGTCAAGTTTGATGTAACCACCAAGGTCATCGTTGATTTCTTCATCGGTTCCAACTCGGATATTGCGGATGATTTTTTCCATTCGAGAAATGGAGTTATCACCTGAAGGTATGCAATCATCGTACGATGCAAGTTGGTGGTTTACTAGGCTGCGTTCTTTGAAAAAGGATTGAATAATTTCTTGCATGTTGTACACCTCCCCCTCAGTTGCCCTCTACGATTAGTCGGTAGGCAACTGTTTTGCCCGCAGATGGGGATTTGCGGGTTACTTTCAGTACGCGGTCGGCGATCCAACCTGCGGCGAGTGGTTTGTGGTCTGGGTCTGCAGCCAAGCGGGTATTGTCTTGTGCTTCAGCAGTTTCTTTGATGACCTGGACAACTGGGTCTGAGATTAGGATTTTCGGGAGCCATTCCTTGGCTAGGCGAGGTTCACCAGTTTCGTCGTCAAGTTGAAGCATTTCCCACGGAGCCAGTGCTTCTGATTCAATTTCGAATTGTTCTTCGACTGAAATATTTGCTTCCCCGACGAGTTCTTGATGAGGGACCAGCTGGTGGTTGAGTGCATTGAAGCGCATCGTAATCTCAGGTCGATCAAAATCGTCAATTGCTTTGGCGCGTATCGTAATTTTCTTGCTCTTAATCTTAGAGCGGCGACGTGAACCTTGTTCGGCGATCACCGACATTGTGTTGGTGAATTGTTCTGAATCTTTTGAAACACCGAGGGTCGAGGCGACCTCATCAGAGGACATCGCTTTGATATCGGTCATGTTTCGGTCGGTAGCCAGTTTGTGTGCGAATTCTTCTGAAACTCCAAGTTCCATGAGTCGCTTTTTTGTTGCGCTTTTTACTACCATCCTCATACCCCGCTCAGACCCAACTATCAAGGCCGGTAGGTCAGTCAGGCGGGCCTGACGGGGTTCGAACCCGCGACCATCGGATTAAAAGTCCGACGCTCTACCTGACTGAGCTACAGGCCCAAAATAGCAACTTGGGCTTTTTGCCCGACTTACCAACTGTTCTTATAGGTTACGCAAGTGTTGTTTCGTCCCAAGTCACCGCAACGAAGAGTCGATGCTTACCCATGCGAATCCCCGAAAAGAAGGATTACTGGCTGTGTGGCCCGATTCAATGCCCTCGGATAGGGCTAAATGCTACCCGATGGTGGATGAAATCGAGGCAAATGGGAAACGAGAAAATATTCGGCCCAAAGGATGCCGAGCAGGAAATTGAACGATTTGAAAGGACAGCAAAGTATGTTGTTTGGAGAACACCTCAAGCCCGTGAAATAGAACTCCTCATCCCTCCGACCGTTTACCCT
>Ga0228608_1000496_pt1 | contig 12551 bp, 7 predicted proteins | sample 9DmetaG_FD_190069 | JGI IMG/M metagenome (GOLD analysis project Ga0228608, IMG submission 190069) | Seawater microbial communities from Monterey Bay, California, United States - 9D | ecosystem: Environmental > Aquatic > Marine > Coastal | place: USA: California | collected 2016-11-15
CAATGGGTGTTCAGTCCCTCAGTACACTGCCTAGCCTCTAAAATGACCCACGCAAAGCCCATTCAAACATTATTTGTATTCGCATGGGTACTCGGATAACCCCTTGCAATTCATCTGAATATGATTATTGGATACTCTCAATCACCGCTCATTGAACGATTGCACCCATCACATACTTTCCGTCCATTGTATGTTCTTGAACCCAAGCAAGAACCACAAGCATATCGATTACATCGCGGGCATCTATTATTCGTCGGAGTCCCACATTCGGAGGAAAAAATTAATCCTCCTGCATCTTGACTACATCTTCCTGAATAAGATTTTTTCTTTTTCTTTGGTGGAGGATTGTTCTTTCTCTCATATCCTCTAGTTGCATCCTCAACCATTTCAATATCAATTAATTTGGTACTTCTAGAATTACAAGAAGTGTATATCCAATTTCCAATATCGGAAGTAAATTCCATTGTTTCTCCTCGGTATGTGAAATATCTAGGATTGGGTAATACCTTTTTCGCAAGTTCCTCAAGCGTGGATTTCCTTTCATCAGTCATCAAATTAGGATTATTCGCTCTCTCTCTCTCTCGCTCTAGTTCTCTCTCTCTCTCTGTCTCTCTCTTTTCTAACGCCCTCTTTCTTTTGTCTTCACTATCTGAGCGCCTTTGGTCTTCCTCAGTCCATTCTAATGGATTGATTCCCGTTATAATCATCATTTGTGCTTGTTGAATAAAAACAATCCATATTGCAAAAAATAACCATCCACAAGACATTAAACAAAATAATCCTTCAGCCAGAGCACTCATTTCAGGTAAAGGCTCACCCCATCCGGGAATGATATCGTTATCGTTTTCCTCACCATAAAAACCACCAATTAGAATTGGTAATAATAATAAAAAAATCCAAGCAAATCCTTGAACCCTCACCTTATTCGACACAATTTCCGGTGATTGTAGCAATTTATTATTTCTTCATAGTAATTCAATCGAGGAGTATTTACAATGCCTGGTTACATTGGAAGATTGAGAAAACCCATGCGAACCCCATTCAAACACCGGTGTTTGAAAGGGTACCGAAGCGACACCCGTTAGTACAGAGGGGAGCCCTTTGAAACGCACCTAGAAATTATTGTTATCAACCCATTCAAAGAGATGTTTAAGAACTGGTCCAAGCGAATCACCTTTCTTTGATAATGAGTACTCGACCCTAGCTGGAACCTCAGCGAAAACGTCTCTCTTAACAAGTCCATAATTAACAAATTCCTCCAATCTTCGACTCAGTGTTGTTGCAGTAATCGACAACTTATGCTTGAGTTCGTTGAAGCGAACTGGTTTGTCATGATTGGATAGAAAATAGAGTATCTCTAGCACGTAAGACTTCCCTAGAAGATCTACGATGCTTTTTCCTGCAGATTTTAGACATGTGGGTTGTTCTTCAGTTACTGGTTGCATATTGCAACTAAGTAGCCGCCATATATCAACTCGTGAGTATCGGCCGTGATACTGCGGTGTCAAAACCGGAACCTCCTTGTCTTAATACTGAAGCATAGTGCGATGAATCAGGAGAGATGAAAAATGAGTAAATGTGGATGCGGTAGATCACCAACAGGAATGTGCAAAGGATGGCATGGTCTATCCCAAGAAGAATTTGAAGCGAAATTAGCAGAATATAAATCAAAGGAAACAAGTCAATAGTATCAACTAATTGAAAGCGAAGTAAAAGGGTTAGAGGACCCATGCGATTATTTTGAATCAGAGGGTCGCGTTTGCAGCCACCCTCTCAAATACGCCTATCCAGAAGGAGATAAGAGGGTTTGAATCATGTGGGAGGTAATGAACCATTTTGGCTATCCTCACCAATATCCGTCGCACTAAATCAAATCGATTCTAACTTAGATGAACTTTTCATGATAGACGATGTCTATTATATGCAGGCACATTATGAGACAATTATGTCGGCCAAAGATGACGATGTTTTGCGTCTTAACAACTTGCTTTCAACAGGCCAATCAATAACAGGCGCTGCGAAAATTGTAAACGTGTCGTGTTCAATCGCTCAACGCCTCAAGAGGAAAAATCACCAATCGAACTATTCACAAGGTGACTTAAACTTGACAAAGAGCGTTCTCGGAGAGAACGCAGCAACTTTACAAGTGGCCAGTGGATCTATGAGTCATAAATTTCAACTGAGGGTTCGACATGCTTAGAGCGTTTTATTGGCGCCTTAATCTTGGTCTCAAGAAAATCAAATCAAATCGGCTTAGGAATAAACTCGGCAATAATATCAAAGCCATCATCACAAATAGTGAAAACGGTTTATTCGCAGTTGACCCAGAGGACCTTGAAGTAGGCCAAAAGTTGCGTTCTGGTGGATTTGGTATTGAAGAATTGCAACGATTAAAGAAATTCATCGACGATAAATCCAAAGTTTTGATTGTTGGAACGCACATCGGTTCGTTAGCAATACCGCTTTCAAAACATTGTAAGGAGGTGACGGCGATTGAAGCAAATCCGAACACCTTTGAATTACTAGAAATAAATCTCCACCTAAACAATGCTAAAAACATTACACCACACAACATTTTTGCTAATGATTCTCATGAAAAAGTAGAATTTCTACTCAACACAGTAAACTCAGGGGGAAGTAAAAGGAAACCAAAAAAGAGCAGTTTCCTATATGATTATGACAACCCAGAGATTATTGAATTAGAATCTCACAAACTTGACGATTATTTGCCTAACCATGATTATGATCTCATTCTACTAGACATAGAAGGGTCTGAGTACTTTGCAATGAAAGGTATGAAAGACATTCTATCTAATTGTAAAACATTAGTTGTTGAATTCCTGCCACATCACCTAAAGAATGTTGCAGATATCGATGTTGAAACTTTCCTCTCAGTTTTACCTGGTCATTTTACCAAATTTGAATTGCCAAATAATAAGCAAGAACACAACATTTCAGAGGTCAAGACAGTACTCCAGAAAATGTATGACTCAAACATTGGCGAGGATGGAATAATATTCACTTCGAATTAGAAATTAATTCAGATACATGTGAGATTTAGATTTTTGAGATTTCTAAACTATGAACTACTCATGAATAATCAGTTCACTCGTTACGGCGGATGAATGCTGCACTAAGTAGAGCAAGAGTTCCGATAATGGCGGTGAAACCAAGGACTATTGAACTATCCTCTTCAAAATATAATTTCCAAATCTGTGTAACATAGAAAGCCATACGATTTCAGTAAAATGACTCGCCCAATGAGTTGCATCAGCCCAATAACAGTGACGCACTGCAGTGTTCTTTGGTAAGTATTGCTCACGCTCAACCCTTTACCGCTCCAGTATCTGCTATGCTGGCTTCAGCGACTACTGTTGACTTTGAGCGTACTGCATAGCGTACTGTTGAGCGTAAGCGGCAGCAGTCTGAGCATCGTAGCCTTGTGAAGTGAATTGCTGGTAGTATTGCTGGTATACTGCGTCGTCCATGACTGGGGCTGCTGCTGCTGCCGGAGCTGCTGCTGCTGAGGCTTGAGCAGCATATTGTTGGGCATAAGCACGTGCAGTTTCCTCAGGGTATCCTTGGGCAATCAATTGCTGAACATATTGTTCGGTCTGGTCAATAACACCACCAAAGCCGCTATCAGTCATTGAGAAATCCTTCGAATTGTCTTCAGAACCCTTGCGTAAGAAGAACATAGTTCCAACCAATATCATGAGAACCAGTGCGCCAAGAGCAAGTGGCAATGCAAGACCAGCAAACGCTCCTTCAGCGGAATCTCCACTGGAGTCGGCTTGAGGTTTACTCCATTCACCATCTGCAAACGTCCAAGCGCCTGACCACTGACAGTCTCCATCTGAATCGAGAATGAATTCTCCACCATCAGCGAGAGCTTCGGGTGGTGCTTCAAGTCCTTGACATGCTGCTAACTGGAATTCTTGCCACTTCACAATCACGTGTCGTTCATCAGGTGCTTGTCCTTCGTAGATCCGGATAAAGACCCGTTGACTCACTGACTTGTTGGTATAGAAGTCTTCTAGAGACAGAGTGAGAGAGAATGTGTCTCCGTCACCTAGTCCAACCTTGGTCTTCGCCCAAGTTTCATCGTTTTCCATATTGAACTTGTCAATAGCACTCGCTGAGAAACTGTCCTCCATGAACGCAATTTCGACATAAACATCATTTTGCGTTTCTGCACCAGACAGCACAGTACCAGATACGGTGATGGTTGGAGATACAACTCGAGAATTGTTCAAATCAACATCAAGTTGGACTACTGGTTCATCATCACCGAAATCATTCGCTACAACAACGAAGTACATCCGATGCTTCTCTGAGAATTTATCGGCTCCATCATAAACCACAAGTTCGACTCGAATTTCAGTATTCGAGACTCCCGTTGCGTCAGTTGTAATGTTTCTGAACGTGTAGGCAAACAACCCATCACTCGCCGCTGTCTGAACAAAATCATGCCCTTCGATAGCGAAATCATCGTCTCCATACGGTGCATCAAACAGTACCTTCCATTCGTAGCGTTCAATGCCATTTCCTTCAAGGGCATCCGCATCCGATGAATTCCCTGCGTCGAGGTAAATCGTAACTTCTGCATCGTTTTCATTCAAACGAATTTGATGAACATCCCATTCTTTCGACTGAATTGTATTTGTGCCTAAGAATGACACTTGATTTGCATACGCATCTCGCATGTCAATCTGTGCATCTGCGGTAGGTCGGGAAGCGTCAGCATAAACATCGTTGGTTTCTACGGTTACCATAATCACTCGGGAATGGCCCAAATCATCGTGAAGGATGAGTTTGATATCCCAAGTTTCGCCTTGAGTACATTCAGTCGCTGAAGAAAGATCTTTCTTACAGAAACTCATTGTTGGATTTGTAATGCTGGTGTGGTCTGTACCACTCGCCATCGTTTCTTCGTCCCATGAGGTCGGGCCATCCAAAATCCAGTCTGCCTGAAGTGTCTCGGCTGTATCAGAAACGAAGGAGAAAGTTATCTCTGCATCGCTCTTCATGTAGTGTTTCTCGTAACCACCAGTACTCGCATCGTTCTCAGGGGTAACCCCGTTAATTTTAATGTCTAATCCGTCACCTAAAACTCCAAACCCATCCGGATAAGGAGTCACTTGGTACTTGAGCATGTTTCCAAGAAGAGGCAGAGTACTACTGTTCGCACGATCAGAAACTGCTTCGACATCCATTGTAGTGACAATAAGGCCTCCCGACTGATAACTGCAAACGCCCAGAATAGTAGCTTTTTGCTCAGCAGGAGTTCCGTCTTGTCGAATAATTCTCTGGAATGTTCCATCTCGCTTTGATTCACTGAAACCGCCGCAAATCTCTGGGACGTTCTTGGCACTTTGTGAAGTGGTATCTAGGACTGCCGTAGCAACGGTCTTGGCATTATCAAAACCTTGGAATGCTGCCAAATCTACATTGTCCATAAATGGATGATAAGGATCTGCAAAGTCTGTTTCTGAGAAAGTTATTGGAGAATCACCAAGATTCTTGTTCGTGATTGACAATCCAAAAGGAAGTCGGCCAGGTAATCCGTCATTTGTGCCATACACCTGAGAGCCCTGAGGGCCCAAATGAGCCTGAATTGTTCCACCTGCGTACATGAAGCCTTCAAGGGTGTCCTTATTCGCAGTCGTACCTAACTTCTGGAAGTATCCTTTACCATTACCATTCTCACTGATATCTTTAGCAGTGTCATAAGTCACCCACGGCAAGACAATCTTGTCGTAATGAGTGAACCATCCACTGTCAAAGTAGGTATCCCAATCGTTGATCTCATATTGAGTATATGTCATACCAAGTATGTCAAGGTCCTGCTTGATTTTCGTGGTAATTGTAGGTCCAAGTATTGCGACATCAATTGTATCTGCAAATGCGGCATGGAAGTATCGAACATTGCCGGATGGGTTCCCATTGGCAAGTTCAGCTGAAAAACTGATGTTGTACTTGTGTCCATCATCCCACCCGTTCCACGGAGTGAATGTGACATCAACTACTTCCTGTCTATCTAGTGGTTGAGATGGCCCAGCCGTGGTGCTGTGGGCGATGGAATTATCTGTCATGTCGAATATATCCATGTTGAAAATGTAGTCACCTGGAAGAACGCCGTTGCGCGCTCGTATGGTCCAATCATGGGTCAAAGAACTGTCAATAGGCATCACACATTCCAAGGTGTTATCCTTCAAGCAACCCAATGAATTTGGTGTTTCTAGAACAATATTAACAGACTCAACATCGAAGATAACAGTCTTTCTGTTGTTTGATGTTGACAGTTCATCATCATTAAACCAAGATTTCCCGGGTATAGTATTATCAAATATTGTTTCGATTTCAATCTTGTAAACACCACCAACAAATTCATGGTTACCTAGCACGCTGGTTGCACTCTGTTGAGCATCAACATTGGTGCGGGATACTGTGTATGAATTGTCTTCATAGAAGGTGAATTCCTGCAGCGAGATATTGTTGAAACCAATACCCTTGAATCCATCATTCATTCCGTTACGACCATCATCGTCGGATTGGAATTCGAAGTTAATATCAACCGTTGAACCTTTGAGGTCAATACATTCGGTCCCCCATGTGTCACTAGGGCCGGTAACGTTGTAGACATACAAGTGAGTCAAATCGATACTTGAGGTTATCACAAGGCCATTTGTATTGAAGAACAAAGCGCCGGGGGATGATCCGTCAGTCGACCTTTCATCGCCAATGAAAGTAATTTCATCCGTATCAAATGGCTCAGTCTCATTTACGATGTTGTCTTCATTTTCATCCACTTGACATGTCCCGTCTTCGTTGTAATCATTCCACTGACCGAAAAGGTAGTATTCGTAGGATGAACTGCCGCGTATGGCATCAAGAGTGATTACTGCATAGTCGCCAGGGGCCTCGATGGAGGTCTGATCTGCACCGACTGTGTAGAACGTGTCTGCATAATGCTCAAAGTTCAACGAAACGAAATCTCCAGACAAGGAGGTCAAGTCAACATCTGGGATTGTCAGTGACTCGTTCCAAGCATCTCCATACCCTCGGGAGCCTGTGTCGCATGGGTGTCCAAACCAGTATGCTGCACTGTCGAAGATAATATCTTGGCAAGGCACACTTGAATCGTTGTAGACTGCACCTTTAGCAGGTTGGTTCTCAGTGTAAATAATTCCATCAGCTCCACCTTCAAAAGATTCCGTACAGTTAGTTCGAGATGCACCGCAGAGGATGCTCGAAGGATCGGCGTTGAAGACGGTCGCCACGATATCAAAATCAACGGGCGTATTTCCGTAGTTGTTTGTAGTTACTTCAATGTCGAAAAGACCTTCTGGATACAATCCTCCCGGATTGAAATATTCAAGTTGTTCAACCATCGGGTCGTAAAGATTGAATGGCGTCACATAAGCGATTAATTCATCGTTTTGGCTCTGCTCATCCCATGAATTCCCAGAGAGAACAGCAGAGATTCGATATGTTGTATCGTTCAGCAAGTCGGCGGTAATTGAGGTAGTATATTCTTGACCCGGTCCAAGGTTGTTAAGCGGTACGGGAGCCTGTTGTTCTTGTGGATTTGGTTCAAACGCAGTTGTTTGTTTGTAAATTTTGAGATTGTCAACTGCATAACCGTCTCTTCCACTCCAAAGAGATTCATTATCATCAGAGATTGAACCTTCAAATCCCGTTCGAAGTCTAAATCGAATATCGACGGTTTCTCCAGCCCACGGACTGAGGTCGAATTCACCAACGCCGTTTTGACTGAAACTGTCCCATCCATAGTATGTGCCAAACGAATAGACATTGTAATAGTAAGTTCCTTCGGGTGAACCACGCCAATTGTCTTGTTTGTTCGTTCTGTCGCCATCAAATCCACCCCACATCGAATCGCTGGATGCACAGGCACCATCAAGTTGTGCGCTTTGAGGACATGCGATTGTCGACCATCCAGTCTCTGTACTGCCGACTTCAATCATTGCGAGATCATCCCAAACATCACTAGCAAGGAATTGTCCATTTTGAGCAGATCCTAACACACCATGGCCTAAGTGTCGGAATAAATCGACACTCATGAATGCACGATCGGAACCACTAAGGTCAACATCTTGCAAAATCATTGCATCGTCCCAGTTCTTTCCGTATCCCGTCCATGTAGCACCGGTTGAATTGGTGTCGTAGTATCCCGCCCACATGAAATCAGTGGGGTTGTTGTAATTCGCATCTACATCAGGTGCTGTCAGACGTGTCTCTCGAGATTCTGCTTCACCTGCTGGGCCATAATCGAAATCGTATTCATCATCGCTTTGGGTGTGATTTTTTTCTTCGTGCCACATTGTGGATTGGTCGACGTATTCTTCGAATGCCCAGGTACATCCTGCACAAGCTGCCTTGTTCTCAGGCGCATCCCAATCCATCTCGTAGACTGTTGTGTTGGTTGAGTTTGCAGAATCGACTACCTGCAGTTTAACGTCAAGGGTTGCTTGTTGCCCGTTCAGAACATTCATTCCGGTATTGGTGACAGTAATTTCGATGTCACGGGTACCCTCTCCAACTATGCCGAAGAACTCATCAACAGGAGAAATATCAACGCCGGAAACGGACAAATCTAGATTATCCATTTCAATGACAGAAACGGTATCGTATTGCCCCTCCCAACCAAAGTTATCTCTCCACCCATTGGAGAACCGCCAGTTGGTGTGACCGATTACAAGGTCATCAGCTGAACCACTAGCACCAGCAAGTTGCCCCACATCCACGACGCTCGGCCGGCGACCGGCTGCATAGGACAATGGGCTCAAATGTCCACCGTTTCCGTCAGAAAGGGTAACTTGAACTGATGTCGGGAAGTTGAGGTAGAATGAGGAGGTTGAGCCACCAGCAGAATCTGTTGTGTTGAGTTGATATGCCAGAGTTGGGTTGACGAAATCTGGCTCCTGGTCACCATTAAGGTCTGAAACCGCAACATTCCATGAAAGGTATGGGCCAAAGTAAGCGAGGCTCGGAGTTGTCCACGTACCTACAGATGTTGCAGTTACATACGTGACATTCTCAAGATTGCCATCGATCAAAACCATTGCGTCAATCACATCGTCTCCATCCATATCGCCGATAGCAAAGTCCGAGGAAGTGTCTGTATTCATGTTGATAACATGGGAGTTAATTGGCGGATTTGTAGCACTGAAAGTGTATGTAGCAGGGTATGAATTGGTAAGACAACTGTATTCGATGATGGTCATGTTATCATCGTGACCTGGATTGGTAACCTGGTTAGCGTTGTAGTCAACACCTTGTCTACGCTGGAGCCAAATATCATCATCTGTACAGGTTCCTGTAATGCCAACTGTTTCGGTTTCTCCCCAGTCACCAATCTCGATGTTTTGGTAGACGTTTTGTTGGGATGAGCCAAGAGTAGTAATCGTTCCTTGAGTACTTGAGGTAATTGGCCCTCGATACAAGACCACACGCTGAGATGAAAGGTCGGTAAGTAAATCCAAAACATAGATGTCGTCATTACCGTCTTGGTCTGCATCTCCAACTGCCAAATCAAATGCGTAGAAATGCGTGAAACGTTCACCGATGCTCCAGGTTTTCTCATTGCAGCCACCGTTTTCGATGATGGTTACGTTTCCTGGCTCTCCTGCAGGCGCACCGTTATCGTCGGTCTTGAAGGGATTGTTTCTTTGAAAGATAACAATGTCAATCGCAGAATCGCCCGTAAATTCCCCTACTTCTACGGATTGAACATTCGAAAACTCATCCCAATCTGCATTTCGGCTTGTGTTCTTTGAGACCCAAATATCTTGGCGCTCCGAGAAATCACCGGTGCCATCATTCCAAAGAATGCTGATGGTGTGCGTACCGTCGGTTGCAACAGCGAGGTCGTTGTGCCCATCACAATTAAAATCGCCAATTGCAACATCGTGAGGATCACGGTTGGTCGTATACGAACGAGCCACTGATGCGCTTGCTGTGGAAGCAATCGCTGCAGTCGTCGAAAGTAACATCAGCATGACGAGAAACATGCTTAGGGCGCGGCTCTTGAGGTGGTTGTTCTTGGAAGACATCAACATCACTAGCCTCCCCAACCTCTGTTGCACTTTAATTCCTTTGCTTTCAGGTTCTCTTAAGAAAACTTTCAAATCAAGTGCAGCACAACGAATAGTAATTAAAAAAGAGTATTGGCCCAAATTGAACAAACGCAATAAAGAAGTCGTTAAGATTAACCAAATTTACCCGACAGCCATCGTGGAGACGGACCCCATCCAGTGGCATCTCCTCCGTGAACTTTGACTAGTTTTCCTGCAGAGAAAAGAGATTCGAGCCAAACTTCGAGTTTGGTACCTTCACGACCGCCTAGACGTTTGCTGGCAATCTCTTCGATATCTTCGGTTTTGAGTGCTGTGATGCCATAATCACGAACAACAAGATTGAGCAATTCACGCAACCAAGCTTCAGCCATAGGATCAACGCTCATGGCACCTTGAACAGGACGAGGAGGTTCCATCTCCTCAAGTGCCTCCATCAATTCGATTGGGTCCGGGCGTATCGGCGCTTCAAGTCCGAGTGATTCCAGTTCTTCGCCCAAATTAAGTTGCCCAATCGGGCGACGTACCACAGGTATTCGGGATGGATCGGGCGTCGGCCCCATGTCGCGTGGTTTTTCGTTGTTTGAGTTCGCTCCTTGTGGAGAGAATTCTTCATCGGAATACGTAGGAATATCAATTCCAGAAGTATTGGTGGCCCGTACTTCTGAAGCAATGGGCATCGACCACCCTACACCTCCTAAATCGAGCTCTTTGGTTCGTTTTTTGACCCATGAGGCCTCACCTTCAATCATGACATGAACATCATGTTCATCAGCACGGAACCGGTAACGAACTTGACCTTTCAACTCAACCATAGTGTCACCATTCCATACTGTATATTCAATGTACGCATCCTAAAACATTAATCTTCTTTTGCAAGTTGGCGAAGAACCGTATGTAGAATTCCGCCGTTACGATAGTATTCCACTTCAACTGGAGTGTCAAGACGAACTTGTGCTTCAAACGTAGACGTGTTTCCAGTTGGATGCCGTGCAGTGACGGTGAGATTTTGTAACGGTTGAACATCATCGGTAATTGGAATTGTAAATGATTCTGTTCCATCAAGCCCCAAGGATTCATGAGATTCTCCTTCTGTAAAAGTCATCGGTAAAACTCCCATACCGACCAAGTTGGACCGGTGAATTCTCTCAAAAGATGTGGCTATGACTGCTTCAATCCCAAGTAAATACGTTCCTTTGGCCGCCCAATCTCTAGACGAACCTGTTCCGTACTGGCTGCCGGCTAAAACCACTTTAGGGCCGGAATATGAGTGTGCTGCATCATAAACTGATACGACTTCACCAGTTGTAAAATCGGAGGCAAATCCACCCTCTGTGCCCGGAGCCATTTGATTTCGGATTCGCACATTGGCAAAAGTACCTCGCATCATGATTTCGTGATTGCCCCGTCGGCTTCCAAAAGAATTGAAGTCGGCTTTTTCGATTCCTCGTTCTACCAGCCATTTTCCAGCCGGGCCGTTCGCTGGGAATGAACCAGCTGGAGATATATGATCTGTCGTGATAGAATCACCCAATTTTAGCAGAACACGAGCCTCTTCAATGCTAGAAATTGGTTCTGGTTGTGGAGATAAGCCGGAAAAGAATGTCGGAAGACGGATGTAGGTTGAATCTTTTTGCCAAGGATAAAGCGGACTTGGCTCTGAAGGTATGCTGTCCCAGCGAGGTTCGTTCATTGCATCAGCATATCGCTGCCGGAACATTTCGGGGGTAATGACTGTCATGGCTTCACTCAACTGTTCTTCACTTGGCCAGATGTCCTTCAGCATAACTGGAGAACCGTCTGTTGAGTAACCCACGGGCTCTGTTGCAAGGTCCACCTCAAGATTTCCAGCCAAAGCGTACGCAACAACAAGAGGAGGACTTGCAAGGTAAGACGCCTTGACTTTACCGTGGACCCGACCCTCAAAATTTCGGTTACCTGAGATAACTGAACCTACAATGAGGCCCGCCTCATCTATTGCAGAATCAATGACCTCGGGGAGAGGCCCAGAATTCCCAATACACGTCGTGCAACCATAACCAACAACATTGAATCCAAGAGCATTGAGATCTTCTTGGAGCCCCGATGCTTCGTAATATTCTGTAACAACTCTGCTTCCCGGAGCAAGGGAGGTCTTGACCCATGGTTTGACTTCCAAGCCGTGAGCGCGTGCGTTTCGGGCCAAAAGTCCTGCTGCAAGCATAACACCAGGGTTTGAAGTGTTGGTACATGATGTAATTGCGGCAATAACTACGTCTCCGTGGTTTAAATCAAAGGTTTGACCGTCTTTAGTAACTAAAGCGCCGTTCGAAAGTTGGTCGTTAGTTAATCCATGACCGTGGTGACCCAACTCATGAGTTAGCGATTCGATGAAATGCTGCTTCATGCTGGATAGGTCAACCCTGTCTTGAGGCCTCTTTGGCCCGGCTAAAGCAGGTTGAACACTCGACA
>Ga0228608_1000509_pt1 | contig 12383 bp, 4 predicted proteins | sample 9DmetaG_FD_190069 | JGI IMG/M metagenome (GOLD analysis project Ga0228608, IMG submission 190069) | Seawater microbial communities from Monterey Bay, California, United States - 9D | ecosystem: Environmental > Aquatic > Marine > Coastal | place: USA: California | collected 2016-11-15
TCCTGACCTGTCACAGTCACTGAGTAACTGTAACTCGTATCCTCAATACTAAGTCCTATCGATCCGTCAGTATTACCAATACAAGTCGAACTAGTAACAGAAACCTTGTTATTGTCTAGCGGCAGAGTGAAAATCTCGCAACCAGTAAAATCTACAACAACACCCTCAGGGGTATCAGGACATTCATCCTTAGAATCAGTAACACCATCCCCGTCAGTATCTGCATCTTTAAATTCAAACCAATTTAAATTAAAACCTCCTTTTAAAACCTTCATTCTTAGAGTAAAAACACCTTTTCCAATAGGTTTTGTATTAGCAGTGACAGTGGTCCAAGTTTGCCAACCATCAGTTTTAGGAGTCTCTACAGTACAAAGTTCAAATTCTCTTGAGCTAGTAGGATCCACAATATACAACCCAATTTCTCCTGTACCATTTTGAGCAGCGACTCTAAAATCTACTGAATAAGATTGTGATGTATTTGTGTAAATTAAATAATCGGCATAATCACCTGGATCAGTGTAACCTAAGTTTTTTCCTCCTCCTTCATCCTCAGTATCCTCAATTCCAAAACCAAATTTAACTTTTGAAGCTTCAGCCTCAATTTTTCCAGGAATTACAAATCTTTGTTGTAAAGTATTATTAATTAATAAATCAGAAAAAGATTTTAATTCTTGTCCTGAGTTAGATATTAAGGAGCTTCCTGAATAATTTGCTTTTATTTCATCTGAAAACAATAAGTTTTCTTTAAGTGTTATCATAATTTTTCTTTGCTTATTAGAAACTGATGAAACTGAATTTATTTCTTTTTCAACTCCATTAACTACTATAGAAAAATCATCTTTGGATGAACTAATAGATGAACTTGAGATTGGCTGATTAAATGAAAGTTCTATTGACTTTTCATCAGATACAGTATTCCCATTTATAGCAGCAAAATCAACACTATTTGCAGCTCCTGTTCTCTCAAATTTTATACTACTTATGTTTATGGGAGTATCATTATCAAAATGAAGTTTTAAAACATGTTCTCCTTCTTCAAGAATAATATCGTTAATATCTGAATGATTTTTAAATGTTGTCCAACTACCAGTCCCAGTAATACTTTGTGTGGCAGTAATGTCTTCTCCATTAAGCGACAAATGAAATTCCCCTCCTGTTTGTTCAGACGCAATTCTAGCTATAGCTTTGTAGGCTCCAGTCTGAAAAACTTTAACTGAATAAGAAATCCATTCTCCTTTTTGCGTGAATCCTATGTGTTTTCCATTACTGTTCTGTAAATCATCATTTTCTTGAATATCTACTCCATCATTTCTATAACTCCATCCTGAATTCCATGCTCTAAATTCTCCATTATCACGATTATCCGAAACATCGGTATCATAATAAGCAAAATTATTTTTTCCTAAATCATAATCAGACAAATCAATTCTACCTGGAATCGATTGTTTTTTTGAATACGGAATAACTTCATCAGTTGTAGTTTGCCTGAACATGGCATCTGGTATATCTTTTCTATACAAGCAATTTTCAATGAGTAAATTTTCAGCTAATTTCATCATTGCATTAAATGTTTCTTCTTCAGTTGGCTTTTCGCCTTCTCCTTTCCAATAATCCAATATTTTTTGATATCCGGGATTTAATTTAACAGAAAATGGACTATCAATATCTCCAACTTTTTTAATGGTCCACCAAGCCCAACCAACATCATTTTTTTCAAGCAAAGAGATGAATCGTGTATACCAAGTGTTTGAGTTTTCTCCAGACTCGCCCATCCATAAAGGGACATTGTATTCATCTCTCATAGGGAGTACCCAATCCAGATCGTCATCATTGACAGTACTCCAATATTTATGAAAACTGTAAACCATATTGTCATCCCAAGGGGGTGTTAAACCAGTAAAATTATTTGCATAATCATTACCCTCTATGTATATAATATGATTTTGATCAACTTCTCTAATAGCTTTTGTTATTCTTTCAAATACTTCCCTTAGAAGTGTTCCATTAGGAAGAGTCCAATTGGTTTCATTTATTAAATCGTATCCACCAATCCACTCGTTATCCTTGTATCTCTCTGCAATTTTTTTCCATAGTGCAACAAGCTTATCCTGATTTGCTTTACTTTCCCATAATGATGGTTTAGTAGAATCATAATCTGAAATATCTGCATTATATCCTTGACCACCAGGTGCAGCATGCATGTCTAAAATAACATACATGTTGTGAGGCTTTGCCCATTCAAGTAAATTATCAATTATGGTGAACCCTTCCTCAATCCAAGTTTGTTGACCGGGTGTTGGCTCATCTTCAATTGGAAGAGTCATTAAGTTATAATGCATAGGAAGTCTAATACTATTAAATCCCCATGCAGCTAATGAATCTACGTCTCTTTTAGTAAAGTGATTTTTTCTCCATTCTTTAAAAAAAGTTTCAGTATTTTCCTCACCCATTAGTTCAACTAACTTGCTTTTAATTTCGTGTTGAGGACCAGCTATTCCAGCAGATTGATTCATATATCCTTCCATTACAAGCCATCCTCCAGGCCCCATTCCTCTTAGCAATACTTCATTTCCATTTTTATCAACTATCTTTTTACCACTAGTTTTTAGTCCTTGAGAAAAAGAAAAGTTTACAATAAAAATTAATAGTAGAAATACTAGTTTACGGATGATTGCTTGATAATTTTCAATTAATTGAATCATAAAGTGCTTATATTAATTATTGAGTTGATAAATTTAAGTTAGAAGTAATAATAAATGAGTGTATTTACCTTTACATTAACTTAACACTCAAAAATAAAAACTCTACAAAAAATTAATGAGATTTTTATTGATAAACTCTAACGTAATCTATCTCCATAGATTCACTTGTAAAGCTTGAATCAATATCTCCTCCCATATCACCACCCATGGCAAAATTGAGAATTAAGTAAAAGTCCCAATTAAACGGTAAAGAGCAGGCATTACCAACTATATGATGCGGCTTATCGTTTACATAAAAGGTTAATGCTTCTTTCGTCCAAACTAAAGAATAAACATGAAATTCATTATCAATATCACTATAACCATAAGTAACATTTGAGTCGCCCTGACCTGCATAGCCATCAGGCTGATGAACAGTGGACTGCACATTAAAATTATTTGTATGTGCATATTCTTGAATATCCATTTCCCCGCACGCTGGCCAATCTACACTCGAATAATTAGATCCTAAAAGCCATATTGCAGGCCAAACACCATTGATTTTTGAAGGCATTTTAGCTCTTACGTCAATTCTTCCATATTTAAAATCTAATTTTTTATGAGTCATTATTCTAGCTGAAGTATAATTCCCATTAGAATTTTTGATTGCAGTTAATTTTAAAACATCATTTTCTACTTTAGAATTTTCAAGTAGATCAGTTGTCGACTGAACTTCATTGTTATACCATTGTTCTCTTACTTCATGAGTCCATTTATCAGAATCGATTGCTCCGTTATAATCAAATTCATCAGACCAAATTAAATTTGTAAATTGATCTATCGAGGGTGTTTCAGAAATTGCTTCGGAGCTTAACCATAAATACCATGCTACATCATTTGTATCAACAGTTCGTATTAAAATATTTGTTTCGTCAGAACACTCAATGGTATAACTGTGTTTGCCTACATAAAATCCTAAAAACCCTTTATCATTAAATTCAATCTTATCTACACCTTCCTCATTATTAGCAGAGAATGTGGTTTCGTAATTATCTAAAGGATAATTTTCAATATCCCCATCTCCATTAGTTGGTGAAGATGTTGTTCCAAAATCAGTATTCAAATTAACTCCTTTTCCAAAAACAGTACTATTTGTTTTGTGTTGATAAGTTCCGTTTACATTGAAGGTAAATTCATCATCATAGAAACCAGCATTTGATTTTGAAAAAGAGTAGGCTTCCCAATAAGTAGGATAATTTTTATCTGCAGCACCATTAGAAAAATGAGCATCCTGAGCTGCATTAATTTTCCAAGTTTTAGTTGAAGAACCAGCTAAAAGTTCTAATAAGGTTTGATCAGAAACAGGTTTTACATATACTGTAATAGCTTTATCAATACTTATAAAATTATTAGTAGAAGAATAGGCTATAACTTTTACATTATAGGTCTTAGTTCCGATATCGGAATATGTAAACTCAACTGGACCTGTAGAGGTTTTAGAATCTCCCGTACCAAATCTATAGCTATATGAAACTGCATTAGTAGCTGATGCAGAAAACTTAACTAATCCCGATCCATCTCCGTTAGGGTTTTCTGAATTAGCTCCCTCAATTGTAATATTCACACTTAGATTGGTAGGAAATATCTCACTTGGAGGATCCACAGGACCACCACCGCCGTCAGATTCTTCACTTCCAGACGAGCAGCTAACAACAAGTGTAAAAACAAAAAATATGTTAATAGGAAAATTGTAAAAAAAACGTCTAATATTCATAAAAAAAAGGTAAAAAAAAACCTGAACAAAAAAAATTGTTCAGGTTTTTTAAAATAAACAAAATTATTCTTTGTTAGTGATTTTCCACCACCATGCATTATTTTCTTCAACGAAATAATTTTTAAGACTAATTTGCTGAGCTGCAGATCTATCTAATATTTCAAAAGAATGTGATCCAATGTAGAATCCTACATGTCCTAAACCACTGAAATTTAAAGTTTCTACTCCACCTGGTGCAGTAATGTACCATGTACCTGAAATTTTATCAACATCATCTTGTGTTACAGGATAATTTTCGTGCTCGTTATTAGCCACAGAAACTTGCCCTCTATCCCCACCAAAATCTCTTTCCATTGGAATAACTTTACCAAATAGCTCCATATCATCACCCGCGCTAAAAGTAAAAGTTCCGTCGGCATTAAAAGTATATCTGTCATCGTATAAACCAGATGATGCTTTTGCAAAAGGATCTGCAGTCCACCATTCTGACTTTGTGGCTTCATTTGGACCAACGCCCATATGTCCACCTTCTTCACTAGCAACTCTCCACACTCCTGTTGTTAACTGAGCAATAAGTTCAGCTGGAGGATTATAAGTTGCTAAAACATCTACATTAGTAGCTGAATCAGAAGTTGAACCTCCTGCTCCAATTGCTACAGCACTTACAGTATAAGTATTTAAACCCAATTGACTGAAAGCATAAGTTGTTTTACCAGATGGAACTAATCTTTCAACTCCATTGTGAATAAATTTCCAAGTTATGACGTCAGAACCTGTAGCTGTAAAATGAACAACTCCAGTACCGTCTCCGTTAGGATTATCAGCATCAGCTCCAACAATTTCAGCTGAAATACTAATTGCACTTGGAGCTTTTATTTCTCCAAGCTTGTACTCTTCCTTCTCACAGCTTACAAAAGTAAGAACTGTAAAAGCAAAGATTGTTTTAAGTAATAAATTAATTTTTTTCATGTTTTAATATTTAAATTTATTAGTTCTTTTTAATGTCATCTAAGTGATATACCCCAGGGGTTGAAGATCCTCCATCAATAAAGAATACTAGTTTTTTGAAATCAGCTGTTCCGTCCCATTCAGCTCCGGCGTTAGGCCAAGCTTGAGCTCCAACAGTAGACATATCAAAAGTAACTGTATTCCATCCAGCACCTTGGAAATCTTGAGCCAACTCAATGTACTCATTCGCTCCACTTTGCTCTAATTTCATCATTAATTTGTGAGCAGCGTCATCAGGAGAATAAATTTTTACAGAGTAAACATTACTTCCTCCAGAAACAATACTAATTGGTGTATCTAAAATCAGTTCAGCAGTTTCCCAATCGTTACCTCCGTTAGTAACTTTACCAGTAGCATTGGTAGCATCATCAGGGTCAGTAGAAGTTTCAAAAGAAGCTCCACCAACTCCAGCGAAAGGTACCGCAGTTGTAAAGTCAATTGGTAATCCAACAGCCGGTCTTTTTACAATATTATCAAAGTGATAAACACCAGGTGTTGAGCTTCCACCATCAACGAAAAATACTAATTTTTTGAAATCAGCTGTCCCATCCCACTCAGCACCAGGGTTTGGCCATGCTTGAGCAGTAACGGTAGAGAAATCAAAATGAACCCTATTCCATCCTTTACCTTTAAAAGTTTTTGGAAGTTCAATATACTCATTAGCACCACTTTGTTCTAGTTTCATCATTAATCCATGTTCTTCATCGTCTGGCGAATAAATATCAACAAAGAAACTGTTATCAGCTCCTTTTACAATACTAATTGGTCTTTCAACAATCAACTCTGCTGTTTCCCAATCTTGTCCGCCATTGGTTAATTTACCTGTATTATTAGTTGCATCATCAGGGTCAGTAGACATTTCAAATGAAGCTCCACCAACTCCAGCAAATGGTAATAAAGGATCATTAAAATAAATTGGTAATCCATATAATTGACTATTTAAAGCTATATCATCAAGGTGATAAACACCAGGGGTTGATGATCCTCCGTCAATAAAGAATACTAATTTTTTGAAATCTGCATTTCCATCCCATTCAGCACCAGGATTTGGCCAGGCTTGAGCAGTTATAGTTGAGAAGTCAAAGTGTACTGTATTCCATCCTTTGCCTTTAAAAGGTTGTGATAATTCGATAAATTCATTTGCACCACTTTCTTCTAATTTCATCATTAATGCATGGTCTGCATCATCTGGAGAATAAATTCTAATAGAATATTTGTTATCGCCACCAGAAGATATACTGATAGGAACATCTAACATAATTTCAGCAGTTTCCCAATCTTGTCCACTATTAGTAACTTTTGCAGTATTATTAGACGTATCGTCTGGATCAGTTGATAGTTCAACAGAAGCTCCACCAACACCAGCAAATTTTTCTTCTTGATCAAATCTGATAGGAAGTTTAACTTCTGAAGCTTTATAGAAATAAATATTATCTATAAATACTGTATTAACCCCCCATGGATCAGCTTTATCAACCCATTTTAACTGATCAATAGCTGTAATAGGCTGACCTTGTTCAGTGTAAGATGATATAGGAATATCTATACTGTTCCATTCATCTTTTACAAGATCAACAACAACTGGTTTTTCTGTAGAAACCGAAGTGTCAATAATGGATAATTCTAGTTTGGACATATCAGCAGTCCAAACGTCAAAATGAATATATTCCATTCCTGTAAGATCTACAGCATCAAAGGTATTTCCTTGGTAACTTAAATTAGTGTATTGTAATATTTTATCACCATTTAGGTCAAATTCTGCCCAGTCAGAGTTCTCATTCCCCCATTGTTTTTGACCCCAATCAGCAAGACCATTAAAGTTCCCAACTGCTTGAGCAGAATAAGATGAACTGTATAATGACTTAACTGAAGAAGAAGGTCTGTCTTTAGGTGTTGTTGCAGATGCAACAGGTTGCATAAGTGCTGTTACCTCAAATTCTTCTGAATAACTAGTAGTAGCAATAGCTCCACCTTTAGCTGTTACAGTTACTGTGTAAGTTCCTGCAGCTGCATATTTGTATGAAGCTGTTTCGCCAATGTTTGCGCTTACAGCCTCTGCTCCATCAACACCTGAAATTAAATCAAATGTTGTAGCAAAATCAGCTGTTGCAACTACATCAATTTGTTTAGATATAGTAGCACTGTTAGTTATAGCAACTACTAAGTTTTGTGGTGCTTTAAAAGAAACAACTAGTTCTACAGAAGCAGAAGTTTTTAATCCTCCTAAACCATTTGCGGTTACACCAACTGTATGGTTGCCCTCAGCATAGTTGTGTTTAACGTGTTTTCCTGCAGCAATTCCAGTAGCAGCAGTACTTCCATCACCAAAATCAACATCAAAACTAATAGCACCCTCAGCAGTAGGAGTTATAGTTACAAGACCAGTATTGTCTTGTGTTATGTTAAAATTTGCATTTACGTTTGATGGAGCAACTATCCCAAAGTCTGTTTCTTCAAGAAAATCCTCCTTACAACTGATAAAAGCTGTAAAAACGAAAAGTAAAGTAAATAATTTGTTTATTGTTTTCATATTTATATAATATTATATGTTAGTATCCAGAATTTTGAGTTAATCCTGAAATGTCAATTTCCGTTTGAGGAATAGGAAACACTTCATGCTTACCAGAAACAAATCCTGAAATTTTAGAAGCAGCTTCACCAGTTCTTACTAAATCAAAAAAGTGATGACCTTCCATAGCTAGCTCGAGTCTTCTTTCGTCCCAAATCTCTTGAGTCAATGTTGCTCCAGTTGATGAAGAAGCTTGATCACTATTTCCAAATGCTCTAGCTCTAACTTGATTTAAGTAATTTTGAGCTTTTACATCATCTGCACTAGTTTTTCTATTATTAGCTTCCGCTGCCATAAGTAAAACATCTGAATATCTAATTGCTCTATAATTCATTTCATAATTTAATTCACCCTGTGCAGCAGTTGCACCAGCCCTTGGAATATACTTGTGATTAAAGTATCCTGTGTGCTCATATCCTTCAGCATATTCAGCACCTGTTGAATTTGACCAAGCTACAATATCAAGAATTGCTACGTCTCTTCTAGAATCTCCATCAGCATAAGCATCGTAAAGATCTTGGGTAGGAACATTGAAACTCCAACCTTGAGAGTAAACTGAACCATTGTATCCTCTAATTCCGTGGTGAATTATTCCAAAGTTTCCTTCAGAACCTTGAGGGAATCCCCAATCCCACCAGTTAGAGTTTTTAGAATGTTGTACTTCAAATACAGATTCAGATCCATTTTCACCAGAAGATAAAAATACATTTTGAAGATCTGGTGATAAAGTATAAAGACCAATTAAAGGCTCTAATATATTTGCCGCTTCATCAAATTTATCTTGGTATAAGTATACTTTTCCAAGCAAAGCGTGAGCAGTGAAACTAGTTGCTCTTCCATCAGTGCTTTTAGCAGCAGGTAAAGCAGCAATTGCAGCTTGTAGGTCTGCCTCTATTTGAGCATAAACCTGAGCAGCAGTAGCTCTTTCCAATGTAGCAGAGTCTCCTGCTGTTAATCTTGATTCAGTGAATAAAGGAACTCCTCCAAATATCTTTACTAATTCAAAATAATAGTAAGCTCTTAAAAAGTGAACTTCTCCGTATAATTCTGATTTTCTAGTAAAATCAACTTTGTCTTTGTTTTCAACCAAGTAATTAGCTCTGTTTATTCCTTCGAACATCCATTTCCATGTTGATTCTAATTGATCATTAACAGGATTATGAATCATATCATCGATTTTTTGCAAACCAATAACATCTGTAGCACTTTCTCCACCACATAGTGAATTTGAAGTAGCCATGTCACCAATCATCACACTGTAAATATTCCATTGAAGTGGATCATAGGTTCCTACCAAAGCTGCTTCATAGTCAGATGCTTTAGTAAAATAGTCACCAGCAACGATTGTATATCCTTCTGATGCCTCATAATCTACGTAATCTTCACAAGCTACAAAGCCTACTGAGATTAAGACTAATAAAATGTTTTTATATAATTTATTTTTCATGTGATATATTTTTAAAATTTAAGTTTTACTCCTAATGAAACTACTCTAGGAGAAGGGTATGTTCCTCTGTCAACACCTGTATCTAACACAGTGTTTCCACCATTAGAAATTTCAGGGTCATATCCAGTATAGTCGGTAAATGTAAATGCATTTTTAGCACTTGCATAAATTCTTACACCTGTGAAAGGAGAATCAGCAGCTAAAGGAACATTATATCCTAACTGAATATTTTTAATTTTTACAAAACTTCCGTCTTCGACATATCTGTCTGACTGTCTACTGTTGTCGTTTGCATCTACAAAACTGTATCGTGGTTCAGAAGTACTTGTTCCAGGACCAGTCCATCTATTTAAAACTGAAGCAAATTTATTAGTATAGTTAAGGTTTCTTTCATAACCTCTATATATATCATTTCCTACAGAAGCGTAAGTGAATACTGATAAATCAAAATCAGAAACATTTAAATTGAAATTCCATCCTAATGTAAAGTCAGGGAATGGATCTCCGATTTTAGTTCTATCCTCACCGTCTATCTTACCATTTCCATCTACATCAACAAATCTTATATCGCCAGGCTGAGCATTTGATTGAGTTGCGTGAGCATCAATCTAAGCTTGCGACTGGAAGATTCCGTTTGTTTTGTATCCCCAAAAAATTCCAGGTGATTCACCTTGTCTAAACTGAGTTAGATTCTTGTAAGGAATACCGTAACCAGATCCCCAAATGTATTTATCACCATTGTTAATTTCCTCAACTAAGTTTTCAGCCGTTGTGAAATTAAAGGTTGTATTAAAACTTACATTTTTAGCAATTTCATCGCCGTAAGAAAGACTTATTTCATATCCCTTAGTTTCTGTTTTACCAATATTTGCAACCGGATATTGAGGTATACCTAAGTATAATGAAAGAGTTGGACTAAATAAAAGATCGTCTACTGTTTTAATAAAGTAATCAGCAGTTAAACTTAATTTTGAGTCAAACATTCTTAAATCTACACCAACGTTTGTTTGAATTTGATTTTCCCAAGAAACGTCATTATTAGGAATTCCTAATAATGTAGAACCGTTTATTATATTACCATCAAAAGTATATTTTGGAAATGTAGAAATTGTTCCAAACTGAGGACTAGCATTGTCATTACCAACAGATCCATAACTCGCTCTAACTTTTAAAAAGTCAACAAATGAGGAGTTAAAAAAATCTTCGTTTGATGCAACCCAACCAATTGATGCAGAAGGGAAAACAGCAAACTTATTATTTTTACCAAAGCTTGTAGAACCATCTCTTCTTACAGTTAATGAGGCTAAATACTTTTCATTGAAATCGTATTCAACTCTACCCATCAAAGAAACACTTCTACTAACTCCTTGCCAAGAACCTGTAGTTTGATCCTCAATTCCACCTGATGCAGAACTTAAATCTGCATAAGTCCAGGAATTAAAAGGAACATCAACATTACTTCCGCTTAAACCGTTGTAAGTACTTTTTCCAATTGTAAAACCTGCAAAAACATTAAAGTTATGTGTGTCATCAATAGAAAAATCATAGTTTCCAAAAATTTCATAAGTGTAATTAAACCAATTTTGTTTAGTTTCAGAAACTCTATTATGATCATCTTCTGTTCTTGGAGTTAAGTCAGCATTGGCATTTGTACTATTATGACCAACTCCATAAAATTGTAATGGAGTGAACCCTTTTTGTTGTTGCCAAATTGCAGAATAACCTAATCTAGATGTAATTTTTAAATTATCTAATAATTGATATTGTAATTCTAATTTACCAATTAGTTTATCAGTCTTATTATCACCATAAGAATTTGAAAGACCTGCAAGTGGGTTTATAACTTCCTGAGTGATTGTACTACTCATCCCATAAGCACCATCAACCATTGGAGAAATTGAAGGATCGAAGTTTAAAGCATTAAAAACTTGATTTCCTCCAAGACCATTTCCTTGAAGATTGGAATATTTAGTATTAATAAAGAATTTAAGATCATCAGTTAAATCAGAAGTAAAGTTTGCACTTAAGGTAGATCTATCGTAAAAATCTTTATCTCCACCTCCAGCAACACCTTCTTGTGCTAAATAACTAGCAGAAATAAAGTACGTTGTAGTATCTGATCCACCTGAAGCTGATAAAGTAGTGTTAGAAATAGGAGCAGAATCAAATAATTCAGCTTGCCAGTTAGTACCAACTCCTAAAGCAGAAGGATTAGTAAACAACAAAGATCCTCCAGAGGTAACACTTCCTTCGTTAAGCATTGCACCATATTGAGCCGCATTTAAAACATCAATAAAGTTTTCAACTTCTTGAACTCCATATGATGAATCTAAAGTGAATTGAGTTTCTTGATTTTTCTTTCCAGATTTTGTTGTAATTACTATAACTCCATTACCTCCTCTTACACCATAAAGTGCAGTAGTAGAGGCATCTTTAAGTACAGAAACAGTTTCAATATCAGAGGAACTTAACGCGTCAACATCATACAAAGAAGAGTTAATTCCGTCAATAACAACTAATGGATCAGTTCCTGAGAAAGAAGTAATACCTCTAATTAAAATTGAAGGCTTACCTCCTGGGTTTGGAGCAGAAATTACATTTAAACCTGATTGACCTTGAAGAGCTTCTTCAACTCTGCTCGGTTTTAATTTTTCAATTGCTTCACTTGAAACTGTCGTAACAGATCCAGAGATATTTGAAGCTTTTTGTGTGCTGTAACCTACAAGAACAACTTCATCTAAGGCTTCAACATCTTCTTGAAGAGAAACACTAATGTTAAAAGAACTTCCTACTTGTACTTCTTGCGTTACATAACCGATGTAAGAAAATTGGATAACGTCACCAGAACTTACACCAGAAAGACTGAAGTTTCCATCAAAGTCTGAAGTGGTTCCGTTCTGAGTA
>Ga0228608_1000510_pt1 | contig 12354 bp, 12 predicted proteins | sample 9DmetaG_FD_190069 | JGI IMG/M metagenome (GOLD analysis project Ga0228608, IMG submission 190069) | Seawater microbial communities from Monterey Bay, California, United States - 9D | ecosystem: Environmental > Aquatic > Marine > Coastal | place: USA: California | collected 2016-11-15
CAATTGCAACTGTTGCAGTGCCTGAAATAACCATTCCTAAATGTTCAGTCTCACAAAATTCTGTGCCTGAGAGTGGAGAGACGTCCACAGACCATTTCCACCCTTTGTAATAAGTAGCTTTACCTATCGTCATGCCGGGTAAGTTAATGACTTCGTATTTTCCTTTATCGAATTCTCTGACTTCATCAGGGTTTTCAAACCTCTTAATTATGTAATCATCCATGTCTATAAAGGAGAATCTCCTTCATTGAAATCTGTAAATAAACTAGCTGCATATACGGGTCCCATGTATGCTAATGTGTCACCATCAAACAAATCTGACTCAGCTTCACTATCTAGTGCTGCTTGGAGTTTTTCTATTGCTGCATCCATGGCTTCTTTTGAGTCCCAAAAATTCCAGCTAATAGCGCTGTTGCCATCAAAGATTGCTCCTGTTATTTGAAGTCCGTCTGACTCTTCATAAATAGGTTCTACCTTCTCTTTTAGAAAGTTTAAGACTGCATCGGTGTCTTTAGCGACGCCTACAACCAATCTCATATAACTCGGTTTTTGTTCACCTACACCTATGCTTTTGTAGACATTTCCAAATACAGCGTCACCTTCATAGATTACTGGTGGTGCAGCCATGAAAGATGCTGCATCGGCTAAAGTTGCTTGAATTTTTTCAGCAACTGCTTCTGCGGCCTCTTTGCTTTCCCAGGCAGCCATATTAATTCCAGAAGTCTCTCCTGTTATAGCAGCAGACATTGAAAGCAACCCTGGTGTGTCATCAAAAGAGGTCATAACATTTTCTTTAACAAATGATATGGCCTCATCTTTTTTTCCATCCTGTAAAGCTGGGATAGTTATTCTAAAGTACATATTTTTCCTTTCTTGTGTAAATGATTTATCCTTCTGCTTTCTGGTAGTTACCTATCGCATCCCCTATTCCAATCATGAAGAGTGGATATAGAATAACTCCTCCTAAAACAAATAAAGGTGCAAATACGACTTGAGGAACTAGTCCAAATAAAGTGAGGATTTGTACTGGAACTATTATTCCAGCAAAAATTTTACCAACATTCTGAGTTCTCTTACTTAGTAGGTTATTGTGATCACGTGTAACTAATAGATATGCGTAAAGTCCGTAAAGGATAAATACAGTGTTGTTAAATGACCCTGAAACTGCCCAAATTGTATCAGTATCTAAAACTGTTTCGAATACACTGTTGTAATTGTAGACAGCACCTAATGCAAAAAGCATTTGAGCACAAACAGCTACAAATAATACGTTGTGCATGTGAGCTAGGTCAAATGTCTTTTTTACATCAAATACAACATATATCCCCATAAGAACACCTGAGGTACAGAATGCTATTACAAAGTTTAATATCCCAGTAATTGGCCCATATGTTGGATCAAAACCAACAGCATCAGGTCCTACTAATAAGGCGATTATTACAAAGTTAATCAACACTGCAACAGCTACGACTCTCGTGAGCATTTTAATATTTTTTATTTCGTCCATAAATGTATCCATTATCTTCCTTTCGTTACATTTTTCCTACAGGAAAGTCTGCGTAGTTTTTCCACACATCACATTGTCCTGTTAATTCTTCTGGGGCTTCTTTTATTAAGCTGGAAACTGCATCTGAAACAACAGATGTAATGACATCTGATGCTGCATGTGCGGCGTCGTGATTAGTCCAAAAGTTAAAACTAAATCCTTTATCTTCAGCTACTTTACAAGCTCCAGTTCCGAAAATTCCCTCAACATTTTCGTAAGCTGGATAAACAGTGTTAGACATAAACTCTGCAACATCATCATAGGTTTTACCCTCTTGAGTTCCTCCACCTAAAACGAATCGGGCAAAGAATCCTTCTTCACCGTCTTTAGATACAGCAACATATTGTTGTCCAGCAACCATAGGTCCCTCTATAACTTCTGGTTGACCCGAAAGCATCTCTGCCGCTCCTGCTAGAGCCTGATTAAATTTATCAATTGAAGCTTCTTTAGCTTCTTCGTTAGCCCAAGTAGACCATGCCATAAATCTTCCATCATTTGTCGCACATGCAGCTATTCCTAATAGCCCCGAAATTCCATCATAAGATGGGATGACTGTATTTTTGACGTATTCGAGGGCATTATCCATTTCACCCTCATTCACATCAGCAAGAGTTAGTCTTACAAACATATTTTCCTCCTATTTAATCGTTTATTCCTTTTTATTCCATGCAAGTAATGGCCCTACTCCCACACCTGCAATAAAAGTTAAGAAAGCAACGAATTGTAAAGGGCTGTCTGCAATTATGCTAGTCCCAGTAACAAATTCACTACCACTTCCAATAATTCCAAATAAACCAGCAATAATTGCAGCATATCTCCATATGTTGCCGATTACACCTTCTGAGGTTATACCCAGACTAAGGATTCCAAATCCGAAAATTGTCCAAATCCCAGCAGTGTTTAATTCTTCGTTAATTCCTAAGAGGGATGCTACAAGTACTGCCGCAGCCATCATTGTGTATCCTTGTCTCCAGTCTTCTGGAAGCGCATCTCCGTGCAAATCTTTTAAACCTAAAAGTATTCCAACAATTGAGAACGACCAAAATAACTGTAGTACGTTGTCAAAATTCCCGTAATCTAGTTCAGCAATCCCTCCAACAAACCAAGCAACATTTATAACTATAAATAAATATGCTGATTGTTGTGATTGCTCTTTAACATCCTGTAAAAAGAATTGTTTCATTTTATCTCCTTTTCTTTATAACTATTTTCTTGAATTAGTTATTTTTATACTTATTCCAACTCACTACCTGAAGCTAGTTTGTCACCCCAAGCAACATAGCTTCCATAACCAAAACCTACGATCATAGAAATCCATCCAATTCCAAAAAGTGGTTGTAACGACTCTGGCGGTGTGTAATCAAAAAATAAACCTGCACCTGATCCAAGAAGGATAAAGGTAAAAGCAAAAATGCTTAAGTATTCATAAACCGGTCTAAAGACTCCAGTTCCTTTTATAGTAAGAATGTAGGTCAATGAATTAAATGCCCAAATGAAATACATTCCGCTAAATCCAGTTTCACGGAATTCTGGTACTGATATCTCAATAAGTGTTCCAATTAATATTACTGAACCTAATATGACAGTAGCCATTTTCCAGTAGTTAGGAACTTGGTCTTCTACTAAATAATAACTTCCTATAATTATCGTTAATAATGTGAATCCCCAAGCAAAGTTAAATATTCTATTTACTCCATCAACGGACTCAAAAAGTTCAAATCCCGTCGAAAGTAAGTAAACATTACATGCAATAAAACCGAGAGCATTTTGTCTTACAAGACTACCTATCGGTTGTGTGAAAAATTTTTTCATCAGTTAACCTTTCTAATATTAGACATTTGTTAACACCACTTTACAAAAAAAAGATAAAAATATCAGAATAAAATGTTAATTTTATGTAAACAAAAACTTATAATATTTCTTTACTCAGAAAAATCTTTTAAAGTTTTAACCATACTTTCGATAAGTTTCTCAATATCATCAATCTGAATACTCTCATTTAGAGCTTATCTAAAACCAAAGGTTTAACTCTTTCTCCTATAAGAGAGTACGTATCCAATAAATCTTTATGCGTAAGTCCAGCATTATCAATCTGAAAAGTGAAACGTGATATTCCACCTAATGCTTCACTGTGTCGAACTAGTTTTTCTGCTACCTCCTCAGGACCACCGATAACGTATGCTCCCAAATCATCTATTTGCTGCTCAAATCTCTCCATAGTTACAGGCGGCCAGCCACGCTCTTTTCCAATTTGATTAAACCAAACTTGATAACCTGGATAGTATTTTTCAATCGCTTCTTCTTTTGAGTTAGCTACAAAACCTAAAGAATGTAAACCAACTTTTAAAGATGACTTATCGTGACCGGCTTTTTCTGCAGCTTCATAATAAAGATCGACTAATGGTCTAAATCTATGTGTCTCTCCTCCAATAACCGCAACCATGAGAGGTAATCCTAATTCACCAGCTCTTACAAAAGATGCAGGTGTTCCTCCTACTCCAACCCATACAGGTAACTTTTCCTGTAATGGTCTAGGGTATATTTTTTGATCCTCTAATGGTGGCCGGAAATTACCTGACCATGTAACTAGTTCTTCGTCTCTAATTTTTAATAATAAATCTAGCTTCTCAGCATAGAGATTGTCATAGTCTGCAAAATCTAGACCAAAAAGTGGAAATGCTTCTGTGAAAGAACCTCTACCAGCTACGATTTCAGCTCTTCCGTTCGAGATTAGATCAAGCGTGGCATAGTTTTGAAATAGTCGAACTGGATCCATTGCACTAATAACAGCTACTGCACTTGTAAGTCTTATATTTTCAGTTTTAGCTGCTGCTGCTGAGAGAATATTATGTGCCGCAGAATCTAAAAACTCTTCTCGATGGTGTTCTCCAATACCAAATATATCGAGTCCCACTTTATCAGCATGAACTATTCTTTCAATTAATTCGTTCATTGCTCGTGCGTTATCGCCAATACCTCCACCCTCATTGGTTTGAGTCTTTTTGGCAAATGAATCTATTCCGATTTCCATAAACATTCTCCAGTTTTTAAAAGGTAACTAGTTAAGAAAAATCTTTTAAGGTCTTTATTAAACTTTTTATAAGATTTTCAATATCTTCAATTTGAACACTTTCATTCGGAGCATGGGCGTTACCCATTTCTTCATCTCCAGCTCCAACAAGCACCAACTCTGCATTAGGAAACTTCTCTACAAAGTCATTAGCGAAAGGTATTGATCCGCCTACACCCATATATGCTGCATTGTTCTCCCAAACCTCTTCAAAGTTTTTAACTAATATTTTAGTAAATTCTTTATTAGGGTCTGCAACAATGCCCGAACCCATTGCTTCAGGTTCAAAACTAACCTTTGCACCCCATGGAATATTTTTCATAATATGTTCCTCAAGCATTTTCATTGCATGTTCAGGATTTTCAGTTGGGGGTAATCGCAAACTTACCTTAGCTTTAGCATTTGGAATAAGTAAATTAACAGCTTCATCAGTTGAAGGTGCATCAATAGCTAAGATACTTAAAGCTGGCTCAAGCCACAATCTCTTAGAAATACTATCTAGTTCAAATAAATTAATATCTGCCGAGCCAAAGATTTCTTTTATATCTTTTTCTTCAAGTTCCAACACTTCCATATCACTGGGAGTTAATCCTTCAATTTGGAGCTCACCTTTTTCATTGTGAAATGAAGCAATTATTTTACTAAGTACCATAAATGCGTCAGGGACTACACCACCGCCAAGACCAGAGTGAACTGCTCTCATTGGTTGCTCAACGACGATAACTCCATCTACCAGACCTCTTAGAGAAGTTGTCACTGTTGGTGTGCCTATTTTAATATTTCCTGAATCTGCAATGATGATTACATCTGCTTCTAAATCATCTTGGTACTCATCTAAAAACTCAGCCATGCACGGAGATCCTATTTCCTCTTCTCCTTCAATAAATACCTTTATATTCACTGGTAGATTATCTTTTAAAGCTTTTACGACTTCATAGTGTGTTACGACTCCAGCTTTATTATCTCCAGAACCCCTGCCATATAATCTTCCATCAATAATTTGAGGAGTAAATGGTTCGGTCTTCCATTTGTCAATATCACCGACAGGTTGTACGTCATGGTGGGCATATAATAAAACTGTTTTTTTCTGCGGATCTATTGCTGTTTTAGCTAAAACAGCTGGTCTACTATTTCCAGAAGTAGCTACTTTTGTTTCAAGTCCTAGTTCTAAAAATAACTTTTCTACATATTCGGCAGATTTCATTACATCTTCCTGATGATTTTGATCAGAACTTATTGATTCAATTGCAACAAGTTCACTTAGAATTTCAATAGTGTTTTTTTCATTCATACTTTTAATTCTATATACTTACGTTTTATTTGTTATTCGTAAGAAATTGCTTCTAAGATATTTTGCCTAGAAGCTCTTATCGCTGGAAGTATTGCTGCAATCACACCTGCAACAATTGAAATTCCAATCCACATAAATGTCTGTGAAATTGAAACTGCAAAAACTGTGAAACCCTCATCTGCTAATGTTTGAATCAAGCTCCAAGCAAAAAATATTCCAAGACCAGTTCCTAGTGCTGCTCCAAATATAGAAATTATTGAAGACTCTATAAATATCATTCTTCTTATTTGTTTTCTGTAAGTTCCTATAGCTCTCATTAAGCCAATTTCTCTAGTTCTTTCATAAACCGAAAGAGAAAGTGTATTTGTAATTCCAAATAATGCAACAAAAATTGAAATCGACAGGAATCCGTATATAACATTAAGCAATACCTGTATTTGATTATTTGCTTCTTCAACTAACCCATCTTCATCTCTAATTTCCACACCTGGGTATTTTGCAACAATTGCATTTATTCTTTCTTCAAGAGCCTCTGACTTCTCGTTTACATTGAAATAAAGCTCAGTGTCTAAAGACTCATCTGTGAAAAACGAACTATTTTCTAATAAAACAAAAAATTCTGCAGGAGGTTGTGTTGACCAATCAAAAATGTAGGAAACAACAAAGGTTAACTTTCCTTCTTCTGGGATTGTTAATAAAACTTCATCACCTATTTGCAATTCCTCTCTTTCTGCAGTTTGTTTTAAGATTCCAAGTGCATTTTGTTTAAGAAAGTCATCACGTGTACCTGATATATCATCAGTTTTCACCAAATCAAAAACAGCTTCATCAACAGCTCCGAGTATCAATGGTCGATCATTGTAACCAACAACAGTAGCTCTGGTACGGGAGAGTTTTGTGACTTCATCAAGTTCGATTAATTCATCCGCCAGTCCGGTTGGGATTCCAGGTGAAGCAAAAACATTAGCTGCTCCAACTTGATAGTCAGCAAGTATTACCTCACTGATTAACGACTCTGCTTGGGCTTTAAAAGATGTAGTTATTACGTTTGCTAAAGATATAAGTGTAAGTCCAATCATCAATGCTGAGGCTGTTGAAGCAGTTCTTCTTGGTGTTCTCTTGGAGTTCTCTGTGGCTAGCTTTCCTAGAATTCCAAAAATAAAATTATAAATTCTGTCGAAGAGAAAGACAAAAGGTTTTGTAATTGATGGGGTGATGATAGATATTCCTACAAAGACTATTCCCGCTCCGAATCCAACTTGCTGTAGCGAAGATAGGTTTGGAATATCTAAGAAATCATAAAGTACTCCAAAGAGCATTATAAATCCTACTGCAGTCACAATTGTTCCTACAACTAATCGTTTAAAGAGAGATTTACGTTTTGGTGTTGAAATACTGTCTCTAATTGCCTCCATAGGACTAACTTGAGAGGCTTTTCTTGCTGGTAGTAGCGAAGAGAGAATTGTAACAGTGATCCCAATTATTAAACCTGTTACTGCAGCTTCTGTCGTTAAAACAAGAGGTCCATCTGGTAAGCCAAATTCAAAATACTGTAATCCTTCCTTCACAGCTACAGCTAGACCTATTCCTAAACCTATTCCTAAACCGGAACCAATGATGGACATAAAAAGTGATTCTGAAATTACAAGTCTATATATTTGTCTCTTAGAAGTTCCTAAAGCTCTAAGAAGTGACAACTCTTTGGTTCTTTGTAGTAATAAAATTCTAAAAGTGTTTTGAATAATAAATGCACCTACAAAAATTGCTATACCTGCAAAAACATTCAAAATAGTGTTAAAAAAATCTAAACCTTGTTTAATTGAGTCTGCTTGCTCTGCTGCTGCTTCTTGAGCATTAATAACATTTAAATTTTCACTGTCTATTCCAATAATCTTGTTTTTTATATCATCAACATTAAAATTATTTTCAACAACAACATTAATAAGGTCTACTTTTCCAACTGAGTCAAGAAGCTGTTGAGCTGTTCTAAATTCAAATAATGCAAAGGTTGCTCCGCCTGCAGCGAAAGCAGAGTCAGCAATACCAACGATAGTAAATGTAGCCGGAGTAGCGCCAGCTAATACTGTGACCTTATCTCCAATTTGGAAATCAAAATTTTCTGCAGTTACAGTATCCATTACGACTTCTTTTCTGTTGATTGGGGCCTTTCCTTCCAACAGAGTCCATTGTTTTGCAAATTCGCTACTATCCCACGCTGTACCAAAAGTAGGAGCAAAACCATTTGAGAGCAATACAGTTTCTCCGTCAACAACTTTTATAAACTGTGCAAAACCAACTACTTCTCCCCAAGCCGCTTTCACTCCAGGTAATTCTTGAATTTCTTGAATTCTTGTGTCGTTAATTTTTTTTACTTCAAAAGATATAGGACCTTGACCACCATCTCCACTAAAACCTTGGGCAAAATCTTCCTGAACTGGTTGAACAACGAGATCTATTCCCTCATAAATTCCAGAAAATAAGTTATCAAAAGCTGATTTGTTACTTTCAGAAAAAATATTTGAGGCAATGATGACTGCGACACCAAGGATTATTGATGAAGTTGTAAGAAATATCCTGACAGGATAAGTCTTAAGATTTTTCCATGCAATTAGAAAAAGAGGGCGCTTTGTAAATCCAAACATTATGCGTTAGTTAAAGCTGTAACCTCTGCAACAATTTCTTCTTGTGTTGGTTTCTCCAAGTCACTTGCAATTCTTCCATCTTTCAACATTACAACTCTTCCAGCAAAAGAGGCTGCATATGGATCATGTGTAACCATCACAATTGTTTGATTAAGATTTTCCACGACAGATTTCATAAAAGTTAATAACTCTCTACTTGATTTTGAATCTAAGTTACCTGATGGTTCATCTGCGAAGATAACTTCTGGCTTAGTTGCCATTGCTCTAGCAGCAGCAACTCTTTGTTGTTGACCACCGGATAGTTCATTAGGTCTATGGGTGAGTCTGTCTGCAATATCTACAGTCTCCACAACTTCTTTGACCCATTCCATGTCTGGTTCCCTTCCAGCAATGGATGCAGGCAAGGTAATATTTTCCTGAGCTGTAAGAGTTGGAATTAAGTTAAATGCTTGAAAGATGAATCCAAAACTATCTCTTCTAATTTTGGTTAACTCTTTATCGTTTAATGTTGCAATATCATTGCCCTTTAAGAAAATTTTTCCAGAAGTTGGCCTATCCAGTCCAGCAAGACAATGAAGAAGTGTTGACTTACCTGATCCAGATGGTCCCATAATTGCAGTGAACTCATTTTCTCTAAATTCAATATTTATATCATCAAGTGCTGTAACACTCGTCTCTTTTTCACCATATATTTTTGTAAGATTATTAGCTTCAATAATTTTTGTCATTTGGTTAATACTAGGTATTAATGTGTTATATCTGTATTTATAGTCATAACGGTATTTACATATTCTTTAACTTTACTTTTTGTTTATATGTTGTTTAAATAGTCATTATGTATAAAGTAAACAACTGGCATTGGTGGATTCTACATAAGTAGTGTCTTGTTGAGTTGTTCTTTATTTAACCGGGCACCGCCCGGTTTTTTTATTGTTTGTCACTGAAAATAATTATCCGGGCGAAACCCAGTAGATAGCTTAAATAGATTTTTACTACCAAGAAGTGAACTCAGGGTGAAACAATAAGTCTGGCAAATTCATAACCACTGGCATGATTTTCAATTTCAAATTCACCAGCTATGGTTAGTTCAATTTTTAGAATATTATCTTGACTTGGATAAACCATAAAATGTATGTCATATCCATGTACATGAATTTCTTTTTCGACATCTCTAGCTTCAAACTGTATAGAGATTTCTTCTCCTAAGTTATAATTTAAAACTTCGAGTTTATCTGGAACACCATCTGGAACGAAGAGGTAATAATCAAAAGGAAGCAAGCTAATCGGTTTGGGTGTTTCTTCATTCTCTTTATTGTTTTCGCTATCATGATCATGATCATGATCGCTATCTGGATCCTTAGGTTGAAGTGTAGTTGTGACTGCCTTAAAAGAACTTTCTTCTTCTGGGATAAGTTCTATTTCATTTGAAGTTGGTGCCTGGCTTGAGCATGAACTTATAAAAATAAAAAATATTAATAACTTTCTCATACACAAATCTTAATCCATTTAGGTGCTTATTAATTTGGGCTTTGCATTTACCTTTTTGAAAATAAAAGAAAATACAAAAAGTCCCGAAGCTACTAACGACATTGTTGGACCAGAAGGAAGATTAAAGTAATAAGAAAGATATAGTCCACTCACTGAGGCGATGCCTCCAAAAAGTGCACTAATTCTTATTGAAGATATGAACGTTTTACTAACTAGTTTTGCAGAAGCGGCTGGGATGAGCAACATACTTAAAACAAGTACTATTCCAACTGTCTGAAGAGATCCCACTATTGATAAAGATAATATGATTAAAAATAAGTAATTTAAAAAGCTAACGTTTAAATTCCGTACCTCTGCCCCAATGGGATCGAAGGAATAGAACAAAATCTGCTTAAAGAAAATAAAAAGAATACTTAAAACTATTAGGAATAATGCAAAAATTACAGCAACATCAAAAGAACTCACAGCAAGTATTTGGCCAAATAACAAATCTTCTAAATTTATTGAGACATCGAGAACTGATATCAAAACAAAACCTAAAGCAAAAAAAGAGGAAAAGATTATTCCAATTGAGGTGTCTTCCCCAATATCTGTATTTTTAATTATGAACCCCAGGAATAGAGCAATCACTACAGCTGCTGGAGCTCCGAGTTCAGAAATGCTGAAACCAAAAAATACACCGACAGCAATAATTGGGAGAGTTGAATGTGCCATTGCATCCGCCATAAAGCCCATATTTTTATTTATAGTAAATGAACCAAGAACTGAAAGCATAACCCCAGATAAAATTGCTGTAATTAATGCTCGAACCATAAAATCATATTTTAGAGGTTCAATAAAAGTTTCAATTCCCATTGTGAGCTCCATGGTGTCCAGGTGTATGTTCTCTTAACATTTGATTATGAGATCCATACATTTCTTCTATAACCTCTTCTGTTAAAACCTCTGAAGGATTGCCAAATGCACAACAGTGTCTGTTGAGACATAAAACTTCATCATATTTTTCCTCAATATTGTTTATGTCATGAGTTGCAATTAATATTGTTTTTCCATCTTGCTTTATCTCATTAATTATTTTCATAACATCCTCTTCGGCTCCAATATCTACAGCACTAAATGCTTCGTCGAGTAATAAAATATCTGCACCTTGTGTTAATGTTCTGGCTAGAAGGACTCTCTGTAATTGTCCTCCAGACAAATTGTTTACATTTTCATCAATTCTATTTAGAAGTCCTACTTTACTGAGGGAGTCCTCAATTAGATGATTATTTTTTTTACTAGAAAATGGATTAAAAGTCTTATTATTAATTAGACCCATTTCTACAACTTGTTTCACTGAAAGAGCAAAATTCCAATTTATTTGATTATTTTGAGGGACGTAACCAATAAAACTTTTTGCCTCATTTGGCTGCAATCCCTTTATCTTTAGTGACCCATGAGATAAAGGAGTTATTCCAGCCATAGCATTAAATAATGTAGACTTTCCTCCACCATTGGGACCAACTACTGCTACTAATTTTCCCTCAGAGATTGAAAAAGTAACATCGTCAAGAGCTAGTGCGTCACCATACTGTACGCAACAACCATCAGAAACTATCAGACTTTTATTTGTAATACTTATTAACTTTCACTTCTGTGACCATCCTAAGGAAGGTCAACCAAGTTTTCTACAATTAATCCAACATTCTCTATTAACCAATCACCGTATGATTGATTTTCTCTTAGAGTCTCGACCCATAAACCTGTAACAGTTTTTATATTAGCTTCTGCTGCTATTGTGTCTGCATATACAGATGGAGCTTCAGATTCAACAAAAATAACTTTTATATTGTTATCTTCAATGACATCAAGAACATCTACTAATTCTGCAGGTGATATTTCATCAGCTGAGGTTAAACTTGGAATAATTGTAGTAAGAACTTCTACACCATATCTAGCTTCTAAATAGCCAAGAGACTCGTGAGTTGTTATAAGTTTTCTATTTTTAGAAGGTACCGTTTCAATTAATGCAGATACTGTAGAATCTAATTCATTCAACTCACTGATATAAGCATCTGCTGCAGTTTTATATGCTTCAGAATTGCTTGGGTCAAGCTCTATTAGTTGATTCATCATTAATTCAACTGCCATTACAACTCTTAGTGGATCGAACCAAAAGTGTGGGTCTTCTGCACCGTGGTCGTGACCTTTATGGTCGTCATGACCTTCTTCATCATCATGGTCGTCATGACCTTCTTCATCATCATGGTCGTCATGACCTTCTTCATCATCATGGTCGTCATGACCTTCTTCATCATCATGGTCGTCATGACCTTCT
>Ga0228608_1000515_pt1 | contig 12302 bp, 6 predicted proteins | sample 9DmetaG_FD_190069 | JGI IMG/M metagenome (GOLD analysis project Ga0228608, IMG submission 190069) | Seawater microbial communities from Monterey Bay, California, United States - 9D | ecosystem: Environmental > Aquatic > Marine > Coastal | place: USA: California | collected 2016-11-15
AGGACCGGATCGGCCTCGACCGGTTGTCGCTCTACATGGCGCTGCGGGTTTCGACCGTAACGGATGATGCACAGGCGCTGTACCGGATCGGCTGGACCGTGCGGCGGCTGACCGGCGGACCCGCGCCGTTGGCGCGTCGATCGAGTTTGGGTGACCTCGAAACCTTTCTCGATCGGCGCGACCGCCCTGGGCAGGGGGAGCGCTTTGACTACGTCCAGGCGCCATCCCGCGTGGTCGAGATAGCAGAGCGCGAAGCCTTCGCGGACCGGGCCGCCGGATGGCTCGCGATAATAGATCAGGCCGCGGACCTTCATCCCGTGACGCGGGCCTGCATGGGCTTCCATCTCTGGCATGTCGCGGAGCTCTCGCCGGTCGACGATCCGTTGGAGGCGGCGGTGACGGCTGCGCGTATCGCGATCGCCGAGCTCGCGCCGTCAGGTAGCGCGCCCGGCGCAATCTTCGCCCCCATCGGCATGGGCGGGGGAAGTGGCTTCCGCTCGATCGGGGACCCGCCCGCGCGATTGGCGCGCTGGCTGAGTGCGATGGAGAACGCTACCTTCGCAGCTCTTCGTCGGCTAGAGGAAATCGAGGCTTGGGCGGCTACCGCGGAGCGGGAAATGGCGCCACTCTCAGGCAAAACGCCACCTATGCTGCGGGACATCTTCACGAGCTGGCCGCTGGTCTCGGTGCAAATCGCGGAGTGCTTGACCGGCGCGCATCGTGCGACGGTTCAGCGCAACATTGACTGGATGGAGGAGCGGGGACTGATCCGGGAAGTCACGGGGCAGGGGCGATATCGCATGTGGCGGATCGTCGAGACACGCGCGACAGAGGCAAGGTCGACCTCTGATCGAAATGATGGGCTGTCGGCCGAAGATCACTTCGAAGTGATGGCCGCACGGCAGTGACGGGGCCTGTCAGGCTTCCGCGTCCCGTAGGTCACGCAGAGCAGCCAGATAGCGATTCATGCGGCGCATGTCCTTTTCGGTCAGTGCAGACAAGCGCGACGCGTTCAGGTTGGTCTTGACCCGGCGCGCGATCTTGTTGCCTTTAGCCCGGCGAACGAAGGCCACGTAGACAGCCTCGCTGTCGCCTTCATCCTCGGGCCGCTTCGTGACAAGGCGCAAGGCGTCTAGCACAGTCGGCGAGAACCCTTCTTCCTCAAAGCGCTCGAATGTCCAGCCGGGGCCGTCCTCGACCACGTCATGCAAAATGCCCACGATCCGTTCGTCGTTGGTCTCCAATGACATCATCACCCGGAGCGGATGTAGCAGATATGGCGCGCCGGCCTTGTAGGTTTGTTCCCGATGGGCTTCCGCAGCAATTTCGATGGCGATTTGAAGGTTCAAGAGCTTCTCCTAGCGTATGAATATGATCGTGACCATTCGGTTGGTAGTTTTGGAACTTCACATCACTCCCACGGCGCAAAGTTTGGCGTGGCTACAATGATACGGTTCCTAAGAGCTTCGAGTTCTGGGGAAATTGCTGCGTGGGTTCCCTGATGCGGCAGAACTTCCCCGTGTAATTGTGCACGCAGCTCCATCCACCGTTCTTTCAGGACCTGCCAGTTGTGATCATCATAGGTTCCGCTGACAACGACAGGATGAATGCGTATACGTGGTGGATCGCCCTCGGCGTGCCCATACCAATTTTCCAAGTCTTTGAGCCAACAGCTGCCCTTGCGGTCCACGCGACCGATCTGTTGTTCGACAATACCCGGGTTCCATTCTGCATGCAGTATGACCACGGTGCGGCAGGCTTCATGCAGGTTTAACCCCTCTCGCCCAACGCGGGATTGAGCGAGAAGTACCATTGGCCAGCTGGAGGCGCGGTTGAACGCGGACTGCAGCAAGCGGCGTGTTTGAGGTGGGGTTGCGCCAGACATCATCCGGGCAAAATTGCCCTCGCGCCCGGAAAAGTCCTGAAGATACGATACCAGCCTAGACTGCAAAACACTGTCGTGTTCTCGCTCTTCATCGGTTGATAGGTCAACCAGTAGCCCTTTGAACAGCGCCAGCATTTCGTCGCCGGACCACGGTGCGTCTGCTCTCTCACGCCTGTCACCAAGCGCCTCCAGTAGTGCCCCGATATCGCCTTGGAGCTCTTCATCATCGTCATCCTGGCGCAAATAGCCAACCAACAGCGCGGCGGTATCATCCTGGGGTGCCAAGGCTTCGATTTCACGATGCAGCCTTGCAAGCTCTGTTCGGCGCGCACTGGACCATTTTCGATATTGCTCGGTCAGTATCTGGTTGATCGAAGTGATACCGCCTGTCGTTACACAGAGATCATGGTCGTTCATGGCGGCAAGAACGGCGGGTTCGCTCTCGTCCCGTACTTTTGAGGCTGGCCAGTGCCGTCCGTCTCTGAGCCGCCGGAGCATTTCGCGCGCGTCCAGTAGCCAGGTTAGCGCATTCATCGGAGTTATGAAACGCCCGAAAACGAGAACCTTTTCGTCTCGTTCGGCATAAGACTCGATAAGGCGAACTGCGGCTAGTATCGCAGGATGGGTGTAGATATCCGCAGGCTGGCCACGGAAGGCATCGAACCAGAACGACCGCGGGCCTTCTAACTCATCTTCCTGCAGCAGCTGTTCAGCAGTTTCGGCTTCGGGTGCGAGACCAAAGCCGTACCCTTGGGCGACCGAAAGTCTTGCACGCTTCACGCGATGGTCATCCTGCGGCAGGATAGAAAGCGCTTCAGCTGCACAAAACCGACGCAGCCAGTCGCGCGTGAACCCCTCCGTTGTCGGAGACACTTTCAAGTCCTCGACGACACGATAATCTCCATGCGCTTCCTGAAATGCGCGAATCTGCGGGTCGTGGCGCTTGTTACGCCGCAGGACAAACGGGCGCAGGGCATGCTGGAATCGCGAGGACGTGTTCTCGAAACCTTCGGTCAATGGGTTATCGAGTTCCTCGATCTGGATGCGTTTGACCATGTCGACATAGCCGCCGATCCATTCGGCGAGTTCGGCGAGCGAAGTAACATCCTCGCCGTCGTCCCGCCCGCTGATCCGGCCCAGTGTGTCAATCCATTGAGCAGAATCCAGTTCAACAGGCGTGGCCGTCATCCCGAAGCGGAATGGATCATCAGCCGCCCAACTTACTGGTCCGAGAATGCGCGAAAGGCTGGAATCTTCCCCGCGGGCCTTGTGGGCTTCATCAACGACGATCAGGTCGAACTGACCCAGCCCATAACCTATGAGTGGCAGGATCTTGCGCTTGTATTCATCGGCCGCAAGCCATCGGTGGTCGCCGGACAGATCATCAAGCACGCTCCGACACAAACCGTGTTCAATGATAGCATCGGCAATCATCTGGGCGGCGCGGCGGGTGGCATGGACCTGGCCAACCTCACCACGACGAAAGTTGTTACGCATGAAATTACGCCGTTGCCCGGCCAGCAATCGCGCAACATTCGGAAGCAATTCACGCCGCCATCCGGCTGCCGGACCATTGCTCGCATTTGGGAAGCGCATCGCTGCAAATGTATGAGAGATCATCAAGACCTCTTCATCGGCCCATCCCTTTTGGGGTAATTCGCGTTGCTGCCTACGGTTCCTTAGCCAGCCCTTGTGCTTGCGTTTGTGTTTTTCGTTTCCTTCGGCATCTTCCTCGGTGAGGAAAACTGCGATAAACCCGTCATAGCTGCGCAATGGCAGCAGGGTCTGGTCATCAGGGTGAAATAGCCTCAGTTCCTTCTGCCACTGCACGCCCAACCCAGCCGGAAGGACAATCGCAGCTCTGCCGCCTGCCTTGCGAACTGATGAAATGAGTGCAACCGCTATTCGGGTTTTGCCCATCCCGACTTCGTCGGCCAGCAAAGCGGCCCGCTTACCGGATCTGATCCGCGAGGCAAGTTGCGCAACAGATGCGCGCTGTCCAGCATCAAGCGGTTCATCCGTCTGTTGCGACGCGAGCTGCTCCAGATAATCGGCGACCTTTATCCAATCCATGTCACATGCCCTCGTCAACCCAAAGCGACGGCAGGCCATCGATCTTCCATTCCCGAGCTACAGCTTTCAACGATTGTTCCAGCAGGGTCAGGTCGACATCCTCAGGGCACATCCGCGGGTCCATCAGTGCCAGCAAGGGATTTGCCTTCGCATCGCGAAAAAAGCTAATCATCGGCTGCTCCTGCTTGCAGATCCCGCGCAAAATCTGACGCAGTTCTCGACACCAACGCTGCCAATCTCGCGGGTCAAGTCTTGCCTGGGTCTCGCCAAGCCGCACCAGAAGACTCATCATCCGGCGAATAGCATAGGTTGCGGGTGGCAACTCCGTGGTGTCTGAGGCTTCCACCATCGGCTCGCCGCCTTCGGGTCCGTCATCGGGCTGATCTGCGTCCAAAGGTTCTGGGAATGCCTGCAGGCCGGCCAAGACGTCTTCCACAGTCAATTCGGATGGCCGTGGTACAACAAGCACGCCCTCCGCAATCACGGGAACGCGCCAGCCACCGTGTGTCAGCGTGACAACGGCTGGAGCAGGCGCAGGCCAGATGCAGGGCGTGGGGCCCGATGCACCGTCCGGACCCATGACATCCAGAACAATCCCGCCTGGCGCATAAAGCGTATCATCTTTCCAGATCAACCAAGACACTGGCGGCAGGGTTTCAGGCTCCTCGGGGGGTACAAACCCGCTGCCAGACTGTAGCTTCGAAGGTTCGACGGTCTCGTTGAACTGGATTGGCAACAGGGTCGCAAAATCATGCTTGCTGTTCTTTCGGCTGCGCCATTTCAAGCCTTTGGGAAGATCGACGACAACGCCCGCTTCAAGATTGCCACCCGCGCTTGCGGCCTTTTCAAATCCGTTCCGGCTGAGATTTCCCGACCCTAAATAGACGCGCCCAACGGCCTCGTCATGCCCTGCACCGAGCAATACAAACTTAGCGTGAAGTCGCCCTTCCTCGCCATGCATAGCGGAAATCGGGCGCCGGAGATTCCAACCGGCCGCGGTCAGGGCCGGGCCACGCATGGCCAGACCTTGACAGGACAGCGGATTCAAAAACAGGTCCAAAGTCGCAGATTTCTTCAAGAGCTTTTCTTCGATCAGCTTCTCGCGAAACCTCTCAACAGCCCCGCGCCACCATCGCCTTCTGCTTCAAAATAACCGGACCCAAGGATTAGGCGGTCTGCCTTTTTTCCCAGTCCAAGCCGATCGACAACCTGTGGGAGCAAAGCCTGAGACCGGCTGTCGATGAAGCGTGGCGGCAAGGTAGAGGCCGGAAGGTGACCGATCTCGTCCTCAAGCCGCGCATAGGGCAGTGCGCAGTCATATTCCCGTTCGATCAGCGCGCAATCCCCGCGTTCACGCAGCCATTCGAACATGTTCCAGGCCGCCCGAATATCTCCGATATCCTGATCTCTCGGATTATCGGTGTGAAGATCAATTGACCAGAACAGGTCGATACTGTCCGTCAACGGGCCTTGCGTCCAGTTTCCCGTGCTGACGGCGAGCCTGATGATATATCCATCTTCATCGCGTTTGCAAAATCCCAGCAAAGCAACCTTGGCATGCAACAGGTTGTAACCTCGATCCTGAAGCCGCATCCACATCCAGGCAAGGCCCAGTATATCCGAAATTGCGTTCATTGTCGAGTGAATGAACGCGGCTAATACGGGGTGCGCCATTTCTCCAGTAAAGCTGCGCCGGATCTGCCCCATCACATTGGGCGTTGCCGTAAATCCGCAGAAGAAACCGAAATCCCCGAAACAATCCTTGGGCGGCATGAAGAGGGTGATAAGCGTTGTGTTCATGATGCCGGTTCTTCACCTGCTGAGTCCCGACATCCTGGGTTCGGATCGCCGTTCAGTTAGGTCGCAAGGCAATGAAGATTGAAAAGTCGGAATAACTGAGGTGCGAACTCGGCATCATTGAAGGGTTCGTCTGCATCGATGCTTGGCATCTCGCCGGCCGCTGGTCCCAGACTGATACGATCATCCCGCCACCTGATCACCGTTCCATCGCGCTCGGCCAGCTTTTGAAGAAGCTGTTGGTCGGGCAAATCCTGGACCTCTGAAAGGAATTTCCGGCTGCTTGACTCATCTGCTGCGTCAATTCTGGCGCCCAGCTGGCGCGCACAATGGCGAAGCGCCGCGAGGGGCTCGCCCACGTTTTTACTGGCCTCGTCGAACGGCAGCCAAGCATCCTCATTGGCATCGCGAAGCTGAAGCAGACGTTCTTCCAAGCGATACAACACCGCGAGTGCGGCACTGCGCAAATCCATGAAAGCCGCCCCCGCGCGCAGGTCCGTCCAATGGTCGGCAGTTATCCCGCTGAGCGGTTCAACAGCATCGAGCTGAGCTGCACTGGGCCCGGTCTTGAGTGCCACAAGAGCACGCCGACGCAACGTGGACGGATCGTCACCTCCGACAAGCCGGGCCAAGATCAGCTTGCGAACGTCGGGTGGGACGGCAGCATTTGGCGACAGGTCTTCAATTACCTTATTCAAACCATGAGGGGATCCCCCATGTGCCCATGCGCCCAGAACACGACGGTAGTTTGCCATCACCGGCAGGTTTAGCATCTGCGCGCCTGCGGTGTGGATGGTGAAAGCACCAAAGCGACTGCCCTGCACGAAACCAAGCGCAACCAGTGGTTGCACCATGGCCATGCGGATGGGTTGAACCACATAGGTGCCGCGTCGCTTGAGATTCTTGAAACTCCAGTCTTTCAGCCCTTGCATCTTGCGTAGACCGCGCACGCGACGGTCCGCCAAGCCCTGCTCGGTGGCTTTTCGCATCATCAAAGCCTCGACGGCGTTGCCGACTGGCAAGGCCGAAACACCTAGCTCCTCGGCAATGGACACCGCCAAAACCGACCAGAGAATCGGCATCGGAAACCACATGCCACCCAAGCCTGGTACTGAACGATCGTTGAAGTGCCGCACGGCGCTAGCAAGGCCCAGGTTCTGCTGCCTGCGCTGCGAAATGATGGTGTCAGGCGCGAGTATTCCCCAGGGCATCAAGAAGTACTTTCTTGATGCCCTGAGGCAGAAATAGAGGCCAGGTTCAGAAAATCCAGCCGCCCATGATCAACCCAAAATACTGCCACACCATTCAATTTGTACGTCGGGAATATGTCTCGGACCAAATCTGCATAGGCAGAAAGCTGCGGCCAATAGGGGCCAAAACCTTCGCCCGCTCCGCCGGTCTTGTGGTCGATCAACAGGCATCCCTCCGGCCCCAATGCCAACAAGTCGATCGTGCCAGGCATCTCAGCACCCTCTTTAGTGTGTCCTAGCAAAGGAATTTCACTGAGCAGATCGGTGTAGCCGTCGGCCGAAAGCCAGGTCTTCAGTGCCTCTGCCCGCTCTGCCACCAAGTTGAGAGTCGCATCGTTAAGTCCGGTTGCCGTTGGCAAGGCTGTGATCATATCAGGCCGGGTCAGGCATGTGCGCAAGGCGAGGTGTAGCGCCGTGCCTCGGGCTGCATCGCTGACCGTGCGGGGCCATGGTGTGCCCAAACTGATACCCTGGCTTTCTGGTGCGGGCTGGGCCGTTGTGGCTTGTGATGGTTGCAACCGCCAAGGCGTCAACATCATAGGAGGCAATGGGGTGGCGCTGCCGGGCCGGGGCGTATCAGTGATCGCTCCCGCCAGATACTCGGTGAAGCCTGCATCTTCGGGCATCTGCGTGATGATGGCCGGGCAATCTACTACGCCAATGCGCAATCTATCACGACCGACCTGCGGCTCGCAGGCATCTGTGAAGACATGGAACAGGCACTTGGCTTCCGGAGCTTCCTCGTCACGCTCCTTCAGGAAGCTTGGCCACTCTAGAACCAGCCGGTCGCGTGCCCGGGTCAGGGCGACGTATAGAAGGTTCTTCGCATTTGCCTCGAAATCTGCGCGCCGATCCTCGATGAACCGTCGCTCTGCCTCTGGGGCGGCAAATCCCGGCGTGTGGATTAGTGCGGCTGAGGCCAGCACGGCGTCCATATCGTCGATCTTGTGAAGCGCGGTGAACCGGGTTGCCGTACTGCCCGGCCAGTCTTCGATCCAGTGGTCGAATTCAGCGACTACGGTGATCGGCCATTCGCGACCCTTGCAGGCGTGCCAGGTGACTATCTCTACCGCTTCGGCGCTGTTGGCGGCAGGGTCGGGGCGGCGGTCGAAATCGCGCTCACCCGCTCGGGCATCAAGCCAGCCCAGAAAAACCTTGGCGCTTTCGCCATGGAACCCGGCTGCGGCCTTTAGGTCGCGGTGGGCAGATTCAAAGTCGCTCGCTTCAGCCTCTAGTCGCAGAAGGTCCGCACGCGCTTGAGCCTTATCGGGCTGGCGGTCAGCCCAGAGCCGCAGCCCGGATACATTAATCACCAGATCCAGTGCGTTGGAAATCGGCAAACGTGCAAGACGGTCCGACAGAGCCGCAAATCGCATGAGAACCGGATCATCCGCTAGCCGCCCTTGAATCTGCGCGGTCATTGCAGCTTGTAGGCTCAGTGGGTCGGGGCCGAGGGTGCGCAGCACAAGCGCCGCATTCGTATCGGCTGGGTTCGCGGCATAGCTCAGCGCGGCGCGTGCTGCCTGTACAACTGGACTGGTCGCCCAGCCATCCTCAGCGATGCGGACCGGCACGCCGCGCGCGCGCAATTCCTCGGCATAGCGGGCTGCCGTCGCGTGCTTGCAGACCAGCAGGGCTATGTCAGAGGGACGTACGCTCCTCGGGGCCTTGCTGTGCCGGTCGGTGATCGTTTCGTCCGCTTTCAAGATCTGGGCGATGCGCTCGGCAATGTGCTCCTGAGGTTTCGAGAAGTTTCTCACCCCGCGCCCTTTGACGATGTTTAGCACCTCCAGCGCTGGACCGGTCACTGGATCACGGGTCGGGGACAGCGAGTTATAGCCTGCGCCAAACAGCCCTGCGCCCATGGCATTGACGAAGTCCATCACCGCCGGTGTTGACCGCCAGTTGCGGTCAAGGGGTTGCGTCGCATCGGGGTTCGCCGATGCAAGGGCTTGCGACAGGCGCGGGTCTGCCCCCTGAAACCCCATGATCGATTGTTTTACATCCCCCACCAGCAGGGTGCGCGGCGCGCGGGCACCGAGCTGCCAGAGCAGCGCGAATTGCACCGGGTTGGTGTCCTGAAATTCGTCGATGATGACGCAGTCAATCTCATCCAGCACAGCTTGGCGCACTGCTGGATCGGTGCGTAGTAGCTGTTCTGCACCTGCAATCATGTCGGCATAGTCAATCAGCCCAAGCGCCTTTTTGCGCGTCTCATAAGCCTCCATCACCTCCTGCACACAGGCGATCAGGCAGCGAAAGTGCAGCTTCGCATCGGCCATTGGACCGGGATGTGAAGGCAGCACCTCCGCAGCCTGCATGATCGCAAGCACAAGGTCATCGTACTCCTCGGGTGTCTTCGTGCGGCTGTTCGAGGTGAAGAGGCTGCGCAGTGACTGCCAGATGTTCCAGTCCCGGTCCAGCAGGGTCGGGTCGCGGTCAACGCGACGAAAGAGGGCAAGGTTCTTTTCCAGCGCCTCGCGGGGGCCTTTTGCGGTGACGCCGGCCATACCGCCCTCAGGAAAGGCCGTAAGCATCGTGGAAACCGCATTCGCGAACGCATCACGTGCGGCTGCGGGATCCGCGAGCACCTCGCCATAGATCGTATCGAGCCGCGCCAACGCGGGTGCGATCAGGCCCGGATCACGGCCCTTGTCACCCAGCCCCCGCAACAGGTCGATCATCGACAGAACCCGGCCTCGCAGGGAATCTTCGACCGTTTCGCCCTTTTGCCAGTTGGGCTGATATCCGAACCTCTCAGGCTCCGCCTTGATCGGGTCAAGCGCCTTGGCATGAGCCAGCGCCTGTCGGATCAGCAGGTCCCGCTCCGCATCGCCAAGGTGGCGCGGTTGCAGCGATGCGCCAGCTGCTAGCGCATGTTCTGTCAACAGCCGCAGTCCCAAACCATGGATGGTAGAGACATAGGCGCGTTCCACGGCCATGGCCTCGGCGACCAGCCCGTCCGCAAGAAGACCCGCCCGAATACGTTCGCGCAATTCGCCCGCGGCGGCTTCGGTAAAGGTCACTGCGAGGATACGTTCGGGCCGCACCACGCCGCGCTTCACCCAGTCGGAAAGCTGGGTCTTGATACGATGGGTTTTCCCGGCGCCCGCGCCGGCGGGCACGATGACCAATCCTCGGTCTGAATCTGCTCCTTCCATGGTCATGCCTCCTCGATCTGGCGAATGAACGCGGTAACCAGGGTCGAGCCGTCAGTCAGTGCATAAGGTGTGAACCCCGCCTCTTTCTTGAAAAAACCCTCGTCGGCCGAGGTGTTCAGCACCACCCGCCCGGCGCCAAGCTGCGCCAGCCGTTCAGCAAGCATTGCAACAGCCGCATTGTTGACGGCGTCTCCCATGTCGCGGGCGGGGGATCCGTCTGCAGGCACAAGGCCGGATGTTAAAAGCCCACCATCATTCATCAGGTGATAGGCAATGCCGACCTTTCGGCCGATCAGTGGGTCCATCCCGTCGCCGTCGCGCCGATTGGGACGGGCAAGCATGTCACGATATAGCCCTGCCTGCAGATCCCATCCTGCCTCCATCCGCCTGCGTCGGGCCGATGTACCGCTTTTCTTGTGATCGACGACAAGCAGCGCGCCGTCAGGCAACTCAAGGATCGCGTCGGCCTTACCGTGCAGGTTGATGCCATGCGCCTCACCGGCCAGCCAGATCTCGTTACCGATGATCTTTGCACCAAGCGCCAGCAGATGTTCGCGCCACCGCAGCGCTGCCTGAAGGATCTCGCGTTCCAGCCCGCTGCGCTCCATTTCCCATGATGCGCTACGCAGAAACCCCGCATGGCGGGTCAGCGCGCGATCATAGGCCTCGGTAACCGCAGCGGTCAGTGCCGCAGGTTCTGGTACGGGCTGGTCTTTGAGGAATACATGTTCAAACACGTCATGGGCTATGTTGCCCTTGGCCATGACATCAAGTTCGTCTGCCGACCAAGACATGTCGCCGGCTCCCACCTCGTCCAAAAGCCACGCCAGTGGGCTGACTAGAAGCGTTTCCAGCCGGGAGGGTGATTGAGGTTTTGTTGTTCCATCATCCTTGCGGCGCAGCGCCAGCAGGTCGAGGCCGGGGAAAGACAGGGCCTCGGGCAGATCGTCTGGTTCCGGCAATGGCGGCAGGCGGTGGTGCGCCACAGGCCAATCGCCGTGCGGCAATCGCGACAGGTCCAGGATCAGATCCTGCGCATCCTCGACACCCGATATCGCCCGCGCGACCAAGGAAAGCCCGGCCGAGGGTTGCTGCCGTGCCCCAGACAGATCGCGCCACGGGATCAGAAAGGTAACTGTGCCGGTAACCGCCTGAAGTTGCTGATCGAAAAGAGACAGACTTTGCGCCAAACCCTCAGCCCGGCCGCGAAGGTGCAGCCCTGTCGTAGCTCGTATCGTGATGATTTCGCTGTCCAGAAACATCGGATTGGCGCGCGGACGCGTCGGATACAGACCATCGGTGAAATCCGTCACGATCAGATGCCGGCAGGGCCGCCACGGAGTTTCCTTCGCAGACCAGAGGCTGACACCTTCAAGGTTGCGCTCTGGATCGGCACTTGATGGGGATGCAATCTGGATAGCGCGCAGGATCGCTTCCCAGTCTGGGCTACCCTCGCTGGGCGGGATCGACAGACGGGCGCGGACCTCCTGCCCCTGCGCAATGCGCTCACAGATACGGTCGATCAGGAAACGCAGTTGGGCCAGACTGCCCGCTGATGCGCGAATGTCCGTCCAGAGGTCTTTGTGCGCGGAGGTAGGCGAAAGGACCTCTCCCCGAAAATCACCATCAATCAGGCTTTCGGCGAGATCGCGCCCAGTCTGTGCGGACCATGGCATCAGCGGCGACAGGGCGAGGCTGGCCAGAACCATCGCAGGTGTGGGTGTTCGCTTGGCCAGTGCCAGCTGAAGTGCTGTCTCACCAATGATGTCGCGCTCGGGCAGGCTGGCGGGAAGCCCGGAAATCGGCACGCCCTGCGCGGCAAAGGCGCGGGCAATCTGACGTGGGTCACCTGAGGCCAGCACAGCAATCTCCCGCGCCGAGATACCGCTTTCGATCAGGGCCCGCGCGCGGGCGACGGCAAAGTCAGCGCAGGCAGCCAAATCGCGCAGACCATAAAAGGCGAGGCTGTCATCCTTTGGCCCGGCCTCGATTGCTGCCTCGGCCACCCCGCCCTGCAAAGCGTGCAGTCTCGACCCTTCACGCGCCGCGCGCCCCTTGGCGGGTGCCTCTACAGCCCCGAATTCCTGCTGAAGCCTTGCATAAAGAGCCCTCATTGCAAGGCTTCAGCAGGAATTC
>Ga0228608_1000518_pt1 | contig 12288 bp, 7 predicted proteins | sample 9DmetaG_FD_190069 | JGI IMG/M metagenome (GOLD analysis project Ga0228608, IMG submission 190069) | Seawater microbial communities from Monterey Bay, California, United States - 9D | ecosystem: Environmental > Aquatic > Marine > Coastal | place: USA: California | collected 2016-11-15
AAGGTCGTTCTTGAGAATGGCCCCGATGACCGCATTGACCATGTATATCGTGAGCGTGAGATTCGCCATAACGACATAAAGATTGTTTACCCCAAAGCAAAACTCTCCCCCAAGATGCAGGATATGGTTAATCGCAAGGGTGATGAGAAGTGCAAAGTTCTTGAGGTTGTATGTCGCCTGTATGACAAGCCCAACCAAGAGCGTTACGGCTACTACGCCATTGATAAAACTCATGGCGAGTTAATCTTTGAAGACACCTTTGAAGGCGTGGGCAGCAATCCGTTTGTTTGCTTCCGCTGGTCTAAAGCTGCTGGCGAAGTATATGGTCGCGGCCCATTGGTAAACGCTCTGTCTGCAATTAAGACAACCAACCTTACAATCCAGCTTGTATTGGAAAATGCACAGATGGCTATCTCTGGTATTTACCAGATGGACGATGATGGGATTATCAATGTCGATACGATCAATCTTGTGCCGGGGACTGTCATTCCTAAAGCACCCGGCTCAAATGGGTTACAACCTGTTGCGGCAGCCGGAAGCTTTGATGTTGCCAATCTTGTTCTTAACGACATGCGGATGAACATTAAGCGCGCATTGTATAATGATATGCTCGGTGATCCGAACCGGACACCCGCCACGGCTACCGAAATTGCAGAACGCATGGCTGACTTGAGCCGCCGTATTGGTTCTGCCTTTGGTCGCTTGCAAGCAGAGATGGTTCAGCCCATTCTGCAACGCGTAGTTTACATTCTGCGTAAGCAGGGTCGCATTGATCTCCCAACAGTTAATGGTCGTGAAGTAAAAATTCGGAGTGTATCTCCCTTGGCGCAAGCCCAGTCTAATCAGGACATCACAACTGTTGCGAGATTCCTTGAGGTAGTTGGTGCAAACTTCGGGCCGGAGATGGTCAACTTGCTTATCGACTCAGAAGAGACAGCGGTTTACTTGGCTAAGAAGTTTGGCGTTCCTGATAACCTAATCAGAGACGAAGCCGAGCGTGAACAGATTCAACAGATGCAACAAATGATAGCGCAAATGCAAGCGCAGCAACAAGGCGGTGGTGTGGTATAGATGTCACATATTGGAGTAGATGGTTTTCCTCGACCACAAAAAGAGGACGAAAAGATTTCTATGGATATTAAGGCCTTGCTGGGAACTCCGGCAGGCAAAGAGGTTCTTCGCTATCTCCGTTCCATTACATTGGATGCGGTAGCTGGCGGAGGCATTAGCGATGGCGAACTCCGTCACTTGGAGGGTCAACGCTTTATAGTCGCGCTAATTGAACGGCGCATTAACCATGCAGAAAAGGTAGAAAGTAAATGAGTGAAGCAACAGATAATGTGGAAGCGCAAGCCGAAGCACCTGAAGCCGTAACAACTGAGGTAGCAGACAGCCGCCCTGAGTGGCTTCCTGAAAAATTTAAGTCTCCAGAAGATTTGGTAACTTCTTATTCCTCCCTAGAGAGCAAGCTAGGTAAGGGGCAAGATGAGTTGCGCGAATCTATTATGGGTGAAATTGAGCAAGAGGCTTTTGCTAATCGCCCTGAATCATCTGGTGATTACACCCTTCCAGAGGGTGCTGACGAGCTGGCAGATGATCCTAATGTAGATTGGTGGGCAAACTTTGCTTGGGAGAACGGTTTCTCTCAGGATGAGTTTAACGAAGGTTTGGCTCGTATGATGCCCGACCAGCCCGACCTTGACGCTGAGTCCGCCAAGCTGGGTGACAACGCCGAGGCTCGTATTGAGGCTGTGGCACTGTGGTCGCAAAAGAATGTCCCTACTGAACTGAGTGGTGAGATTATGCGTCTTGGTGAAACTGCCGAGGGTATTGAACTCCTCGAGCATTTCATGGGTGCAATGTCTGACACTTCTGTTAGTGGCGATATTACTGCCCCGACAGTTCTCGACAAGGCTGAGTTGGAGTCTATGATGAAAGACCCGCGCTACTGGGATAACACTCGACGCGATGCAGCTTTTGTCAAGCAAGTTGACGAAGGCTTCGCTAAACTTTATAAATAAGTAATACACGAGACCCCTCCTAAACACCGTCCCTCTTTCGATTGGGGCGGTGTTTTTTATATTGCTAAAATACATTGTTTCGGGCATTATTCTTTTGTTAGAGGCCCGATGATACGCGGATAGCCCGGAAACGGATAACTAGATGATGCAACGCACGGACAACCATTCCTGACATTGTAACTGAAACTTCTAAACTGGAGAATGAAAATGGCTAATACTATTGATCAAGCCTTCATCACGCAGTTTGAATCTGATGTTCATTTGGCGTATCAGCGTATGGGGTCTAAACTCCGTAACACTGTCCGTCAGGTTAATGGCGTAACGGGTTCTACTGTTAAATTTCAAAAAATTGGTAAAGGTGCTGCTAACACCAAGTCTCGTAACGGCGATGTTACTGGCATGGAAGTCGCACACACCAACGTATCAGCAACGCTGACCGATCACTACGCACCTGAGTATATCGACAAGCTGGACGAACTGAAAACCAACATTGACGAACGTCAAGCTGTTGCTCAGTCGGCTGCTTATGCTCTGGGTCGTAAGACTGACGAGTTGATTGTTGCTGCTCTCGACGCTGGCGCAAACAGCACTCAGATTGCTGACACTTCTGGCGCGCTGGTTAAAGGCGACTTGCTGACCCTGTTTGAAACAATGGGTTCTGCTGACATTCCGGAAGATGGCAACCGCTATCTTGCAATGTCTCCTGCTGGTTACGCTGACCTGTTCAGCATCAACGAGTTCGCATCTAGCGATTTTGTTGGCGACCAAAACCTCCCGTTTGCTGGCGGCATGACAATGAAAGAGTTCTTGGGCTTCAAGATTTTCTCAACGTCTGCTGTTGCTGGCGGTAAGAACTTTGCCTACCATAGCTCTGCTATTGGTCTGGGTGTTGGTTCTGATGTTCAAACCGAAGTGAACTATGTGCCGCAGAAAGTGGCTCACTTGGTCACTGCTCACATGAGCATGGGTGCTATCGGTATCGACGATAACGGCATCTACGAAGTTCTGGACAACAACTAAGTCTGGTAGGGGAGCGGTGGGAAACTGCTGCTCCCCCCTTTCTTGACGAGGTAAGTATGACATCCACAGTAGCTAACAGTGCTATCGACATTTGTTCACGGGCTTTGATCCTTATTGGGGCAGAGCCTATTACTTCGTTTGAAGACAATACAACAGAGGCACTGGTCGCTGTTAATATGTATGAAGACGTAGCGCAAGCTAGTCTCTGCAACACACGCTGGCGTTTTGCTACTGAGCAAGCGCAGCTTAGTCGTTTATCAGATGAGCCGACTGGACGCTTTGATGCGGCCTATCAGCTTCCATCTAACCTTTTGATGCTTAACGCCGTTACTGTAAATGATAACAATACGAACCATACAATCTACGGCGACAAGGTATTTACCAACACCTCAGACCAAGATCAGGTTATTGCTGATTACATCTATCGTGCAGATGAGTCTGATTGGCCTTCCTACTTTACACTTGCTGTCGAGTATTCCCTTGCTGCCATCTTTGCAAGTTCTATTGCTCGGAACGAGGGTCTGACACAGATTATGGAAATCAAGGCAAACAACCTTATGGCAAAAGCCCGTAACCTTGACAGCCAGCAGAACACGACACGCAAACTTACGACTTCGAGGTTTATCACTGAAAGGCTGTCATAATGGCGAAGATTAAGATTCCGCTTCACAGCTTTCAGTTTGGCGAACTTAGCCCATCCTTTACATCCCGTGTGGACGCTGCTGTGTATCAGGCTGGCGCGCAGAAGGTGCGTAACTTTATTATCATCAATGAGGGTGGTGTAAAGAAACGCGCTGGTGGTGAGTTCATCTATCAGTTTAGCGATACTGTAACTCCTGCAAACGAGTTAGAGATTCGCATTGAGCCGTTTATCTTTTCGGATGACGAGCGGTATATCTTTTGTTTTAAGAACAACGCCCTCGATATTTTCTTTATCAACCCGACTACTGGTGAAGTTGATACCACACCTGTCAGCCTGTCTGGCTCTAGCAGTTGCCCGTGGACAACGGCAAAGCTAAAAGAAATTACAATGGCCTCCTCTGGCGATGTAACAATCATCTGCCATGAAACCTTCCCCCCTCGTCTTATTCGCCGGACTGGGTTGAAGACCTTTGTCTCTGAGGTGTTTGAGTTTGAGGACAATGGTAATGATGATTCTCCAACACACCCCTACTACAAATTTCAAAAGGGTGGTGTTACACTAGACCCTGCGGCTACGTCCGGCACGAATGTTCTTGTAACTGCAAGCAGTAGTTACTTTGTATCAGGTCACGTTGGTTCGTATCTGCTAATTGGTAATACGCCTTGTGAGATAAAAACATATGTTAGCGCAACTCAAGTTAGGGTGGACATTACTGGCACGATACTTCGTCGCCTTGCGCCAGACTCTATTGAGGTGTTTGCTGGCACTAGTGCTGTTCAAGTTACTATGCCTCTTCACGGTATGGGTGTTGGTGACGTTTTTGTTATTGATCGCGTGGGGGCTTTGGGAGGTCTTAACGCCTCTCACATGGAGGGAACAAAAACTGTAAGCAAGGTTATTGACCTTAATACATTTGAATACACTGCTGGGTCTAATGCCTCTTCTTCTGCCATCGGTGGCGGTTCTGTTGAAATCTCAAGCGGTGCTGCTACCCCAGAGTGGTATGAGCAGTCTTACTCTGCTGTTCGCGGCTACCCTGCTGCTGTAACATTCCACGAAGGTCGCCTGTGGTTTGCTGGCACGACAGCACAGCCCGGTCATGTCTGGGCTTCCAAGTCTGCCAACTTCTTTAACTTCGACATAGGCACGGGGGCGGACAGTGATGCCATTGATCTTAACTCTAACTTTGGTGAGTTCTCTCATATCCGTCATCTTGTGGTTAATCGTGACCTACAGATATTCTCTGCTTCTTCTGAGTCATTCATTCCTGCTTTCACTGATAGGCCTGTTACCCCTGCAAACGCCATAATCAAGCGTCAAACACCCTATGGTTCATCCTATATGCGACCACAGCCCTTTGATGGTGCAACCCTCTATACGCAAGCCTCTGGCAAGATGTTGGGGTCTTATGTGTATAGTGAAGTGGAGCAAGCCTACAACACAGAGAATGTGTCTGTGACTGCTACCCATCTGATGCGTTCTCCCATCCAATCTGCAAGTATTAAAGGTGGCTTTGACCGGGCTGAGTCATACTGCTTCCTGATTAACAATGATGGCACTATGTCTGTCTTCTACTCCTCTCGCGGCGATCAACGCGCTGGGTGGATGCTGTGGGATACATCGGGCAAGTTCCACAGTGTTTGCGCTGTTGACCGCAATGTGTATTCCATTGCTGTTCGGGATCAGGGCGATGGCACTAATCGTTACTACCTTGAGAAGTTTAACGAAGAGATGCCGATGGATTACTGCGATGAGTTCACTGGCACTGCTGGTGTGTTTGATGTTAGCAGCCAGTTCTCTGATGGTGCTGTGGTTCGTGTGGTTAGCGGCACAGATTACATTGGCGAGTTTACTGTGGCCTCTGGGGAGGTTGATGTATCTAGCGTTAAGGAAATTACGACAGCTTACATTGGTTATCAATTCACCCCCATCCTACAGACAATGCCCATTGATGCGCTGATGGGTGGCGGCCCGATGACTGCTGCGCCGCGCAAGATTGATATGGTTACTCTTGATTTGCAGGATACTTTGTCTGCATCGGTCAATAGTAAGGATATGATTATCAGGAATGTAAACGATGATTTTTCTTTGGATAGGTCTAAGTTTACTGGTAGAAAAGAGTTTAGGTTAATTGGTATTTCAAAAGACCCGTCTGTTACAGTTAGTCAGTCTGTTCCTTTTGATTTACAACTAAACGGTATGGTTATTGAGGTGACTTTCTAATGGCTTGGCAATTAGCATTAGCAGTAGGTTCTGGCTTGATGAGTTACGGCTCAAGCAAACGCGCTGCGCGAGAAGCAAAACGGCAAGCAGAGTTACAGGCGGCAGCAATCCTGCGCCAGCGATTTGCTGTTGAAGAGTTGGCAACTCAACAGCATGTAGATCGCATGGAATCTTTCCGTGATTTGGTAAACACCAACAATGCCTATGCTGCTTATATGGGGCGTTCTGATCGCAGCATCCAAGCTTTGCGTAAAGAAGAAGGCAGAAAATATGGTCGTGATGTTGATCGTATTAAAGAGCAGTCTCGCAGGGAAATACAGAAACTTCGTGATGAGGCTCAAGCTGTTCGAGAGCAGGGTAGGGTTACAAGCAGACAGTATAAAAATGCTGCCAATGCTACTTTGTTTAACACTGCTGCTTCTGCTGCGACTACGCTTGGTAAAACGCCCGATTCACCACCCACCACAAATGAGACAACATAATGGCTGTTGAAATTAAAAAAACTCGTTCAGGATCTTTCTTAAACAAACCAGTAGGTGTTACGCGAGTAACAACTGGCGCAGAAAAAGTGTATGCACAGCAAGCCGAGATACTTTCCGGCGTTGGTGAGTTTGCTTTTGAACTAGCAAAAGAAGATCAAATTACTCGCGGCAAGGAGTATGCCAATACTGCTCGTGTGCGTGACGAGAATGGAAAGCTTGATTACAAAGCCCTCCCCTTTGATCTTGGTAGGTATGGTCAAGCTGCTGCTAATGAAATTTTATCCAACCGCTACATGATTGCCCTTAAAGATGACATGGTAACTGCGGCAAAAGAAATTTCTAAAATATCTGATGGAAATCCTACAAAGTTTGAAGAGGGTTTTTCTGCTTGGACAAAGCAGCGCGCTAAGTTGATGGAAGGAAGTGGCGGCACAGATATTATTGCTCCATTTATTGATAGTGCCTACACCTATCAAAAAGAGTTTGTAAATGACCTTGTAATTAAACGTGTAGAGGTTGAGAACGCAATTACAAAGTCTCAGTATGGCAGAACATCGCGTGATCAAGCTAATTCTATTCAAAGCTCTTTTGCTGCTGGAGAGTTTGATGATGCAACGCAACAACTTAAAGCTTCGGAATTGGAGGCCAACAACCTTCAAGTAAGTGGGGCAATTAACTTTGATACCAGCAACAAAGCCAAAAGAATGTATTCTCGCTCTGCTATTGACGGGCTTGTTGACTTTCATTTTAAGGGGAGTGGTTCGCCTGCACTAAGGGCATTGGAAGTAGAGTTACGCGGTGGCGAGTCTGGGATAAATATTTTAAAACAAACCCCCAGCATCAAAGCTGCTTTTGATCGCTTGGACGATGCTGACCGAAGCACTTTTCTTGGCGATCTTTCAAAAAGAGCGTCGGCAGAAGAGGGGTTTCAGAAAAAGTTTTTTGGCAATCAAGTTTTTAAAAGAGATTATGAGTTAGGTGTTGCTAATAAAACCAGCGAAGCTCAACGCAGTTTAAATGCAGAGTTTGGTTATACCAGTTTTTTAGATGTCACGGGCTTGTCAGTTGGAACTCTTGACAGACATTCCGCACAGGCTCTTTTAGATTCACACGAAAAAGAAAACAATGCTCAGTTTCCCTCGGAAATGACGCAAGATTTAGCCGGGTCGTTTGCTTCTGGCGGGATTACAGATGATATTGTTATTGCAACGCTGGATAGATTTGAAAACATTAGAGCCGCACAGGATTTAAAGGGAAGAAATCTTCTTACATATCTTGGTGGTGGTGACTCTGCTAAAAAGTTTAGCAATATGGCAACCGCTTTAAATGTTATCCGCGAAGTCAGTGGTGATGAGTCAGTCGTTCCTGCTTATCGCCAAATCATTCTTAATCAATCAAATGACTCCGAGGCATTAAAGACTGTGAGAAATAACTTTGACTTTGAATACGATAAGGAGCAAACAGATAGAACAAATATAAGAAACGCTGCTAAAACCCTTACTCGCAAGCTTGATATTCCTTCTCACTTAAAAGATAGAGTATCTGGTGCTGTAGAGTTTTTTTTGACAGTTCCAGATCTCAATGTTAAACGCGCTGTAGAAGACTACGCCTCATTAAACTACCCCTCTGGGACAAGATTTTATGAAGATGTTGATGGATATTCTATATACCCCAATCCTCCAGAAATGTTTTTAGACGAAGGATCTTTAGATGTTCTTAGTGCTTTTGTAGAAAACAAAGCAATGGGGCGTAAAGTGTTTTTAAAGCAGCAACTGGATGCCGGAGATTCAGTTACTTGGGCGGCATATACTCGAAATGCAATGGGACAGGAAGAGCCTGTTTATTATGGTGAAGATCTCTTGCTAATTGATTCCAAGAAGTTTCAAGCACTGAATAAAACCAAAGCACTTCTTAGTAGGGCTGAGTTAATGGCAATGAGAAACTATTCGCTCGAACAATATACTGAAAGTTCCGCAGAAAAATTAAACAAACAAATAATGCCATTTATGGATTAAGTTTTAATGTTAAAACCACAAAGAATATCTCACCAACAACAAGACATTTTTAAGTCTGCTCGCCCTTCTTGGGGTGAGTCTTATGGTGCTGGGCTGGCTACATATATTGCTCCAATGACAGATCAGGGGCTAGAAAAAGCAATGTTTGGTAGTGTTGATTATGATCAAGACTTTGACTTTGCATCTGCAATTCTTGCGCGTCCTGAATTAGATAAATTTGCGGTTCATTTGGCTCATGCAAAAAATAACGATCACTTTGATTTTTTAGTTTCTAGCCTTCAAAGGAATCAAGCCCGTAGAGATATTCTTTCCAGAACTCATTGGGCTGTGGGACTCACAACAGAGTTGTTGAATCCTGTAAATTGGCTTTTTGCCTACCCCGCTCTTGGTGCGGTTGGTGCTGCTCTTACTGGTGCTGGCAGAATATCTGCGGCTGGTGCTGCTGGGGTAAGACAAGGGCTTGCGGCTGGTGCGTCTATGGAAGCAATCCGCTATCCATTTGATCCCTTAGAGTCTGCATCAGAGGCTGCATTAAACGTTGCTGCTGCTGGTGCATTTGGTGGTGGATTAGGTGCTGGCATACCGGCTGGATATATGTTTGCTAAAAGTGTGTTGCCAGAAACAACAAGAAGGCTTTTACCTTCCATAAACAAAACCATGCGTGAAGAGGAGCGATGGCAAGGACCGGGCGAGGTTCGTGACATTGATGGCGTTCAAATTGTTGAGACTGATGATTTTTCTGCGCCAACAGTTGCGAGTCGCAAACGTAAAGAGACGATACAGTTAGATGAGGACACTGTTGTTTTCTACGCACCTAGCGGTCAGCCTGTTCGAGCAGCCGTTGTTCGTGATGAAGATGGAATGATAGAGACATTTGACATTGGCGATGGTGTTTCTAGGGAGGTTGGCGACCCTGAGTATTCAACTGTATCTCCATACGAAACAGATAAGGTTCTTTCTCCTTTAGTTACTGATGATGGTGTTAATCCAGTTATTGCAGATCTTGATGATGTTGAGTTGGATGAGGCTATTACATTTGCTGAAAGTGAATTTCAAACAGCAACCGGAGATCGTTTGTTTGAGATTGAACGGCAGCTTACGGCCTTGCAAGCACGGCGTAAAAAGTTAAAAGCACCCGATGACCCACCTCGTCGGGTTGAGGAGCGTGAGGTTGATGAGATTGTAATTAACCTAGACAGTGCAAAAGATGATTTTGAAACCGGAAAATATACCTTCCCGGAGGTTGAAGGAAGCACATCTCTTGCTCCAAATGATTTTAGAAGCTTTGATGACTACAGAGATTTTCTTGCATACAAAGAACATCTAAAAACAACTGAGCCAAAAAAGAAAAAGGAAAGTGCTGCGGTTTATGAGGACAGAATAAACTCACTTTCTTTGGGTCGCCTTGCCGATGGTTACAGCACTAAGAAAACATTTTTTAACGCTCACTATTGGTTTAAGAGTCCTGCATTTAGGGTATTGAGCAACCCCAAAACTCCGCAGGCTGTTAAAAGAATTATGTCTTTAATGACTGGCAACAATCAAGTCGCACTTGATCGTAACACTGCTGGCTTTGGCGTTAATGCTGTTGATCAACAAATGGTTCGTGGCACTGTAATGTTTAGGCAGACATTGGATAAACTCCAAGACTTATGGGTTCGAGAAACAAAAGCCCGCGATGAGGCAATTAGAAGTCGTGCATTGGGTTTTAATGCAGAGGAGTTTTTGCCTAACAAAAAGTCTTTTAAAGAGTGGTTTGAGTCTGAGGCGGATAATTATTTGTCTGATTCCCCAATGCTTGACACAAAGGGTCAGCAAGAGTTTCATTCTATTGTTAAGGGACTCCTTGATGACTTTCTTGTTATGGCACAGGATGATGGTTTACTTCTTGGCATTACAAGATACGAAGTTGAAATTAAACGCATCCGTGATGAAATGGAATTTAAGACAACGCTTTTAAACAGGCAAGAGTCTGGTAGCGTCAAATACAACATTCTCAAAAAGGAACTTGAGGAGTTAGAGTTTGGAGTCGATGGCCTTCGGGCAATGGAAGACGCAATGCAATCTGCTCGCGGCTCAAGTTCATATAAGTGGCCTCGTTATTTTGACATTGTTGCTTTGCGTAAAAGCTATAATGGCGACAAAGTTTACTACAATGAGTTGCGTGATATTCTTATTGATGAGTATTCGATCAATCCAATTAGGGAAGCTTACAATCCCAAAACAGGCAAGATGGAATCCTATGTATCAGACCCGGTTAAAGATGCTGGAGATACTTTAAACAAAATAATGCAGGATCAAAACGACCCGCAGGCGTATGTGGGAACGGGGATGAAGGGCAAGCACTTGCAGCGCAGGGTTCTTAATGTTCCTGACTCAAAGCTTAAAAAGTTTTTGGTTAAAGATGTTACTGTGCTTGCTTCTTATGCAGACAAAATGGGCTTCCGCATGGCGTGGAATCGTAACTTTGGTGGCAAAACGCTAAATCAGGTTATGAAAGACATTGAAGATGTTGCCAATGCAGATCCTGCGTTCAAAGCTTTGAGCAAAAAAGAACAAGGAAATATTATTGCTCAAGCACAAAAAGCTTTTTATGGCGATTATTTACGAGCCACCGGAACTCACATTACAAATCCACATCGTTGGGATAATCAAATTGCAAAGGTTTTAAGCGACTATACTGGCATTGTTTACTTGGCTGGCTCTGGCATTACAGCAGTGGGTGATACGGTAAACATGATTGCTGCTCGCTCCTTTGCAGATATGCTTGAAGCTGTTCGGCATGACTTGCCAGCATTGATTCAAAACGTAAAGGATATGGAGGGTTTCGTTGAGGTTCTAAGCATGTCTCCGAACATGATTAAAGAGCAAATGATGGCGGATGCTAAGACGGGTCTTCAACCTACCCTTGCTGATAGAATGACACATTTGCCAAGTCGCGTTATGTTTAACTTGCCTGTTATCGGTAACGACCTTCATGCTGTAACGTCAATTACGCGGCGGATTGCTGCTGCCTATAACATCTCCGATATTATTGATATTGCGTTTAAGATTGCTGATCCAGATAAAAAGATTAGTAGTGTTGATTTGCAGCGCGCAGGACAGTTGGGCATTGATGAAGATGTTGCCGCTTATATATTCAGCCAACGCGATGTCATTGGAAAAGGTAAAAAAATCTGGTTGGCTAATAGCAAGGATTGGGAGTTAGAAAATCCTAAACAACGCCGGGCATATGAAACATTCTTGCAAGCGATTGACCTAGCCACTGATGCTCAAATTATTATGGCAAAGTCTTTTGACAAACCCCTTATTGTTGATGGGGTTACTTTTGTTCGCTATCACCCAATCATGGGTGCTGTTTTTGGCATGAAACCCGACCCTGTTATTTCTCGTAATGGCAGACAATATGCGAAAGTTCAAAGTGGAATTTTAAAGTTTCCTTTCCAATTCTTTAATTACTCCTTTGGTGCTTCTAGTTCTGTGCTTGGCAGGCAATTCGATCCTAATCAGGAACGCAGATTACAACAGGTTGCTCTTTCTGTTGCGATGGGTGCGGCTATTATCTATGCCAAGCCTAACGGAGAGTATTTCTTTGAAAACAATGACAATACAACTATTGCATTAAGGTCGTTGGAACGTTCAGGGATTATGTCAATTTATGGAGATATTTTTTATGAAGCAATTCATATGGCAACTGCTACTGGTGCGGTAGATCCTGACGATATGCTTGTTAGAGGCAAGTTTGCTACAAAGGGTAGGGATGTATTTGCCCCTATAGGGCCAGCACCAAATCTGGCAGCGGATTTGTCTATTGCTATGAACGATTTTCTTGACAACAAAACAACTGCTAATGCCCGTGAGTTGTCTAGGGCTTTGCCTAGAAT
>Ga0228608_1000547_pt1 | contig 11960 bp, 9 predicted proteins | sample 9DmetaG_FD_190069 | JGI IMG/M metagenome (GOLD analysis project Ga0228608, IMG submission 190069) | Seawater microbial communities from Monterey Bay, California, United States - 9D | ecosystem: Environmental > Aquatic > Marine > Coastal | place: USA: California | collected 2016-11-15
TTTTGGAAGATTAAATAATTTTTCTCCATTTTTATTACTTATTTTTATATCATGAAAAACAAACTTTGGTGAGAAAAAATTGTTACCCTTCGTTACTCCGGCTGAAGATACTGTAATGTTATATTTTATTAATTGTTGTTCCAAACTTTCTTCTACAAAACTTTTTAATATAGATATTTCTGTTACTTTGGACTCACTATACACATAAATATAAGTTAAAAATGATGTTGGAATCATAAAAATAGCAAACAATAGTGTATACAAAATCCAACGAACAGACTTTGTAATAGAATTAAATGTGTGATTATTTGGTTTTTTTATTTCTTGATCTTTATCAACCAATATATTTCCCCGACATGAATTCTTATATTAAGCTTGAGCCTATATTCCTTTAACTATACTTTACTTTTCTAGAAGACTAGCGAATTGGAATACTAATGCCAAATATTGGTAAAAATGTGTGCAATTTAAAACTAATGCACGGTAATGAAATTATATTTTCGTTTTCACAATTTATTGGGAAAAATATAATTTTATATTTTTATCCAAAAGATAATACACCTAGCTGCACTCAAGAAGCAAAAGATTTTACAAGTCTAAAATCAGAGTTTGATAACTTAAATACAATAATTATTGGCGTATCTACAGATAGCAATCAAACACATGATAAATTTATTGCTAAATATAATCTTAAGTTAAAGTTGCTTTCGGATGTAGATAACACTCTATGCGAATACTTTGATATATGGGTAGAAAAAAACATGTATGGAAAAAAATTTATGGGTATAGAACGATCAACTTTTTTGATTAATACTTCAGGTATTATTATAAAAGAATGGCGAAAAGTTAAGGTCAACGGTCATGCTGAAATGTTGCTTGAAACCGTCAGGGAACTTTAATCATTATGACCCTTACACAAATGGCTGTTGATATTTTAACTACATCCGATCCTCACTTAAAAGTACTTAAATCAAAGGACTATTCAGACAAATGGTTTGCGTCGAATATGTCTGATCAAAGACTAGAAATAGGGAATACAAAACCTCCATCTCAACCCTCCCGTCCAAAAAATCCTTTATTGTTACCACCAAGAAATATGCCTAAGCGTAAGTATGGCACTGAAAAAGGTCGGATAGCACTCTTACATGCAATAGCACATATTGAATTGAATGCAGTTGATTTACATTGGGATATAATAGCAAGGTTTGCAGATGTAGAAATGCCAAATGGTTATTATGACGATTGGGTAAAGGCTGCTCAAGAAGAAAGTAAACATTTTAGTTTATTGTGCGAACGCTTAGAAGCAATGGGGTCATACTATGGAGATTTGCCTGCTCATGCTGGAATGTGGAGTTCTGCAGAAGAAACATCAGAAGATTTTCTAGGAAGACTTGCTATAGTTCCAATGGTCCTTGAAGCAAGAGGTTTAGACGTAACACCAGGTATGATAAAACTTTTTGAAAAAATAAATGATAATGAAACTGTAAAAACTTTGGAGTTAATATATGCTGAGGAAGTAGGTCATGTTGCATTTGGATCTAAATGGTTTCACTTTTTATGTGGAAGACATAATAAGGATCCCAAGATTGTGTTTCATGAATTGGTAAGTAAATATTTTAAAAGTAGTTTAAAACCACCTTTTAATGATGAAAAGCGAGCCGAAGCTGGAATTCCATTAGACTTTTATTGGCCAATTGCAATTAGTTGACTGAAATTGGCAATAATTTGCTTATTTTCAGGCTTTTAAAAAACTAAAACAAATCATTTGGTAAAATTCATTGAGTAACAGCATAATTAATCTTAATGAATAACATATAATTATTTCATAATTGGAAGAAACATTGAATGCCAATAAATTTTGCAACTATAAATAGTTTTTTAAGCAATAGGATACCTGAGCAAAGAATATATTTGCGATCAGATAAAACCGCAAGGTATGTTCGATTAACCCCAATTATTCAAACTTTTGCAGGAACTACATTTGCATTGTTATTTTGTTGGATGGTGATAGCAACAGTAATGCTTGCAGTTCAAGCAATTTCAGCAAAAACAGACAAGGAACAAGCTGGCGTATTGCAACAAGCATATGAAAGCCGCCTTGAACAGTTGTCCAATGAGCGAAATAAACGATCATTAGAAGCACAAACATCATTAGAACGTTTTTATATTGCACTTGAGCAGGTTTCTATCCAGCAATCTGAGCTTTTAGAATTAGAAGAACAACGGCGCGAACTTGGCAAGGGTTTAAACATAATGCAGCGTAAGCTACAGGATGCAATAAAGTCTCGTGATAATGCAATTGAGATAGCAAATAATTTACAAAATAAATTCAGAACAGTTTCAAATGAAATTAATTCAGAATTTGGAAAATCTACAGATAACAAAGATACACTTGCGTTTTTATCAAACGCCCTAGTGAGAACTTCTTCTGAACGAGATAAACTTTACAAAGAGACAAGGACAATGGAAACTCAAGTGGAAACGCTTGAGTTAGATACTGCTCTACTTCAAGAGCGTGGCAACCAAATATTTAACAGATTAGAAGAAGCTGTTGATATAGCATTAGCTCCTCTTTCTAAAGTACTGAATAAAAAAGGTATAAATACAAAATCTTTAGTCAATGAGGTAAGAAGAGGTTATTCTGGAACTGGGGGTGCCATTACGCCAATAGAAACTTCCTCAGAAAGCGTATTACACGATCACATGTCAGAACGTGCGTCAAAGGTACTTAGAGATCTGGATGAAGTAAGTTTATTAAAGTTAGCAATTTCTAAAGTTCCATTAGGTCATCCTGTTGCAGGATCACACAGATACACAAGTGGATTTGGATACCGTAAGGATCCAGTAAATGGCAAACGCAGGATGCATAACGGTACTGATTTAGCTGCCCCATTAGGTACGAAAATAGTTGCCACTGGAGATGGTGTTGTTATATTCGCAGGTAACAATGGCGGTTATGGCCGCTTGATTAAAATTCGACATAGTCAAGGTTTTATCACTTACTACGCTCATTTGCACAAAATTAACGTGAAAAAGGGCCAAAAAGTATTACAGGGTGAAAAAATTGGATCTATGGGGAACTCGGGTAGAAGCACTGGAGTGCATCTACATTATGAAATAAGACTTGGCGGAAAGCCAATTAACGCAATAAATTACATGAAGGCTACAAAAAATGTTTTCTAAGAAACCAGACCCACAAAAACCATCAAATATTGGTAACACTACTCCGTCAAAACCTACAGGTGCACCAACGGCACCTCCTAGCCCTATGAGCGGCAATCCAACATCTTTAAAGGCAAAACCCCCTGCTTCAACATTATCAACAGACATTCACATAAAAGGTAATGTAAAAACTTCTGGAGATATTCAAATATCTGGTACAGTCGATGGTGATATTCGCGCTCACTTACTTACTGTAGGTGAAGGTTCAACAGTCAAAGGTGAAATAGTGGCTGATGATATTGTTGTGCATGGTAGAGTAATTGGAAGAGTTAGAGGACTTAAAGTACGTTTAACAGCTACTGCCAGAGTAGAAGGTGATATTATTCATAAAACAATCGCAATAGAAAGTGGTGCGCATTTTGAAGGATCGGTCACCAGACAGGATGACCCTCTAAATTCTACTTCTGCGAAGGTCAAAGCTCCAATCAAATCCCCAGAATAAATAGCTAAAAGATTTAAAATTAGTATTATTTTTTATTAATCGATAATACATTTATGAATAAGTCAATTATCTAATTGAGCTTCAGCGCGTGTTTTGCCAGCCACATCTAGTGCCAGTGTGGCTGCCATAAACATATCAAGATCTCCGTTTAATACACCCTGACTATCTGATGTCTCAACATTTGTTCTTAAGTCTTTTACCATTTGGTAAGGATGCAAAACATAAGATCTAATTTGGTTACCCCAACCTGCATCACCTTTATTATCATGAGCTTCTTGGATACCTTCTGTCCTTTTACGCATTTCTAACTCGTATAATCTTGATTTAAGCGCTGCCATACAATTAGCTCTGTTCTGATGTTGAGATTTTTCAGAGCTTTGCACAACTATATTTGTTGGAATGTGGGTAATTCTTACGGCTGAATCTGTTGTGTTAACATGCTGACCTCCAGCTCCAGATGACCTGTAAGTATCAACGCGAATTTCAGATGGATTAATTTCTATATCAATATTATCGTCAACAACAGGATAAACCCATACAGATGAGAATGAAGTATGGCGTTTTGCATTACTATCAAATGGTGAAATCCTTACCAAGCGATGAACGCCACTTTCAGATTTCATCCAGCCATAAGCGTTATGGCCTTTAATTTGATATGTAACAGACTTTATACCAGCTTCATCACCTACACTTTCTTCCATTCTATCTACTTGATAACCTTTTTGTTCAGCCCACCTTACGTACATTCGCGCAAGCATGTTTGCCCAATCACAACTTTCCGTTCCACCTGCACCAGCATTAATTTGTAAAAACGTATCATTAGAATCAACTTCACCGTTCAATAATGCTTCTAATTCTTGTTTTGCAGATTCTTGCTGAATTATTAATATATTATTTTCGGCTTCTTTAATTATTACTTCATCTTCTTCAATTTCACCAAGTTCAATCAATTCAATATTATCTTGAAGGTTAGATGACAGTTCTTTGAAATTTGATATTGAGTCAGACAGCATTTGTCTTTCTCTCATCAATTTTTGTGCTTTTTCAGGGTTATTCCATAGATCAGGGTTTTCTGACATTGCGTCAAACTCTTCCATTCGATGCTCTGCAGTATCCCAGTCCATTCGTTGTTTCAGCAACTCCAAAGATTTATGGATTTCAACAACTATATTTTCAATTTCTGATCGCATCCATTTATCCTAAATCTCCTTTTGAATTCTCTTATAAAAGAATTCAATATAATCCACCACTTGATAAGCTTCCAAAGTTAATTTTACTTGGTTGTTTCTTACTATTTATGTAATGCCTAATCCAATTATCTCCTGTAGTCATTCCTAAATCGTCCGAGAATTCAGTAAATATCTCTTCATCAGCAATAACAGAAAAACCTCCATCGATCACTGTGATTAACCCATCTAAAACGGGATCATCACCAATCCTAAACAATTCAGATGTTACATTTGATCCAGGGATATTATTTGGATTTCCTCCTGTACCACCATCTGGCAACAATACCCCAGTATTTCTATCAAATTTAGCAAAATATGTATTTGGTGGTTGGCTAAAGCTTCCTGAGCCATATTTCTTAATCGCTTCAACCATGAACTCTTTAAATACTGGCCCGCACATTCCACCACCTGAAGCACCTTTACGTAATGGCTGTGGTGTATCAAAGCCTATGTAACATCCAGCAACTATGTTTCGAGTAAATCCAACAAACCAAACATCTTTTGCATCATTAGTTGTTCCAGTTTTACCAGCAATTTCAACACCTTTGATTGCTACAGATTTTGCAGTGCCTCTTTCAACCACTCCACGCATCATTGACTGCAATCTGAAAGCCGTAAGAGGATCCAAAACTCGTTCACGATTACTATTAATGAATGGCGATTTGCCCATTTGAAGAATATCATTGTTACAATTCATACACTCACGTTTATCATGTTTATAAATGGTTCGGCCAAACCTATCCTGAACTCTATCAACCATTGTTGGTACAACACGCTCACCTCCATTTGCAAACATTGCGTATGATGATACCATTTTGTATAAAGTTGTTTCTTGGGCTCCAAGAGATGCTGCTAGAAGTTTTTGCATTTTATTATAGACACCAAAGCGTTCAGCATAACCACTAATAACTTCCATTCCAACATCTTGCGCCAATCTTATAGTCATTAGATTTCTAGACTGTTCTATTCCAATTCTTAACGGTGCAGGCCCATAAAACTTATTTGATGAATTTTTTGGGCTCCACAAACCTTGAGGAGTATCTATTTCTATTGGTGCATCAATTATTAGTGATGCAGGACTATAGCCAACATCTAGTGCCGCAGCGTAAACAAAAGGCTTAAATGATGAGCCAGGTTGTCGCTTTGCTTGCGTAGCCCTATTAAAAACAGAATGTTGGTAAGAAAAACCACCTTGCATGGCAAGTACTCTTCCAGTTTCCGTATCCATCGCAACAAAACCACCTTGTATTTTGGGTATTTGCCTCAAAGTCCAATTAATAAAGTTTCCATCAGGATCATATATTGGCTGCACAAATACCACATCCCCCACTGACCACATATCTTTCGCGGAATTAATTACAGTACGCTTACCATCAGGGTATATTCTGTTTTTTGCCCAATTCATTTCATCTTTTAAAGATAAAAATTGATTTTGATTTTCTGCGAATCCTTCAACTTTTATTTTGGCGGTTTGTTTTGACAAATTATATATAATTGCCAAGTGCCAATCTTTTATATCTCTGGGTAATTTTTTCTTTGATAAAGCTTCACGCCAGGTATCTTCCTGTAGGTGAATATCTTTAATTCTATCAATTGGACCACGCCAAGGGCTATATTTTCGATCATAATCTTCCAGACCCTTACGTAACGCCTGAGCAGCATCTGATTGTAATTTTAGATCCATAGTTGCACTTACAGCCAGCCCCCCAGTAAAAAACTCTTTCTCACCAAAGCTTAAGGACAATTGTCTTCGTATTTCATCAGTAAAATACGTTCTTGGCGCCCTTGCAGCTCTCTTGGAAGCCAATTGGCCACCTTGCACAGTTATCAATTCTTTAGATTTTGCAATTAATGCTTCTGTATCTGAAACATAACCATTTTCTGCCATTTCCCGAATAACAAAATTCCGTCTAGCTATCGCTCGATCTTTTTGGCGAACAGGATGATAATTACTTGGAGCTTTTGGTAGTGAAGCTAAATAAGCAGCTTCTTCTAAAGTTAAGTCATCTAACGATTTGCTGAAATATGTATCTGCTGCTGACGCAATTCCATATGAATTTTGGCCCAAAAATATCTCATTTAAATATAATTCTAAAATTTTATCTTTTGACATTGATTTTTCAATACGAGTTGCCAAAATAATTTCTTTAATTTTACGATCAATCGATCGAGACCTTGTTAACAAAAAGTTTTTCATTACCTGTTGCGTAATTGTAGATGCACCTCGTAGCTCTTTACCGTTTGCTGCATCAAAAATTGCTTTTGCAATTCCAGCTGGATCGTATCCAATATGAGTATAAAAATTTTTATCTTCGGCTGATATAAATGCATTTTTTACAATATCTGGTATTTCATCAGCCGAAACAAACAATCTTCTCTGTTGAGCGAATTCATCAATCACTTCACCATCTCTGGAATAAACACGGCTTATTGTTGCAGGTTGATAATTTGATAACTGATCATAATCAGGTAGGTCACTGCCATATGCATAAAAAACAGCTGTTATAATTATAGCGAATAATGCACAGCCAAGAGTTAACAATGCAAAAATAGATCCAAAAAACGAAAAAACCAAACGAAACAAGCTGTAATTTCCTAATTGTTTATAATAAAATTCACATTTTTGTTATGGGTATTACCCGGATCACATATACATATATTAACAAATTTTAGTAACCGATTTAAGAGAAAAATAGAATGATTTTATATTATTTTACAATTTGCGTAAAAAACACAATGACAACTAAGCTATTTAAAAAATAAATTTTAATAATAATCAATATATTAAATACACATTGTAATTAGTTTTTTAGCAAACTAAAAAAGAGACATATGATTTGAAAAAATCAGACAAAGATTCGTTGGATGAAATTTATGAGACAGGTTGTGGATAGTACCCAACCAAAGTCCTCCTCTAAAACTCTAACAGGCCATCTGGCTACTAGAACAGCTTTATTGCGCATAAAGTGCAAGACTAGCCTTATTAGTGATCAAAATAAGATCACAGGAGAAAACCGCGATGAAACGCGTGTGTACAAAATATATTAAGTTTGAGTGGCTCATTGCCTCATTCAAAAATATTCATGCGTGTATTTCCGCCTTAACTATTCATGCAAATAAATACTCTTCCTTCTATAGAGAGAGGCCCCATTTGCATGACGAAAGAATATCATGCCTAAGAAAATGCTTATTGATGCCACACATGCTGAAGAAACTAGAGTTGTGGTTGTTGAAGGAAATAAAGTTGATGAATTCGACTTTGAAAGTTTAAATAAACGTCAGCTTTCAGGAAATATCTATTTAGCAAAAGTGACGCGTGTTGAGCCCTCACTTCAAGCTGCTTTCGTCGATTACGGCGGAAATAGGCATGGATTTCTATCATTTGCAGAAATTCATCCTGATTACTATCAAATTCCAGTTGCTGATCGAGAAGCATTAATAGCAGAAGAAGAAGCTTATACAAAATCGTTGGAAGAAGAAGCTAATATAGCTCAACAAAAAAAATCTCGGATTAGAAAACGAAAAGCAAAAGTTATAGCAGAAGACGCTAATAATGATGTAACCACATCATCTGATATTATAGAAAACCCTAGCGAAACGCATGAAGTAGTCGATGACGCAGATAGTAAAAAAGATAATATAGATTCTGACAAAAGTGTTAATGAAGATGAAAATAATAAGTCTTCTGACAATATTTTAGACAATATCGATCCTGAAATCACATCAGATGAATCCATAGATACAGACATTAATGATAGTGTAGAATTGGAGATGGATAATACGCAATCAGATAATGGAATAGAGTCTGTAGCAGATGACGATGTATAAGAAGAAGTTCGACCTAGAAAGCCTCGCCCACGAAGATATAAAATCCAGGAAGTAATTAAAGTTCGTCAAATATTATTAATTCAAGTTGTAAAAGAAGAACGTGGGAATAAAGGTGCTGCACTAACAACATATTTATCATTAGCTGGTCGTTATTGTGTCTTAATGCCAAATACCGCTCGAGGTGGTGGAATATCTCGTAAGATTACCAATGTACAAGACAGAAAAAAAATAAAAGAAATCACAAGTGAATTAGACGTGCCAAAAGGTGCAGGGCTAATTGTACGAACAGCGGGCGCAAAACGTAATCGAGATGATATATTAAGAGACTATGAATATCTTATGCGTCAATGGACACAAATCAGAGACATCACACTAGAAAGTATAGCACCCACTCAGATTTATGCAGAAGGTGACATAATAAAACGTTCAATTCGTGATTTATATAATAATGATATTGACGAAATTATTGTTGAAGGTGAACGTGGTTTTGAAGCAGCAAAAGCTTACATGACTATGTTAATGCCATCACATGTTAAACGCGTGAAACAATACAAAAACAAAATGCCTCTATATGCACGGTATCAGGTTGAAAATTACCTAGGAGGCATGTTCAACCCAACAGTACAACTAAAATCTGGAGGGTATATTGTGATTGGTGTGACAGAAGCATTAGTTGCGGTAGACGTAAATTCAGGAAAAGCAACCAAAGAGTCCTCGATTGAGAAAACTGCACTAAAAACAAATCTTGAAGCTGCTGATGAAGTTGCCAGACAATTAAGATTACGCGATCTAGCTGGGTTGATCGTAATTGATTTCATAGACATGGAAGAACGTCGAAACAATATAGCAGTCGAAAAACGTATGAAAGATAAATTGAAATCTGACAGAGCTCGCATTCAAGTAGGTCGGATTTCAGGTTTTGGCCTTATGGAAATGTCTCGCCAAAGATTAAGGCCAGGAATGTTAGAGGCAACTACGAAAGAGTGTCCACATTGCCTTGGTACAGGCTTAGTACGTTCTGATGATAGCCAAGCACTATCAATTCTTCGAGAAATTGAAGAAGAAGCAATAAGAAAACGAACTAAAGAAATTCAAGCGACTGTACCTGTGGGTATATCAAACTATTTATTAAATCATAAAAGAGAAAATATTGCCTTAATTGAGTCTCAATATGCTATTTCAATTATTATTGAAGCATCTGCATCAATGATTGGCACAGATTATGAATTGGAAAAACGCAAAACATCTTCACGAATTATAGCAGATGTTTTTGATATGCCTACAGCAAGAGAAATGGAAGCAGCCGCAAATATAGATGTAACAAAAAGCACTGAGGATGCTGAAACATCCACCAATCTTGATGATGAAGATAAACCTAAAAAGCGACGCCGAAGAAGACGTAGGAAACCTCGTAAAGATGAAATTGCAACAGATACATCAAATGAAGCTGAAGACGTTAATCAAGGAGATGCACCAAGTTCTGATAAATCTAATATTGTAAGTTTAGAGCCTGCTAAAGAACAGCCATTAAAACCCAAAGCAGTTAAATCAAAAAGAAAACCAAAAATAAAAGATATAACTGAGATTGAAATAAATATTTCAGAAAAACCATCTGATGCCAAACAATCTGTTGTAGAAATTAGCGAAGAAGTGAAACCAAAAAAACGGAAACGACGAACAAAAGCTCAAATAGAAGCGGATGAAGCTGAAGCAAAAAAGAATAAAGATTTGGAAAAACCAAAAAAATCTCAACCAAAAGCCAAAAAAAGCGCTGGCAAATTAAGCTCAAGTGGGACCAGGGCAGAGGAAAATAAAACAAAGAGTTTAACGAAGACTAAAAAATCTACCGTTGAAGCACCTGAAGATGTAAAAATTAGTCCAGAAGATAAATCTATAGGCATAGAAGACGAAGTGCCATCAAAGCCAAAACGACGAGGTTGGTGGTCTAAATCTTAGAAAAATAAAGCCCACTATATGTGGGCTTTATTTTTATATTTAAATCATAAATTGTAATTGGAAGTGTATAATTCTATCTTAATGGTATCATGAAAAAAATCATATTAATATTTTTTTTAACCTTATTACTTTTTCCAAAAATAGTTTTTGGAAAAAATTTAATAAGAGATGCTGAAATTGAAGAAACTTTAAGAATAATTACAGCACCATTATTAGAAAACACAAAAATTAACAAAGAAAATTTCAAAGTCCTTGTAGTTAATGATAGTTCAATGAATGCTTTTGTAACAAGTGGGCAATACATTTTTATTCATTATGGCCTAATTACAAAATTAGAAACTGTTGAACAATTACAATCTGTTATTGCACATGAAATTGCTCACATTATTGGTGGTCATTATATTAAAAGAATGGCAGATATTGAAAGTGCACAAACGGTTGCTGGAATCGGCATGGCATTAAGTGCAGCCGCTGGCTTAGCCGCTGGTGATACTAATTTAGTAATTGGATTAGCTGCTGGCACCCAAAGCGCTTCAAGGCGCGCTTTTCTTAAAAATACAAGAACACAAGAAGCAAGTGCAGATCAAACTGGTATTAAATTAATGGCAGATGCAAATATAAACCCAAATGCTGCATTAGAAGTTCTTGAGATATTTAAAGGTCAAGAATTCCTTACAGCCAAACGACAAGATCCATATATACAAACACACCCATTAAATACTCAAAGAATATCTAGTATTAATAAATCCCTAGAATCATTAAATTATAAAATTAAACCCAAAGATAAAAATCTTGATTATTTATTTAATAGGATGCGAGCAAAATTTATAGGGTTTACAGATAAACCTAATAGAATTTTACGTGCATCAAATTATCAAAAAAATGACGAATTAAGCTTATACACTCGAGCGATAGCATATCATAGGCTACCAGATTCTAAACTTGCAAAAAAAACAATAGATAGCTTATTGAACGTAAAACCCAATGATCCATACTACAACGAATTAAAAGCACAATTTCTTTTGGAAAATGGAAATGCAAATGAATCCCTAAAGTACTACAAGCGAGCATTGGAATTGGAACCAAATCAAGTTTTACTAAATATAGGGTATGCAAGAGCTTTAAATAGCGTTGGTGAATACAAATCTTCTGTCAACTTATTAAAAAATGTCTATGTCAAAGATCCAAATAATGATAGGTTACTAAGAGAACTAGCAACTGCATATTCTCAAATTGGAGAAACAGGATGGGCTTCACTTTTAACTGCTGAAAGGTATGCACTT
>Ga0228608_1000584_pt1 | contig 11518 bp, 15 predicted proteins | sample 9DmetaG_FD_190069 | JGI IMG/M metagenome (GOLD analysis project Ga0228608, IMG submission 190069) | Seawater microbial communities from Monterey Bay, California, United States - 9D | ecosystem: Environmental > Aquatic > Marine > Coastal | place: USA: California | collected 2016-11-15
TTCATGCTCCAACAATATGGGCATATGACATAAGTAGATTTTTATATGGTGCACTTTTTATGTTGGGAGCTGGTTACGCACTTTCTAAAGGCGTTCATATTAGAGCTGATTTCTTATACAGAAATTTTAAAACTAAAAACCAAGGAACAATCGACTTTTGGTTATATATTCTTTTTTATTTTCCTGGTCTTATAGTATTTCTTTATATGACTATCGGTTATGTAGGTGAGTCTATCCAAAGAGGCGAGAGAGGAATGGACACTACTTGGATGCCATACATGTGGCCTATCAAAACTTGTTTGTTAATAGGTATTATATTTCTATTAGTTCAAGGGATTTCAGAATTATTTAAAAGTTATTGGGCTGCTACTCGAGGAAAATGGCCGGGAGAGGATAAATAATGATAGCTGAGTTTATAAATCCAGCATACCTAGGTTTCATTTTAGTTGGTGTAATGCTTTTTGCAATCTTTGTTGGATTTCCTATTTCATTTACATTGATATTTTTAGGATTTGTATTTGGTTATTTGGGATTTGGAAAATTAGTTTTTTATTTAATGACCCTCCAGTTCTCTATGGTCATGACAGAACAAACACTTGCCGCCGTCCCGCTCTTTGTTTTTATGGGTATTATGATGGAACAAGCTGGATTAATGGAAAGGTTATTCTCATCATTTCAAATGATGTTAGCAAGAGTTCGAGGGGCATTGTATTATGCTGTTTTGTTCGTTTCAGTTATCTTTGCTGCAGCAACAGGAATTGTTGGTGCCTCCGTAACTATATTAGGTATCATGGCAGCAAAATCAATGAATAGGTCTGGCTATGATGTAAGACTTGCTGCTGGCACAATTACTGCTGGTGGAACTTTGGGAATTTTAATTCCACCAAGTATAATGCTTGTTGTAATGGGTCCAATTATGGAAATACCAGTTATTGATTTATTTGCAGCTGCTATAATTCCAGGAATTCTTCTTGCAAGTTTATACGCTGGTTACACAACGATTAGATGTATGATTAATCCAAAACTCGGTCCTGTTATTCCAGTAGAAATGAGAGCAGCAAGCATGAAAGAAGTTTGGATTGAATTTTTTCTAGGTTTAGTTCCTCCTGCAGCACTGGTATTTGCAGCATTAGGAAGTATTTTGTTTGGTTTTGCAACTCCAACAGAAGCTGCTGGTTGTGGTGCTATGGGTGCGTTATTACTTTCATTAGCATATAAAAAATTAACCTTATCTAAACTTCAAGAAGCTCTGGTTAAAACTTTAGAAATTACTGCTTTAATTATGGTTTTAGTTGCTGCATCAAATTTCTTTGGAGCTGTTTTCGCAAGATTAGGTACTCCAACTTTATTAACAGAGTTTTTATTAGGTTTAGAAATGAACAAATATGTAATCTTAGCAATTGTTATGGTTGCCATATTTTTATTAGGTTGGCCATTAGAATGGGTTCCAATTGTAATGATTATTGTACCAATCATTTTGCCATTAATTGAAGCTTTAGGTTTTAATTTAACTTGGTTTGCAATACTGGTTGCGGTCAATCTCCAGACCGCCTGGCTATCTCCACCCGTAGCTTTATCTGCGTATTTTTTAAAAGGAGTTGTTCCTGAATGGGATTTAAAAGATATTTACTATGGAATGATGCAGTTTATGGTTCTTCAAATAATTGGTTTAGTTTTGATAATAATTTTTCCTCAGATTGCTCTTTGGTTACCAACTCTCTTGTATGGACAGTAAAATTTATTAGTTTAAAATAAACTCAGTGAATCAACCAAAAGTTAGATACTCCCATTCAAACTGGGACTTAGCCTCAGTAAATCCAAATTATAAAACTTGGAACTGGAAGGATTTATTTTGTTTCTGGGGAGCAAATGTCCAAAGTTTAATTGGGTTTTCTTTAATAGCTTCGCTTTATCTTATGTATAATTTAAATGCATTTGTTGTTTTTTTTGGAACAATACTTGGATCATTTTTTGTATATTTGTTTTCAAATATAATTGGAAAACCTTCTCAAAAATTTGGTTTACCCTTTGCAGTATTATTAAGATCTTCATTAGGCTTTAATGGAGCAAAATTTTTTGGACTTATTAGAAGTTTAGTTGGAATTTTTTTATTCGGCATTCAAACCTACTTCTTATCTAAGATATTTGTCTACTTGATAAGAATTCTACTTTTTACAATTGATGAGTCTATATTATATCAAAATTTATTTATCTTTTATTACTTTGGTTTAAATATTATTGATTGGTCTGCAATCTTTATTGCTATCATTTTTCAAACCTTATTATTTAGCCTGGGTATACAGTATAATAAAAAACTTATTAACTATTCCGCAATAACAGTTTATGTTGGAATGATTTTCTTTTTCTTTGTTGTTTTTTTAAGTGATGTAAAAATAACTGCCTCAGCTTTTTCGAATATTATAAACTTAGATAATTTCTTAGATATAAATAATTTAGCACCTTTATTTACAGTTGCTGGAGCAATATTTGCATACTTTTCAATTTTAATTATTAGTTTTGGAGATTTTTCAAGATATGTAAAAAATGATAAAGATTTAAGAAAAGGTAATTTTAGTTTAATTATAAATTTAATTATATTTTCTTTTTTTTCAGTTTTTATAGTTACTGGTTCAGATATCTTTTTAAATCAAAAGTTTTCTGATTTGGATAGGATTTTTACCAATCCAACAGATATAATTGGAAAGTTTGACAACCTACAAATAACAATTATTGCTCTATTTTTTATAGTTATAGCATCTGCATCCACCAATCTAGTAGCTAATTATATTCCTTCTCAGTATTCTTTAATTAATTTTGCTCCAACAAAATTAACTTTAAGAAGTGCTAGTTACATAATTTCTTTTTTTGGTCTTCTAATCAGTGTTTTTTGGCTCACAATATTAAGTCAAATTGGAATTTTATCTTTTATAGATACTTTTGGTGCTTTTTTTGGTCCTTTATTTGGATTAATTGTAGCTGATTACTATTTAATACAAAAAGAAAATCTAAGTAATAAAGATTTATATTCTAACGATAAAGAAAGCTCATATTACTATTCTAGTGGTTGGCATATTAAAGGTATTTATTCTTTAGTTATAGGTTTCATTTTTTCAGCATCTACAATTTGGAATATCAACCTAATGTTTTTACAGTCTTATGCCTGGATAATAGGTGCATTTGTCTCTTGGATAACCTATTATCTGCTCGCAAAAAAATAAATTCAATGCATACATTTGATTTTAAAAATAGAACAGCTGTAATTACTGGTGGAGCACAAGGATTTGGCCTAGATGTTGCAAAAAGATTTTTAGACTCAGGTGGAAAAGTTTTTATTTGGGATATTGATGAAAAGCTTCTTAAATTAGCTGTAGATGAAGTAAAAAATCCAAACTTATTTTATAACGTTGTGGATGTTTCAAATTATAAAGATGTTGAGAAAAATGTCTCTGAGATAACTTCTAAATCAAATATTGATATTTTAATAAATAATGCTGGGATAACAGGTCCTACAGAACCTTTGTGGGAATACGATATAGAGATGTGGAATAAAATAGTAATGATCAATTTAATGGGAACTTTTAATTGTTGCAGAGCAATAGTTCCAAATATGATCAAAAGTAACTATGGAAGAATTGTTAATGTCGCCTCTGTTGCTGGAAAAGATGGGAATGCAAACGCAAGTGCTTATAGCTCAGGAAAAGCAGGAGCAATTGGTCTAACAAAGGCTTTAGGTAAAGAATTGGCGGATAAAGATATAGCTGTAAATGCGGTCACTCCAGCTGGTGCTAAAACCAGAATTTTAGATCAAATGAGTAAAGAACATGTACAAAGAATGCTTTCTAAGGTTCCAAGAGGAAGATTTCTTGAGATACATGAGTTTACATCACTAGTTTGTTGGCTCTCCTCTCAGGAAAATACTTTTTCCACTGCTGCTGTTTTTGATATTAGCGGTGGTAGATCAACTTATTAGTCAAAAATTTTTTCCACTTTTAGATTTTGATTTTTAATTGAATTTTTGCCCATTACAGGTGCTGAGAGCATGATTGACCAATATATTAGAAGTAAGAATATAGAAATTGTTTTCATTTAAATTAAATATAAATCAATCTTGTGTTAAGGATGTTTAAATTGTGACTGAATATTGTATTTTTAAAAATTTTTATTATAAGAAGCCCATGTTAAAAATTACATTTTTACTGATTTCAATGTTAATTACTTTTAATTTTGCTAATGCAGAAAAAGTTTTAATTTTTGAATTTACTGAAAAAGAGCTTACTGAATTAGAGGTAAGAAAGGTTAGAGGAGCTGATAATAAAACAGAATATATAGTTAGTTCTAACGATAAAGGTAATTTTTTAAAGGCTATAGCTGATGATGCAGCCTCGGGACTTGGAAAAAAAATTAAAATTGATCTAAATCAAACTCCATTTATCAATATAACCTGGAAAGTTGAGATGGATTTAAAAGGAATTAAAGAAAATTCAAAAAAAGGTCACGATTTTGCTGCTCGAGTTTTTGCAATTAAAAAAACGGGTGCCACTCCTTTGTCAAATAGGGCAATTAATTACGTATTTTCAAGCAATAGTGAGATAGGTGAGAATTGGCCAAGTCCATATACCAAAAAATCTATTGATAACGTATTAGCTTCAACCAAAGATAATTTAAATGAGTGGGTTACGGTAAAATCAAATGTTAAAGAAGATTTTAAAAAATTTCATGATTTAGACGTAGATGAACTTGATGGTCTTGCCATAATGGCTGATACTGATAACTCTAAAATGAAATCAATTGCATACTTTCAAAATATTTATTTTTCATCAAATTAATTATAATTTGAAATATCTTTTCAAACCAATGCTTAAAAACGACAATAATATAGCTGCAACAACATCAGCTATAGGTATTGCATTAGGAAATCCAAAGTTCCATCCAACTACTCCAATCAACCATATGATATAAATTTTCATAATATAAATTATATCTTACTTTGTATTAAAACATTATTTTTTTTGATAGTATATTTCTATGCATGAAAATTTTTATCATACAGTAAAAGTTTACTATGAGGACACAGATGCAGGTGGAGTTGTTTATTATGCAAATTATCTAAAATATCTTGAAAGGGCTAGAACTGAAGCTTTAGCCTCTATAGGATTAAGCAATCTTCAAATTAAACAAAAATTTGGAGCATTAATCATAGTTAAATCATGCAATATAGAGTACAAAAAATCAGCTCATCTAGAAGACGAACTTAAAATAAGATCATTTATTAAATCAATTACAAAAACTTCCTTTTTTATGAATCAATTTATAACAAAAAACCAGGAACCTATTGTAGATGCTCAAGTACATTTAGTTTTTATAAATGAAAAAAGTAAACCAGTTAAAGTGCCTGATTTAATTTTTGATAATTTTAAGCCTTATTTTTGTGACAGTATTAAATTGTAGATATATTTTTTACTTTTTTAAATAAAGTAATCATCATCTTTTCAGATATTAATTTAGTATTTACATTTCTTGGACTTGGGTGATAACAAGAAATTAAATTTATGCCATTTGGTAATTTATAGCATTTCCCATGTTTAAATTTTAGTTTTGATTGCAAATGGTAATTTTTTTTGAAAAATTTTACACAATTATCAAAAGAAACTTTTCCCAAAGTAACAATTGTATTTAATTTTTTTAAATTTGAAATCTCAATATCAAAATATTTTGAACAATTGCTTAGTTCTTGATTATTTGGCCTGTCTCCAGGTGGGACACATTTTAGAATATTTGTAACATACGTAGATTTCAACTTTAAGCCGTCATTTAAGTCTGTCGAAAGGGCTTGATTTGAAATTTTAGCTTTAAACAAACACCTAAACAAGAAATCACCTGATCTATCACCTGTAAAAGCCCTTCCTGTCCTTGTCCCACCATGTGCTGCGGGAGCTAATCCTAAAATTAAAATTTTTGCATGATTATTTCCAAAACCTGGAACAGGTTTTCCCCAATATCTATCATTTAGATTTTGCTTACGTTTTTCTTTAGAAATTTTTCTAATAAAATTAGTTAGTCTTGGACATTTTTTACATTTAACAATTGTTTTATTTAATTTATCTAATTTAATATTCATTAATGAAAATTTTTAATTATCTCGTATTAATATTTATAAGCATTATCTCTTCAGTTAAAGCAGATTTAAATCAAAATATAATTTTTGAACTTAATAAAGGTGGCAAATTAATCTTTATAAGACATGCATATGCACCTGGTGGAGGTGACCCTAAAAACTTCAATATAAATGACTGCAATACTCAAAGAAATCTTAGTTATGAAGGAAGAGTTCAGTCAAAAAAAATTGGTAATTTTTTTAAAAAAAACAAAATTTCCATTGAAAAAGTTTATTCAAGTGAATGGTGCAGATGTAAAGAAACAGCTTCTATTGCTTTTGAAAATTTTGAGACAAAGAATTTTTTAAACTCTTTTTTTAGTGAACAATTTGTTGAAAATAGACAAAACCAAATAAAAGACCTTAATAGATTTATTAAAAATTGGAATGGTAATGGAAATTTAATATTTGTTACACATTATGTTGTTATTTCTGAATTACTAAATTATGCACCGTCATCAGGCGAGCTAGTTATTTCAGATAAACAATTAAAAGTTATTGATACTTTGGAAATTGAATATTAAATTGAATTATTATGTCATCTAAACGAGCAATGAAGCAAGCTCAAAAACAAGCTTATGCGAAGCATAGATCAAATATTACCAATAGTAGATTTGAACTAAAAAAAAAATTTTTGACTAAAAATAGTAAAGACGAAAAGAAAAATAAAGATTAGCTTTGTTGGTCAAACATCTCTTTTTTTTTACACGTTGAGATCTTAGATATGCTTTCAACATTATTTAAAACTGCTTTGACAAATATATCTTGTTTATCTTTTTTAAATAAAATTTGAGTATAAAATTGTGGATACCCATGTTTTAGGGTTAATATTTTTTCATCCTCTTGATAGATATTTCTAACGTAAGTATTAGATTTTTTTACACTTAAATCTGTAATTCGATATTTTTGATAAGTTTTTTCATTGTAGACATAATTTCTAGTCATCGTTAACTCATTAAGATTTAAAATATATTCATTTTTTAAAAAAACATCTTCTTTATGATCGCATTTACTTAAGACTATAATTTCTGAGTATGATTTTGATAAACTAAATAAAATAAAAATTAAAAATATTAAAAAAATAGTGGAATTATTTTTTTTCATTTTTTTCTGCAAAAAATAATCCAATTAGCAATAAGGCCGTCCAACCGATTCCTAATAATGCCTTAGGACTTGTTTCAGCACTCCAAATATCTAAGACTAAAGCACCAAAAATTAAACCTATTATATAAATTATAATTACAATTGTTGATTTACTCATTTTTTAAACTCTTTTTAAAAAGCGATATTCCATTACTAATTTTATATTGATAAGACTCGTTAAAGCTTTCTAATTGCCAGCCACTAAGTCTTTTTTTTATTTCCTCTAAATTATTTAATTTCCAATCTTCTGTGGTATCTTCTTGTTTCCAGGTTTTTTTCTCCTCATTACTTCTTCCACATCCATAGCAATATCCTGTTGATGGATCTGTCTTACATATACTGATACATGGTGAAATAATCATTTTTTAAAAATTCTATAAATTATAGCTGATAAATAGTTAATTTTTAACTAATTGTCATTGGACAAATAGTTTCAATAATATATAAAACCTCGTAAATTGTGGGGCGATGGCGGAATTGGTAGACGCGTTGGTCTTAGGAACCAATATTTTCGGATGTGAAGGTTCGAGTCCTTTTCGCCCTACCATAAAAAAATTATGAAAGTTACAGTAGAAAATATTAAGGGCTTAAATAAAGATCTTAAAGTTTTAATCGATAAAGAGACTATGAACTCTTATATGGATGAAAAATATGATGAGATTAAAGGAACTGTAAATCTTAAAGGGTTCAGACCAGGAAAAGTTCCTAAAGAAGTTCTAAAAAGACAATTTGGAAAAGCTGTATTTGGAGAAGTCCTAGATAAAGTTTTAAAAGAAACTTCAACAAAAGCACTTGAAGAAAATAAGATTAAGCCTGCAGGTCAACCAAAATTAGATTTAAAGACTTATGGTGAAGACAAAGAGCTAGAGTATGTTTTATCAGTAACAGAATTACCAAAAGTAGATGTTAAATCTATTGATAATATAAAATACGATCAATATTCAGTAAAAATTGATGACAGTGAAACTGATAAAAGAATTGAAGAAATCGCAAAAAACCAACCTAGTTTTAAAGAAGCAAGCCCTGAAACTAAGGCCAAAGAGGGTGATTTAGTTACATTGGATTATCAGGCTACTATTGATGGAAAAGAATTTAAAGGTAGTGAAGGTAAAAATACACAGCTCACTCTTGGAAAAGATTTGTTTTTAAAAGGTTTTGACAAGCAACTTGTTGGTGTCAAAAAAGATGATGAAAAGATTGTAGATGCAGTTTTACCCGAAAATTTTCCTGAAAAAGAATTGGTAAATAAAGCTGCTAAATTTAAATGTAAAATTTTAAATGTAAAAAATCCAGAAGAAGTAAAAATTGATGATAATTTTGCAAAAAATTTAGGTGCCAAAGATTTAAAAGATCTTAAGACTTTAGTATCAAAGCAAATAAATGATGAATATAAAAATTCACTAGATCAATTATCGAAAAATCAAATATTAAAAGAAATAGAAAAAATTAAAGTAAATGAAATTCCTGAAAATTTAATTGAAGAAGAAGTTAAAATTCTTTCACAAGGGATGGACGAAGCAGAAGCTAAAAAGAATAAAGTAAAATTTACTGAAACAGCAAAAACTAGAATTAAGACAGGTTTAATCTTAAATGAGTTTGGAGAGCAAAATAAAGTTCAAGTAACAGAACAAGAAATTCAGGCAGAGGTTCAAAAACAATTGAGAATGATGCCAGGACAAGAAAAAATGGTGATGGATTTTTATCAAAAAAATCCTTCGGCCGTAGCTAGCTTAAGAGGAACTGTCTATGAAGAAAAGATTTTAAATTTGATTAAAGAAAAAGCTAAACCAAATAAAAAAGAAATCTCTAAAGATGAAGCAGAAAAAATTTTAAAAGAAGCACATAAACATGATCATAATCATGACCACGATCACAAACATGACGAAGATAAAAAGGTGAAAGCGAAACCTGCGAAAGAAAAGAAATCACCTACAAAACCCTCTAAATCAAAGCCAGCAACAAAAAAAGTTAGCAAAAAGTAATCTCAAGTTGTATAAGTAAAGACGAATCAACTTATGACAACAAATATTCCTGAGCATATGAACACTTTAGTTCCAATGGTTGTTGAACAATCCAATAAAGGTGAGAGAGCTTATGATATTTATTCAAGACTTTTAAAAGAGAGAATAATATTTTTAACAGGTCAAATTAATGACAATGTGGCCTCGTTAGTCACTGCTCAATTATTGTTTTTAGAAGCAGAAGATCCAAAAAAAGAAATTTATTTATATATCAATAGCCCAGGCGGATTGGTTACAGCTGGTCTTGGAATTTATGATACTATGCAGTACGTTAAACCAGATATTTCAACTTTATGTATCGGTCAGGCAGCATCAATGGGATCATTTTTACTTGCAGCCGGAACAAAAGGTAAAAGATTTTCGCTTCCAAATTCGAGAGTAATGGTCCATCAACCTTCGGCTGGTTTTCAAGGTCAAGTAACTGATATTGAAATACATGCTAACGAAGTTTCATCCTTAAAAAATAGATTGAATGAAATCTATTCAAAACATACAGGTAAATCTGTTGATGAAGTTAAGTCAGCATTAGAGAGAGACAACTTTATGACTGCAGAAGTTGCTAAAGACTTTGGTCTTATAGACGAAGTAGTAGAAAAAAGATCTTAAACCACCATATATTGATTAGGATATAATCCAAACTTGATTAGTAGGAGTTATCTATAATAAAGTAACTTTATTGATTCGTTAAAAAAATATTATGACAACTAATAATAAAAATATTCTTTATTGCTCTTTTTGTGGAAAAAGCCAACACGAAGTAAGAAAATTAATTGCTGGCCCAACAGTTTTCATTTGTGATGAATGTGTTGAGCTATGTATGGATATTATTAAAGAAGAAAGTAAAGATACTTTCGTAAAACATCAAGATGGCCTTCCTTCTCCTAAAGAGATTTGCTCAGTTCTAGATGATTATGTGATAGGTCAACCCCATGCAAAGAAAGTTTTATCTGTTGCAGTTCATAATCATTACAAAAGATTAAACTATGAGAGTAAAACTAGCAAAAATGTTGAACTTGCAAAATCTAACATTTTGTTAGTTGGTCCTACAGGTTGTGGTAAAACATTGTTAGCACAAACTTTAGCAAGAATTTTAGATGTTCCTTTTACAATGGCTGATGCAACAACATTAACAGAAGCTGGTTATGTTGGTGAAGATGTTGAAAATATAATTTTAAAATTATTACAAGCCTCAGATTATAATGTTGAAAAAGCTCAAAGGGGTATTGTTTATATTGATGAAGTAGATAAGATTAGTAGAAAATCAGAAAATCCGTCGATAACTCGAGATGTATCTGGTGAGGGCGTTCAACAAGCTTTATTAAAAATTATGGAGGGTACAGTTGCAAGTGTTCCACCTCAAGGTGGAAGAAAACACCCGCAACAAGAATTTTTACAAGTAGATACAACTAATATTTTATTTATTTGTGGAGGGGCTTTCGCTGGATTGGATAAAATTATCTCACAAAGAGATAAAGGAACATCAATAGGTTTTGGCGCAGATGTTAAAAACACACAAGATAAGAAAACTGGTGAATGGATGAAGACACTTGAACCAGAGGACTTATTAAAATTTGGTTTAATTCCAGAATTTATTGGAAGACTACCAATGATTGCAACTCTTGAAGATTTAGATGAAAAATCATTAATTAAAATTTTACAAGAACCAAAAAATTCTCTTACAAAACAATATCAAGAACTTTTTAAACTTGATGGAGCAAAATTAACTTTCAAAGAAAATGCACTGAAAGAAATTGCTCAAAAAGCAATTAAGAAAAAAACTGGTGCAAGAGGCTTAAGGTCTATTTTAGAAAATATTTTATTAAAAACTATGTACGATTTACCTAGTCAAGAAAATATAGAGGAAGTAATTGTTGACGCAGGTGCTGCTAAAGGACAATCTCAGCCAATATTAGTTCATGCCAAAGGTGACAGTAAATCAAAGTCTAATAAGCCATCAGCGGCTTAATATCCTTAATAACTAACAAAAACCTATTGCAATATAAAATATAATATCCATATTAATGTAATGGACGTTAAAATTTCATTGCCGTTATTACCGTTAAGAGACATAGTAGTATTTCCAAGTATGGTAATCCCTCTTTTTGTTGGAAGAGACAAATCTATTTCAGCATTAAATGAGGTAATGAAGAAAGATAAAAAAATAATTCTAGTAACTCAAAAAAATTCAGAAATTTATGAT
>Ga0228608_1000585_pt1 | contig 11490 bp, 9 predicted proteins | sample 9DmetaG_FD_190069 | JGI IMG/M metagenome (GOLD analysis project Ga0228608, IMG submission 190069) | Seawater microbial communities from Monterey Bay, California, United States - 9D | ecosystem: Environmental > Aquatic > Marine > Coastal | place: USA: California | collected 2016-11-15
CCATCGACAATCGTTTATCCTGGCCATGGACCACTTACAACAATTGGTCATGAGAAAGAGACGAACCCTTTCGTGGGCGACTCTGCAGGAAGCGGAGTTTACACGATTGGAAAGTATTAGTAATCAATTCATCATCGATGAAAGAGTAGACTGGAGGACGGGTAACGCCTCCTCCCATGTGGCTACGATTCCATAATCTGCATGTTGAAATATAGGTGCGTCAGCGTCCTTATTGATTGCTACAATATATTTTGAAGAGCGCATTCCGGCAAGGTGTTGAATTGCCCCTGAAATGCCTACAGCGATGTAAAGATTAGGATTGACAGTTTTTCCAGTTTGTCCAACTTGCATTGAATGAGGTATTGCATCCCATGTGTCAACAGCAGCACGTGATGCTCCAACAGCAGCCCCAATTGTGTCTGCGACTTGTTCCAAATGAACAAAGTTATCAGGGGAGCCCATTCCACGTCCACCAGATACAATGATGTTCGCTTCAGCCACATCCAATCTGCTTGAAGCACGAGCCATGAACTCTTGAACAGCAGTTGCCATGTCACCGGTAGTATCGACCACAGAAACATCTGACTGGTCACCAGTGGGAGCGGCATCAAACACATTCGGTCGTACGGTAACTACAGCATCTCCACTGATTGCCACGGTTTGCATTGCTTTACCGGAATAAATTGGAGATGTTAGATTTCCGCCTTCAATTTGGGTAACATCTTGGACCACAGATATTCCTCTACGTGCAGCGATGCGTGCAGCGAGGTCTTTCGACTGAGGCGAGGCGGAAGCAACAAGAATTCCGCTCGGTGCTACTGCATCGATAGCGGCAGCCCAACCAGCAGCATCATAGTGTTCAAAGACACTTGATTTGGCGGCGACAACCCGAGAAGATCCAGTAAATCCAGCCGCTCCTTCAGCCACACTAGCATCTGTACACGGGACAATGACTACCGGTTGAGAGCCCAATAATTGGGCCGCAGTGATGAGTTCAGCGGTTGACGGATGGACGGTTCCTTTTACAATTTCAGCGATTACTATAGTTTCACTCATTTTTTACACCTCAGATGACATTTGCTTCGTCGCGTAACAGGCGGGCAACTTCAGCGGCAGCAGCTCCGCCATCGTAGGATTTACCGGCAGGTTTTGCTGGTGGCATGCTGTGGGAAACCACTGTTACGGATGAAGATGGAACGTCGACATTTCTAACGTCAACTTTTGCTTTCTTGGCTTGCATGATTCCTTTTACGTTCGGCTTTCGAACTTTCATGTCACCCTTGTCGCATGACACAACGGCTGGTAAAGGTACGCTAAACCGTGCATTGCCACCTGCTGATGGGGTCACAACAGAAAGTTGCTCTCCAAAAGAAACATTGGTACTGTTGGAGACAGAAGCCCACCCCAACCTCTCTGCTAATCCAGGTCCAGTCGAACCTGCACCGGTATCTGCCGCAGATTTACCGCAATACACTACATTAGCACCGAGTTCAGATACGGTTGATGCCAGCATTGATTGAAGAGCATTAGAATCTAGGCTTTCAGAGCAGTCTATACGTACGATGTGGTCGACACCTATCGCTTTTGCATCCTTCAAAACCTTGTCAGCACCGGGGCCGCCTACCGTAATTGCAGTGACTTCACCGCCAACGGCTTCTCGGTGTTGGAGTGCAGTCTCAACGGCGAATTCGTCATATGGGCTCATAACTTTCTTGACTGCGGATAAATCGACTCTGTCACCAGATACTATGATTCGGGCGTTGGTATCGGGAACTTGTTTGACGAGGACGATGATATTGGACATGTAAGAACACCTTTGTAAATCAATCGAGTTCTAAGAGATTCTTGAACATTTGCACCTACTCCTTTCGACCACATCATTGAATTAACGAGCTCATCTTCTCATCGTTCGTGTGAGTGTTGAAGGATTTAGCGCAATGTTTCTTAACCGTCGCACAACGCAAGTAGAATCCATGCTGCCAAAGAATCCGACCGAGCCAAATGAAGCCGAACAGAAGACATTGGAATCATGGCGACTTCTGTTTGAAAGTCCGAAGTATGAATCCGACCTCAATGCTTTACCTGGGAAAGATGATCCCGTTTTTGGATTTGAGATTGAATGGGATGATCTGTCAGAATTTGGAGATTTGCAAGTTACTTTTTCTGAAAACATGGACCACACCTTAGCATGCGGAAATCAAGTTCTCAAAGAGCAATACTCAGTCAGAAGTATGTCGACACGTCCTGTCATACGCGTGGTAAATCTGCCCTCCAATCGGTCCTATGAATTGAGTGACCTGCGTATGCGTGACCGCACTCGTTTACTTTCTTTTGACGCCATTGTGGTGATGACTAGTCCAGCAATTGGCTGGCTGAAAAGCAGTTCCTATCAATGCAATGATTGTGAATCCAAATGGACAGTCAATGAACGATTGGCCCGCCCTAGGGAGAAGGTAAAGTACTGCAGAAAATGCTTAGATGAGTTACTCGAGGATCGTCAATCCAAGAACCCTAAAGGTTACGTCAAAGACCCTACTGACATCTCCATGGTGGTCGAAGAAAATTTTTACGAAGATATACAGTATCTTGAAGTGGTATCTCCGCAAATGATTTTCGATGGCAAAGCCGGCAATGGTGAAGTGTTTCAAGTGGTTGTCTTTGATGAGTATGTTGGACAATTCTCACATGGAGACATGTTAACTATCAATGCAGTAGTAGCAGTTGATCCACTGGTGAACAGGGACTTTATTCGCGATACCAGGCGCATGGTATTCCTGAAATCACACAGTATCGAGGATGGTTTTACCAACGTAGACAACCTTTCTATAGACGATTCCATATTGGATTCACTTCCTGCTAAGTGAATTAACAGCCTCGAGTGTTTCCGGTTTTGCCTCAAAATGTTCTGAGATTGAAATCAGTCCTCTGCTGATTCCGTCCGCTACTCCAAGTTTTGCGTCCAACGGGTGAAGTGTTCCATCAGTGACTGCTGCCCTAAACGATTCAAGGCTGCTCCATGTTGATGGTTCGCCAAATTTAGGGTTTGGAGTGACAACAATTTCTCCCCATTCAGGCAGTACAACATGTTCCGCTAGTTCATACACTGGCGAATGCTCATCTTTTGGATCCAGATACGCATGCTTTTGCATTTTTTTCCTAAGTGCTTTGGGAGAGTCGTGAAGCAAAATCGCCCCCCCAGGGTCAGATTTACTCATCTTGTGGTCAAAACTCTCCATCCGAACTCCAGCAGCCTTGAGTGACGAGAGAATGGGGGTATGTATGCAGGTTGGTTTTTTCCAATTCCACCTTGTTGCCACATCTCGCATGAACATGTGTGCTTTTCGTTGATCCATTCCACCAAGAGCCACATCAATATCCATTTCAAAGATATCACTTGCTTGCATTGCAGGATAATAGAACTTCGATAAATCATGGTCTGATGAAGCCTCATCTCGACCCATGATGGTGAATGTTTTGCGAACTTTGGCCAATGTTGCGCCTTTCGAGCATCGAAGTACTCGAGCCCAATAATCCCCGGAACTCATTATCTGAGAGGCCCAAATGAATCGAAGTTGACCGGGTCCTTCACCTTCTTCTGGATGTCCTAAAAGCGAGCGAAAAGTCTCTTCCATATACTTCGCTGTTGTTTGAATATCTTCCATTACGCCGTTGAATTTGTCGTTTACCCAGGCATGCCAATCAGCGAGGAAAATCAACACATTGGCATCTGCTTCAAGCATTCTTTTGAGCTGCAGAGAGATTACTTTCCAACCAATATGTGCTTTTCCAGACGGTTCAAAACCAACGTAGCAGCGAATAATTCCGTCTCCACCCATACTGGAATTGTCTGAAAGACAATCAACCAAGTGATCTATTCCTACGGTTTCCTCGACATGTCCAACCATAAGTGCAAGGCGCTTTTGTTGCTTGGCGTCAAGTTCCAAAATCTTCGGATTGTCTTCAATAAAGGGTTCGAGAACTGAATCGACGCCCATGATATCACGCTAGAATCAGATTAAGTCGTTCAGTTTCTTGACTCGACCTTCAGATGGAGGGTTTCCTGAATCAATCATTTCTTGTAATTCGGCAATCATCGTGTTTGCTTTATCAATTGTCTCTTGGCTGATTGATGAACTCATTTTCATCATTTTGTGAGCCATTTTAATCGCTGATTTGGCTTTTGAAAACTTCTTTGCGTCTTCTTTAGCCTTGTCACCACGTTGCTTTGGACTGTATCCAGTTACTTCGTCCAGAAAAGAAGACCATCTTTTACGAGACTCCATCGCTTGTTCACGTCCTCCATCCTCCGAGAGAAATTGGTTGAGGTCTTCGCCTTTCAACTGGGTTACGTCAACAACGAGTTTTCCATCATCACCAAAATGGCCAGTGATTTTTGTAAGTATGGCGAACGAACCTGTGAAGACTCCTTCAGAACTTACTTCAATATCATCAAAGTATGCCGTGGCAATGCGTGCAAGGCCTGCATTTCCGCCCATTTTTTTCTCCAAACCGCGCCGTACTGCGAATCTCTCCATACAACGCCCAAGAACCTCTTTGCCATAAGGCTCACCGTTGAGGAGTATGAGAACAGAAGGTTGTTGATAGGAGGGGTTTTTTGATAGTTCTTGCTGGGCAAATCATGCGACGACCTCTGATTGTTGGATTTATGCTCCTCATTCTTCTGCTACCGGCGGTACCTGCTGAACTGGAATCTGCAGTAAGTTTGAGTCTTGCGGACACCCTTGAAGACGCAGATATAGGTATTCGGGCAGGCAAAGTTTCACCTGATGGCGTTTCAGTTTTACTCATCGGTGAGGACGGCTATGCCCACAGAATCTCATCCATGCACCCCGAAGATAGGAGTTTGGATGTCGAACTAAGTACCAATCGAAACACCGACCTCAATGATGTCTCTTGGCATCCTCGGGGTCAAACAGCACTCATCACAGGTGACTTGGGAGTTGCTCTTCGATACACCATCGAAAATCATGCTATTTCAACAGTTAACGGTTCAGGTGCTTTACTTGGAACAGATATGACTGCAGTCGAGTGGCGGCCTGCGGGAGATTACGCCTACTTTGGTGGTTCAGATGGCAGCATTTGGAAGTTTTCTGAAGGTTCAGGAATGACTGCTTTGAGCGAAACAAGGACCTCTCCTGTAAGCGACATAGCCTGTCACAGCAATCAAAATGTGTGTGTTGTCACAACACTCAATGACGGCATGGCAGTAATTTCGACAAACGACCAAGTTACGTTCCTTTCGGGTACGAGTGGTAACACTTGGATTGGTGTTGATTGTGCAGACCCTACGCTCAACGAGTGTGTGGGTTTTGCAAGTGGGCTTAAAACACAAGCGATTCGGATTGATACCATTGACCCCAGCAAGTCTACAGCACGAGAAGTTGAACAATTCGGAACACTTGATGGAGAATTTACTGGAATCTCACGTGGGCATGATGGTACAACGCTAGTCTATCTCGCTCCCTTTTCCACCATCAGGCATCAGCCACTAATCTCCGAAGCTTTCGTTCAAATTCTGCCGGAAGATGCTGCTGCGTGGGATTCAGTAATTTCGGGGCGCTCCATCGAATTTGTTTGGGAAAATGAGCATCAACAAGGATTTCTTGTAACTTCATTTGGAAACATTGTAGAGTTTGAAACGATATCTGATGAAGAGGAGATGACGATGATTTCCGTTATCGTCATGATTGCAGTTACCGTTTCGGTTCCCGGAGTAGTCTTAGGCCTCATTTACATGAACAGTCCATATCTACAGCGTAAGTATATGCAGTTGCGCGGTTACGACAAAAAATGAGTGTAGTTGTGTAACTATTGGAGGGTTAGGTTATTGAAGCCCCTAGCAGAGCAACCTATGAGAGGATAGTATGGAGCCTTACGAAGGAGTCGACTTTTACGACATTGAAAGCCTACTGACTGAAGAAGAAATAATGATTCGAGACATGGTTCGAGATTGGGTTGACGAAGAGGTTCTCCCAAAGATTGAGCATGCATGCGCTCAAGGGGTATTTCTTGATGAATGGCGTGTAGCCTTAGGTGAAATGGGTGTTCTAGGAGCGCCATTGAAAGGCTATGGGTGCCCCGGGCTTTCGTATGTAGCGTACGGACTAATTTGTCAAGAACTGGAACGTGGCGATTCAGGTCTACGTTCTTTTGCCTCTGTACAAGGTTCTTTGGCAATGTATCCAATATGGGACTTTGGTTCAGAAGAACAAAAGAATCATTATCTTCCAAAAATGACTTCTGGAGAATGGATTGGTTGTTTCGGGCTCACCGAACCGGATTATGGTTCGAACCCTGGTGACATGATTACCAAGGCAGAGGATAAAGGAGATCACTATCTCTTAAATGGCGCAAAAATGTGGATTACAAACGGTACGATTGCTGATGTGGCAATCGTTTGGGCTAAACTCGATGGAGTCATTCGTGGATTTATTGTTGAAAAGGGAGACGAAGGTTTTACTGCTCCAGAAATGAAAGGCAAGCATTCACTCAAAGCTTCGGTAACCAGTGAACTGGTATTCCAAGATTGTAAGATTCCTAAAGACCGGATGCTTCCGAACGTCAAAGGACTGCGCGGGCCGTTCTCGTGCTTGAATAATGCACGATTTGGAATATCATGGGGTGCACTAGGGGCTGCTATGGCATGTTTCCATAGCGCCAAAACCTATTCACTCTCAAGAATCCAATTTGACCACCCAATCGCATCATATCAATTGGTTCAAAACAAGTTGGCTTGGATGCTCAGAGAGATAACTAAAGGACAGCTTTTGGCATATCACCTCGGTCGAAAGAAAGATGACGGCACCTGGTTTAACGAACAGATATCTCTTGCTAAAATGAACAATGTGGACATTGCTCTTGAAATTGCTCGGGTTGCTCGAGACATTCACGGTGCAAACGGTGTCTTGGATGAATATCCAGTCATGCGGCATATGGCAAATTTGGAGTCAGTCAAAACATACGAAGGTACACATGACATTCACAATCTGATTCTCGGCAGATACATTACTGGAATACAGGCGTTTACTCGCTCGGTCTAAGTTTAACCTCTGCTAAAGGTGCTTATCCATTCTATACAGTAGTTTATATGTCGTTAAATCGAGTAAACTTCGATAACGATGAACTTGAGTCTCAATGATCGGATTGTACGGGTCATCTCTGGTCTGTTAATGGTGACTATTGAGTATGCTTCAAGTATCGATTGGGATGTAATATTACTTGTTTTAGGAGTTTGGGGAATTCTAACCTCAGCAATTGGATTTTGTCCATTTTACAAACTCATCGGGCACACGACATGCCCGATTTAATCAGACAGCGGGTAGCAATCCAATCCGTGCAAGTCCTGCCCATATTGGGTCTAGGAATCCTGGAAGCAAGCGGTGACGCATGTATACAGCAGCAGCAAGACTAATTTTTTGAATCTTGTTGAGTTTTACTCGCTTGGTGAACACATCTCCTTGTTGCCTTTCAATCTGACGTAAAATTTTGTCATAAAACGCAATCATAGCCGCTGGTGAATACCGTGTTCTTCTTGGAAGTAGCGGTAGGAGTTGGCGCGCCTCAGCAAGGTATGTTCGGGCCCTGCGAGCATAATCTCTACAGTAAGGTTCCCAATTTTTGTTGAGGACCACTTTGCCGCCCAACTCGCTCTCAATAATTCCGTTTTGTTCAAGTTCGTTTAGTGGCAGATACACTCTGTCTCTTTCTATATCTTCGCCAACATCACGTAGGACATTTGTAAGTTGCATGAAAATACCCCATGATTCAGCAAATTTCTTGGCTCGAGGATCTTCATAGCCGTAAATTTCAATACACATCAAGCCTACTACAGATGCGACTCTATAGCAGTAAACATACAATTCATCAAAACTGCGATATCGGTTGTTGTAAAGGTCATCCTCCATGCCTGAAATGAGGTCATCAAACACTTCTCTGGGGATTGAATAGGTTTCGACTGTTTCTTTGAGGGCAAGGAATACAGGGTCGGTAGAGTAAACCTCAGAGTAGCAAGTTGAAAGTTTCTTTCGGAAGAAAAACAGTTGTGTTATTTTGTTGAGGTATGCGTCCGCATCCAGAATAGTGCCCTGGTCTTGTAGGCTTTCGAGTTGTTCCCGGTAACTCACTGCTTCAGGGTCCATCTCGCCCATGCTACCAGGGAATCGGTCCGCCCAGTCGCCATCTGCAATGTCGTCAGCACGCCGACAAAATGCGTATACGGCACACATTGCTTGACGTTGTTGATCGGGTAGATACTTGAACGAGTGGTAGAAGTTTCCTGCTTCACGCATTGTTAATTCTTCGCAGTATCTGAATGCCAATTTTGTGAGTTCTTGTGGGGGGCGTTCAGACCATATTGGTGCGTCAAGGTGTTCAAACGGGTCAACGAGTTCGTTGGTTTCTCCAACAATTCCGATGAAGGTTGCACCTTCACGAAGGGCCTCCATTGCAGTAAGACTGACTGCTTTAACCGCATCACGAGCCAACATCACACCAGCTCGGAGGCGATCTAAGGTCGTAGGGTTCTTTGATTCGGATTCGTCCGCTCTCGTCTTGGCGTTCCCTTTCAAAGGGAACAACAATTCGAGAGGTTTCCGGCGTTCGAGCATCGTGACCACATCGTGCTCGTCACTCACCCTTTTTGAGTTCTGCGCATAATTGCCTACGTGGGAAGTTGCAGATTCGTTTGATTCATTCATGAAAATGAGTTGCAGTTTGTCGAAATGGGTCAATTCCTCAATTTTCGCTAACATTTGTCCCACACAATCAAGAAGACACGCTCCTACCGTGTCTTGGGGAAGGGCATGGCAGTACTCATCAACGCTAAAATCGATTCACTTCTTGAAAGAACTTCACGTTCATTTTACCCTACTCTCAAATACTTGCCAAAAAAGATTCGTGGACATATTGGCTTGTTGTATCTACTGGCTAGAGTGGCTGACACCATAGCAGATTCGAAGCACGGCGAGACTTCATTTTTAGAGAATATCCTCATAAAATACAACGATGTTGCTCAGGGACGTTCCAATGAATTGCCGGATTTTTCTGAGATCGCTGAAATACAAGTCAATGAACATGAAGCAGAACTTTTGAGAAATGTTGCGGATGTTGTTGAAGGGTTGAATGCCTATTCTGAAAAGGACAGAAACATCATACTGGAATGTTTAGAGGTTATTGTCAATGGTCAGTTGCTCGATTTGCAACGTTTTGGTCCGGCCAACGAAGGGGGGCAAATTTCATCCCTCAACTCGAACGAAGAGTTAGACGATTATACCTATAGAGTCGCTGGTTGCGTTGGCGTCTTCTGGAGTAAAATGTCACTTGAACATGTCATTACATTATCCCCGGAAAAAGAGGCAGAATTCTTTGAAAAAGGAATTCGGTTTGGCAAGGCTCTTCAAATGATCAATATACTTCGAGACATACCAGAAGATTTACGCTTTGGTCGATGTTATATCCCTGGTGAAGAATTAGCCCGATTCGGGCTAAAGCCGGATGACCTTCTGGACCATTCGAATATCGAACGATTCCGTCCTTTATACGATGAATATCTTGATTTTACGAACAAGCATCTTGATGCTGCTGTAGAATACATTCGCATGTTGCCAGATGGACAATTTCGCCTCAAAGCCTCGTGTATGTTGCCGGTTCTGGTGGGTCAAAGAACGGTCACCTTGTTGAGAACTGGAAACATATTGAATTCAGATGATAAAATCAAGGTGACTCGTGATGAAATGAAATCGTATGCTCGGAAGCTGGTTCGTGCCCTGATTATTCCTGGTGGCGTGCGTCGGTTGTTAGAGAAGAATAAGGATCAATGAGGTATAGTGTAACTTCTTTAGCATGGCAAATATCCATTTACATTGCGAATCTAAAATAGCAAAGCCGGCCATCTGCTCTCTGTTTGGCAAGTGTTGAATTGTCGATTATCTAACGGCATATGTGGCATTTAGTCGTAAGACTTTAGGGAGAGTCCCCCGAGCATCACAACTGCGGGGTGACACTATGGATTGCGGCTCATGTTCCGAACTCATTCCTGATGACAGCATATTCTGCCCAGAATGTGGTGCTCGTCAAGAACTTTCAAGGGCAGGGGGGTTCACAAATCCAGGTTCAATAGGACTCTCAGGACAAGAAGTGTCGGGCGGTAGGAACTTTGGTGTTGTCTCTGGTGAAGCAGTTCGTCAACAGCGCGACATGAGCTCCCCAGGTAATTCCAACATACCTCCCGAAGTTCTCCAACAAATTGCCATGGGAATTCAGCAACAACCAAACTTCCCACCGGGCAATTTCCCACCTCAGCCTCTTCAACAAAATCAGTTAGGACAAGGCCAATTCCCTCCTCAAGGCCAATTCCCTCCTCAAAACATTCAGCCGAATCAAATGGGCCAGGGTCAATTCCCTCCTCAAAACCTCCAACAGAATCCACCCCAGAGCAATGTTCTGCCCAATGTTCAATCAGACCGACCACAGCAAGTTCGCGGCCCTTCTCTAGCAAGCGGTGCTCTGCCGCAAAAGCGTATTGTGAATGATTTATCTCATACTCAAGGAGGTACAGTCGTTGCAAATAATCCATCTGCTTCACCCACGGATGCAATGGTAAACCGATTAGCTGAGGCTGAACGAGCAATGAAAGACGAACGTAGAAGTCAGTGGTTGAACATGAACCAGTCACCTGCAAACAACGTCCTTGCTTCTCTTGGCGCAGATTTGCCAGCGCATTTACGTGGTGCTGAAACCACCAACCCTGCACAAGATGTCATTGCCGGTGCACTTGGTCAGCCCGTATCTAAAGATTCGCCGAGTGAAGCACTGCTCCGACGAATGTGTGAGGTCGCAGTTCGTCGTGTTGCAAGAAAGAGAGGAGTTGCTGTTGAAACACCGCAAGCGAAAATGGAGTCTGATGTGTTGCAGGTCAACGTCACATATGTTGATGACGGAAGAGTTCTCGATACTCCTGAAGACCTTACACAGGCGTTCCAACATGCTATTGAAACCGAAGTTGCTTTGAAAGGCTTTGATTTAACAACCGAATTGAAACTGTTCCGTTCGAAAGACGGTCAAGTAGAAAATTTAGACGGAGGAGACTCTTCTGATGACGAAGATGTAGAAATGTTTGCATGTGAGATTTGTGATGGTCTTGTGAAAGAGACTGACAACGAGTGTCCTCATTGTGGTGCCATGTTTGAAGATGAGGAGGAAGAAGTTGAAAGTGCACCTCAAAGAACTCCTCCAAAACGAGGAGGCCCACCCGGTAAAGGCGGTCCTCCAAAGAGAAGTGGCCCACCAGGTCCATCCAAAGGCGGCCCTCCAAAGAAGAGCGGTCCTCCAGGTCCATCCAAAGGCGGCCCTCCAAAGAAGAGCGGTCCTCCAGGCCCATCCAAAGGCGGCCCTCCAAAGAAGAGCGGCCCTCCAGGCCCAACCAAAGGTGGCCCTCCAAAGAAGAGCGGTCCTCCAGGTCCATCCAAAGGC
>Ga0228608_1000592_pt1 | contig 11451 bp, 9 predicted proteins | sample 9DmetaG_FD_190069 | JGI IMG/M metagenome (GOLD analysis project Ga0228608, IMG submission 190069) | Seawater microbial communities from Monterey Bay, California, United States - 9D | ecosystem: Environmental > Aquatic > Marine > Coastal | place: USA: California | collected 2016-11-15
TTTTTATTTATCTACATCACTTTTTTTGCTAGGGCTTTCCGCGCAGCTTTGAAGGGGGATATGCATGTCTAGCACGCAGCCAACGGCAAGCCATTTTATCGGTGGGCGCTATGTTGAAGATAAAAGCGGGTCGCGGTTTGACGTGATATACCCCGCTTCAGGGGCTGTTATCGCACAGATACACGCGGGTACGGATCAGATTATCGAGCAGGCGCTCGGCGCGGCGCAGGCCGCGCAGCAGGACTGGGCGGCGCGCTCGGGCACTGAACGGGGGCGCGTATTGCGCCGCGCTGCCGATCTGATCCGCGCCCGCAACCGAGAACTATCGGTGCTGGAAACCCATGATACGGGCAAACCGCTTTCGGAAACGCTTTATGCGGATGCCACCAGCGGCGCCGATGCGCTTGAATATTTCGGGGGTTTGGCGGGAAATGTGACTGGAGAGCATATCCAGCTTGGCGAAGATTGGGTCTATACGCGCCGCGAAGCTTTGGGGATCTGTCTTGGCATTGGTGCCTGGAATTACCCGACCCAAATCGCCTGCTGGAAAGCTGCGCCAGCCTTGGCTTGCGGAAATGCGATGATTTTCAAACCATCAGAAACCACGCCACTTTGCGCGCTGAAAATCGCCGAAATCCTCAGTGAAGCTGGTTTGCCAGATGGCGTGTTCAACGTTGTACAAGGGCAGGGCGATGTTGGGGCGGCGTTGCTGCAGGATCCGCGCATCAACAAAGTTTCGCTCACCGGATCGGTGGCAACGGGGCGCAAAGTTTACCAAAGCGCGGCCGTGGGTCTGAAGCAGGTGACGCTTGAGCTGGGGGGTAAATCGCCGCTGATTATATTTGAAGATGCGGATTTGGAAAATGCCGTTGGCGGGGCGATCCTGGCGAATTTCTACTCGTCAGGTCAAATTTGTTCCAACGGCACGCGGGTATTTGTGCATAAGGCCATTAAAGAGGCGTTTTTGGATCGTTTAAGCGCGCGGCTTGAACAGGCGGTGATCGGCGATCCGCTCGATGAAACCACAAATTTTGGCCCGCTGGTCAGTGATCGGCAGATGCAGATTGTTCAGGGGTTTATCGCGCAAGGTATTTCCGAGGGCGCGCGGCTGGTCTGCGGCGGGCGGCGGCTTGAGCGCCCGGGCTATTATTTGGCGCCGACCGTGTTTGCAGATGTCAGCGATCAGATGACGATCGCGCGCGAGGAAATCTTTGGGCCCGTTCTCAGCGTTTTGGATTTTGATGATGAGGGGGATGTGGTGGCGCGTGCGAATAACACCGAATATGGCCTCTCTGCAGGGGTTTTTACCCGTGATATAAGCCGCGCGCATCGTGTAATTGGTAAATTGCAGGCGGGCAGTTGCTTTATCAATTCATATAATGATGCCCCCGTCGAGGCGCCTTTTGGCGGTATGAAATTATCCGGTATCGGGCGCGAAAACTCGAAAAACGCGATCGAGCATTATTCGCAGTTGAAATCGGTCTATGTGCGTATGGGGGATGTTGATGCACCGTTTTGAACGCGCGGGTATCCACATTTATGCACGGAACCTGAGGTGGCGCGCATGAGCGCGGCAGAAGCCGATTATGTGATTGTCGGAGCTGGCAGCGCGGGCTGCGCCCTTGCGTATCGCTTAAGCGAGGCGGGGGCTTCGGTCCTGGTGGTGGAATATGGCGGCAGCGATGCGGGCCCGCTTATTCAGATGCCCGGCGCGTTGAGCTTTCCGATGAATATGAAGCGCTATGATTGGGGCTATCGGTCCGAGCCCGAGCCGCATCTGGGCGGGCGGCGGCTTGCCTGCCCGCGCGGCAAGGTGATTGGGGGGTCTTCTAGCATCAATGGCATGGTTTATGTGCGCGGCCATGCCAAAGATTTTGACACGTGGGAGGCAATGGGGGCCAGCGGCTGGTCTTACGCGGATGTGCTGCCCTATTATAAACGTATGGAAACCTGGGATCCGGCCGGGCATGGCGGCGATGCCAGCTGGCGCGGAAGCGATGGCCCGTTGCACGTGACGCGCGGCAAGCGCGATAACCCCTTGGTGCAGGCTTTTGTGCAGGCTGGCCGGCAGGCCGGCTATCAGCTGACCGACGATTATAACGGCAAGCAGCAAGAGGGCTTTGGCCCGATGGAGCATACCATTCACAAAGGGGCCCGCTGGTCCGCTGCAAAAGCGTATCTGCGCCCTGCCTTACAACGTGAAAATTGCAATCTGATCCGTGGCCTGGCGCGTAAGATCGTGTTTTCCGGACGTCGCGCGGTTGGGGTTGAGCTTTTGGCAGGCGGGGGCTTGAAAACCGTTCGGGCCAAAAAAGAAGTGATTTTAGCAAGCTCTTCGATCAATTCCCCGAAACTACTGATGCTCTCTGGGATTGGCCCTGCCGCGCATCTGACCGCTCATGGCATCCCAATAGTGGCGGACCGCCCTGGCGTTGGCCAAAATCTTCAGGATCATTTGGAGGTCTATATTCAAATGGCCGCCAGCCAACCGGTGAGCCTGTTTAAATATTGGAACCTGCTTGGAAAGGCGCGGGTTGGGCTGCAATGGGCGTTGACGCGCAGCGGCCCTGGCGCGTCTAATCAATTTGAAAGCGCCGGATTTATTCGTTCGGCCGCGGGGGTAGAATATCCCGATTTGCAATTTCATTTTTTGCCCATCGCGGTGCGCTATGATGGCCAGGCAGCCTCAGAGGGGCACGGATTTCAAGCCCATATAGGCCCGATGCGCAGCCCGTCTCGCGGGGCGGTTACTTTGCGGTCGGCCAAGCCGGAAGACAGCCCAAAAATTACCTTTAACTATATGTCTACCGAAAAAGATTGGATAGATTTCCGCCGCGGTATTCGCCTCACGCGAGAGATCTTCGCGCAAGAGGCCTTTCGGCCGTTTGTAAAACACGAAATTCAACCCGGCGTTGCGTTGCAAACCGATGCCCAGATTGACGGATTTATCCGCGCCCATGCCGAAAGCGCCTATCATCCCTGCGGTACCTGTAAAATGGGGGCGGTGGATGATCCTTTGGCGGTGGTCGATCCGCAAACAAATGTGATTGGTGTTAAGGGGCTGCGCGTGGTTGATAGCAGCATTTTTCCACAAATCACCAATGGCAATTTAAACGGGCCTTCGATCATGGTTGGCGAGAAAGCCAGTGATCTTATTTTGGGTAAAACGCCGCTTGCGCGCGCCAATTCACAGCCCTGGTTGGCGCCGGATTGGCAGACCAGCCAGCGCTAAAGAAGCGGGTCTTAAACAGCGCGGCGATTTTCAGCGATCACTGGATGGAATAGGGAAGGTTTTCGCGTAGATCATGATCAATGCTAAGCTCTTTATCTAACGGGGGCAGCGCGCGTTGGTGGCAGGCGCGCCGATCACAGACCCGGCATGAAACGCCAATAGGTTCATAGGCATGCGGGGTGTCAAGGTCCATTCCATCGGCATAGACCATGGTCGCGGCATGTTTCACTTCGCAGCCCAGCGCAATGGCATAGCGGTGCGCCGGAGCCCCAAACGCGCCCCCGGTTTTTGACACATCATGGGCAAGCGAAATGTAACGCGCTCCATCTGGCGTTTCGGCCAATTGCCGCAAAAATCGCCCCGGTGTTTCAAAGGCGCGATGCACATTCCACAGCGGGCACGCGCCGCCAAAGCGCGCAAATTGCAGCCGCGTCGCAGAATGGCGTTTGGTGATGTTGCCTGCTTGGTCGACGAGCACGAAGAAAAAGGGAATACCTTTTGCGCCGGGCCTTTGCAGCGTAGAGAGCCGATGCGCGACTTGTTCTAACGACGCTCCAAAGTGGCGGGCCAACCGCTCTAGGTCATGGCGCTCGTCTTGGGCTGCCTGCAAAAATATTCTGTAGGGCATCATCACGGCGCCGGCGAAATAATTGGCCAGACCAATTTTTGCAATATCGCGGGCTTGAGGTGTTTGAAACCGCGCCAAATCCAATGTGGCCTCGAGCAAAGGCTCTTCTGTGATCAGGGCAAATTGCAGGCAGAGTTGAAAAATTTGCGTTGGTGGGCTGGCATGGGCGCTCAAGCTCAGCCGGTTTTGGGTTTTATCATAGTGCCGCAATGGGGTTTGGTCGCTTAATTCCACGCGTATTCCTAAGCCTGCAAGCGCCTTTTCAACGTTTCCACGCAGCCAGTTGGGCCCCTGCCACCCATGCGCGAAACGTTCGGCCGCTTTATCCACCGCATCCAGGTAATTGTCGCAATAATGAAAGAAATCACGTACCTCTTCCCATGGGTTGGGCTGCATATGCCCGTCTTGCCAACCCAAGGCTTCATCAAATGACATCATGCGTTCTTGGGTGTTTTTATACGCGCGGTGTAGATCCAGAAATGCGCGGCTAAAGGCCGGGGCATTAAACGCCACCAGCCGCAGATCGCCAAGCGAGGGTTGCGCTTCGCTAAAAATCGGGTCCACCAGAACTTCGCGCAGATCGCTGACAAGCCGCTCGCTTTCTCCGCTTGATAATTCTGTGATGTCAAAGCCGAATTCTTGGGCCAATGCCAAGAGAATAGAACTGGAAACGGGCCGGTTGTTGTTTTCAATCTGATTCAAATAGGGCAGCGACACGCCCAGCCGCGCGGCAAATTCCTTTTGTGTCAGGCTCAGCTTACGGCGTAGATCGCGCAGCTTGGCGCCGGCATAGAGCTTTTGAACGGCCATTGTTACCCCGATTTGCAAATTTTCAAAAATGATCTGCTAAGCTTGCTAATTATGGTAGAGGCGTCAAGAGGTTTGAATACTGCGGTGGCGTTTTTTGACATAGATCATGCAGATCACCCCTGCGGCAACCGAGCTCCACATCAACCATAGCAGGGGCGTGGCGCCGCTGGTTGGCGTTAAAACGGCGCCGGCAAGGGCGGATAAGGCCGCCCCGCCCGCAATCATAATGGCGCTGCCAAGCCCTGAGGCGGCGCCGGCAAGATCTGGGCGTATGGCGAGCATGCCGGCCGTGGCGTTGGGAATGCTTAATCCATTGCCAAATCCGACAAAGGTCATGAAGCCAAAAAAGCTGATTGCTGACCCCATGCCGTTGTAGAATACGGCCAAAGAGGCGGTGAGGCCAAATAAGTTCAAGGCCAGCCCCCAAAAAATCATCGCATCAAGGCCGATCCGCGACGAAAACCGCCCGGTGAAAAAGTTTCCCAAAAAATATCCCGCTGCCGGTGCGCCGAAGAATAGCCCGAGCGCCTCTGGGCTTAAGTTGAATATTTCAGAGCCAACAAAAGGGGCCCCGCCCAGATAGGCGAAGAAGGCGCCTGATCCCAATGCGGAGGTGAAGCAATACCCCCAAAACCGTTTTGAACGCAAAAGATCGGGGTAGAGCGCAAAATGCGCTTGGAATTTCACATCTGCCGTTGGCGCGGTTTCGCCAAGGTCAAAAAAGCAATTGAGCCAAAGCGCCACCCCCAGCAGGCTTAGAATCCAAAAATTAGCGCGCCAGCCAAAATAGGCATCAATCACCCCGCCCAAAGCTGGCCCGAACATCGGCACCAGCGCCATACCCATCATGATATAGGCGATCCGAGAGCCCGAACTTGCGGTATCGGTGGTGTCGCGTACGATGGCGCGCGAAATCACAAAAACGCTTGCGATGACAGATTGGATTGCGCGCAAAATCAAAAATGACTCGGTGCTTTGACAAAAGGTAATGGCGATGCTGACCGCCGTGAACAGGGCAATCGACCAAAGAGTGACTTGACGGCGCCCCTGCATGTCCGAAAGCGGCCCCGAGAATAACTGAACCAGTGCGCTGATCGCCAGATATACGCTCACTGACAACCCTAAAATGGCGGCGCTGGTGCCAAACTCATCCGCCATGCGCGGGAGGCTTGGTAAAAAGATATTCATCGCCAGCGCCGAAATGCTGACCATCAAAATCAGCGTGGCCATATGCGGCTGGGTTTGCCGGTTAAGAAACTGGGCCTTGGGTCTTTCGATCATATACGCTCCTTAACCATCCAGAAGAAGGCGGATGGGGTTATCTCTTTGCTGGCTAAAATAAAGTTAGCAAATTAACAAATTAGCACTTTAATCCGCAGATTTATTTGCAAATTTGCATAAATCTTCTTTGCGTTACACCGCAAGCAGTATAGCAGAAGCGGCAGATTGCCGAAGGAGTCAAGATGAAAGATATTTTGCAACAGCTTGAGCAGCGCCGCGACGTTGCGCGCCAAGGCGGCGGCAGCAAGCGCATAGAGGCGCAGCATGCCAAGGGTAAATTAACCGCGCGCGAGCGGGTTGAGCTGCTGTTGGATGAAGACAGTTTCGAAGAGTTTGACATGTTTGTTGCGCATCGCTGCACTGATTTTGGTATGGAAAAACAGCGCCCGCCCGGCGATGGTGTGATCACCGGTTGGGGCACGATTAATGGCCGAATGGTTTATGTTTTCTCGCAAGATTTCACCGTGTTCGGGGGCTCGCTCTCTGAGACGCATGCCCAAAAAATTTGTAAAATCATGGATATGGCGTTGCAAAATGGCGCGCCGGTGATTGGCATAAACGATTCTGGTGGAGCACGTATCCAAGAGGGGGTTGCCTCGCTTGCAGGATATGCTGAAGTGTTCCAGCGTAATATTTTGGCCTCTGGCGTGGTGCCGCAAATCAGCTTGATCATGGGTCCTTGCGCCGGTGGCGCGGTCTATTCCCCCGCGATGACCGATTTCATTCTGATGGTCAAAGACAGCTCTTATATGTTCGTCACGGGGCCCGATGTGGTCAAAACGGTGACCAATGAGGTGGTCACGGCCGAAGAATTGGGCGGCGCCGCGACGCATACCAAGAAATCATCTGTTGCGGATGCGGCGTATGAGAATGATATCGTTGCGTTGAGCGAGGCCCGTCGTTTGGTTGATTTTCTGCCTTTGAACAACCGTGAAAAGCCACCCATACGCCCGTTTTTTGATGAGCCGGGCCGCATTGAGGCGTCATTGGATACTTTGATCCCTGATAATCCCAACACCCCTTATGATATGAAGGAATTGGTTTTTAAAATCGCCGATGAAGGTGATTTTTTTGAAATTCAGGAAGATTTTGCAAAGAACATCTTAACTGGGTTTATTCGATTAGAGGGGCAAAGCGTCGGCATCGTGGCGAACCAACCCATGGTGCTCGCGGGATGCCTTGATATTGACAGTTCGCGCAAAGCGGCCCGGTTCGTGCGGTTTTGCGATGCGTTTGAAATCCCAATTCTGACGCTTGTGGATGTGCCGGGGTTCCTGCCCGGCACCTCGCAAGAATATGGTGGGGTGATCAAGCATGGTGCGAAATTGCTCTTTGCTTATGGCGAAGCCACGGTGCCAAAAGTAACCGTGATCACCCGCAAAGCCTATGGCGGAGCCTATGATGTGATGTCCTCAAAACATTTACGGGGTGATTTTAACTATGCCTGGCCCACCGCCGAGATTGCCGTGATGGGGGCCAAGGGCGCAACCGAGATTATTCATCGCGCCGATTTGGGCGATGCAGATAAAATCGCGCAACATACAGCCGATTACGAAGACCGGTTTGCCAATCCGTTCGTGGCCGCAGAGCTGGGCTTTATAGATGAGGTTATTCAACCCAAATCAACCCGCAAACGGGTCTCGAGGGCTTTTGCATCCCTGCGCGGTAAGCAGCTGAAAAATCCATGGAAAAAGCATGATAATATACCATTGTAAAAAGGTTTTACTTTGATTTTTAGTAGTGATGTGAGCTGAGCATGCACCAGAAAACCATCAAGCGCGGCAATTGGTTCGAAATCTATGATGGACCATGTTTCACATTGGCGCGCCGGCTTCCAGCGCGGTTTGATATCAGCCGCGAGATTTCTATGCCCCTGATGTCTGCGCCGCGTTTGGCGCGCCAAATTCGGCAAGATATTTGGCGCAAACTGCAATCGATTAGGGGGTTTTTGCCGGTGGTTGAAATCACTGATCGCGGGGCGCATTTACACATACGGGCCGGGGGCGAGTTGACATGCCCAGCGCCATTTGAGCGCTCTGGCGAGCGGATCTTTGATGTCTTGAGCAATCGAGATAACCAGCGTCGGTGGGCGGCCTTTGCCGCAGCGCGCGGCCCCCATTGCCATAAACAAAAGGCTCTCCCATCATGCTAAAACATCGTGGCTTCCCGGGGCGTTTGCCGGGTACAGATTTTCAATTCACCATTCGCCGGCCCAACCCCAAAGGCGTGACGCCTTTGAAACGGCTTGAGCGCTTTAAAGACCGTCGCCCCCCGGATCGGCGGGCCGATACGGGCTTCGTGCGCGCGCTGCTTGAACATTTTTGGGATCAGCCCTTTGAGCGGGGAAATCTGGATGCAGGGCGGCTCAATTGGCTGTTCGAGCGCGAAGTGAAACCCTATGATGATCCGTTTGATCCAGCCTGTTATGGGGCCAAGCTGATCCTCGATTTGAATTTGATCCACGCCAATTTTGCTGATGCGTTTGATCCAGAATAAAAAGGACTGTTCCGATGTTTGAGAAAATTCTGATAGCCAACCGCGGTGAAATAGCCTGCCGCGTCATCAAAACTGCCCGCAAAATGGGAATCAAAACAGTTGCGATCTATTCGGATGCTGACCGTCAGGCGCTGCATGTGCAAATGGCTGATGAAGCCGTGCATATTGGCCCATCTCCGGCCAATCAATCCTATATCGTGATTGAAAATGTGATGAAGGCGATTGCAAGTTCAGGGGCGCAGGCGGTGCATCCCGGCTATGGGTTTCTGTCTGAAAACAGCCGGTTCGCGCAAGCTTTGGCGGCGGCGAATGTGGCTTTTATTGGCCCCCCTGTCGCCGCGATTGAGCAAATGGGCGATAAAATCACCTCGAAGAAAATTGCCCAAGAGGCCGGCGTTTCAACCGTGCCTGGATATATGGGCTTGATCAACGATGCCGAAGAGGCGGTTAAAATCTCGCAACAAATTGGTTATCCGGTGATGATAAAAGCCTCGGCCGGGGGCGGCGGCAAGGGCATGCGCATCGCCTGGACGGATGATGAGGCACGCGAAGGCTTTCAATCTTCTAAGAATGAAGCTGCCAGCAGCTTTGGGGATGATCGCATTTTTATTGAAAAATTCGTCACCCAACCCCGCCATATTGAAATTCAGGTTTTGGCGGATAGCCATGGCAATTGCATTTATCTAAACGAACGCGAATGCTCGATCCAGCGGCGCAATCAAAAAGTTGTGGAAGAAGCGCCGAGCCCATTTTTAACGCCAGAAACCCGGGCCGCGATGGGCAAACAAGCCTGCGCTTTGGCGCAAGCTGTGGGCTATCAAAGCGCCGGTACCGTGGAATTTATCGTCGATAGCGCGCAAAATTTTTACTTTTTGGAAATGAATACGCGCTTGCAGGTTGAACATCCGGTGACCGAGCTGATCACCGGCATCGATCTGGTGGAGCAAATGATCAATGTGGCGGCGGGCAAGCCGCTTGGCCTAACCCAAGACGCGGTTCAGATCAATGGATGGTCTATTGAAAACCGACTTTACGCAGAAGATCCTTATCGAAACTTCTTGCCCTCTATTGGCCGGCTTACCCGCTATCGTCCGCCTGCCGAAACAGCCTCAGATGATCATATTATCCGAAACGATACGGGGGTGTATGAGGGCGGCGAGATCAGTATGTATTATGATCCGATGATCGCAAAGCTGTGCAGCTGGGCGCCAAGCCGGGCCGGGGCGATTGAACATATGCGCTTGGCGCTTGACCGGTTCGAAGTTGAAGGTATTGGCCATAATTTGCCCTTTCTCAGCGCGGTGATGGATCATCCAAAATTCACCTCTGGTGATATGACAACGGCGTTTATCGCAGAAGAATACCCGGACGGTTTTGAAGGGGTTACGCTGCCAGCTGCGGCTTTGCGACGGGTTGTTGCGGCCAGCGCTGCGATGTACCGCGTTGGCGAAATACGGCGGGCTCAGATTTCCGGACGCCTCGACAATCATGCGCGCAAAGTTGGCGATCACTGGGTGGTGTGCTTGCAGGGGGAAACGCATGCTGTAACCGTAGCGGCGGATCCAAATGGGGCTTTGGTCACCTTTGAGGATGGCGCGGCGCATTATGTAATTGGAGCCTGGACGCCGGGTATAAAATTGGCCGATATGCTGGTGGATAAGACGCCGTTGGTGATGAAGGTCGATGAGATATCAGGTGGTTTTCGCTTGCGCACGCGCGGCGCGGATTTAAAGGTCACAATCCGCAGCCCCCGCCACGCAGAATTGGCGCTGTTGATGCCCGAGAAACTGCCGCCTGATACCTCAAAGCTGTTGCTGTGCCCGATGCCTGGAATGCTCGTGAAGATCAGTGTTGAAGAAGGTGAAGAGGTTCAAGAGGGGCAAGCTTTATGCACGATTGAGGCGATGAAAATGGAGAATATTCTGCGCGCCGAGCGCAAAGGTGTGGTTCAAAAAGTGAACGCCCTGGCCGGAGACAGTTTGGCCGTGGATGACGTTATCATTGAGTTCGAGTAAGCCGTTGAGCCCGACGCATTCACATATAATTGATTGCCCAAGGCCGAGGGCAATTATCTGTAGATTACCACGCTTGGGCCTGCAGGGGTCAGCCCAGCATGGCGGGCCCATATGGCTGGTTTATTTTGAACGCATTTCTTGCTGGCGCATAGGCATTTTATCGATGCTGCGGCTTAATTCTCTGGCATCCCAAGGAAATGGTTTGCGCAATTTTATTTGCCCGTCTTTGCCCATCAGCAGCACCGCGAATCCGCGTGGCCGGAACTTTTTGCGCAGGGCGGTTTCTTCGGCGGGATTTGCATCGACCAATACCACCACATCGCGTGCGGCCAATTCCTCTGCGCCTTGGTGCAAAGATTTCATCTGGGTTTGGAAATTTACATCCAAATCGGTATTGGCAAAAACAATCACCGGCCGTTTTAGCCATAAATATCCGTCGATCGTGGTTTCGTTTGTGACGTCTACGAAGATGGTTTTAAGGCTTTCTGCGCCTCCCAAATTGGGCAGCGCGGCAACACAAATTGCGGCGATCAATGATTTCATGATGACTCCCTTTAAGTTTGATATAGGTCTCTTGAAAGCGTTTGCGAAGAGGGGTTCGCTATGATCGTTAAAAATTTTCACTCAACTCTGCGTGTTTGGCGCGGCGAAAAATGCGAGGGCGATGAAAAATGACCCAGAAAAAAGCGATATGGCAAGAGATCGCGGCGAAAGAATTGCGCGGCCGTGATCCGGCAGATTTAACCTGGAATACGTTAGAAGGTATTGCCGTGGATCCCATTTACACGGCGGATGATCTGCAGGGGCTTACCCATTTAGAGGGGCTGCCAGGGCAAGAACCCTTTACCAGAGGCGTTAAGGCCACGATGTATGCTGGACGCCCTTGGACAATCCGCCAATATGCGGGATTTTCCACAGCGGAAGCCTCCAATGCATTTTATCGCAAAGCCTTGGCTGCGGGGCAGCAGGGCGTTTCTGTGGCGTTTGAT
>Ga0228608_1000595_pt1 | contig 11429 bp, 8 predicted proteins | sample 9DmetaG_FD_190069 | JGI IMG/M metagenome (GOLD analysis project Ga0228608, IMG submission 190069) | Seawater microbial communities from Monterey Bay, California, United States - 9D | ecosystem: Environmental > Aquatic > Marine > Coastal | place: USA: California | collected 2016-11-15
TTCGATACAGCCCAGCACTTCTTCGGCAATTTGATCTTCGGTGACGAACAAATGCGCATCGTCTTGAGTAAATCCACGGACTCGAGTCATACCAGAGATTTCACCGGATTGCTCCCATCGATAGACGGTACCGAACTCAGCAAGGCGGAGCGGTAAATCACGGTAAGAACGCATCTGTGAAGCGTAAATCTTGACGTGGTGAGGGCAGTTCATTGGCTTGAGCATGTATCCATCGATATCACCGCTCTTCATCATATTCGATAATTCGCCACAGGTACAGCCTTCATCAGCCAGTTTCTTCATCAAGTCCCGTTCAACCAAAGGCGGATACTGCGAATCTTGGTAATACGGGAAGTGTCCTGATGTGCGGTACAGGTCGAGTTTACCGACGTGAGGTGTAAAGACCTGAGAATAGCCTTGCCGACGGAGGTGGTAGGAGATGAAATCCTGCAATTCCTGTCGAATAATTGCCCCACGAGGCGTCCAGAGAATCAATCCCTGTCCTACTTCCTCATCGATATGGAACAATTGCAAATCCTTGCCCAACTTGCGATGGTCTCGCTTTTTGGCTTCTTCAAGTCGAGTTAAAGTTGCTCGAAGTGCTTCTTTACTTGGTTCAACGATGCCGTAAATACGCACCAATTGCTCTCGGTCTTGATCGCCTCTCCAGTACGCTGACGAGATGCTGGTGAGTTTAACATGCATCAATCGCGACGTGTTTGGGACGTGAGGGCCAAGGCACAAATCGTACCAGTCGTCTTGCTTGTAGATGGTTGAACCACCGCCGTCTTCGATTTTATCATTGATAATTTCCAGTTTGTACGGATTACCAGCAAAATGCTGTTGCAATTCTTCATCGCTCAATTCCACGCGCTCAACAGTGAAGTTCTTTCGAGCGATTTCTTGCATCTTCTTTTGAATCGGTTTCAAGTCAGATTCAGCGATAGGCTCCATTGCAAAATCATAGTAGAATCCTCGGTCAATCGCAGGACCAATCGTTGGTTTTGCATCGGGATAAATCGCCATAACCGCCTGAGCAAGCAAGTGAGCAGCGCTGTGTCGAAGAATATGGATGCCTTCATCCGAGTCGGTAAGAATACCTTCAACCGAACAATCGGTATCGAGCATTCGAGATAAATCGCATTCTTCACCGTCTATTCGAGCCGCTAGACAGCCGTGCTTGCGGCCCAGTGCATCGGTGATTACCTCTGCACAGGTAATTCCTGCGGCGTATTCGTTAACCGTTCCATCGGGCAAGGTGATGTTGATGAGTGTCATACGGTGCTCTCCTTCAACCCCTACGGGGTTGGAAGCCCTTCATCAAACCATCACACTCATTCGGCCAAAAAGAAAGAGGTTTGAGAACCCATTACCATGGGAATTTCAAGTTCCAGTAAATGCCATCAAAAAGGATACACTGAATGCCGAGGAAGATTGAACCAAGCAGCATCTTACCTCCGCCTGGAAGTTTGTCGGCATACGCTGAATAAGCCAGCAGACCCATCATGATGTTTCCAACACACGTCAGCATCAAAACGCCGACAACTAAAATTGGAGTCCAACTGTAGTTGTTATCCAAGTGATAGATGGTCGCCTCAAGCCACAGTGCCGATGGAATCACCACCAGTGCAAACGCAAGCAGTAAACGAGCTCCGCCACCGCCATCAGACTCGCCCCAAGGCCATCGTAATGATTCCATCATGGAAACATCATTTTGGTACAAAATTATCCACCAATACATCAAAAATCCAAAGGCTGCCAAAAACATGAACGGCACAATCATTTGTGCTTGTGACCAAGGAATTCCGCCCCATAGAGCCTCCTTATCCGACGCATGAGAGAGGCCATAAAGATACGAAACGAGAACGAGTGTTCCGAAGATGAAAATGAATGTTCGGACAAAGTTTCGTGAGACTTTCATGCTGCTCGCTAACGGTGTTCACTGATAAGTGCCTGTATGGAATCTCACCATTCGACATCAAAATCATCGCCGAGCGTGCTGGTCGGTTTATCCAAGACTTCAATGCTCGATTCAGCGGCAGACTCGTCGTCATCCGCATCACTTTCATCCTCCGATTGAACGCTTGAGACGGTAAAACTGGAACGGTTTTCAACCAATTGAGTGGGTTTACTGTAATCAGGTGTCACGACGGGTGCTACCGGTTCTTGCTGAACTTGGACCTCTTTAGGTTGTTCTACAACGGTGCTTTCGTCTTCCGAATGCATTGAAGCGAATCCTTTGGCAAGGGTGTCTTCGAGGCTCGGCAACTCACGACCGCTTCTGTTCATAATTCCACAAAGTACGCAGAGCACATCAAACCTTGCGTCGAATGCTCATTCTTCTTCGAGGCTTGATTCCTCAAAGTCCACTTCGGGTAAAAACGAAAGAATCGTCCCTAAGATTCCGAACACCAAGACGTATTCCCAAACTGCGGAGACATTGAGCATTGGATACGGTGAACTGGTACAGAACGACATCATATCTGCAGTTAATGCGTTGTAAGCATCCCAGTCAAAGTCTTCACCCCACACCTGTGATTGTGTTGCAATCAGTTGGAACAATCCAACGAAGGCCGAAAGTGCAGCCAAAATACGCAAACCAATGAGTGTCCGGAAACGGGGATGATTCCACCAAATACGTATTGTAACCGCTGTAATGAGCAGACACCAATATACGCCGAAGGTAAAAATGTCAAAGGCGTAATGGCCGTGCATTGGACCATCGGTATCCCATGGGACGCTTCCAATCCGTATACAGGAGAATGCACCAATCAATCCCGGAAACACAGCAAGATGGTTGACGCCGTGCCATAAGGTGTGGTGTCCCGCCGACTGAATCCGCTTCATGTTCATCGAGTGAATCTCCATGATAATCCAAAACACCAGATAACCGGTCACAAAAGTCCCAACAGTGAAAATCGTATCACCAGGCTCATACAAATCAAAATCTGAAATGAAAGGCATGTAGGCCTTGCATCCATTCATGATCCAAGTAATGTATCCTGCAGCAAGCCACAATGTGGTAAAACCGACCGTGAGAAGTAGGGCAAGGCGGCGGCGGGCCGAGGTGCGCATGGAACTTCGATTGGATGGGTATTTTTGATGCCACCGCCACAAATCTCCCAATGCAGGTCTTCTTGAAGGTGAATCATCTCGGGTAATCATGCGCATCGGAATCGTGGTAAATCCAGACGCTGGCCTCGGTGGCCGCCTCGGATTCAAAGGCAGCGATGGCCGTGCTGCTGAAGCCCGAGCAGCCGGTGCAGAAGACCGAGCTGGCCCACGGATGAATCTCGCTCTTAATGCACTTCAATCGCTGTTATCCAGTTCTCTTAATCGCAGCGATGTTGACGTTGAATGCCTTGGCTGGAGTGGTCGAATGGGTGACACTTGGGCACCAGAATCAACTGAAAAAATGTCCTTCACCTCGCTTGGCTCTACGCCCACAGAAACCTCGTTTGAAGAGACGAGTCAGTTGGTTCGAGCATTGGTAGATGCCGGTGCAGAGGCCATTCTCTACGCAGGTGGTGATGGAACGACACGTGACATTGCCAACACGCTGGAAAGCATAAGTAAAGAAGCACAAGAAATCCCACTCATCGGTGTCCCTGGTGGCGTCAAAATGCATTCGGGATGCTTCGCAACTACACCCAAAGCGGCTGCTGAAGTCACACTGGCTTTCCTACTTGGTGATCTAAGATGTGCCATTACCGAAGTCATGGATTTAGACGAAGAAATCTACCAAGAAGGAATATGGAAAGTCCGAATGTACGGTGAAGCATGGACTCCTTCAAGCCCTCGATTCATGCAAGGGGCAAAAGAACAAGTTGAGCGAACAAGCGAATCTGATACCATCGAAGGTCTCGCCCAGCATGTCGAATCTTTACTCTCAAGTCAGGATGATTTGATGGTGATTTGGGGCAGTGGAGGCACGCTTCGAAGAATGGGAGAGTTCTGTGGCGAAAAGCTAACGCTGCTTGGTATCGATGTTCTTGGGCCTGCGGAAAACGGTCAACGGCAATCCCATACCGACCTCAATGAACAACAACTGCTCGAAGTCATAGCCAAGCATGTTGATGAAAACGGCGACCAACGACCACGATTGTTGTTGCTTTCGCCGATGGGTGGGCAAGGCTTCCTCATCGGTAGGGGCAATCTCCAACTCTCCCCCGATGTTTTACGGATGATTGGAATTGACAACATTCTCGGCGTTGCTACTCCTGCTAAATTGATTGGACTAAACGCTGTACGAATTTACACAGGAGAGGTTGAATTGGACCAAGTCTTCCAAACCAAACGATTTATCAAAATCCTTCAGGGATTCAGAACGACACGGCTCATTCGAATTGAAGAAGCGTGAATCAAAGTTGCCCGGTTGATGCCTTGAGCAAACCGAGGAACGGTGGACTTGGGCGGCCAGGCCGGCTCTTGAACTCGGGGTGGTACTGAACGCCGACGTAATACGGGTGGCCATCAAGTTCGAATATTTCGCAGCGCTGACCAGTTTCATCTTTCCCAACGAAAACAAGTCCAGCCGACTCAATAGCCTCAATCATATCGGGGTTGACTTCGTATCGATGACGGTGTCGCTCATCAACCGAATCACCTTCACCATACAATTGGCGAATTTTGCAATCATCGACTTGCCACAAGGTTGGGCGGCTGCCCAATCGCATTGTACCACCGAGGTGAGTTTTGGAGATTTCAGGCATGAAGACAACTGCAGGGTTCTTGCAGTTCTCATCGAATTCAGTGGAATTCGAATCTTCAAATCCGAGAACATTCCGACAAAATTCGATGGTTGCAACTTGCAGTCCAAGGCAAATGCCAAGATACGGTGTTGAACTTGTACGAGCGTATTCAGCAGCCAGAATCTTTCCTTCTACACCACGGTCACCAAATCCTCCTGGAACCAATACGCCGGACGATTGCTTGAGCAATGCCCACGCCTTCTCACTCTCACTGCCGTTTTCCCAGTCGGATTCAAGATGACTTGCTTCAATCCAGTTGATGGTGAGTTTATGATCAACGGCCATTGCTGCATGTTGGAGGCTCTTGATGACCGAGAGATAAGCGTCAGAAAGGTCAGTATATTTCCCAACCATTGCAATTTGGACTTCATCGGTTAAGGTGTCGAGATGGTGTGCCATAATCTTCCAGTTGTTCAGCAAGTCAGTGGCTTGACAGTCGAGATTCATGATGTCACAAAGTCCCTGTTCTTCCAACATCAATGGAACATGGTAGATGTTAGGAACATCGTGGGTTGACATCACTGCTTCTGGGGAAACGTGGCAAAAGGCTGCCAACTTTTCTCTTGTTTCCTTAGTGAGTGGTGCAGATGAACGACAGACAAGAATATCGGGAGTGATACCTAAGCCCCGCAATTCCTTCACGGTATGCTGGGTTGGTTTGGTTTTCTGTTCACCGACTGGCCCCATTACAGGAACCAACGACACATGAACAAACGTCACGTTTTCTCGGCCGACACGAAATTGGAATTGGCGTAAGGCTTCGATGTATGGCGCAGATTCGATGTCGCCGACGGTCCCACCAAGTTCGATGATGCAGGCGTCGGGCGCTAACTCGCTTCCATCTGCGGGTCGATGCGCTACTTCTTCCAGCCAGTCCTGCACAGCGCCGGTGACGTGTGGAATCACTTGAACCGTTTTTCCAAGGTAATCTCCTCGGCGTTCAGCTTCGATGACTTTGGAGTAGATTTTGCCGGTGGTAACGTTGTTGTCTTTTCCGAGATTAATATCAAGGAAACGCTCGTAGTTGCCAAGATCAAGATCGACCTCGCCACCGTCATCCAAAACGAAAACTTCGCCGTGTTCAAACGGAGACATTGTACCCGCATCGCTGTTCAGATACGGGTCGATTTTCAATGAAGTGACTCGCAGTCCTGCACTTTTCAGCAATACGCCGATGCTACTTGCAGTCACTCCCTTTCCTAATCCAGAAAGGACTCCTCCGCTAACTACAACGTACTTCATGCACATCAACGGGCTTTTAGGCCGTCGCGCCTCCCCTATCAACATACCTCTCAAAATCGAAAAATGACTCGTGACAGATTGAGCGAAGAATCAAAGAGTGGGTGCGCTGAAACCAAAGGGAGGGGAAGCATGAGTGAAGTTCCAGATACCATGCTTGCATGGACAAAAACTGCCGATACTGTCGGTGGTTTCACCCGAATAGAGCACCCCGTTCCTTCACCGAGTGAAGGTGAAGTCTTGATTAAAACCCGTTCAACATCCGTATGCGGCACCGATATTCACATTTGGAAATGGGACCAATGGAGTCGAGAAAACGTCCCACTGGGTACTATCACGGGACATGAAACATGCGGCGAAGTCGTCGCCCTGGGCGCTGGCGTGGAATCGCATTCAATCGGAGATGTCGTCGCCATTGAGTGTCATCTTGCTTGCTGGAATTGTCCGCGCTGCGATGAAGGAAACGCACACATTTGCGAGAACGGTTCAATCTTTGGCGTACATACAAACGGTGCCTTTGGACCATATTTTGTCGTACCAGCAGTGAACGCCCGACCGATTCCAAAGGGACTTGACCCCGGACATGCATCGATACAAGACCCACTCGGAAACGCCATCCACACCCTTACAGGAGGACCAATCAAAGGTTCTACAGTTGCCATTCACGGACTAGTACCGATTGGTTTGTTTGCCGTTAACGCTGCCAAAGCCATGGGTGCTACCAAAGTCATTGCTGTCGACTGGGACAACACCTACCGAATGGATTTGGCAAAAACGCTCGGCGCTGACCTCGTGCTTGGTAAAGAGAGCGATGTCGTCGCCGAAATATTGGCAGCAACCGATGGAAGAGGTGTCGATAACTCGTGCGAGTTCTCTGGCTCACCCCAAGCTCTGGCCAACACCATCCACAGTACACGAATGGGAGGCTATGTCAACATCCTCTCCGTTTACGGCAACCCTACCCCAGAAGTTCCAATGAATGAGATTGTGTTCCGATACCTCCACATTAAGGGCATCAACGGCAGAAAAATGTGGTCCACTTGGGATACTATGCACGAACTTTTGGAACGTGGAGTGATAGATGTTAACGCCGTGTTAACTCACCGTATGCCGATTGAATCGTTCGAAGAAGCCGTAGAACTCGCTCTTGCTGGAGAATGCGGTAAAGTCGTTTTAGACTTTGATTAAGCGCCGATCCACTTGTAGCGGCGTGCACCTTCGTCAACACCCTCATCGCCAATTTCAACCAGTGCGAATTCACCTTGAGGCGTGACGACGCTGTCGTCCTGCAATCCCTTGTGGAGATTCTCATAGGTCACGTGGTCGATAGCAACTCGTCCAGCCAAACGCTCGAACAAATGCCACCGTGAAACAACTTCCCTCCATCGTGGACTGACTTTACCTTCGAACACCTTTGCTTTTGCACCCGAACCGTAGCCGCATAGGCCGAACAACTTGTTGTCCAGGTTGCTGTTTTCTTCTAAATCTGATTCGAAGGTTGACATGAGTGCAAGGAAAATCGAACCGGTGTATTGGTTTCCAATTAGACTGCTTGCACGTTGCCCCTTCTCAATCCTACTTGCGTGGAAATCAAGGTATTCAGGAGTCTTCGATATTGCACGCCGATATCCATCCATTGCCTTCTCCCAGATTTCGATGAGTTGTGCATCAGCAGAATCATCATGCTCTGCCGGCATTGGGCCGAGTTGCTCCGCAATTGGACCCCACATTTCAGTCCCTTCACGGTCGTGTCGGAAAATGTCAGGGAACATGCGCTTGGCTTGGAATGCATACGGCAAATGCATGATGATACGAGACCATTGTTCGGTTAACCGTTCATCCTCGTCGTGAACATAACGGTTCTGCTTTTGTGCTTTCTCAGCAAAATTGTGGAACGCTTGGCGAACTGCAGATTGATAACATCGATTAGAGAATTGTCCATCGAAAATAGGTTCATCGCGATGGACGCTCACCTTTTCTTCACCGTGAGCGAAAATACCCAGTTTGCGAACTGTTGATTCCGGCAAATGACGAATCATACGTTCAATAAGTCCCTTTTTCATGGTTTGCCCAGTCTCTTGAGCAAGTTGCATCACGTTGGTGATTACAGAACGGATGCTGACTTCGCGTCGAGGTTTGAAGAAATCGTGTACAGGAGTGGTTGAGACTCCGATGCAATCGGGGATTTCGAGCAATCGAGGATTTCGGCGAATGAGCAATGCTCCGCCGCCGGCACCTTGGGTGTATTCACCTGAAGATTCCAGAGCGTATTTTGCGTTGTCAGAGAAAATTACGATTCCTGTTCGCTCATCGTGTTCGGTTGAACGAGCGACCCAGTCGAGCGTCGTGTGCATAGCATCAACAGCACCGATGCATGCAAAGGTCATGTCGACAACATCACAGTTGCGGAAACAATCTGCTCCGTATCGTTCTTGGTAGCGTTGAGTAAGCATGTCGACAATGTAAGTTGCTGTCGGCTTTGCACCATCCAAAGCTGACTCGGTACCGAGGTACATTCGACCGATGTTGTTTGGGTCCAAACCATTTCGATCAATGATCTGCATCACAGCCATTGCGCCCATGGTAGCAGTATCTTCGTGGACATCAGGTATGGCCATTGCTTCGAGGCCGAGACCTTTGTTGAGTTTGCCAAAATCTGCACCTCGCAACTCAGCAAAATCCTTCATATCCATGTATAAACGAGGAAAATGAATGGCGATGTCATCGATACCAACACAGGTTTGACCGTCTGTTCCCATCAAACTACTCTTTTTCCGGCCCCTATTTGAAACAACAACCCGTTTTACCCGCGGTTCGAAGGGTTTGAACACCTATTCCATTTCGGGAATATTTGGCATTGAAGGGTCTTGCTTTGCCCAAAGAACATCATCAATTCGAAGAATAGAGATGGCTGCCTCGGTCGCACCTGCAATCGACTGTCTCGCAATGAGATAAGGCTCCAAGATACCGTTTTCAATCATATTTGCTGGTTGACGTTCAAGAACGTCAAGGCCGATATGGTGAGCGTGTTCTCCGCCGTTAACTTGCTGAGCAACCAATTTCAACAGAGTGTCAATTGGGTCCAAGCCAGCATTTTCAGCCAAAACGCGAGGAATCACCTCGAGCGCATCGGCAAAGGCTTCAGCACCAAGTTGCTCTCGACCAGGAATGGATTCAGCGAATCGCCGCAATCGGCGAGCAAGAGCCACGTGTGTTGCGCCGCCGCCAGCGAGCAGTCGATCGTCTTCAAGCATACGACAAGCAACGCCCAAAGCGTCTGCAAAACTACGTTCCACTTCACCAATTACCGTTTCCGTGCTTCCGCATGCAATCAAAGTCGCTCCGCCTTCCTCGGTCTCAACAATCCAGTGGGATACGCCAGACCAATTCTCGTTCTTACTCGAAATGAAGGCACCGAGGTCGTTGCTGTGTGCGCGTTTGACATCGCTAACCAGCGTTGCACCGCAGCCACGAGCAAGGAGGTCAAGGTCTGACCGAGCAACTCTTCGGAATGCTTGGATACCAGCCTGTGCTAAGAGAATACGGGCTTCATCGTCAATACCTTCTTTGCACGCTAGGAGGCGGATTCCGAGGGTTTTGAGGTGTTCAACTTGTTCAGCCAACAGTTCAACTTCCTTGGTTCTAAAACTGTCCAGTACCCCGGGAGCAGTAACGTTGATTTTCATATCGCTCTTCATCGAACGGCGTTCGATTCCACCATCGATGAGGAGGATTTTACCTGCCCCAATGGTGCGAGGCATATCGTCATGAATGCGATTTTTGGCGAGTACCAGTCCGGTAACCAATCGAGTATCAGCGATGCTGCCGCCGGATTGTGGTAAGACCTTGACACGGGTCGGGTCAGCCACGATTCCTTCTGCAGTTTGAACATGAATATTCTCCGCAGCCTCGATGGCAAGTTGGGCGAGAAGAACCTGCATGGAGTGGTGTCCTTTACCAGCCATCGAAGTTCGAGTCGCCATCAAGCGGTGTGCTTTATCGGATTTAAGCGCAAACTCGTCCAGTATTTCGTGAACATGAGTTTCAGCCATACGGAAACCACGGGCTATGACTGCAGGGTGAACATCTTGCGTAACCAAATGCCACGCATTTTGGAGCATCTCCGCAGAGATCAGAACGGTTGATGTCGTTCCGTCGCGAGCGATTTTGTCTTGAACAGAAGAGGCGTTAATCATCATGCGGGCAACTGGATGTTCCACTTTCGCAGACTCAAGAACTGTAACTCCATCGTTGGTAACGAGCGTTCTACCGTCATCATCGATGAGCAGTTTGTCCAGTCCTCGTGGCCCAAGCGTTGAACGTACTGCACTCGCAAGCGCCATCGCCGCCTGAATGTTGTTTTGAAGAGCACTGCGACCCGTTGTACGCTCAGTGTCTCGGAGCAGGGGAGCATCGCTCATAGCACGGCCACCGGACTCTTCGACATAAGGTCAACTATGGCTGATGAAGACTCAGTCTTCGTCGTCTTCGACAACTTCGAAGTCTGCATCGACTACATCATCGCCACCGACGTTGATGTCTCCGTCTTCAGCTGAGCCGTCTTGTTCTGCCATTTCAGCAGCAGCGGCTTCGTAGAGTTTCGCTGAGACTGCGTGCATTGCTTCTTCGACTTCCTTAACCTTGGCTTGAATAGCCGCATCGTCGATTGAATCGATATCGAGTGGCTTTCCATCTTCGTCTTGAACCATCTTTTCGAGAGCGTCAAGATGTTCCTTGACCGGGTCGACTTCAGCGTCATCGAGTTTGTCAGCAGATTCGTCAAGAGTTCGGCGTGTTTGGTAAACGACTTGGTCCGCCATGTTGCGGAGCTCGACCTTGGCCTTGCGGAGTTGGTCTTCTTCGGCGAATTTCTCTGCTTCACTGATCTTGGCTTGAATTTCGTCTTCAGACAAGGAGGTTTGAGATTCAATCTTGACCGACTGTTCTTTTCCAGTTCCCATATCCTTGGCGCTTACGTTGACAATTCCATTCGCATCGATGTCAAAGGTGACTTCGATTTGAGGAGTGCCACGTGGTGCTGCAGGAATTCCCATGAGGGTGAATTCTCCGAGAGTAACGTTGTCTTTGGCGAAGTTTCGCTCGCCTTGAAGGACGTGAATGGTCACAGCAGGTTGATTATCGGTTGCCGTTGAGTAAATCTCTGAACGACGAGCCGGAATGGTCGTGTTGCGTTCAATCATGGTTGTCATGACGCCGCCAAGGGTCTCGATGCCCAGTGTCAACGGAGTAACGTCGAGCAACAGAATATCGGATACGCCCTCATCACCGGAAATGATACCGGCTTGAAGTGCAGCGCCCATTGCGACTGCTTCGTCAGGGTTGATTCCTTTGTATGGTGCCTTACCTGCTTCCTTCTCGACCGCTTCTTGGACCGCTGGAACTCGAGTTGAACCGCCCACAAGGATGACCTTGTCGACG
>Ga0228608_1000598_pt1 | contig 11406 bp, 10 predicted proteins | sample 9DmetaG_FD_190069 | JGI IMG/M metagenome (GOLD analysis project Ga0228608, IMG submission 190069) | Seawater microbial communities from Monterey Bay, California, United States - 9D | ecosystem: Environmental > Aquatic > Marine > Coastal | place: USA: California | collected 2016-11-15
CGTTAATTTTCTGGTGGTCAGCAGTTAAATTTGTATTCACCGGCGCGCAGGAATGCAGCGGTGCTGAGGTGAATACAAATTTAACTGCTGACCACCAGAAAATTAACGTTGCTGGTATGCAGGGAAACCCTGCCGAGTTTACAGCGGTAATCAATAATAACTCAGTTTTGACCACGATGCTTAACGAAGATCTCGTCAGGCCCCTTGATGATCTTGTTTTAAAACACGGTCAGAGTTTGATGCCGAACCAATTGATTACAATCGATGGAAAAGTCATGGCAGTGGCATTTATGGCTAATGCAGCTCATTTGATTTACCGATCTGATGTTCTTGATGCAATCGGTGTTGAGCCACCTAAAACGTATGAAGAACTGCTAGCGGCCGCGAAGATGATCCGTGAGCAAGGCCTTATGGAAAATCCGGTGGGCGGTGCGTATGCAGCGGGTTGGAATCTGGCAACAGAATTCATCAATATGTATTTTGGCCATGGCGGAGAATTATACAACGGTGCAACTGCCGAACTTTCTATTGAAAACGAAAAAGGCGTTGCGACATTAAACATGTTGAAGGCGTTGAGCGAATATATGAACCCAGATTTTCTTACGCATGACAGCAATGCTACAAATGCAGAATTCCGCGCAGGGAACGTAGCTTTGATGAACATGTGGGGCTCGCGAGCGGCCACAATGGTTGAGGTAGATGGTGTGCCTCAAGATGTCAAAGACGGCTTTAAAATAGCGGGCCCTATGACTGTTGGAGGCGGTGATACTAGCGCGGCTACACTATGGTGGGACGGATTTTCGATCGCAAAAAACATTTCGGATGAGGAAGCTGAAGCAAGCTTTAAAGCCTTAGTTCACGCCATACGCCCTGAAATGATAAACGATGAAACAGCGTTGCAGGCCGTTTGGTTGATTGATGGTTATGAGCCAACACCTGCTGCGTTAGGGGTTTTCGATGCGGCGGGCCGCACAACAGAACCATACCCCTCTCTGCCACAACAGCCTTTGTTACATTCAGCGTTAGGTAGTGAGCTGTCTGATTTTATGCAGGGTAATGAGAGCGCAGAACAGGCACTGGCAGATATAACTGCGGCCTATAATGCTGCGGCAAAAGAAAAAGGACTATTGAAGTAAGCAAAAATTGGCAGTGGGCGTTATGCCCTCTGCCAAATTTTATAGCTGATCAAATTGTTATGAAACACAGAGCTTTCTTTTGGTTTTTTTTGCCTACAGGCATCGCAATGTTTTTTTTCATTGCGATGCCAATCCTGTCAGTAATTGCACAGTCTATTTTCATTCCTCATGAAGCCGTTATGGAAACTGTCAAAAATTGCGGTCCATTTGGTTGTAAAGAAGTCATATCGATTAATCATGAAGCAACGTCTGAATTACGCGCGAAGCAACCCTTGGGTCGTTTTTCTGGTTTAGAAATTTACCTTGATAGAGGGCATCTCGCCATTAGTGAAGTTAACGCTGCTTGGAGTTCTAGCGATAGCTTGTCGCAATTTTTCAGCAGATTGGGGAACTTACCTTTCTACCGAGCTATGGGCTTTACCCTTACCTTCACGTTTGTGGTAACTCCATTTGTCATAATTCTCGGTTTGTTGATCGCGTTAGCCGTTAACTCTTTGCATGCTCGCATAAGGGGTTTGGTCATCTTCTTCTCGCTTCTGCCCTTTGTGGTTACGCCTTTGATCGGGGCGTTGGTGCTGTTTTGGATGATTGACAGCCGAGGCATTTTGGGCACTGCGGTGCAATGGCTTGTATCAGATCCTGACCTTTCTCTTAAAGCTTCAACAGGATTGATGTGGATCTCCTTAATTGTCTACGGTATTTGGCATGCAGCGCCGTTTGCTTTTGTTATTTTCTACGCAGGTTTACAAACCTTGCCGATGGATCAGATTGAGGCTGCAGAAATCGATGGTGCAACGCGCTTACAGCGCATTCGATATGTTGTGGTTCCGCATTTGATGCCGTTGGTCACCTTCGTGGCCTTGATTCAATTGATGGATAATTTTCGCGTTTTTGAACCGATTGTGGGGTTTAATGCTGCCGCGCATGCGACCAGTATCAGCTGGTTTATCTTCAATGATCTGGGTGGAGAAACGCGCCAATTATCATCGGCATCGGCTTCTTCAGTGCTGACCATTATCGGCGTGTCAATTTTATTGTTGCCGGTTTTGGTGCGCACATGGAATGATTTCAAAGGAAAAACTTAAGATGAGTAGCCGCGCCCGCAAGCAACCCCTTGGTTTGCAAATCTTGATTTACGGATTTGCGGGCCTTTGGCTGATTATGGCCGCTTTTCCTTTTTTATGGACAGCGTGGGGCAGCTTTAAAGTTGAACTTGATTTTTTCTCCATTGCTGATTGGACTTATGCCTTAACGGGCGAACGTACCAAGGCCGAATATGGCAGCCCCTTCACGGATGCAGGATATAAGGGCGCATGGGTTCAAGAATCTTTTTACCGAAATGTCATCAACACGTTCATCATATGTTTTTTTGTGGTTTGTACGTCTCTGACAATCGGAACGTTGGGTGGATATGCGCTATCGCGTTCTAATTATCGATATACATTTATTTTATTGATCACGGCTCTGATTTTTCGCGCAATGCCTCCCATCACATTGGTCGCCGGATATATGCTTCCGTTTTTTCAGTGGAATGTCTGGGGTTTGATGCCAACCACGATTATTGTTCTGGTGGCCATAAATCAGCCTTTCACGCTTTGGATGCTGCATTCGTTTTTTCAAAATATTCCTAAAGAATTAGATGAAAGCGCAAAGGTTGATGGCTGCACGCAATTCCAAGCCTTTCGGCACGTGATTATTCCGGTGATGTGGCCGGGTGTGATTACCACAGGATTGTTCAGCTTTTTACTGGCCTATAATGATTTTGCGGTTACCGCGATGCTTTTATCGGAAGAAAACCGTACGATGGTGCCACAGGTGGCGGCGTTTTTGGGGACAACCTATACAGAGGGTAACATCATGTTTGCTGTGGCTTCTGTGGTCTCAGCTACAGCGCCATTGTTTATCCTGGTGATGTTTTTTCAGCGTCAGATTGTATCGGGCCTGACACAAGGGGCGGTGAAGGGATGAGCTGCGCGGGTAAGGTTTGGATGTGCCAACAGATAAAGATGAAAGTTGCAGATGCTCAAAAACGCTTAAACAGGAGCTTGGGCGCATGAAGGGCACCCGCCCAGAGCAAGCCACGCTCAGCCGCGAGACGGATATGTCTAAAACAGACGAAACGCGGGCCGTTATCGAGGCCATGGTGGATGGGTTGAACGATCACCGGATCGCCGATATTGGCGAGTTTTTCAGTGATAGCTTCCGCTGGATGGGCAATGCAGGCTGTGGCACGAAGTCTGGCCTGACAGAATTTCAGAAAAATTGGCAAAAGCCGTTTCAAGCCGCCTTTTCAGATAAGGTGTGCGTTGATGAAGCGCGGCTGTTTATGGGCGAATGGGCGGCGGCTTTCGGGCGCCAGGAAGCCACCCATAGCGGATGCTTTATGGGCATTGAAGCGACGGGAAAGCGCATTGAAATCCGCTATATGGATTTTTGGAAAGTGGAGGATGGTAAGATCTCTGACAATTGGGTGATGGTGGATTTCCCCCATGTTCTGGCTCAGCTTGGCCATGATGTGTTTGGCGGCGAAGGTTGGGAAGCTTATGACCGGGGCGCGCGTCAAGCGCCAAGCCCTGATGGGAAGGATGGGTAAGATGACGGTTGAATATTTAAAGCGGGGTAAGCCCGAGGCAGATCGAGCCGAAGATGATGCTAAAGTGGCCACTGCGGTTGCCACAACGCTGAAAGATATCGAGATGCGCGGAGATGAGGCCGTGCATGAATTGGCGGTAAAATTTGATAATTATGATCGCCCAACCTACCGCCTCACCGAGGATGAGGTGCAAACGATCATCGCCACAGTGTCAAAGCGCGATATGGAGGATATTAAATTCGCCCAAGAGCAAGTGCGCAATTTTGCGCAGGCGCAGCGCGACAGTATGTTGGATATTGAAGTGGAAACGCTGCCTGGCGTGATCTTGGGGCATAAAAACATCCCGGTGCAATCTGTTGGATGCTATGTGCCGGGCGGTAAATTTCCGATGGTGGCTTCGGCGCATATGTCGGTTGCCACTGCCAGCGTTGCAGGAGTGCCGCGTATTATCGCAGCCACGCCGCCTTTTAACGGCGAACCAAACCCTGCGGTGATCGCCGCGATGCATTTGGGCGGGGCGCATGAAATCTACGTATTGGGGGGCATTCAGGCCGTTGGGGCGATGGCGCTTGGGACGCAGAGTATTGATCCGGTGCATTTGCTTGTGGGGCCGGGCAATGCCTTTGTAGCCGAGGCAAAGCGCCAGCTTTTTGGGCGCGTTGGGATTGACTTATTTGCAGGTCCCACTGAAACGATGGTGATCGCGGATGACACCGTAGATGCGGAACTCTGCGCCACTGATTTGCTGGGCCAAGCAGAGCATGGATATAATTCACCCGCGGTTTTGGTGACCAATTCGCGGAAATTGGCCGAGCAAACATTGGCTGAGATTGATCGCATCCTGCGTATTTTGCCCACCGCCGGCACGGCGAAAGTGAGCTGGGAAGATTATGGCGAAGTGATCTTATGCGAGACCTATGAAGAAATGCTGCAGGTGGCTGATGATATCGCTTCAGAACATGTGCAGGTGATGACGGATCGTGATGATTGGTTTTTGGAACATATGACCTGTTATGGCGCTTTATTTTTGGGTGCCCGCACCAATGTGGCAAATGGGGATAAGGTGATCGGCACCAATCATACATTGCCGACCAAAAAGGCGGGCCGGTATACGGGTGGCCTCTGGGTTGGAAAATTCCTGAAAACGCATAGCTACCAAAAGGTTTTAACCGATGCGGCTGCGGCTGAAATTGGTGCCTATGGCAGCCGTTTATGCATGTTGGAAGGTTTTGTGGGGCATGCCGAGCAGTGCAATCTGCGCGTGCGCCGTTATGGGGGGCAAAATGTGCCTTATGGAGCAGCGGCAGAATGAGCATGGCAGCGCCATCTGAAAAATTAAAAGCGGTTTTGTTGCCTTGGTGCAGAGCGATGGCAGATTTTAAAGATGCGGCGCATATCCGCCATGCATTAACCAATTTATGCGCCCCCGATATCACGCTTCATATGTGTCACCCTTTTGGCGATCTTAACGGCGCTGATAAAATTTATGATACGATCTATCAGCCTTTGATAACAGCCTTGCCCGATCTTGAGCGGCGCGATTTAATCTTGTTGGCCGGCACCACGCCTGAAGGCCAGGATTGGATTGGCACGATGGGCAATTATATGGGCACATTCTTGGCGCCGTTTATGGATATTCCGCCAACTGGGCATTTGGCGCATATGCGCTATCACGAGTTTTTTCGGGTTGAAGATGGCCGGGTTGTTGAAATGCAGGTGATTTGGGATTTACCTGAATTGATGATGCAGGCCAAAGCCTGGCCAATGGCGCCGCAATTGGGTGCATTCTTATGCACGCCCGGGCCGCTTAGTGGTGATGGGCTGAGCGCGTCTGGCGACGGGCGGGCCAGTCTTGAGCATATCAAAGATATGGAAACGGCTTTGTGTCGATATCCTGATAATCCGGATCCAAAAGTGATGCAGTTGGATCGCTTTTGGCATCCTCGGTTCAATTGGTACGGTCCGGCGGGGATTGGCACGGGCCGGGGTATATCTGGGTTTCGCCATTGGCATCAGATCCCTTTTTTGCGCGGAATGCCGGATCGCAAAGTTGATCCAGCTGGGGATCGCTTAGCTGCAGAAGAGATGTATGATTTACATTCCCATTATATCGCAGAAGGGGCCTATGTCTGCGAAACTGGCTGGCCCAATATGCGGATGAAATTAACGGGTGATGGCTGGATGGGGATCGCTCCAGCGGGCCGCGAAATTACCCTGCGGAGCATTGATTTTTGGCGCTTGGAAAACGGAAAAATCCGTGAAAATTGGGTTCAAATTGATGTGCCATATACTTATGCGCAATTGGGGGTGGATGTGTTTGCGCGCTTGCGTGAATTCAACAAAGCCCGTTCTATGTCGGCGATTTCACTAGATCAGGGGCTGTCATGACTTTACCCACGATGCCGTCTTTCGATTTAACTGGCAAACGCGCATTGGTCGCTGGGGCCTCCTCGGGCATTGGTCTGGCTTGCGCTGTGGCTTTGGCTGAGCATGGGGCCGTTGTGACTTTGGCCGCGCGCCGCACCGAACGATTGCAAGCCCTTGCTGCGCGTTTGCAGGCCGCAGGACGCCATGCAGAGATAATGCAACTGGATGTTGCGGATATTGAAGCCACATTTGTGGCCGTGGCTGCGGCGGGCCCGTTCGATATTTTGGTCAACTCGGCCGGCTTGGCGCGCCATGGCAAGGCCAGTGATACAACCGTGGTCGATTACGACGCCGTAGCCGAGGTGAATATTCGCGGCGCTTACTTTTTGACTCAAGCGGTGGCAAAGGGGCTGCTTGGCGCGCAAAAACCCGGCAGCTTGATCAATATCTCAAGCCAGATGGCGCATGTTGGAGGTCTTGATCGCGCCGTTTACTGTGCGTCTAAGCATGCGGTTGAAGGGTTTACCAAAGCGATGGCGATTGAGTGGGGGCATGCGGGGATCCGCGTTAACTCGATCTGCCCGACCTTTGTTTTAACCGATCTGACGCAGGCCACGTTTGAGGATGCTGAGAAACGCGCATGGGTGGAAAGCAAGATCAAATTGGGCCGCGTGGGAACGGTAGAAGATATTATGGGGCCAGTTGTATTTCTGGCCTCTGATGCCTCTGCGTTGATGACAGGCGCATCCCTTTTGGTGGATGGAGGCTGGACGGCCGAATGAGCGGACGGATCACATCAAGCGAAGTGGCAAAGCGGGCGGGGGTAAGCCAATCTGCGGTGAGCCGGGTATTCACGCCGGGTGCCTCGGCTTCGGCCAAAACCGTCGAAAAAGTGCGCCGTATTGCGGATGAAATGGGCTATCGTCCAAATTTCATCGCGCGCGCGATGGTGTCGGGAAAAAGCCGGATTATCGGGCTGGTTGTGGCCTATCTTGAGAACCAATTTTATCCCGAAGCCTTGGAAAAGCTTTCAAACGCTCTGCAAGAAAAAGGCTATCATGTTTTGATCTTTATGGCGGGCAAAGACAATGCCAGCATCGAACATGTGATCGAAGAAATTTTGGATTATCAAGTGGATGGTATCGTGACAGCATCGGTGGCGATGTCATCGACTTTGGCAAATCGTTGTCGAGCCGCCGGGGTTCCCATGGTTCTGTTTAACCGAAGCCAAGATGATACAGGCATGTCTGCGGTGACCTCTGACAATCACGCAGGCGGGCAAAAAATTGCGCAGCACCTGCTGGCCACAGGGCATCAGCGGATTGGCTATATCGCCGGCTGGGAAGGCGCTTCGACGCAGCGGGATCGCGAGGCAGGGTTTCGCGCAGGTTTGAACGCTGCCGGTGTGGCTTTACACGCAAGAGAGATCGGCAATTTCACCATGAACGGCGCCACAGAGGCTGCGCGGCGGATGTTTGCCCACAGCCCACCGGATGCGGTATTTGTGGCGAATGACCATATGGCGCTGGCGGTTATGGATACATTGCGGTTTGAGCTTGGGTTAACCATTCCTGATGATGTTTCCGTGATCGGCTATGACGATGTGCCGGCTGCTGCCTGGCCCGCCTATAATCTCAGTACAGTGCGCCAACCGGCGAACCGGATGGTGGCCGAAACCGTCGCAATTTTGATGGCGCAAATAGAAAATAAAACCGAGGCGCCCCGCCGCGTTGAAATCGATGGCCCCTTGGTTTTGCGCCGCTCGGTGCGCAGAGTGCGAAGGAGTGAAACATGAAAGGATTTTCCGAACAATGGGGCGATCTTCCAGATTATATTTTGGGGATTACCAAAGAAATTTGGGAAGGCCGCGGCTTGGCCACGCTCAATCATTACTATGCTGAGAATATTCCGATGCGTTTCCCCGAAGGTGTTTCGATTGGTAATCAGCGCACGATCAACGGAACTTTATCGACCTTGGCCGAATTTCCCGATCGTGAATTAACCGGCGAGGATGTAATCTGGTCGGGCAATGAACAAGACGGGTTTTTATCTTCGCATCGTTTGCTGACTATGGGCACGCATACTGGGGGCGGTTATTTTGGCCCCCCTACCGGTAAGCGCTTTGTCATTCGCGCCATCGCAGATTGTGCGGCGATCAACAATCAAATCAATGATGAATGGCTGATCCGAGATACAGCAGGTTTGGTGTTGCAATTGGGTCTTGATCCGAAAGAATTTGCGCGTGATCTGATCGTACGAGAAGGGGGGGCAGAACGCTGCGTTACACCGTTCTCTCCGGCGGTCGATGTTCAAGGGCCTTATAAAAGCCGAGGCAATGAAAACGAATGGGGCGCGCGGCTATCGGATATTTTGCGCCGGATGATGGAAAAAGATTTTTCGGTGATCCGCGCCGAATATGACCGAGCGGTTCAAACGGAACATCCAGGCTCAACCACGGTGCATTCTTGGGCCGATACTGAAAAGCTTTGGATGGGTCTGCGGGCGTCTTTTCCGAGTGCTGAATTTTCGGTTGACCATCAGATAGGCCGTGAGGATCCGATGCTGTCTCCGCGTGCGGCGGTGCGCTGGAGCTTGAATGGCACGCATGATGGGTGGGGGATGTTTGGCCAGCCAACGGGCGCTCAGATCCATGTAATGGGCTTTACCCATGCCGAATTTGGGCCTTACGGGCTGCGCCGCGAATTCACATTGTTTGATCCGGTTTCTATCTGGAAACAAATTTTCATCGCCACCGGGGCCGGATGAGAATGGAAAACCCAGATGGCAAGCGCCTCTTTGAAGCAAAGTCAAAAGCTTTTTACACCCTGCAGCACGCCGTTCTAGCCAGGTTTAGCCTGCATATGAGCGCGCTTCTGCTACAGCCCCGTTAATTTAATGGATCAAGGATCAATAATGATGACGCCGCAAGAGATGGAAAAAAGGATCGTAAGATATGGGGATTTGATCCCATGTAAAACGGCCTTTATCGATGCCCATACCCCAGGTTCGGATCAAAAGGAAAACTTCACCATTATCGGTGGGGGGGTCTCGGAAAGTGCGGATCAACATGTTCATATCAATATTCCGCACGGTTTTAATATTGGCGCTGCCGGGCAGCCGCCCAAATGCCGAAACTCACTGCATTCGCACCGCACAGCCGAAGTGTTTTTCGTGCTTTCGGGCCGGTGGAGGTTTTTTTGGGGGCGTTGGGGCACCGCGGGTGAGGTGGTTCTTGAGGCAGGAGATATCATCAACCTGCCGACAGGTATTTTCAGAGGGTTTGAAAATATCGGAACCGATTATGGAATGATCATGGCAGTGTTGGGCGGCGATGATGCTGGCGGGGGTGTGATTTGGGCGCCGCAAGTGATTGAGGATGCCAAAGACCATGGGCTTGTTTTATCTCAAAAGGGTAAGCTTTATGATACTGCTCAGGGGCAAAGCCTTCCCGCAGGGGACATGCCGATGCCTGTTTTAACGCCGCAAGAGCTCGCTGCATTTCCTGAACTGTCAGCGCAGGATTTGGTGCCAAACCACGTTGCACGTTATTGGGATATGGTCGCTTTCGCGGATCCTGCGCCGGCAAAAATCATCGGCGAAGGCGCGATGCTTCCAGATCGACCAGGGTTTGAAGTTGAGTTTATCACGCAGTGCACCCGCTTTGATGATTTTGAGACTTGTGATCAAGCGGATGTCATTATGCCCGTGCGCGGGCATTGGCGTTTGGATTATGAGGGTGGCAGCACGGCGCTTAATCCAGGCGATACAGCTTCGGTTCCTGAAAACATGCCGCATCGCTTGGCGCCAGCGATGAGCGGCGCTTGCGCGGCCTTTCGAATCCGGAAAACCGCGGACCCTGCTGGGCCCACTTGGAAAGGAAATTAAATGAAGATTGCAACAACGCATGTCGGGTCTTTGCCGCGCAGCCAAGCTGTCGTGGATTTTATTTTTGCCCGTGAACATAAACAATCCTATGATCAGGTGGCATTCGACCGCACCATGCAGGAGGCGGTTCTTGATACGGTTCAAAAGCAAGTGGATGCCGGCATAAACATCGTATCGGATGGGGAGACGTCAAAAATTTCTTATGCGACCTATGTCAAAGATCGATATACTGGCTTTGATGGCGATGGCCCGCGCAATGCGCCTGCGGATTTAAAGCGGTTTCCAAGCTTTTTAAAGCGCCTAGCCGATGATGGTGGCACACCGCAATACGCGCGCCCTATGTGCGTGGGGGATGTGAAATCCAAAGGCCAAGGCGAGTTGGAAAAGGATATTGCCAATTTAAAAGGCGCGATGGCCGCCACGGGGGTGGAGCGCGGATTTATGAATGCCGCCTCGCCCGGGGTGATATCGTTGTTTTTGCAAAATGAATATTACGCGAGCCGTGAAAAATATCTGGAAGCTTTAGCCGAGGCGATGAAGCAGGAATATGAAACGATTGTGGCCTCTGGTCTTGATTTGCAATTGGATTGCCCGGATCTGGCGTTATCACGGCATATGTTGTTTCATGATCTCAGCGATGAGGCCTTCATTAAAATAGCGCAATCGCATGTTGAGGCATTGAATTATGCGTTGCAAAATGTACCCCAAGAGAAAGTGCGGGTTCATATTTGTTGGGGAAATTACGAAGGCCCGCATGTCTGCGACATCCCAATGTCAAAAATGTTTGATACGCTTATGGCGACCAAATCGCGCTATGTCTTGTTTGAAACCTCGAATCCGCGCCATGGGCATGAATGGCAAGTTTTTGCAGATCGTAAAAATGATATCCCAGACGATAAAATCTTGGTGCCAGGCGTTGTGGATACCACAACCAATTTTGTAGAACATCCCGAATTGGTGGCAGAGCGGCTGCGGCGGTTTTCGGGGATTGTTGGGCAAGACAGGGTGGTCGCCAGCAGTGATTGCGGCTTTGGAACCTTTGCCGGTTTTGGCACGATCGATCCTGAAATTGCCTATGCAAAACTTACGGCGTTGTCTGAGGGGGCGCAGCTGGCGTCAAAAGCCGAAGGGGGATAAGCCCAAGCAGCCACGGCGCTGGTCCACATGGCTGAGCCGCATGCGGGTTAGCTTATATGTGGGCGGTTTCCCTTCCGATACGGCTTCGGTATACCCTCGACTGGGTTATCACCGCCCTGTGCGCAATTCACACTTTCAGTGGGACTCTGAGCACCTTGGGCAGGCCGCCAGAGGTTTTTTAGGCAGGTATGAGATTTATGTTTATAAGAGGGTAGGGGGGCTAGGCGGGTTATTCAAAACCTACAAGCTGCCTCTGCGTCGCTTTGTGCTAAAGGGCCAAAGCATCGT
>Ga0228608_1000630_pt1 | contig 11082 bp, 9 predicted proteins | sample 9DmetaG_FD_190069 | JGI IMG/M metagenome (GOLD analysis project Ga0228608, IMG submission 190069) | Seawater microbial communities from Monterey Bay, California, United States - 9D | ecosystem: Environmental > Aquatic > Marine > Coastal | place: USA: California | collected 2016-11-15
ATTGGGATGACCGTTTCTGGAAAGTAGATAGAGGTACCACGTTTTTTTGCTTCTTTGTCTAATTTTGAGCCAGGCTCCACATAAAAGGAGACATCTGCAATGGCGACATAGAGTTTAAAACCATTGCTACTTCTCACACAATAAACAGCATCATCAAAATCTTTAGCATCCTCGCCATCAATTGTTGCAAATGGGAGTTTTCTTAAATCTTTTCTGTATTTTGCTGTTTTTTTCTTTTTAGCCACATGTTCTGCCTCATTTAAGAGGTCTGATCGCCACTGTGATGGAAGCTCATGCATTGAGATCGCGTCTTGGATTGCTTCTTTGTACATTCTATTTTGTAGCTATTGTAATTTTAATGTGATGCTATACTATCGCTCTATGAATTTTGGACTAAAAAGCAAAACTATCTCATTTATTGGGTTATTTTTTCTTGCAAGTATATCACTGCATTCGTTTGCACACATCGATGAAGCCCCATTAACTGAGGGCCCCCAGCTAGAATGTCTTACTTGTCACTATGAAGCATCTTCAGATGTAGAAGTTTTTGTTTTTATTCCTAATGAAATTTTTCCACAACTTGTAGACCAGAAGTCCCCTCAAGACTTTTCTCTTCAAGTCAACAAGCCTTTTAATTCACAAGCACCTCCAAAAATTAATATTTAACTTTTTTTAAATTTTAATTTTTCTTTTTAGGAGGTTCTTATGAAAATTAATAAATTTTTCTTTTTACTGTTAGTTACTTTCTCAATCAACACCTTGTTTGCTGATGAAATGGATGAGGTTGTTGTATCTTCAGCTTTAATTGATAAAGCTGCAAGCGAGTTGGCTGATCCAATTCATATTTTAAGCGGCGATGATATTGCAACTGAAGCCACTCAAAGTCTAGGCGAATCCATAGATGATTTATTAGGCGTTTCTTCAGCAGACTATGGCTCTGCCGTCGGCCAGCCAATAATTAGAGGGATGTCAGGTACAAGGGTTAAAGTTCTAGATAATGGAATGGTCAATCGTGATGTTTCAGGTCTTGGTGCTGACCATCTTAATGATGTTGACATGAGCAATGTACAGCAAATTGAGGTTGTTAGAGGCCCTTCATCTTTGCTCTACACGAACGGAACAGTTGGAGGCATCGTCAACATTGTTGATAACTCTATTGCCATGAAAGATGTAGAGCGATTATTTAAAGTTGGGGCTGAGTCACAATCGGTTAATGATGGGGACAGCCAAAGCTTCTTTTATCAAGATAATGTTGGCGGTGATATAAACATAAGCCTTGCATATAAAAATACTTCTCTTGGAAATTTTGATGTTCCTAACGGCGCAATTATGCATGAAGAAGAAGAGCATCACGATGAAGATGAAGACCATGATGATCATGAAGAAGAGCATGAGGAGCATGAAGAAAACCTAGGCTTCTTGGCAAATTCTGATTTTGAATCAGAGTCATTTAAATTTGGAGCATCCACTACAGGCGACTGGGGTTATCTTGGAGTTTCATTGGCAAGCATTGAAAGTATGTATGGAATTCCATATCACGGCGAGGGTCATGGCGGTCATGGCGATGAGCATGGAGATGAGCATGGCGATGAGCATGGTGAGGAAGAAGAGGGCCATGATGAGCATGAAGGTGAAAGAATTTTTACTAATACTGATTCTGAGAAGTTTGATATCAGAGGATCTTTCAATCTGGCTGGTAATTTAGTAAAAAAAGTTGATTTTTTCATGCGAGATACTGATTACTCTTTCACTGAGCAACACGCTGAAGAAGACCATGAGGAAGAAGAGCATCATGATGAAGACGAGCATCATGATGAAGATGAGGATCATGACGAGCATGAAGGTCATTCTGAAGGACCAACTACATTTACAAATGATGCGATAGAGGCAGGAGCTATCTTTGATTTTTCAAACTCTATAGTCTCTCAAAAATTTGCTATTAACTTTGTAAATGAGGATACATCAGTGATTGGAGCAGAGGCATTCATGACTCCTGCATCAAGAGATGAGCTTACATTTGGTTATTACTTGAGCCGAAGTTTTGATTCTTTTGATTTAGATTTTGGTGTTAGATATGACATGATTGATAACGAAGGGTCCATAGTATCAATGCACGAAGAAGGGCATCATGATGAAGATCATGATGAAGATCATGATGAAGATCATGATGAGCATGAAGAAAGTGAGGTTGCTTATTACGACAAAGCTTTTAACAATTCCAGTATTGCTTTAAATATTGGAAGAGAGCTTAACGATTTTCTCAGCGTTGATTTTGGTTTTTCTTCAGTAGAAAGAGCGCCTTCAACCACTGAAATGTTCATGAATGGAGCGCATTTAGCAACCGCTAGATTTGAGGTTGGTAATGTAAATTTAAATTCAGAAACATCTAACAATATAGATTTAACACTTAATATGAAAAATGGTAGTTTTTTTGCTAAAGCTACTGTATTTATGAATGATGTTGATAACTATATTTATCTTCAAGATGAAACTGAAGAAGAGCATGAAGAACATGATGAAGAGCATGAAGATGGTCATGATGATCATGGAGGTTTAATTCTTGCAAACTATCTTCAACAAGATGCTGAATTAGATGGTTACGAGATTGAATTCGGTAACTCTATGGACCTAGGTTCTGGTGAGCTAACTTTATCATTTGGAAGAGATGAAATTTCTGGAGAGTTCTCTGGTGGTGGCAATATTCCAAGATTAAACCCAGCTAGAAATATCTTTAAATTGAAATATTCGCAAGATAATACAATCTTTGGGTTGATGTTCAAAGATGTAGAAAAACAAAATGATATAGGCCTTGCTGAGACCAATACAGACGGCTATCAAATGCTGAATGCTAAATTATCTAGAAGGTTTGATCTTGGCGGTCAGGGAGACTTAACCGTTTCATTATTTGGTAACAACTTGCTTGATGAGGTTGCTAGAAATCATTCTTCATATGTAAAAACTCAGGTTCCTTTACCTGGAAAAAATTATGGTATGAGGTTTAACCTAACATTCTAATTATTTCATATAAATAGGCTTTAATGACCGGAGACCATTATCAAATGGTTTCCGGTTTTTTTATGTTTAAAATACGTATAATCTTTAAAAAAATTATTAATTTTTAGCCAAATGACTTCTAGAATTTTACGTACATTCTTCATTTTTTCTTTTGTAATTAATTTTCTTTTTGCTCAAGAAACTGAAGAGATTATTTCAGTAGCTTCATACTTAGAATCTAGTGAATTAAATGCATCGCCTGTAGATGTTATTTCTGGCGAGGAGTTCAAAAATTTAAGAGTATCCACAGTAGCCGAGCTTAGTAAATACCTCACCATTGCCTCTGGCTCTAATTTTCAAACGAATGCTTTGGATGGTGTTGATCAGGGAATGGCAAATATCACTTTGCGTGGAATGGATCATGCATCAACCCTTGTGTTGATTAATAAAAAACGCCAGACCCATTCTGGTACACCCTCAGACGAAGGAGAGGGTTACATTGACATTAACATTATTCCTGAAATAGCTCTTAGCAGAATTGAGATCCTAAAAGATGGGGCTACTTCACTTTATGGCTCTGATGCAGTGGCAGGAGTGATTAATTTTCAAACATATCAACAATTTAATGGCATACGGATTGCCCTTGGTAGCCAGAAAACTAGCAACTATGATCAAAGGGATAATTCTTTAGGTGCACTTTTTGGAGGCGAGGCTTTTGGAGGAAACTATGTTTTTGCCTTAAGCACTTTGAACAAATCCCCTCTGAATGCCTCAAGAATCCCTAAGTTTGCTGAATTGGGTCTAAGCGGTCTGGGAAATAGTTTTAAAGTTACTCAAAATGATTCAGTGGTTTCTGGCCCATATGCTGGAGATTATAATAAAAATCAAACAGTCCCTGACCCAAATTGTGTTGACAATGGAGGGGTATTGGCTGGACCAAGATGTAAATTTTTATATGGCGAAAGGTTCAACATAGTGAATGATGAGGATCACCTAAAAGGATACCTGCACTTTACAAGATCTGGCTCAAAGTTTGATTATTCAGCCACTGTGCTGATGGCCAAAATTGATGTTAATGACAATCCACAATCTCCATCTTATCCAGCTCTATCATATTTATCTAAGAAAATTTTTCCAGGACAAGGAGGAAGCCCATTCAACGTTCCAGTGATTTGGTATGGCAGACCTTTAGGTTCTGCATTCCCATCACCCAATTCACCTAAGGCCATTTTTCAATATCATTTTAGTAATAGATTAATCTTTGATATTTCTCAAAATTTAGATTTTGAATTGTCTTTAACTGCAAGTGAACATGAGAACAAGCACAATCGACCAGATACCATTGAATCAAGATTCGAGGCTGCAATCTTGGGCCAAGGTGGTCCAAATGGAAATGAGCAGTGGAATATATTTTCACCTTTAGAAAATTCAGCAACTTTGATTGATTACATAAAAGGCTCTGAGACTTCAACAAAGACTGGCAGTCTTATATCCCTCGATGGAATTTTGAGAGGCCAAAAAAATGGAGCGAATTTTGCTTTGGGTTTTCAATTTAATTCAGAGGACTTGCAAATTAATTATTCTGAAATGAGTAGAGTTGCATTTGATTCCGCTGGAAAATTAACAAAAGGCGCAGATTTGTTATTTCTGGGTGGCGGGACAAACGTTGGCACCAGCAGAAACAAGCAAGCTGTTTTCTTTGAAGCAAACAAAAATTTTGGTCGTGCATTGGACTTAATTTTGTCTGGTCGTTATGAAAGGCTGGATAATGAATCGTCATTTGATCCAAAATTTTCATTTAAGTACTCATTCTCAAGTGATTTTTTATTAAGGGGTTCTATCGGCACTTCTTTTACAGCCCCTTCCATGGCTCAAATGTTTTCCTCTGAGATTCGTCTTGGAAGTGTTAGAGATATAGATGATTCACCATTTGTTCGGTTAGCAGTTTTAGGAAATCCAAACTTAAAACCTGCAACTTCAGAAAATATTAGCTTGGGATTTGTGTGGAATGTTAATAAAGAACTTAATCTAACCATTGATTATTGGGCTATTAATTACAAAGATCGAATTGAAGCAGAGAGCGCTCAGGTATTATTAAATACAAATCCGTATGCAACCAGCGTAACGAGAAATCAATTTGGAGAGTTGATAGCAGTAAGCACTTCATATTTCAATGAGGAAAAAACTGAAATTAATGGTATAGATGCAGAGATAAATTTTTTTAAAGTTACTAGGTATGGTGACTTTAATTATTCGATTAAGGCAACTCAATTTTCTGAATTTTTAACGCCCCAGGATCATGATGCAGGGGCTCATGGAGAGCAATCAATAATGGTAAACAGAGTGGGTAAGTTTAATTACGATGCCCATACTCATTCACTACCAAAAATGCGTTTGAACACATTTTTAAGCTGGACTATAAACGACTGGGTGATTGGCATGAATACACGGTATGTCGAAGGGTATTCAAATGAGCGTCAGATCCCTGCATCTGCAATAAGTCTTGGCTACACCAATTATGTTAAATCATTTTTAGTCCACGACTTTTCGATAAAAAAATCTTATCAGTTTTCATTGGGTCAAATGGAGATTGGCTTAGGAATTATCAATGCTTTTGATAAGAAAGCTCCCCTACTATACGATGCTCCTGACTTTAGTTTTGATACCAAGGTACATGATCCAAGGGGCCAATTAATAAACCTTACTGCAGAATTCAACCTATAGAAATATGAAGGGTCTAATTAAAGACCCTTCACCATTCTTAGGGGGAAAAGTACGCCAAGTATTGTAATGAATTTGTATTCAACTTCTATTAGGGGGAAAAGAATGAATACTTAGCGTACATAAATACATATGCAATTCTTGTGCCAAATTCATGTATTTTGCAACTTATTTAGATGTGCATCATTGAATTTGGGCTGTGATAATTGTTAAGGGAGTGGTGCCGGCACCAAGAGTTGAACTCGGGACCTGATGATTACAAATCAACTGCTCTACCAACTGAGCTATACCGGCTTAGAAAGATCAGAATTTTACATCAATAATTTCAATGTTGGAAGTTGCTCCATTGAACCAAAATATTTTTTATAAAACGTGTATAGTTTAAACATTACTTATTCACCGGAGATAACTATGAAAAAACTATTTTTACTTTTCACTTTAATTTTTAGTTTTGATATGAGTGCAAATAATTTGCCAGAAAACTTTTCCATGTATCAAACTAATTTTCTATTTAACTGCCCAGAACCAGAAAAATGTTTTGCAGCTTTTGATAAATATATGTCCTCACCAGAAGTAGCGGCTGAAAAATTTGAGGTAGATTTTTTCGCCATCAATCAAAATGGGTGGGACGATTCTACGCATGGTATTAGCTGGTATTTTTTAGATGAAGATCAATACGTGAAATCTGGACAAATCTATACGACTTCAGAAGCTGGAAGAGAATTTAGGAAAGCCATGAATGACATTGGGGCTGAAATAATTTCAGATACATTGACCGTTCATTCAGTTGGAGTAGTTCTTGCCGAAGATACAGCCTCAAATGTTGTAACCCTTCGTTGGAGTCATGAAGTCACAAATCCTGAAAAATTTCTTCCTTTATGGTTGAAGTTTTCTAAAAGCATTGAAAACTATGATTGGTCTGCAAATGCATATGGCCTTCAATCTCATTTATTAGGCAATAATGGCAATGGAATAACTCATGAAATATGGGCAGGCTTTAGCTCACCTCAAGGTGCCTTAAAATTTCTGAGCGGCATGTACGGTTCAGAGGAATTTGCTAAGTTTTCACCTCAAGCAAGTAAATACTCTAAATTTAAAAGATCCTACATGGAAGTTAGCATGAAGCAATACAACCCAGACTAACTTATAAATCAGATAAAAATGGCCTCATTGAGGCCATTTTTTTAAATCTTAAACTCGCAGCCTGTTCCACCAATCCCGCAATAACCATTTGGATTCTTGTCTAAATATTGTTGATGATATTCTTCTGCCAAATAGTATTTTTGGTTGATCTTTAATTCAGTTGTAATTGAACCTAGGCTTGATGCAGAAAGCGCATTTTGATACTTATCTAAACTAGTTTTGACTAGAGCTAATTCTTCTTCGTCCTTACAATAACAAACTGATCGATATTGAGTTCCAATATCATTCCCTTGCCTCATGCCTTGGGTTGGATCATGGCATTCCCAGAACACTTTAAGTAAATCAATCAAAGAAATCTCAGCAGGATTATAGTCAATTCTCACAACTTCAGCGTGACCAGTAATGCCTGCGCAAACCAGCTCATAGGTTGGGCTCTCATGATCACCTCCAGAATATCCAACCGATGTCATCACAACGCCTGGTAATGACCAAAACTTTCTTTCTACACCCCAGAAGCAACCAGCGCCAAATATTATTGAGTTGATTTCAGCTATCTTATTATGCGCAATCTCTGTATTAAAAATTGTATGAAGCATTTATTTAATATATTCCTTTTATTGAACATTCACCTGAACTAATAATTTTAAGCCCGTGATTTGTTTGTAATAGCATTTTACCATCCTCATTAATTCCATTAAATATTCCAATTTCATTATCTTTTTGTTTATTTGAGATGGCCTCTAATTCAATTCCCATGTGCATGCATCTTTCTTCCCACGCATCTTTCCACTTAACATAACCATTTTTTGAATAATTAATAATGCTATGCAATATGCTATTGATTAATTTGTCTCGAGGCAGGATATCTGAAAGCTCACCAATTTCTCCCCACCATGATTCTTTTTTGGGCAAGGAATAGTTAATTCCGATTCCTACTATAAATTCCGTATTATTTTTTTTCACTTCAGATTCAATTAAAATTCCACATATTTTCTTTTTATTTATCAATAAATCATTTGGCCATTTAAGACCTGCATTAATTTTTTTGCCTGAGACTTTATCCATAGCCTCAGAGATTAAAAGTCCAATAATTAGGCTCAGCGGGGCAGGGTTTCTATTTATAAATTTTATCGTCATATAGATATTGCCTGCACTTGGGCTATACCACTCTTTGCCTTGCCTACCTCTTCCAGCAGTTTGCTGTTCAGATATTACAACAACATAATCTTTCTTTAATGGTTTTTCTTTTGCAAAGGTGTTTGTTGAATCAACTGTATCAAGCAGATAAAAGTCTATATTTTGTAGATTTAACCCTTTTAAAACTTCTTTTTGTGTTAATTTGTGCAAGTTATTAATAATCTAGTTGACTTCAGTTCATTCTAGAACAAAAATAGCACCCTTGAAATGGAGGAGTGGCCGAGTGGTTAAAGGCGGCAGACTGTAAATCTGTTCTCTACGAGTACGTTGGTTCGAATCCAGCCTCCTCCACCATTTTTAATAGAATATTTACACTAAAAAAGGTTGAGTTTATCAATTTTTAAGGGGATAATACGCCACCTTAAATTTGGATACTGTAATTCGGGCTCATATAGCTCAGCGGTAGAGCACTTGCTTGGTAAGTAAGAGGTCACCGGTTCAAGTCCGGTTATGAGCTCCATTTTATAGGTAGATTTTAGAGTTAATTTCATAAAAAGAGAGGCAAGAAATGGCTAGAGAAAAATACGAAAGAACGTTACCCCATGTCAATGTTGGAACTATTGGACACGTTGATCATGGTAAAACTACATTAACTGCTGCTTTAACAAAAGTTGCTGCAGAAGTGTTTGGTGGTGAAGTAGTAGACTTCGCAAACATCGACAACGCTCCTGAAGAAAGAGAGCGTGGTATTACTATTGCTACCTCACATGTTGAATATGTTTCAACCACAAGACATTACGCTCACGTTGATTGTCCTGGCCATGCTGATTATGTAAAAAATATGATCACAGGTGCAGCTCAGATGGACGGAGCTATTTTAGTTGTTAGTGCAGCTGATGGCCCAATGCCTCAAACAAGAGAGCACATTCTGCTTGCTAAGCAAGTGGGTGTTCCAAAAATTGTAGTTTTCTTGAACAAAGCTGATCAAGTAGACGACGCCGAGTTACAAGAATTAGTTGAAATGGAAATTAGAGAGCTATTAGATACATATGACTTTCCTGGCGATGATACTCCGATAATAGTTGGAAGCGCTTTGAAGGCCCTAGAAGGAGATTCATCTGATATCGGCGTTCCTGCTGTAACAAAATTAATCGAAGCATTGGATTCATTTGTAGAAGAGCCCGCTAGAGAAATCGAAAAACCATTCCTGATGCCTGTTGAAGACGTTTTCACAATTTCTGGAAGAGGAACTGTTGTAACAGGAAGAATCGAACAGGGTATTGTTAAAACTGGTGATCCTTTAGAAATTGTAGGTATTTCAGACACAACAACAACAACATGCACCGGTGTTGAAATGTTTAGAAAATCTTTAGATGAAGGAAGAGCTGGTGAAAACTGTGGAGTTCTTTTAAGAGGAATTGAAAGAGACGCAGTTGAGCGTGGACAAGTATTAAGTGCTCCAGGCTCTATCAATCCTCACACAGAGTTCGAAGCCGAAATTTATGTTCTTAGTAAAGAAGAGGGTGGTAGACATACACCATTTTTCAGTAACTACAGACCTCAATTTTATTTTAGAACCACTGATGTAACTGGAGCTTGTGCATTACCAGAAGGCACCGAGATGGTCATGCCTGGTGATAATATCAAGATGACTGTTAGCTTAATCGCTCCTATTGCCATGGAAGAAGGTTTAAAATTTGCGATTAGAGAAGGCGGCAGAACAGTTGGAGCTGGCGTAGTAGCTAAGATTATTAAGTAATTTAACAATTTTACAATTTTGCCGAGTTTAAAGCTCGGCATTTTTGTCTCTTATAGGAGAAAATTTAGGCCAGTAGCTCAACTGGTAGAGCGACGGTCTCCAAAACCGTAGGTTGGGGGTTCAAGTCCCTCCTGGCCTGCCAAGGAGCTGGTTTAAAAAAGAAATATGGCAAAAGGTAAAGCATCAAACATTGCCGATAAGATCAAATGGCTTCTGTCCATAAGTATCTTTTCTGCCGCTATTGTTGGCAATGGCTATTACACTGAAGTTGCTTTTCTTTATAGAGTACTCGCAGTAGTTTTTCTTTTTATTCTTGCAACTATTATTCTCGCAACAACGGTTTTTGGAAGAGGAGCCGTTTCGCTTATGAGGGAATCAAGAACAGAAATGAGAAGAGTTGTCTGGCCAACAAGAATGGAAACAACTCAAACATTTATGGTGGTCTTTGGCTCTATAGTTGTTCTTTGTTTATTCTTTTGGGCATTGGAATCTTTTTTAAGTTGGCTAACAAAATTAATTTTAGGATAGCAATAAAGTGAATTGGTACGTAATTATGGCATATTCTGGGTACGAGCTTAAAGTTAAAGCTGCCCTGGAAGAGCGAATTGAGCTTGCTGGTTTAAAAGATCAATTTGGTGAAATTTTAGTTCCTACAGAGTCTGTCGTAGAGTTAAAAAGCGGAGCTAAGAAAAAAACAGAGCGTAAATTTTTCCCTGGCTACATCCTTATTGAAATGGAAATGAATGATGATACTTGGCAGCTAGTAAAACATACGCCGAGAGTTAGCACATTTGTAGGTGGCAAAAAAGATAAGCCATCCCCTATATCTAAAAGTGATGTTGATAACATCTTAAATAGAATTGAGGTCGGAGAGGAAGCCCCAAGACCTAAAACTTTGTTCGAACCGGGTGAAGTTATCAGAGTCTGTGATGGACCCTTCAATGATTTTAATGGGATTGTCGAAGAAGTTGATTATGAAAGAAGTAGTGTAAAAGTATCAGTTCAAATTCTTGGAAGATCCACTCCTGTTCAATTAGATTTTATACAAATAGAGAAAACATAATGGCAAAGAAGGTAGCAACAATATTAAAACTTCAAATACCTGCTGGTGCAGCTAACCCAAGCCCTCCAGTTGGTCCAGCTCTCGGTCAAGCCGCTGTAAATATCATGGACTTTTGTAATGCATTTAATGCTGAAACTCAAAGCATGGAAAAAGGGTTGCCGCTTCCTGTTGTCATCACTGTATATGAGGATAAATCATTTACCTTTGAGGTTAAATCTGCACCGGCAGCAGTTCTAATTAAGAAAGCTGCGGGAATAAGCAAGGG
>Ga0228608_1000670_pt1 | contig 10688 bp, 1 predicted proteins | sample 9DmetaG_FD_190069 | JGI IMG/M metagenome (GOLD analysis project Ga0228608, IMG submission 190069) | Seawater microbial communities from Monterey Bay, California, United States - 9D | ecosystem: Environmental > Aquatic > Marine > Coastal | place: USA: California | collected 2016-11-15
TATTGCTCAAGGTACGATTGATGGTGAAGTAATCTGGAATATTGTTGTTGCTCCCGAAACCGTCAATGGCGAATTTCAAATTTCAACAAAAACAAAATTAGAAAGTAGCATAGCACCATCTTTTGGGGTTGGCGATAGAGTTAATGTATTTTCTACCATGGGGTGGAGTTCTATTGGAGAAATTTTAATTGGTGATGAAATTATCAAGTTTTCTGATAAGACAGTAACTCAGTTTATTATTAGCGAAAGAAGTTTATCTGTAGAGCATTCTCAAGGTGAGTTTGTATACAAACCGGTTACAATTGAAGGTTCTGATGTTACATTACTAACCTTGGGTGTTGTTTATGATGCTTTGCCCGATGTTTCTCAACCGTATTCATTCACAGGTGATGCTGTACAAGTATCAGAACCCGGTTTTAAAACAGCAGACCCCAGAATTGTTCTAACCGGAACCAATCAACTTAGATGGATCAAGGATACAGGAACATCAGTAACATCGAGTACTAATACACCAGTAGAACAATCTCTTGCTGGTATTTCTAATAATGTGTCTGCTATTTTTGCAGATGATCAGTATTACTATATCACATCGTCTAGTTATCCTTCGCATAACATTTTTGACGGTCCTATTGTTACACAACCTGTCCAGGATCAAAAAATACTTAGAATCCTTAGAAAAACTCCTGTAGCAACAACAGAAGTTTATAAAACACAAAAAAGAGATGTTGGTATCTTATTAAATGGTGTTCCCATTTATGGATATAAAGATTCTGAAAGTCTACGTTTTGGAAAACTGGAAGAAATTCGTGTAGATAATAGAGGACGTGGATATGTAAATCCTCCATTTGTTGTAGTTGATGGTCTTGCCGGAAGAGCAAGGGCACAGATGGTTGGTAGAGTTGTTGATAGTATCATTGTTGATACTGACATCACATTCCCAGTTACTCCTGAAGTAGAGATTACTTCTGGAAGAGACGGTGTTGCTAGAGCAGTTGTAACCGGTGGAGAAGTAACTAGTATAATCGTTGAAAATCCTGGCAAATTTTATTCCACACCACCTATTGTAAGAATTACTGATCGTGTTGGCAAAGGAAGATTTGCCGAATATAATACAGTAATTGATAGGGACGGATCTATTGTAGAATTTACTAAAATTGCTGGTGGTTCATTATATACTCAACAAAATATTCAAGTAGAAATTGTTTCTGTTGGATCTGGTGCTGAAGTAACACCATTGTTAAAAGAGTGGAATAAAAATCGTTATGTCAGTTTAGAATCAAATTTAGACAAACAATATGGTTATGTATTTGAAAACATAAACAATGTTCTTGAATATGGATATGGTCAAGTTGCTAACCCAAAAGCACTCAGAATTCAATTAAACGACAATTTAAATTCTGCAGATACAGAACCAACAAACAAAACACATTCTCCCATTTTGGGATTTGCTTATGATGGCAACCCAATCTATGGTCCATTTGGATACGAGAATCCACTAGATCAAATTTCTTCAATTGTAAGAATGACTTCTAGTTATTCTTTGTCTGGAAGTAGGCAAGATGGACCTTCACCGGTAGAGTATCCATTAGGATCCTTTATCAATGACTATGTTTATTCTCATAAAAGTGGATCTTTGGATGAGAACAACGGTCGTTTTTGCATCACTCCAGATTTTCCTGATGGAACATATGCTTATTTTATTACTATTAATAGTAGTCAAGTACCACAGTTTCCATATGTTTTAGGAGACAAATTCTATTCTCTACCAGTAGATAGTAATTACACTACTAAAATTAATCAAAACGATATTCCCAAAGATGCTAAAAGATTTTTTACTCCTGGAATGTTGGGTAATGGTGATGGATTAGTAGCTACTATTTCCGAAGTACGATCAGGAACTGTAGATAACGTCGTTATTGACAATTCTTCTAGTAATTTCTCTGTTAATTCACAACTATACTTTAATAATATTGGAACCGAGGGAAGAGATGTTAATGCATTAGTATCATCTGTTAAAGGAAAAGGAGTTAATTACTTACAAAGTAAAGAAGACAAAGTTGTAAAATTAACAACTATTCAAAATGCTTTCTTGTTTGTAGATGATACATTAAGACAACCGGCAAGTGGAGCATCTGGTTCAATCGTAGGAACTGTTACCAACGATAACTTGATTGTACTTAAAAATGTTATAGGAACTTTTAATAACACCGGAACTTTTTCTGCTGATATCAAAACTTTTATTCTTACTATAGACCAAGATAGCAATTATACGAAAGGTGCTATATTAAGTTTAACTGATGGTGTCAACGCACCTATTGCTACTGCCGAAATTTTAGAAGGAACTAGTAGGCAGAATACAGTTACCATCAAAGTATTGTCTGGTGTGTGGATTGTTGATGACAATTACTACCTTCAGTCAGATAATCTTTTCAACACATCTGGATCTAAAATTGTTACATTAGTTTCTTTGAGTGATAACTTAGAACCATTTGAAGTAAATCAAAGTGTTGTCTTAATAGAAACTACAGAAGATCATGGATTAGCAATTGGAGACTCTGTTGATATTAACATATTTCCAGATGATGCTACCAAAACTAAAACATATTATATCAGAAAAAGATTATATCAGCAAGTAACATTTACACCACCGTCCAATACAACAACAATTAATTTTAATGGTATTGGAAGATTTACCAATTTAAATGGTGGAGCAGATTATACAGCAGGAACATATACCGATATTCCAATTACAGGAGGTTCTGGTTCTGGTGCTATTGCGGACATTATAGTATCTGATGCTGGAGTCGTTAATAGTATCACTATTACAAATGGTGGTGTTGATTACCAAAGAGGAGATTATCTTGGTGTAGATGATGATCAACTACAAAGATCAGGAGCATCTTTAAGTTCTTCTAGATTAGCATTATATGTTGATCATGCAGGTGTCTCATTTAACTCCACTACCATTGAAGTTAAAACCTCAAAAGGATTTGCCACAGGAGATTTAGTAAGCATTGGATCTGAGATCGTAGAAATTTCTGCTATCAATAATAATACATTAACAGTAATTCGATCTAGAGAAGGAACTACTGCGGTAGATCATTATAATAAAGCGTCTCTTTCTTTATACAAACCAAGATATAATTTTTCAAATAATTTTAAAATTACTTCTGCTAATGGCAGTGGGTATATTCAATCTTATGATTTAGATACTCAGAATGCTACTATTGTATTTGATTATAGTATTGACAAGAGAGAAGCAGAAGCAATAACATTAAGCACATCGTTTTTTGATGAAAGCAGTCAGCAAAGATTAATATCTATTGTTTCTGTTGGAGATATTGATTTTAAATTTGAATTTTCTGAAGACAATACTACATTTACACCAAATCCAAATATTAATATACAAGAGTTTTATAATTACGTATTTGATACTTCACATTCTTCTCTGATTGGAACATATTTTGATATGAGTCCAAGTAAGAGTTATAATTTATTAACTACAGAAAAACTTGCTACTACAATTTTACCTGGTAATTCTGGGTCATCAACAACAGTTAAATTTTGATTTGGTCCTGCTTTAGAGCAAAATAACTATGATACTAAAGTAGGAACAGATTTCCTTAATTTCTATTATTTTGACAAAAATAATATTGTAAATTCAGAGGGAGCATATTTACAAGTTATCAATGATCCGTTACAAGGAACAAAGACACTTAACTATGTTACAAGAAATCGTTTTGTATACGATGTTTTAAGTACTCCTCTTTGGGATGGTTCTGGATCTGTTTCATATACCACTAGTGGTCAATTTGCTATTGGTGAAATCAACAGTGTTAAGGTAATAAATTTAGGACAAAACTACAAAAAAGTTCCATTGATTTTAGGTTGCGATCCTTCAGAACCATATAGAGGATCGGCAACAGTTTTATTTGATACATTTACTAATATTATTACTGGTGTCAATATCGATATCGTTGGATCAAATTACGTAAATCCTAAAGTTATTATTACAAATTCTGATGGAACCGGTGCGGATTTTAACGTAATTCAACGTGATGGTAAGTTATTCTCAATTACCGTTAAAAATCCCGGTGTTGGTTACACATATGCTCCTGAGATTATAATTATTGAATCTGCAGTAAGTTTGTATGCTGAAAGTGAAAGTATTGGAATTCCTCAAAGTGTGAGGATCATAAACAATGGAGCTGGTTATCATTTAGATAAAACTGTATCATCAGCAGTAACTTCAAAGTATACTTTGGCATTGAAAAATTTCAATGGAGTGTATCAGAAAGGAGAAATTTTAACTCAAACAATTGATGGAGTTGAAGTTTCTAGAGCAATAGTTTCTGAATACAGACAAGGATCAAATTTAATCAAAATTGAAAAAGTTGTTGGTATTATTAGAGAAAATGTTTCTGTAGATGGTTACATATCTGGTGCTTCTGGCATAGTCAAGAAAGCATTTATTACAACATTCAGCACAACAACTAAAGGTTCGTATGATAACTTAGGTTACTATACTTCAGATAAAGGAAGACTTGGAGCAGCAAATCAAAAATTAACTGATAGTTTCTTTTACCAAGACTACTCTTACGTTGTCAAATCAAAAACTTCTATTGAACAGTGGAGAGATTTAATCAAATCCACCACACACCCTGCTGGATTTAAATTATTTGGGCAAGTTGACATTGAAACAACTGCTCAATCTGAAATGCCAGTTGCTGGTGAAAAAAAGGCAGACACTTTCTCAATTATTCAACTATGGGATCCAAATAAAAATAAGATTACTGTTGAAAGCACAAAGCAAGTAACAACTCAAACTATTCAAACTGTTAAAAACACAAGAATACGTAATGGTCAAGGTTCTGCTGCTACCTCAGAATTTAATTTTAATGAAACTCGTGCTTTCTCATTCACTCTTAGTGCTCCATTTGATGGGTATTTTGATACAGATGGTAGGTTACAAGGAACAACATCTTTCCAGGTACTAGACGATACAGGAGTACCATTTACTCCAGTTAATGTAGAAAGTTTGATTGTTACTCTTGATGGTATTTTACAAGAACCAGGAGTTGCATATACTGTAAGTGGAGATAATATTATTTTTAGCGCACCTCCTTTAGGTCCTGGAAATAAATTAACAGGAAATAATGTTGGTGATACATCTCAATACAAAGGAACAAAATTTGTTGGAAGAAATTTCTACTTTAAGGATAGTCAGTATAATACTCGTTATCTTAGAAAATTAAGAAATATTTTCCAGCGCAGTGGAACATGGATTGATGCTGCCAATCAAATTGATAGAAATAAGAAATTTATTATTGAGGAATCAATTGGTTATGGTAAGCAATACTACAGTTCATTGGATTGGAGTACAAAATTAGATGATTATACCATTGATATTGGTTACATTCTTGATGCCTACCAACATGATATTCGATTTGGTGGAAACAGCAAACTCGTAGACTATGCAAATATTTTTGCTACCAGTTCAGAGTATATCAAGAACAATTCAGCAGAATCTTTATCAATTTTCAAATATGCTACAAATCTAGCAAATTTGGCAATCCGAAATTGGGATTATGTTGAAGAGTCTGTAGTTTTCATTCAAGGTTCTAAAGAAGTCACAGTTAGCAATACCAATAATATTGCTATCGGCATGACGATTAGTGCAGGTAGAGCATATAGTCCAGATACAATTGTTGTTTCTATTGATAGCATAACACAAGTAACTTTATCAAAACCAGCACTAGCAAACTCTGGTGGTGCCGGTGGAGCATCTTCATCTACCACTTTCCTTAGTGGATCTTCTTCTGGAAGTGAAGTTTTAGGATCTAGTATTGGTGCTGTTCAACCAGGTGATGATTATTCAGTAAATCCAAATGATATTTTACAAGTACCTTTATCATTTGCTTCTACTGATAGCGCAACTTTCTTCTTCAGTGGAATTAATAATGGAACTTACTATGATGCTTCAACCCTAATTGCCAACAACAAAGAATATTTACAGGAAGAGGTAAGTGAATTTGTATATGCTAACTATGCTCTACCTGTATCAGACAAAGCAAAGTGTGCTAGAGATCTAGGATTTTTAATTGATGATATTGTTTATCACTTAAGATTTGGTGGAAATGCTAAAATTGTTGAATTTGCTCAACTATACTACACAAATCGCGGATATCCATATGGAGAAGAATTAACTTATCTGACTGGATTAGAAGTTACCGCCGCAGTTGCAGCATGGGAGAGGTTAAGAGATCTCATGATACTGGCAATGCGGAATACATTGACAAGTGGAACTTTTACTAGTATTGCTCCCTACGCAGATAATACAGTATTTGCAGACTCAGAATTCCCTGTATGTGCCGATGTTGAATCTACAATTACTACTATGATTGATATCGTAAAAGATATCATTGCTAAAGGAACAGGTGTAGTAGAAATTGTGAACATCAATTCAAACAAACCTGGATATTGGTCTGCTACTCTTACATATTCAAACTATAATATATTGCCAGATCCATTACTTCCATCACAAGAATGTAATGATGTAATTTCATCTGTTAATTCTCTTTACAATAACCTAGACGATGTTTTAAACAAATTAGAAGTTACTAAAACTCTTCCTGATTATATTGACGGCGAAACCAAAGAGTTTGAATTATATTGGGAAGATGGAAGTTCTGTTGTTACAGAACAAGATGAGAATCTATTACTATCAATTAATGCTGTATTACAAGAGACTAAGTATAATGCAAATTATCCAGGAGATGATTCATATTATATCGATAGAACAGTAATTCCAAACAAACTTAAATTTGATATTGCTCCTATTTGGGATCAATATGCTGGTGCCAGAACATTAGGGGAAGCAACAGCTGTTGAGAAAGTTGTTGGTATTGGGGTTGGAAATTATAAGAGAATGACTCTAGATAAGAATTTGGTTAATAATGTCCGAACAGGACCATTCTTAATTCTTGATTTAGAAGATCTTACAGTTGTTAATGTTGAAGAACCAGATTACTTATTAGTGTTTATTGATGGGGTTCTCCAGAAAAACATTGATTCGTATACAGTATCTGGTCCCAATATATTCTTCAAATTTCCAATTACAGAACAGATGAAAGTTGACATGAGATACCTTTATGGTAGAGATGTTGGACAAGTTCTGAATTTGTTTGATTTCAATACAGATCTATATTACTTAAATGGTGTTATTAATTTAGAAATTACGTCAGGTCTTTCCGATTTCTTAGGAAATAGATGGATGGGTATTAGAAGAGGATCTCCAATTCATGCCTATCAAATTAACGATGATGGAACATATAATGTAATTGGACAAGTTAGTGATCCAACAGTTTCTGGATCAACTCTAAGTTTAAAAGTGTTTGGTTATAAGTGTGATTTAATTCAGGGAAGAGATGTATATTTCTCTATAGCAAGAAAGTATGAAATTAATACCATTGTTGGATTAAATTCATCTGGTTCTTCAATTGTATATGAAACTGATAATGATGGCAGATCTGTTCTTAGAGGAATAGATCAAAACTGGCGTGGTACTTATTGGAGAAAAGTATATAAAAATCCATTTATAAGTCTTTCAAACAATAGTCTAATAAAAGTTGAGGGTGAAGATAAGTTCAGAAAAATTAAAGAACTCCCATCAAAACTAACAAGTAAGGAACAAAGAAGTCAACAGCAAGTATCAAATAGTTATTTTGGTCAAGTTGAAGTTCAAGCATATAATGGAATAACAAGAGGCGAAGGTCTTAGTATTGTTGCTAAAATTGAAAATGGTGTTGTTGTAGATTTGGATTGGAATCAACGTAGTTATGATCCCATCACACAACCGACTGCTTATCAATATTATACTCCGCCAGTAATTAATTTTATTCCTGAAAATGGAGAAGGCGGTGGAGCCAGGGCACAGGTCCTTGTCAGTAAAGGTCAGGTTATTAGTGTAGAACTAATCGAAGGTGGGTCTGGATATACAAAAGCACCAAAAGTTGTTGTTGCCAGACGTTATGATGTTCTAGAAGAAACTGATATTGGAGTTTCTCTAATCAATGCCAGAATGAATTTAGAGCAGTCTTTAGGACTGAGCGTAATCTTTACCAGTATTGATGTTATTAGTAATCAGGCAGCAAGTGTTCAAGCTATTACTTCAACCTTAGTTGACAGTCCTCTGATAATTGATACCAAATTAATTGATATAATTACTCCTGCTGAAGAAACTGTCAGTGAAGATCTATCTGCAAAACTTGATGAAGTATTAACTACTTTCCATACAGAGCAGCAAGCAGCACCAGTTGACACATTCCATGGTGGAACAGTAATTAATGTTCGTATTAGTACTCCATACATTGTTGGTATTGATTCTTCTTCCACACTGACAACATCAGCAGCAAGAGAAATAACTTCTAGTATTGCTAATGTTATAAACAACACTGCTCTTACCAACATCAATTATTTTGAAGTTGGTGCGTTCTTAGATACTACATTAACTATTAATGATACCGTCATTTATGTTGGTAATACAGATAAATTTAAAACCAATGGATATCTTCTTATTGGAACAGAAATTGTTCGATATTTCCGCAAGATTAATGATCGTTTCTTAAATGTAGAAAGAGGTCAAGAGAATACTACTGCTCAAGAGTGGATTGCTGGAACATTCTTACGACAGATTCCAGATCCAGTATCCTTGACATATGGTGGTATCACTGTTGTTGAGTCTGAATCCAGTCTGGTTACAATTAATGCTGGTGCTAAAGTGTTTGCCGCAGGTCAATCACAAAAACAAATTATAACACCAACAGTTAAAGTTCAGAAAGTTTCTAGACAATCAATTGCGAATATTCAACCACAATTTAATGTCGCATCTATTTCGAGTGTAGAAACCGTTGTAAATTACAAACTAGAAACACCATCTAGTAATATTCAGTCATTTACTACATCAGTCAGACAAACAAACTTCAAAAATACAATTCAAACTGTTCAATCAGAACTTGATATAACCAAGCAAGAGTTGCAGGTATTACTCATCACTCCTCCAAGTGGAGCAGTCGATGGATACGAGGAAAGTGTTTTTGTCGTTGATCCAATTAAAACAAGAATTGGGGAAGTTGATTTAATTGATATCAATGGTAGATATTATGTTACACAGCGAAATACCACAGAGATCTTAATATCAAACAGGACATTTGGAGAAGATACGGGATATGTAGGTAACTACACAAAAACAAATCTTGGTCACACAATTAAACATTTTGATGGTTTATTTGATGATGGAGCATGTAATGTTTCTAGTTTAAGTATCTTAGAATTGACTAGTTATTATCCATCATTGACAGTAAACGATTTTGCCGAACGCGGAAATTCTAGTTATACTTTAGTGGGCGATAAGTTTACTCTAATGCCTCCATCAATTCAAAACCCAGTTGCTATTAGTTCTTCTAATGGAACTATTGGTGGTTCAATTGTTGTACAAGATACAACATACTTCCCGAATAATGGATATTTGTTTACTAGTGGAGGAACTGTAATCCAATACACAAGTAAAACAGAAACCCAATTTGATGGTTGTACTCTCTATAGTGGACCAAATTCAATCAATTCTGCTGAAGAATTGGTTCCGTTTACAATTTCATAAATAACGGTATAAATATAAATAACTCAGGCACAAACCCTACGTCGGAACAGAAAACCAATGGCTGCTATTATCTCTGATAAGTTTCGTATTTTTAACGCGAAGCAATTCCTGGAATCCTTGACAGAAGGACCCAGTGAAACAAGTGCCGAGCGCACAAGAATGTATTTCTTTGTTGGGCGTCCTCAAGCATGGAAAGCATATCTAGAAGTATATTCCAAAGGAAGTACTAACTTCACTGTCGGAAATGAAGTATATGTTGGAACATATGGTTCAACTGCTTTCCGTGCCACCGTTGCTGCAGTTTATGATAGTGCCCTCCTTCTTACCGACGTTTTTGGCAGCAACGGCACAAATTCCGTTCCCCCCATTGGTTCAGATCTAAAAGAAACTTCTGACGCTGGTTCTAGCGATACTGGTGCTGTAGCAAAATCCGGCGTTTATCGTTACGCAACAGAAGATGTTCCGCCTCTTCCTTTAGATAATCAGAGAGAAAAAATTGCTGTATATGACGAACTCATTGCTGCGAAGCGTATTACTGATGCCTTTGCAAGAACAGTTATCCGTCGTTACAATTGGGATTTAGTTGCGAACCCTAAATTTGATATGTGGAAACCTGATTACTCTGCTACTCCTGGTGGCGGTGGTCAAGTTGGTAAGCAAACAGGTACAAACCAGACAAGTATCTCTGATGCCAAGTTCTACCTAATGAACTCGGATTATGAAGTATTTAAGTGCTTATATAACGGCGAAAATGTTGCGAATCCAACTGGACAAAACGCAACTGAAGAACCAAAAACTGCTGGTGGTAACTATGCTTCTGCAACTGGTCTTTATACCGAGACATCTGGTGCTGGATACATCTGGAAGTACATGTATACCATGCCAACCGATGATGTTCTAAGATTCCTTTCTTCGGACTTCATGCCAATCGTTCTTCCTGCCAACAATACCCGTACTGCTGTTACTGGTGCTGCTGTTGCCGGAGCAATTGATGTTGCTCTTATTGAAGATGGTGGTGCTAACCTACCTG
>Ga0228608_1000690_pt1 | contig 10559 bp, 6 predicted proteins | sample 9DmetaG_FD_190069 | JGI IMG/M metagenome (GOLD analysis project Ga0228608, IMG submission 190069) | Seawater microbial communities from Monterey Bay, California, United States - 9D | ecosystem: Environmental > Aquatic > Marine > Coastal | place: USA: California | collected 2016-11-15
TCCCAATACTCAATTATTCCCATGCAAAGCGATAACCCAGGAAATTTTTATGGGGCACAGCCGCAACGATACCTATTTGATGGAAACTCTTTGTGGTCTGGAAATGACATTTATGGTTATCACTCTGGAGAAAATGCAGTACCAGGACATTTTACTATCGATTTAGGAGTTTTAACACAACTTAGAAAGATGAAGATGAACTTTAGAGACCCTAATAATTATTCTGGAAATAATCCGACTGAAATTGAAATATGGGGGCGATCCAACCTAAATGATGCTGAAATCTTACCTAAGTTCTTATCATCTGGAAATAATGTTATTTCTGAACCAACTAGTTCTGAAAGTCTGGCTCTGGCAGGCTGGAAATTAATCAAAACTGAAAATATAAATGGTGCTAGTGTACAATCACATGAAATGAATATTGAAACAAATGAATTATTAAGGTATTATAAAATACGCTACAAAAAAACCGTGGCAGGGAGCGGATGTCAATTTATTGAACTTTCTTTTTCAGGAAATGGGGCATTAAATAATTAAAAATATATCTATTGAAAAAAAAGTTCATCTACGTTTTTTCTTTATTAATAGCGAATGTAACATTGGGGCAAGAGCTTTATAGCCTTGTTGATACAAAGATTGGATCAAAGGACAATGGTCTTGAAAGTGGTTATACTTTTATTGGATCCACATATCCGTTTGGTATGGTTCAATTTACTCCAAGTTTTTTTTCACCAAATAAAGGTTTTGTAATAACTCAGCTAAATGGTGCTGGATGCGCAAACATGGGAAATTTTCCTGTTCTACCTATTTCTAAGGAAGTAATAAATTCTCCTAATAAAATGGACAGCTACCAAAAGTATGATAGAGTTATAAAATCCGAAGCTGGGTTTCTCTCCGTTGAAATGAATGATAATACAAAAGTTAACCTAACTACATCAAAAAGAACTGGTTTTGCAAATTTTATATTTGATAATTCATCTAAAAAAGGGTCTGTATTAATTGGCTCGGGGATAAACTCAACTGAGGTTAAAGACTCGTATGTAAAAATAACCTCAAATAAAACAGCAGAGGGTTTTGCAAAAGGAGGAGATTTTTGTGGTACACAGACAGACTATACAATTTATTTTGTAATTGAATTTGATAGACCATCTATTTATCAAAAAACTTGGAAGTCTAATAAGATTAGTAACAATTCTAAAACTGATGGCAAAAACTCGGGTTCACTTTTTGTATTTAACACTGAATTTAATAAAGAAGTGAATTATAAAATATCTATTTCCTATGTGTCAATTGAGAATGCAAAACTAAATATGATCTCTGAAAGAAGTGGCTTTGATTTTAAATCATGTCTTGAAAATAATCAAAATGAGTGGAATAAAAAGTTAAGTATAATTCAGATTAAATCTAAAGATAAAGACAGATTAACACAATTTTACTCAAGTTTTTACAGAAGTCTAATTCATCCTAATATTGTTAGTGATGTAAATGGAGATTACATGGGTGCTGACTTTAAAGTATATAACTCTGATATTGAACATTACAGTTCTTTTAGTGTATGGGATACATACAGAACACAAGGGCAGCTATTAGCTTGGTTATATCCCAAAATAAGTAGTGATATGATGCAATCTCTAGTTGATTTTGCAGATCAAGCTGGCGGATATGGCAGATGGATCCTAGCGAATATTGAAACCGGAATAATGCAGGGTGACCCTACTCCGATATTAATTTCAAGTTCATTTGCATTTGGCGCAAAGGATTTTGATCATAAAAAAGCATTTAAATATATGAAGTTAGGTGCTACAATACCTCGCTTGAGATCTCAAAATCAAGAGATAAGACCTTACTTACATGAGTACCTTAGAGATGGACATACTTTTGCGTCAATGTCATTAGAATACAACGCCTCAGATTTTGCGATTGCAATGTTTTCAAAAAATGCATTAGGTTTTGAGAATGATTATAAAACATTTTTATTAAGATCTTTTAATTGGAAAAATATTTATAATTCAAAAATAAAATGGCTGAACTCGAGATATCCGAATGGTGTATGGAAAGATATCAATCACGATTGGAGAGAGGGAACTTATGTGAATTATTTTTGGATGGTACCGTTTGATATTGATGGTCTTATCCAAACCATCGGAGGTAAAGATTTTGCTGAAAAACGACTAGATAGTTTGTTTGAAAGGTTAGATGCAAGATATGAGGACAAATGGTTTGCAAGTGGGAATGAACCTGATTTTCATGTGCCATGGGTCTATAACTGGACAAACGCACCAAAAAAGACCTCATTAACAGTTAACAGAATTTTAGATACGATGTACAATAGTTCGTCTTCGGGATTGCCTGGAAATGACGATTTAGGTGCCATGGGCGCATGGTATGTATTTGCATCTATTGGCCTTTATCCATTTATCCCTGGAGTCGGAGGTTTTACAATGAATCTTCCACAATTTGATAAAATCAAAATAGTATTACAAAATAATACTTTGGAAATTCTAAAGAGTAAAAATGAGTTTTCTTATGTAAAATCAATTAGTATTAATAATTTAAAACACTTTAGTAATTGGATCGATTTAGAAGAAATATCTAATGGCGGAAAAATTATTTTCAATCAAAAGATTGATGATGAATCTATTAACATAAAAACAAAACTTTCAAACTAAGCACAATCAAAAATGAAAAAATATAAATTATTCATCTGTTTAACACTTGTTAGTTTACTTCTAATTGGGTTTAAAATTCAAATTGATAAAAAGCAAAACTTAGTAAGATTTGTTGATCCTTTTATTGGCTCAGGAGGTCATGGACACGTATTTGTTGGCGCAAATGTCCCTTTTGGTGGTGTTCAAGTTGGGCCAACTAATTTTAATAAAGGATGGGATTGGTCCTCATCTTATCATTACTCTGATAGTATTGTAAAAGGATTTTGTCATTTAAATGTAAGCGGCACAGGGATGTCTGATTTGGGAGAATTAACTATAATGCCTGCAAACGGAGAATTAAAAATTAATGCAGGAACACAAAACAATCACATGAAAGGGTATTCCTCTTTATACTCCAAAGACAAAGAAAAAGTATCTCCCGGATTTTACAGTGTTTTCCTTGATCGATATGGAATAACGGTAGACCTAACTGCTACAGAAAGATCGGGCTTACATAAATATTCATTCCCTAAATCTGAAAGATCTAGGGTTATTATTGATTTAGGCGAAGGGAGTGCAGATCGTCCTACGGAAACGTATTTAAGAAAAGTTAATGACACTTTATTTGAGGGTTACAGATTTTCAAAAGGATGGGCTTCTGACCAGCGAGAATTTTTTTCCTTAATTATTTCTAAACCAGTAAAAGAATTTATTTTATATGATGGGGGTAGAAAAATTAAAAAAAATGAGACCAAAGGCAAATATGTAAAAGGATTTTTAGAGTTTTCTACCATTAAAGGCGAAACGGTTTATGTTAAGATGGGTGTTTCAAATGTGAGCATGAAAAATGGTTTAGAAAACCTACTACATGAGATACCCGATTGGGATTTTGATAAGGTTCATCAAAGCGCAATAGCTAAGTGGAATAATGAGCTATCTAAAATTAAAATTGAAACAACAGACCCAAAAAAGAAAAAAATATTCTACACAGCAATGTATCATAGTATGATTGCACCTAATATTTACAACGATGTCAACGGAGATTACCGTGGAACAGACAAGAAAGTTTATAATGACACTTCTTTTACAAACTACACATTGTTTTCACTTTGGGATACATATAGGGCTGCTCACCCTTTATACACCCTTGTCCATAGCGATAGGGTTAGTGATATGGTAGAATCAATGGTTAAGATATATGAACACCAAGGCAAACTACCCGTTTGGCATTTAAGAGGAAATGAAACTAATACTATGCCTGGTTATAGTGCTGTACCTGTTGTAGTTGATGCGGTCCTGAAAGGAATATATAAAGGTGACGTTGAAAAGGTCTATGAGGCTGCAAAAATTAGTGCAACAGGTGATTTTGAGCCTGGGGTAAAAGAACTAATGAAGTATGGATACATACCCTCAGATTTAATGGTTGAGTCTATTGCTAGTTCGATGGAATATGCTATTAGTGATTGGGCAATAGCACAACTGGCGAAAAAATTAAACAAGATGGATGACTATCATTATTTCATGGATAGATCTAAAGCTTATAAAAGTTATTTTGACAGTGAAACAGGTTTTATGAGAGGTAAGTTTTTAGATGGCAGTTGGAGGACTCCCTTTGATCCAGTTTCAGCTCAGCACAGGATAAATGATTATTGTGAAGGAAACGCTTGGCAATATTTGTGGTTAGTTCCTCAAGACCCCGAAGGTTTAATTGATTTGTTAGGTGGAGATAAACCGTTCATTAATAAGTTAGACAGACTATTTAGCATGTCATCTGATCTAGAAGAGGGTTCTTCAATGGATATAACCGGATTAATTGGGCAATATGCTCATGGAAATGAACCAAGCCACCATACAACATATATGTATGCTTATGCCGGCGCACAATATAAAATACCTGAAAATGTCAGGTACATCATCAATGAGCTATATACAGATAAGCCAAATGGCTTATCTGGAAATGAAGATTGTGGTCAAATGTCTTCCTGGTATATATTATCGAGCCTTGGTTTTTATCCAGTGAACCCCTCAAATGGCGTGTATGTTTTTGGAAGCCCCGTTTTTGATAACGTAAAGATAGATTTGGGTAACAATAAATCATTTACTGTAAAAACTGTGAACAATTCTCAAAAGAATATTTATATCCAAAGTGTAAAACTTAATGGGATTGATTACAAAAACGCATACATTACTCATAAAGATATCATTAAGGGTGGAGAAATCGAATTTAAAATGGGCCCCAATCCTAATAAAGATTTTGGAAAGGAAGATATACACCGCCCAAAATCAAAATTGTATTAAATCACAAATTTTTAAAAAGCCCATTTTGTAATGAAACTTACACATTGTAGCCGAAAACTAAGGGTTTTATTTTTTTGTTAAGTATTATAAAATGAAACCATTAAGGGTATTATAAATAAAATGAAGAAAATCACATTATTAATTTTCATACAATTAACAAGTAATCTATATGCTCAAGATCTGAATTTATTTGGGGACCAGATTTTTGTAAGTGAAACGGATACACTTAACTATAGATTGCTTATGCCTTTAGATTACGATCCAAATAAGCAATATCCTGTCCATTTATTTTTACATGGTGCTGGTGAAAGAGGTTCTGATAATTCCTCTCAATTAACGTACGTAGATAACCTCTTTCTAAAAAAAGAAAACAGAGAACAGTACAAATCTTGGGTAATCTTACCTCAATGTCCAGCCAATGACAGGTGGCCTAGCTTATCTTCTGATGATTGGGATTCAAAAATTGAGACCAAAACAAGTAAGCCCCGTAAAAGTCTTGGACTTGTAATAAAATTGATGGATAAGTTTATTGAAAGAAAACAAGTCAATAAACGAAAAGTATATGTAAGTGGACTTTCTATGGGTGGTATGGGTACTTATGAAATATTGTACAGAAGACCTGATATGTTTGCCGCTGCTACTCCAATTTGCGGGAATGGAATTCCAGCATCTGCAAAACGATATGCAGATAAAGTTTCAGTATGGATTTTTCATGGTTCTGATGATAAAGTGATTCAGCCAAAGCATTCTTTAAAAATGGCAAAGGCCATTATAGCATCAGGTGGCAGCCCCAAAATGACTTTATATGAAAATGTTGGTCATGACAGTTGGAATAATGCATTTGCCGAACCGAATTTCTTAAAATGGATTCATTCAAAATCGAAAAAATGAGAACAAATAAAATAATTATAACTTCAGTATTTACACTACTTACACTAGTCATGAATGCTCAAGAATTGATTCAAGCTGGTAAATATGATGACCTAATGTCAGCTCCTGAAATAGCAATTGCTGGGGGCGGAACATTAATGGATTGGGCAAATATGAAGTTTTATGAGGAGCGCAATGAAAAATTAAAAAAAACTGCTGACCCGAACCGTGTAGTGTTTATGGGCAATTCAATCACACAGGGTTGGAGTCATTTTAATCCACGTTTTTTTAGGGATAATCCATTCGTTAATAGAGGCATTGGAGGTCAGACATCACCACAAATGCTAGTTCGGTTTAGAGCTGATGTTATTAATTTGAATCCAAAGGCTGTGGTAATTATGGCTGGAACAAATGATATAGCAGGGAATACGGGCTTAATAAGTATACAAAATACAGCTGAAAATATATTTTCAATGGCTGAGATTGCTATAGCCAATAACATTACTGTTTACATATGTTCAACGCTACCAGCGATTGATTTTCTGTGGTCCTCTGGGCTAGAACCAGCCTCAAAAATTGTTAAATTAAATGCAATTTTAAAAAGCTACTGCAGAGAAAATGGGCTAACATATGTTGACTATTATGCTGCTATGGTAGATGCTAATGGCGGATTAAAAGTACCTGAATATACCGCAGCTAATGATTTGGTTCATCCAAATTTGGAGGGTTACAAAGTTATGGAGGAAATAATTTTAGCTTCTTTGAAAAGATAGCTTGAAACAGGAAAGATTAGTTTTTTGAACTAATAAGTTCATTTCGAAGCAATTTAAATGCCTTAGTAATATGACCCTCAACGGTTTTTAAAGAAATATTGAGTATTTCTGAGATTTCAACATTAGATAATCCACCTTGTTTACTTAAACAAAATATTTCTTTAGTTCTACCAGGTAAATTTTCGATTTTGCGTTTTATCAGCTCTAATTTTTCTGACATTTCATTTTTGTCAGAAGTCATTTGTTCCAAAAGAAAATAGTATTGTTCATGCAATGCTGACATTGATTTCTTTTTTCGGTATATGTCAATAAACTTATTGAACACTGATCGGTATAAAAAAGATTTTAATGAATACTTAGGGTTTAATTTATGCTTCGCTTCAAAAGTATTAACAAAAACTTGTTGCACAATTTCTGACGCCAGTTCGTGATTTGAAGACAAACTTATTGCATAGGCATATAAATTGTCACTAAATTCATCAACAGCTTGTTGCCAAGCAGCAGGATCATTCTTTTTTAGTCCTTCGATTAATTTTTTGTTGTTTAGTGACAAATATCTAGTTTGATGTTTGAAATATATAAAATTAATAATTAATCATGTTTTTTGTTAACAATAAATAAAAAATTAGATGTAAATTTTATTAAATAGTAAGGGTTGTTGTTTTTGGAATCGTTATTAAGATAATAATGGATAACTATATCGAAAATATAATACTTAAGTATTTTAGTGATGATTGCTCATCAACTGAACTAGAAGTACTCTTAGAGTTTATATTAACTGAAGAAAATTACCGCTTATTTAAAGAATATGTTAAAATTAATCATTTCTCAAATCTAGCTATGAACAAATTTGACAAAGAATTTTTAATTAAGGAATTAGAAATTAAAATCAAAAAAGAAAAAAGCATTTCTAGAAATAAGTCTTCAAAGCAAACTTTGTTTTTGGCAGCAGCAGTATTTATTTGTGCATTTGGATTCTTCAATCTAGTTGATTTCAATAAATTAGAAACAGAATCTAAAAATATAATTCTAACGACCTCCACAGGCGCTAAAGTCATTTTAGACACTAATGAAATTAAGTTTAATAAACTTGATGGGATAGTTGAATCAAAGTCTAATACACTTGTATACAATAAGGATAAAAATCATAAAATTTTTGTAAAAAATACAATTGATGTACCCTACGGGAAACGTTTTAAATTACATCTTTCTGATGGAACAATAGTTCATTTAAATTCTGGATCTTCATTTACATATCCAGTTAGCTTTATTGATGGAATCGATAGAGAAGTATTTTTATCAGGAGAAGCCTTTTTTGATGTTTCAAAAGATAGTCTAAATACATTTAAAGTTTTGTCAACAGGCTCTTGTGTTGAAGTTTACGGCACAAAATTTAATTTTAAAGATTATCAAGAAGATAATTTTTCTGAAATTATATTAACAGAGGGTAGCTTGGGTGTTAAAAATACAATCAATAATAGCGAAACTATTGTTATAAAGCCTGGTGATAAAGCTAAGGTAAATTATGCTGGTGCGGGGATTGAAGTAAAAGAAGTTAATACAGTACTATATACCTCATGGGTTGATGGAAGAATCATTTTTCGAAATGAAAACATCAATAACATGATAACAAAACTAGAAAGAATTTATGATGTCGTTATTATTAATAATAATGACAAATTAAATAACCAATATATCAATGCTACGATTTTAACTGAAACAGAGTCAATAGAAAATGTTTTAGATTACCTCGAAGAGATATACAATTTAAATTATCAAATATTAAACAATAAGATAATAATAAGTTAAAAACGGGCTTTTGGTGAGACAAAAACCCGCTTAATTAAAAAGCAATATATAATTACTAAGCAAGCAATAAATAATTACTAATCAATGAATATCAAAATTATGAATTTTAAAGATAATATGCTCGGCAAAAGAGCTGAAAAAAGTCTCAATTCTTTATCAATTATGAAAATCTCACTGTTTCTTTCCATAATAATGGTCTTTTCAACCTCAGCAAACAATAATGTTTATTCTCAGATTGAAATAAGTATAGAAGCAGAAGATCAGCCAATTATTAACGTATTGGACAATATTGAATCACAAACCAATCTTAGGTTTATTTTCGGAAGCGAGATCTATGACTTTCAAAAAAAAATAAGTTTATCCGTTCAAAATGCTAAACTTGATAAAGTAATCAAATTACTTTTTGAAAATAAGTTGTCATATAACTTAAATGAAAATGTTGTTTTACTCTCAAAAGCTATTCATACATCAAATTCTCCTCCAACGGATTCCAAAGAAGCTGTTGAAGATATTGTTCAAACAATAATAAGTGGAAATGTTAGTGACAGCAATGGCAACCCACTCCCTGGAGCTTCTGTTGTTGAAGTTGGAACTTCTAACGGTACCAACACAGATTTTGACGGAAATTTCAAATTAGCTGTCGATAACGAAAATGCAACACTTGAAGTTTCATTTATTGGCTTTACCACCCAAAAAGTAACTGCAACTGCAAATACAGATTTAAAAGTTGTGTTAGCTCTTGATGTAGCAGGTTTAGACGAAGTCGTCTTGACTGGTTATGGCTCTCAAAATAAAAGGGATATTACTTCTTCAATTTCTGTTTTAGATTTAGATGGAACTGCTGAAAAAGCAAATACTGATGTTGGCCAACTGCTGCAATCAAGGTCAGCGGGAGTTCGTGTTGTACAAAATAATGGTGAACCTGGCGGCTCTCCTCAAATTTTTGTACGTGGTATATCTTCACTTTCTGGAAATACACAACCATTGTATGTAATTGATGGAGTTGTTACTTATTCTACTGCTGCACTTGATCCAAACAATATTGAGGATATTACAGTATTGAAGGATGCATCTGCTGCTGGTATATATGGAGCTGCAGGAGCTAGTAATGGAGTAGTATTAATAACTACTAAAAAAGGAAGAACTGGTGAATTTAAAGCTAGTGTTAATACCTACGTAGGGTTTTCAGAATTGATTAGAAAAATTCCTCTTTTGAGCAGCTCTGATTTAGCAGATTATTTTGAAGATATCGATATAACCTTGACTGGAGATGATTTATCTATATATAATGATTGGCAGGACCTTACATATCAACAAGCCTCACAAACTGGAATAAACGCATCGATCTCTGGAGGAGGAGAAAATGGATCTTTTTTTGTAGGACTGGGATATTTAGATCAAGAAGGAATTGTAGTTACTTCTCAAAACAAAAGATATTCATTATCTGTAAATTTAGATCAACAAATAAACGATTGGCTGTCATTTGGAACACATCTAAATTATACAAGAGCTAATGTAAAAGTCATTCCTGATGACATGGGTGCCAGATACGGAGGTGCCATATCCTCTGCACTGCAAACCCCGTCTTTTCAACCAGTTTTTGACGAAAATGGTTTTTATACTATTGCCGCGAAAAATAATACTGGAATGGAAAATCCCTTGAGTTATATCTATGGGAATGACAATAATAATGTAATCACAAATATGGTTGCAGACGCTAACTTTTCTATTAAGCTTCCCAATAATCTAACTTTTAAAACACAAATGGGTGTTATTCTTAGAAGTAATCGCTATTCTGCATTTAAGGACCCAACCCTTGTTTTACCTGCTAAAGATATAATGGGTGAAGTACGATATAACACAGGTGAGAGCGATAGATTTATATTTGACAACACTTTAAGTTATGATGAAATATTTGGTAATCATAAATTAAATGTAGTCATAGGAAGCAGTACCTCAGAGGAAAATATACTGACAAGTAATCAGACAAAACAGAATTTAGCATCTGAGACTATTCGAACTCTTAACACTGCAGCAACATCTGTTCTAAATGAAACTACTCAAGGATCTTGGTCGTTGCAGTCCTATTTCGCAAGAGCAAATTACACATATGATGATAAATATTCGGTAACTGCATCTTTAAGAACAGATGGTTCTTCTA
>Ga0228608_1000712_pt1 | contig 10376 bp, 7 predicted proteins | sample 9DmetaG_FD_190069 | JGI IMG/M metagenome (GOLD analysis project Ga0228608, IMG submission 190069) | Seawater microbial communities from Monterey Bay, California, United States - 9D | ecosystem: Environmental > Aquatic > Marine > Coastal | place: USA: California | collected 2016-11-15
AAGTCCTACACTCTTTTTGAAAAAAATGTCGAATATGTAGTAATGGACAACAAAGTTAAAATTGTAGACGAACAAACCGGTCGTATCATGGAAGGACGTCGCTACTCCGATGGACTCCACCAAGCAATTGAAGCCAAAGAAAATGTAAAAATTGAAGCGGCTACCCAAACCTATGCCACCATCACACTTCAAAATTATTTTAGGATGTACCAAAAACTCTCGGGAATGACCGGAACTGCAGTTACAGAAGCAGGAGAGTTTTGGGAAATCTATGAATTAGACGTTATTGAAATTCCAACTAACAGACCCATCGCTAGAAAAGATGATGACGATTTAATTTATAAAACTAAAAGGGAGAAATACAATGCAGTAATTGAAAAAGTAACCGAACTTTCTCTGGCTGGAAGACCTGTCCTAATTGGAACCACCTCCGTTGAAATTTCAGAACTGTTGAGTAAGATGCTTAATATTCGAAAGATTAAGCATAATGTCTTGAATGCGAAAATGCACAAAAAAGAAGCCGACATTGTAGCCGAAGCTGGAAATCCAGGAATCGTTACTATTGCAACCAACATGGCGGGTCGTGGGACCGATATTAAACTCTCACAAATCGTTAAAGATGCAGGAGGTTTAGCTATCATAGGAACAGAACGTCATGATTCAAGACGAGTAGACAGACAGTTACGTGGACGATCTGGACGCCAAGGGGATCCTGGAAGTTCTCAGTTTTACGTTTCACTTGAAGACAACTTAATGCGTCTTTTTGGATCTGATCGGGTAGCTAAAGTAATGGACCGTATGGGCCTTGAGGAAGGTGAAGTGATCCAACACTCCATGATGACTAAGTCTATTGAACGTGCCCAAAAGAAAGTAGAAGAAAACAACTTTGGAATTCGTAAACGTCTTTTGGAATATGACGACGTAATGAGTGCCCAAAGAGAAGTTATTTACAAAAGAAGAAAGCATGCACTTCAAGGTTCTCGACTGAAATTAGATGTCTTGAATATGCTTTTTGATACTTGTGAAGACATCTTAGTTAACAACAAAGCGGGTAATGATTACAAAAACTTTGAGTTTGAAATCATTACGAACTTTTCCATGACTGCGCCTATTTCAGAGGAAATGTTTTTAGAAACATCTGAAAATGATTTAATTCATAAACTTTATGATGCCTTATTAAAGCATTATGAAGAAAAAACAGCACTTAATGCACAAATGGCATTCCCTGTCATAAAAGATGTATATGAGCGTCCTGGAAATAAATTTGAACGCATTGTTGTTCCTTTTACTGACGGAGTCAAGTCATTAAATGTTGTAACCAATCTCAAAGAAGCCTACGAAAGTGAAGGGAAACATTTAATTGAAGATTTTGAACGCAATATTACTCTTGCGATAATTGATGAAGCCTGGAAAGATCACTTACGTAAAATGGATGAATTGAAACAGTCTGTTCAATTGGCCGTTCACGAACAAAAAGATCCTTTATTGATTTACAAATTTGAAGCCTTTGAGCTCTTCAAAAGCATGATGAGTAATCTGAATAAAGAAGTACTCTCCTTCCTAATTAAAGGGAGCTTGCCAAACCAAAACCCTTCAAGTATTCAAGAAGCAAAACAAACAAGAAGCAAACAGAGCTTGAATGTTTCTAAAGATGAAGTATTGAATACAGAAGAATTAGCTGCGCGAAATAGAGCCGTTGGTGCTGGTGCAAGTCAAGCAAATCGTAGGGTGATTGAAACCATTACAAGAGAGCAACCAAAAATTGGTAGAAACGAAAAGGTTACAATCAAAAATGTGGCCACAGGAGAAACAAAATCTGTTAAATTCAAACAGGCAGAACCGCTATTAAAACAAGGGAGCTGGGTGATTAGTTCATAATTTCTTATTTTTATAAAAAAGAATAAAGAATGAACACTTATGCAGCAGTTTTACTTTGGGCTATCCCTGCTTTTTTCGTTCTCGTTTTAATTGAAATTGCTTACGGTCATTTCACTAAAAATCAAACCTACACCTTCATGGATACCCTGGCGAGTCTTAGTTCGGGGATGACCAATGTGATCAAAGATGTTTTAGGTTTGGCCTTCATACTGATCTCCTATCCTTTTATTTTGAAATACCTTGGACTCTTTACACTGGAAAGTTCTATTCCTGTGTATGTTGCTGCTTTTATCTGTATTGACTTCGCATCCTATTGGGTACATCGTCTTAATCATAAAGTAAATATTTTTTGGAACCAGCATGTTATTCACCATAGTAGTGAAGAATTTAATCTAGCCTGTGCGCTTAGACAAAGTATTTCTAACCTAATTGGTTTTGGAGCAATATTTTTAATTCCGGCTGCTCTTTTAGGAGTACCTGCGAAAGTGATTATGACTTTGGCTCCACTACACCTTTTTGCACAGTTTTGGTACCACACTCAACATATCGGAAAACTTGGTTTTTTAGAATACATTTTAGTCACCCCCTCTCAACATAGGGTACATCATGCCATCAATTCTATTTATATAGATAAAAATCTAGCTGCTATTTTCTGCGTTTGGGATAGATTGTTTGGTACTTTTCAAGAAGAATTAGATTCAGAACCGCCTGTTTACGGAACACTCAAAGCTTCAAAAAGCTGGAACCCTATTTGGATAAACTTCCAACATTTTTGGCAACTTACACAAGATGCATGGTATGCAAAAAAGGGAATAGACAAACTTAAAATATGGTTTATGCCCACTGGGTGGAGACCCGCAGATGTTGAAGAGAGGTTTCCCATTCTTCCAAGACCAGTTGAACAAACAACTAAATATACTCCCCACTATACTTTACAATGGAAAATCATTGCCTTATTTCATTTCGTTTCCCTTACACTGCTCTTACTTTTCTTTCTTGGAAATTTCAGTGAATTGACAACTGTATTTCGACTCAATTTTGGAATTGTTTTATTTTGCTCCATTTTCGGATTTACTGGACTTATGGACTTTCATCGCTGGGCACCAACAGTTGAAATGGTCAGAGGTCTTTTTGGAATTCTATTTATATTTCTGCCCCAATGTGAATTTATCCATTCTCAATATCCTCTTTTCTTTGCAGGCTACATCACTTATTTTGTAGCTACCACTATAATTGGATTATGGTCTAGAACTAAAGCGATCAATCGATCTTTAGCCTTATAAAATGGCAGAAACTGTATTAGATTATCTCTTTATTGGTCCTGTACATCCTTTTAGGGGAGGGATATCCGAAACTCAACATGAATTAACAAAGACCCTGATGGAGCAAGGATTCAATGTAAAGCTTTTTACATTTACTTCATTATATCCAAAAATCTTATTTCCAGGCAGTAGCCCTTATAGTTCACAAAAAGCTCCAAAGAACTTGGACATAGAACAAAAGATTCACGCCTATTCGCCTTTAGGTTGGAAAAAAATAGCGGATCAAATCAATACACTGCAACCCAAAAATGTGATCTTCCGTTATTACACTCCGTTTTTAGCTCCTGTATACACATCGATAGCAAAACGATTGGACATGGGAATTAAAAAAATTGCTCTAGTGGACAATTGGTTTCCACACGAATCCAATATCTGGGATAAAGCCTTAAATCGGTTTTTTGGAAAACAAATGCAAGGTTTCACAACTTTATCAACACAAGTAGCTCAACAACTAAAATTAGAATTTAAGGTGCCTATTTGGTCTGGGTTTCACCCTATTTCTACCCACCTCCATCCTGAAATTGAACAACAAAAAGCAAAAGAGATTTTGGAATGGTCGCCATCAGAAAAAACAATCCTCTTCTTTGGTTTAATACGAAAATATAAGGGCCTTGAATTACTCATTCAATCTTTTGCTGAATCCCCATTGAAAGAAGAAAACATTCGCCTCTATATCGCTGGAGAATGTTATGAAAATCCAAACAAATACAGCAACCTAATAAAAGATTTACAGCTTGAAAATCGAATCACACTCGATCTAACTTTTAAAAACACAGAAGAGACAGCCCTTCTTTTTTCTGCAGCAGATGCCATAGCGCAAACCTATCATACTGCCACTCAAAGTGGAGTTACTCCCTATGCGTACTTTTACAATAAACCACTTTTAGTGAGTGACATTCCAGGCCTTAGGGAGGTAATTAAAAAAGACAATACGGGAGTTTGCTCGTCAAAGAACCCTTCATCTATTGCCTCTCAATTAATTAAGCTTTTAGACACAGAAAACACAACAAAGTATCAAAAGAATATTGAAAAAGTAAAAGACCATTACCAATGGAGTTCTTTTGCCAAAAAATGGCACCACTTTATTGAAAAAATATAGCGCTTCAAACTGATTTTAAATCAATTGAAGTATCTTTCTTTCTTGAATTGATCAGCCAATGAACCGCAAACTTATTTTGCCCAATTTATTCTTCTTTTTTTCTACTCTCCTTATTGGTCAAGTAAACACGAACAATTACCGTCTGTCTATTCAAAAAACAAATGAAAAAATAAAGATCGATGGTGTATTAGATGAAGTCACATGGAAAAATGCAACAGTTGCTGGGGATTTCTTCATGATCACCCCTGTTGACACTGGTAAGGCTACTCAATTTTCTGAAGCAAGAATGAGTTTCGATGAGGAAAACTTATACCTTTCTATAATTTTCTTCAACAATAGCAAACAAGGAGCTTATGTAGTAGAATCATTAAAGCGTGATTTTTCATTTGGAAAGAATGATAACTTCATAGTAGCCATTGATCCCTTCAACAATCAAAATACTGGATTTGCATTTGGACTAAATGCTTACGGAGCTCAGTGGGACGGAACAATGTTCAATGGAAGAAATGTTGATTTAAATTGGGATACCAAATGGTATTCAGAGGTGCAATTTGATGAAGAAAAATGGGTGTGCGAAATTGCCATTCCTTTTAAATCCATTCGTTACAATGAAGACATTTCTGAATGGGGAATTAACTTTAGTCGTTTGGATTTAAAGGCAAGTGAAAAATCAAGTTGGGCCCCTGTTCCAAGACAATTTCCCTCAGTGACCTTAGCTTATGCAGGAGCTTTAGTTTGGGAAAACCCTCCCCCCAAACAAAGTAGTAATGTTTCGCTTATTCCGTATTTGTCGAATAATCTAAATAGTGAAAATAACACAACAGCAAATTATGCTTTTAAAGTAGGTGGAGATTTAAAATACGGTCTCACTTCTGCAATGAATCTTGATGTTACCATAAATCCAGATTTTTCTCAAGCAGAGGTCGATCAACAAGTAACCAACTTGGATCGATTTGAGCTTTTTTTTCCAGAAAGACGGCAGTTTTTTTTAGAAAATGCAGACTTATTTTCCAATTTTGGATACCGATCCATCCGTCCCTTTTTTTCAAGGCGAATCGGACTAAACGTTCCCATTCAAGGAGGGATTCGTTTAAGTGGAAATCTAGATGAAAATTGGCGAATAGGGCTTATGGACATTCAAACCCGTCAAGACGATGAACTAAACTTAGCGGGGGAAAACTTTGGTGTGGTAACACTTCAAAGAAAAGTCTTTGACCGTTCTAACATCAGTGCCATTTTTGTAAACAAACAAGTTATTGGATTCAATGAAAATCAAAACAACACTTCAGAATACAATCGTAATGTGGGGTTAGAATACAATTATTTTTCAGCTGATAATTTATGGAGCGGAAAGTTACTATTTCTCAAATCTCTGAGTCCAATCACTACGCATCAGGGTGAAGTATTTGCTTCACATTTTGGATATCAATCCACTCGATGGAATTGGCGCATTCAACAAGAATATATAAGTGGGGATTACAGCGCTGAAGTAGGATTTATACCAAGAAATAATTACATTAAACTGGAAGCTACAGGAGGTTATTTATACTATACTAAAAAAGATACTCCGCTACTTGCCCATGGGCCTAGATTGGGAAGAACCTACTATTTTGATACTGATTTTAATAAAAAAGATCAAACCCAACAGTTTGACTATTTGTTCAATTTTAAAGATCGAAGTAGATTCACTATGGGGGTACAACGCCAGTATATTGAATTACTTTCTGATTTTGATCCCTTACGAACTCAAATAGCAAAACTTGAAGTGGGAACAAAACATGAGTGGACGAGCTTAACCCTTTCGTATGATGCCAAACCGCAGAATCGATTTACCTATTCGGCAGAATTCATTGCAGGGGGGTATTATGCCAATGGAAAACGCAATGCCTTTTTGGGAGAATTTGGTTATCGATTTCAACCCTATTTAGAATTGAGTTCCTTAGTGAATTACAATCAAATTGAATTACCGGCACCTTGGAACACAAATTCATTTTGGCTTTTGGGTCTCAAGTCTAACTTGACATTAACTAATAAAATTTTCTTTTCTAATCTCTTCCAATATAACGAACAATTGGGGCTATGGAATTTCAACTCCCGTTTTCAGTGGAGATACAAACCTGCTTCAGATATTTTCTTAGTATTTAATAGTAACGAGATAAGTGTTCCCAATCTAGCTAAAGGCTGGAACCTTACCCTAAAGGTAAATTATTGGCTAAATTTTTAATTGTATGAGTGCATCAAAACAACATTGGGAACAGGTTTTTACCTCTAAAAGTTCAAGAGAAGTAAGCTGGACACAAGAATACCCTTCCACTTCTATGGAATTAATTGAATCTTTCAAGCTTCCAAAGTCAAGTGCCCTAATTGATATTGGTGGTGGTGATAGTAAACTTGTAGACGCCCTATTAGCAAAAGGATATAGTGATATTACGGTCTTGGATATTTCTAAAAAAGCCTTAGATCGGGCGCAAAAGCGATTAGGCGATCAAGTACAAAAAGTAAAGTGGATTGTGAGTGATATCAATGACTTCAAACCGCAAAGAGATTATGCTATATGGCATGATCGAGCTGCGTTTCATTTCCTAACTCAAAAAGAAGACATTCATCATTATACTCAAAATGTAAGTAGCCATGTTTCCAGTGCTCTAATTATGGGTACTTTCTCTTTAGCGGGACCCAAAAAGTGTAGCGGATTACCCATTACCCAATATAGCTGTGAAGCAATGATAGAAAATTTTGCTAAACACTTTCAACCCCTAGAATGCAGACAAGAAAACCACACAACACCCTTCAACACTGTTCAAAATTTTACTTTTAGTCGATTTCTTAAAAAAGGATAGGTCTAACTTTTTACTTTTTCAATTTCTCCTTTAATAATTCGATTCCACACTTCATATCCCTTAGCATTTAAATGCAATTGATCTTCCACAAACCATTGAGGTTTGGGTTGACCGTTTTCATCTAAAAATTCTGGAACTGTATCGATAAAATAAAGGTTTTCTGTTTTTTCACAATAGGCTTTTATCAACCTATTTACTTCTTTTATTTTGGGCCAAACTTTCCACCTACTCTTTGTTGGAGTAATTGCAATTTGCATGATGGGAATTTTAGGATGTTTTGCTCTTACTTGATGTTCAAAGTATTTAAAAAGCTTCAATACTTCTTTAGGAGTTCCATCATTAGAAGAGCCACTTATATCATTTGCCACAAAACACACTACCATACTTAATGGGTGATTTGCCAAAATACGATCGGTAAAAAAAACCATATCTCTAAAATGTGCTCCTCCATATCCTCGCTGAATTACAGCATAAGGTTTCATATCTGTCTCCAATGTTTTCCATAAACGAATACTCGAACTCCCAATAAATAAAACGGCATCATCTGCATAGGTTTGTGTATTATCTAAACGCTCAAAGGCCTCAATTTCGGGATACGCCCACTTACGTTCTTTTTCTGAATACTTTTTCAGAGGAGAACATGAATTTAAAAACAGTGCTACAAGAGCTATGGATAAAAATAAAGTGTGATGTAGTTTCATATGCATCTTAAAATTTTGAATAAATCAGAAAACTAAACTAACCCTTTTTAACCTATTATTTAAGTTCTATGAAATTTAAACTCCCTATTTCTGTTCTGTTATTCCTTTCATTTTGGTTTGTTAATGATCCAGACAGTAACATTCAAATTTACACCCCTTCTAAGCTAATGCAAAGCGGTCAATGGGATGTCAAATGGTTAAATGATTATACACCTAAACCCTAAGTGAAGACGAAAACAATACTACCTTAAATAGTCCAAGAAGAAATTTCTTCACTTCCCCACTAGATGTGTTTACGGGTTTAAATACCAATGCAGTATGGAATGTTGGTGTTCATATTGAATATCGATCTAACACAATTAATGGCTTAAATCTTTTAACACCTTTTGCATTCAACGAGAGACATAACAAAGAATGGGACTTACACGAATTGCTCCAGCTATAAAAGTAGCACCCTTTTCAAAAAAATAACAGTCACCTCTTTGGAGGGATTGGTGTAGGGTTCATACACAAATTCATTCATAGTGCTACGCTGCAAATTGACTATAGCTTTTCGTTAAAAGATCCCTAAAAAGAGGGATCTTTTTTGGTATTGGCCAGTACTTTTGGAGCTTACAATAAGTAATCTGTACTCACAAAATTGGATTCGTTTGAATTCAACAGTGTTTCTAAAATTTCATTGTTGTAAGGAGAATCTTTTGCCGCAACAAAAGTACGGATGGAAAAAGAACGAAGCGCATCATAGACACTCAAGGTTCCTACTGCCGAATTTTTTCTTCCTGCAAAAGGGTACACATCTGGACCCCGTTGGCAAGCTGAATTTAAATTCACTCGACACACTAAATTAGCAAGCGTATCGATCAGCGGTCCAATTTTTCTTACATCACGTCCAAATAAACTTACTTGCTGTCCATAGTCAGATGCTGCCATAGCATCTAAAGGCTCATCAATCTCTTTGTATGAAATGATAGGAATCACAGGACCAAATTGTTCTTCGTGATACACATTCATGCTATCATCTACGGGATACAATACCGCTGGAAAACAGTAGTTATCTGTCACTTCTCCCCCATGTTTGTTCAATACTTTGGCACCTTTTGAAACAGCATCATCAATTAATGCTTTTATGTATTCTGGCTTTGCTGGCTCAGGAAGGGGGGTTAAAAAAGTATCTTCCCAAGGCATTCCAAATTTAAGCGCATCAACAACTTTTGAAAAACGTTGATTAAATTCATCCACTAAGGATTCGTGCACATACAAAACCTTTAGGGCTGTACACCGCTGTCCATTATAGGATAAGGTTCCAGAAATACATTCTTTTATTGTTAAGCTTAAATCGGCATCGGGTAGAATAATCCCAGGGTTTTTTGCTTCAAGACCTAATACCAATCGGAGTCTGTTTTTATTTGGGTGTTCGTCTTGCAAAGCAACCGCTGAAGAACTATGACCGATCAAAGCGAGCACATCAACTTTTCCAGTTTGCATAATAGGACTTGCAATTTTACGTCCACGTCCAAAGACAATATTTACTACTCCTGGAGGAAAACTTTCTTGAAATGCTTGCAATAAAGGCGCGATCAGAAGTACCCCATGTTTTGCAGGTTTAAAAATGGCTGTATTCCCCATAATAATGGCAGGAATCAACAAACAAAAAGTTTCGTTTAATGGATAGTTATAGGGACCCAAACAAAGAACTACCCCCAAAGGACCTCGACGAATGTGAGCATGAACCCCTCCTTGTTTATCGAACTTAGCTCCTTTTCGATCTAAATTTTTATAGGCATCAATCGTATCGACTATATAATCTACGGTTCTATCAAATTCTTTATAGGAATCTGATTTGTTTTTACAGATTTCCCACATTAGTAATTTCACTACCTCTTCTCTGTGTTCCTTCATTTTTTCCACAAAGGTTTCCATACACTTCAAACGGTCCCCTACTTTCATTGTAGGCCAAATCCCCTGGCCTCTCTGGAAAGCCATTTCAGCTGCATTAAGAGCTTCTAAGGCCGTTTCTGTTTCCATGTCAGGTATTGATCCCAACAAGGTAGAGACGGTCTCTCCAGCTTCATTGACTGTCTTAATAGTTGAAAATACGTCGGTGGTATTCCCTTGCCATGTTTTAAGTTGACCGTTGACCAAATATTGATCACATACATAGGGTTGTACTTGAAATTCCTTAGGAATATCATTTAAATTGACTTTCATAGTTTTTCTTTTTCTTAGCTTTTTTTATTTCAAAAATTGAAACAAGTTTTCTTTTTCGTTTAAATAGTCGAATTTGAAGTTATGGTTTTTCATTCGATCTACCAAAAACCCTAAATCATCTTTTGATTTCAATTCAATTCCAACAACTGCTGGGGCAACACTTTTACTGCTTTTCTTTGAAAATTCAAAATGGGTAATATCGTCTTCTGGACCTAAGACTTCATTTACAAACTGCTTTAATGCCCCGGCCCTTTGCGGAAAATCAATAATAAAATAGTGTTTCAAATTTGCGTACAATAAAGCACGCTCCTTTATTTCGGGCATTCTT